>WNGO01005713.1_pt1 | contig 13895 bp, 13 predicted proteins | sample 5400511 | NCBI WGS metagenome assembly WNGO01 (sample SAMN13153380, study PRJNA577476) | soil metagenome | isolation source: 20 cm soil or saprolite under Garry oak tree replicate 2 | place: USA:California | collected 2016-06-15
CGCAGGCGGTGCTGGCGACCCGTCCCAATGCGCTGCACGTCTACGTCATCGCGTCAAAGCCGTTCCGCAAGAAGGTCGCGGTCGAGCGTCTGGGGGTGGACCCGGCGAGCGTCGACAAGCTGCTCGACGAGACCGATCAACACCGCGACGAGTACGTCAAGACGCACTACCGCCGCGACCGCCAGGACCTGACGCAGTACGATTTGGTGCTGAACGCCGAGCGGCTGGGATTCGCGGGGGCAGCCGAGGTGATCGTCTCCGAGGTCAGGCGTCGCGGATGGACGGAACCGACCACCCGGCGATCGTGACCGCGATCGCCACAATCGCCCCACCGATCGCCAGCGTCGTAGGTACCCCGATGTGCTCGGCGACGACTCCAAACATGAAGGCCCCGAACGGCGCCATCCCGACGAACACGAACGAGTAGAACCCCATGATCCGGCCCCGCAGGTGATCGGGGGCGGTCGTCTGCAGCAGCGTGTTCGAGATCGAGTTGTTGACGATCATGGCGCAGCCGGCGAGGGCCAGCAGCACCATCGCGAGCGCGAGTGAGCGCGAGGCGGCGAACAGCATCAGCAGCACGCCAAACGCGGTGCCTCCGACCAGCATGAGCCGTCCCCGCGCGCGCAGCCGTCCCGAAGCGAGCGCAATCCCCAGCGCGCCGATCACCGCGCCGATCCCGATCGACGCCGTCAACGCGCCGTAGCCCTCGGCGCCACGGTGCAGCACGTCGCGCGCGAACACGGGCATCATCGCGATGTAGGGAAAGCCAAACACGCTCAGGATCGCGGTCAGGATCATCAATACGCGCGTTCGCCGCTCGGTCTTGAGGTAGCTGAGCACCTCGCGAAACCCGGTCCACGTCGAGGTTGTTTTTTCGGGCCGGGGATTGGGGGGCAGCCGCATCAGCAGCAGGCCGGCGATGACGGCGATGTAGCTGAGGCCGTTCAGGAAATAGCACCACGCGATGCCGATGGCGCCGATGAGGAATCCGGCAATGGCCGGCCCGATGACGCGCGCCCCGTTGAACAGCGACGAGTTCAGCGCGATCGCGTTCATCAGGTCGTCCTTGCCGACCATCTCGACGATGAACGACTGGCGCATCGGGATGTCGAACGCGCTGGCGATGCCGAGCAGCGTGGCGAGCAACAACACTTGCCACACCGCCACGACGTGTGTCCAGACGAGAATTGAGACCGTGAACGCCTCGAGCATGAACGCCAGCTGCATGAAGACGATGACGCGGCGCTTGTCCACGCGGTCCGCGACGACACCGGCGTAGAGACTGAAGAGCAGCACGCCTATCGAGCTGAGCGCCGCCGTCAGTCCGACGTAGAAGGGAGAGTTGGTGAGGGTGAGAATCAGCCACCCCTCGCCCACATTCTGCATCCAGGTGCCGACGAGGGAGATGCCTTGACCGATGAAGAAGAGGCGGAAGTTGCGGTGGGCGAAGGCCCCCAATCCGTACCGTCGCGCGGCTTCGGTCATGGCTCCAAAATTAAGGAACTGTGCAACTCCATTGCTCGGCGTTTCTGTTCGACCTGGACGGCGTGCTCGTCGATTCTCGCGAGGTCGTGGAGCGCACCTGCCGCCGTTGGGCCCTGCGCCACCAACTCGACCCGGAAAAGGTGCTGCGGATCGCCCACGGGCGCCGCACGCGCGACACGGTGACAGCCGTGGCTCCGCATCTCGACATCGCCCGGGAGGTGGCGTGGCTGGACGCCGCGGAGCTCGCGGACGTCGAAGGCCTGCGTGAGGTGCCGGGCGTCCGCCAGTTCCTGGCGACCCTTCCGGCCGGCAGCTGGGCCGTCGTCACATCCTGTGGGCGAGCCCTTGCCAGGCTGCGGCTGACGTCTGTCGGACTACCGGTACCCGAGATTGTCGTGACCAGCGAGGACGTGTCACACGGAAAGCCGGCGCCGGACGGATATCAGCTCGGAGTGAAGCGTCTCGGTCAGGATGCCGCCGCGTGCGTCGTATTCGAGGACGCGCCGCCCGGCATCGCGGCGGGCCGTGCCGCGGGCGCTCGCGTGATCGCCCTCAGCACCACACACCCCGATGCGGATTTCAGCGGCGCCGCAGCGGTAATCCCTGATTTTACCACCGCCCGCGTGCGTGCCAACCAGGACGCGTTCGTCGTTACAATCGGATGACGCTAGATTAGAGGTCAATGCGCTCCACGACGTATAGCCGCTATGTCCCCGGCCTGCTCGAGACGCTCAACCTCCAGGCGCTGCTCGATCAGCTCGCCGATTTCCTGCTGCAATCGGGGTTCGCGGGCGGCCCGTACTCGCATCCGTTCTGGGGCGAATTCGGCGAGGAGGATCCCGACCGCTCGCTCGACGCGCTGCGCCAGGCCATCCTCCAGGCCCTCATGGATTCCGGGCAGCTCACGCCCGACATGCTCCACGTGCTGCGCGGCGATTCGACCGGCGACGCCCGCAAGGATGCCGAGCTCCAGAAACAGCTCGCCGATCTGCTCGACCAGATCGTCCAGAAGCTCATTGAAGAGGGATATCTAAATCTCCAGCAAGCGCCGAAGATGCCCGGTGCGCAACAGCCGGTGCTTGGCCCCGGCGGCATGGCGAAGGAAGCGGCGCAGCAGGTGCAGTTCAATCTCACCGACAAGGGCATCGATTTTCTCGGCTATCGCACGCTCAAGCACCTGCTGGGCAGCATCGGGAAATCGAGCTTTGGCGCGCACGACACGGAGCATCTCGCGACCGGCGTCGAGGCCGAAGCGGCGAGCAAGCGCTACGAGTACGGCGACACGCTCAATCTCGACGTCAACGCGACGCTGTCGCACGCGCTGAAGCGCGAAGGCCTCGGCGTGCCGATCAATCTCGAATACGACGACCTGATGGTGCACCAGGCCGAGTACCGCTCGTCATCGGCGACGGTGCTGATGCTCGACTGCTCGCACTCGATGATTCTGTACGGTGAGGATCGCTTCACCCCCGCGAAGAAGGTCGCGCTGGCGCTGACACACCTTATTCGCACGCAGTTCCCGGGCGACACGCTGCGCGTCGTGCTGTTCCACGACACGGCCGAAGAGATTCCGATCGGGCAGCTCGCGCACGCGCAGGTGGGACCGTATCACACGAATACGACCGAGGGGTTGAAGCTCGCCCGCCGCATCCTGATGGGACAGCGCAAGGACATGCGCCAGATCATCATGATCACCGACGGCAAGCCGTCCGCGCTGACTCAGCCGGACGGGCGGATCTACGTGAATTCGATGGGGCTCGATCCGCACATCCTCCAGGCGACGTATCGCGAAGTCGCGCTGTGCCGCCGCAGCGGCATCCTGATCAACACGTTCATGCTGGCGCGCGACCGCAGCCTCGTCGAGTTCGTGAAGAAAGTCTCGGCGATCTGCCGCGGCAAAGCCTACTTCACGAACACGATGACGCTGGGGCAGTTCATTTTGATGGACTTCATGAGAAGGAAAACCCGGCGGGTGTCATGACCGACGCCGCTCACCAGACGAGGGCGATTCTCGCTGCATATCAGCAGGTCATGACGGCATCCTGGCCCGACCTCCACCCGGAGATGGCCGGCCGGGCCTCGGGTTGGGAGTCCGCAAAGGCGGATGCGCTGAAGGACGAGCTGCGAGGCTACCTGCGCATCGCATCGAAGCCGGACTGTGATGTTCGCGTTTTCTGGAAGCTCGCGCCCGATTACAAGTTCGGCGGCTGTAACGAGCATTTTGCGCGCGACGCCGGCATGACCACCACGGACCTGGTCGGCCGCGACGATTTCGACCGCAGCCTGCCATGGGTGTTTCAGGCCGCGAAGTACCGCGCCGACGACGAGGCCATCGTCGGATCGGGTCGCGCGAAGCTCGACATCATCGAGCGCCAAAAAGGCGCGTCGGGGGCGATCACCTGGGTGCGCGTCGGCAAGGCGCCGATCCGCACCCCGACCGGTGTGATCGGGGTCCTCGGGATGTATGAAGTCCTCGACGCCGAGACGGGCCGGCTGCTGTTCGCCAAGCAGAGCGGGCGGGGTCGTCCCTGATCCGCCGCCGCTATCTCCCGGCCCCTAGGGTTGATACGCCTTGACAAAGCCACGCACGTCGCTGCCGCCCACCGCATAGAACATTCCGCCAACGGCGGCGACGCCAAAGTACACCATTCCATCACCCGTGTCGTACGTCGGCATGGGCGACTTGGTCGTCCAAGCATCAGTGGCGGGGTCATACGCAAGGAGCGTCTTCAGGTAACCGGCATTGGCACCCGAATACTCGGCGTAGAGAATGCCGTCGATGGCTGCGGCACCCGCCGCTGCGAAAGCGGAAGGCATCGGCGCCCTGGTCGTCCATGTGTCGGTGACCGGATCGTACGCTTCAACGATCTCCCCAGCAGTGCCTAGATCGTTGGTGCCACCCACCGCGTACAGCACGCCGTTGACGGCCGCGACACCTACGCGATATCGCCCCGTCGGCATCGGGGCTTTGGTCGTCCACGTGTCGGTGGCGGGATCATACGCCTCGAGCGTCGTGAGGCCGCCTTGGCCGCCGACGGCATACATAATCCCGTCGATTGCGGCGACACCCAGGTTGGTGCGCGCTGTGGGCATCGCGGCCTTGGTCGTCCACGTGTCGGTGGCGGGGTCATACGCCTCGACCGTCCCGACGACACCGCTGCCGCTGACGAAGCCACCCACGGCGTAGAGAATCCCGTCGACCACGGCGGCACCCAAGCCCGAGCGCGGGGTGGGCAGCGACGCTCTCGTTGTCCACGTATCACTGGCCGGATCATAGGCCTCGACCGCGGCGGGATACCTTCCGAACCCCTGGTAGCCGCCCACGGCATACAGCGTCCCGTTGAGATCCGCCACGCCCAGCGAGTATCGCGGCGTGGGCATGAACGCCTTGTTGGTCCAGCAGTCACAGGGTGCGCCGGTCGTTCCCTGCGCCACGTTCGACGGATCGCCGAACATCTCGACCAGATCGAGCGTCGACCGGTAGGCCGCAACCTGAAAATCGTACGTCGTCGAGGGCGCCAGCCCGAGAACGGTGCACGTCACGCGCGCACCGACCGCCTGCCCGATCACCGGCGTCGCACACGTCCCCTCCGTCACTTCTCGCGCCGAGCCCCAGTCGATCGGCGGCTCGGCGAAGCGGATGACATACCGCGCCGGCTGCCCGAGTCCGTCGTCCACCTCGGTGAACGAGAGCGTTGCAGAGTTCTGGGTGACCGCATCGACCGCGAGATCGGTGACGGTTCCGGGGAAGCCCGGGAGGCCGCCGCCAGGAACGGCCAACTTCGAAGGGGGAGCGAGTGGAGTATCCCGCCCTTGGCAAGCGGCGATCGCGAATAGCGCGGCTACGACTAGGAGCCGAGCAACCTGGATGCGTGGCATGGCATCCTCCTGGATCTGTGACAGAGGAGACGCCACGTACTGGTGCAAATCCCGTGCATCCGTCGGGTCGCCCGACCGGCGGTCTCTCGGTAGGAGGAGCGTGAGGGGGCCGCGCCACATTGTGCGGCGCTGGCTCTACGCGCCCGTCATTGCTCGTCGGCGGCGCGCAACGCCGCCTGCTGCACCTCGTCGGCGTTCACCGCGGTGAGCGCCTGATTGTTCTCTTCGCCCGTGCGAATGCGAATCACCCGCTCGATCGGTTGCACGAAAATCTTGCCGTCCCCTACTTCCCCCGTGCGAGCCGACGAGAGAATCGCGTCGATGCAGGGTTGCACGAACGGCTCGGAACACACCATCTCGATTTTGACTTTCTCATGGAACTCCATCACGAGCGTGGTGGCGCGGTACTGGCTCACGATTTCGTGTTCACCGCCGTGGCCGCTGACGCGGCTCAACGTGATGCCGGTGATCCCGGCCCGGAACAGCGCCGCCTTGACCTCAGGCAGCCGCTCCGGCCGCACGATGGTAGTGATCAGTTTCATCGTCACCTCGGTGGCATTCTGTCCCCTAAGATACCGTATAGATTGCACGCGTGAGCGAATTCGTCTTCGGCACCCACAACGCCGCGTTCGTCCAGGCGATGTACGAGGACTACCTGCGCGATCCTGCTTCCGTAGGATCCGAATGGCGGGAACTATTTGATAACGGAAAGTTGGCGGAGCTCCCGATAATTCAGGGAGCAGGGAGCAAGGAGCAGGGAGCAGAACCAGCGCCTCCTCCTCCTGCTCCCACGCCTTCTGCTCCCCGCTCCGTGCTCCCTGCTCTCGGTGCCGTTCCGATCACCGGCCCCGCCGCCCGGCTCGTCGCCAACATGACGGATTCGCTGACGGTCCCGACGGCCACGTCGTTCCGGGACATCAGCGCCACGACCCTCGACGCGCGGCGCAAGGCGCTCAACGCTCAGCTCGCCGCGAGCGGGAAGAAGATCTCGTTCACGCACCTGATCGGCTACGCGATCGTCCAGGCCGCCAAGCGCTTCCCGGTCATGACCCACGCGTTCCAGGAAATCGAGGGGAAACCGCACCGCATCGATCCAGGCGCAATCGGGCTCGGCCTCGCCGTCGACGTGGAGAAGAAAGACGGCAGCCACGCCCTGGTCGTCCCGGTGATCAAGCACGCGGAAACGATGGATTTCGCGGCCTTCCATGCCGCCTACGAGACGCTGGTCGAAAAGGCGCGCGCCAACCGCCTGCTCCCCGACGACTTCGCCGGCGGGACGATGCAGCTCACCAATCCCGGTACGCTCGGCACCGTCGCCTCGGTCCCCCGCCTGATGAAGGGCCAGGGATCGATCATCGCGACCGGGACCATCCGCGATGTCGCAGGCGCGAAAATCGTCACGATCACGAGCACGTACGACCACCGGATCATCCAGGGCGCGGAATCGGGGATGTTTCTCCGGACGCTCGATTCCCTGCTGCAAGGAGAAGAACGGTTTTATGAGCAGGTGACGGAGAGCCTGGCGGGAGGGGAAGGGGGACGCGGGACGAGGGACGGGTCCACCACAGCGCCGCCGGCGCCTGCCCAGGCTCGAAGTACCCTTCCCCCGTCCCCCGTCCCCCTTCCCCAAGCGGATGCCGTGGGGATCGAGGACCTCAGGCATGTAGCCGCAGCGTACGCGTTGGTCAGGGCGCATAGGAATTTCGGCCATCTCGCCGCGCACCTCGACCCGTTGGGCTCGGAGCCGCCGGGCGATCCGTCGCTCGATATCGGCCGGCTCGGCCTCACGCCCGAGATCATGGCGCGGATTCCCGCCGAGGTGCTGCGCATCTATTGCCCCGGTCCCCCAAAGACGCTGGCCGAAGCCCTGCCGGCGCTGCGCGCGACGTACTGCGGCACCATCGCGTATGAAGTCGAGCACATCGGCAGCCATCAGGAGCGCCTGTGGCTGCGCCAGGTGATCGAGTCGGGCGAGCATCGCCGTCCCCTTTCGCCCGAGGGAAAGAAACAGCTGCTGGCCCGGCTCACGGCGGTCGAGTCGCTCGAACGCTTCCTTCATAAGGCATACCTCGGCCAAAAACGGTTTTCGATCGAGGGCCTCGATATGACCGTCCCGATGCTCGATTTCACGATCGAGCTCGCCGGGGCGCACGGCACCCGCAAGGCAACCATCGGGATGGCGCACCGCGGGCGGCTCAACGTGCTCGCCCATGTGGTGAACGTTCCGTATCAAACGATCCTCGCGGAGTTCGAGGGAGGCCGCCGTGAGGAGACGGCAGAATCGGAAGGGTGGAACGCCGGCACCGGTGATGTGAAATACCATCACGGCGCCGCAGGCGTGTATCACACGACGACCGGCCAGGATGTCGCGGTCACGTTGTCGCCGAACCCCAGCCACCTCGAGTCCGTCAACCCGGTCGTGGAGGGCCGCGCCCGCGCCAATCAGACCAACCGCGCCACCCCGGACGCGCAGCATGACGTCAACATTTCGTTGCCGGTGCTGCTCCATGGTGACGCAGCGTTCGCGGGACAGGGCGTGGTCGCGGAGACGTTCAACCTCGCGCGGCTGAAGGGCTATACGACCGGCGGGACGATTCATGTGATTCTCAACAACCAGATCGGCTTCACGACCGATCCCAAGGAAGGTCGCTCCACCGATTACTCCAGCGACCTGGCCAAGGGTTTTGACGCGCCGATCATCCATGTGAATGCCGATGACGCCGAGGCGTGTCTCGCCGCGGTCCGGCTCGAACACACACCGTCGGTCCGGCAGAAATACGCGGCGCAGCTGGCCGCCGAGGGCGTGGTGGATGCCGCGCAGGCCGACGCCGACGCGGAAGCGGCCTATCAGCGGCTGGCGGCTACACAGCAGGCGGTGAAGTCGGGCAGTGCTCAACGCACCGACGACACGCACCGCATCACGCGGCAGACCACGCCGGAGCCGGCGACCGCCGTCGCGGCGGACGTGCTGACCAAGCTGAACGGCGAGCTGCTCGCGGTACCGGACGGCTTCACCGTGCATCCCAAGCTGCAGAAACAGCTGGAGCGGCGCCGTGACGCGCTGCGAGGAGCGGACGGGGCAGGCATCGAGTGGGCACACGCCGAATCACTCGCCTTCGCGTCGTTGCTGGTCGAAGGGACGCCGATCCGGCTGACGGGTCAGGACACCGAGCGCGGCACGTTCAGCCAACGGCATCTCGTGCTGCACGACGTGAACACGGGCAACCGCCACACGCCGATGCAGCATCTTCCCGAGGCACGGGTGCCGTTCGAGCTGTATAACAGCCCGCTCTCGGAGTACGCGTGCCTGGGCTTCGAGTACGGATATGCCGTGGAGGCGCAGAACGCGCTGGTGCTGTGGGAGGCGCAGTTCGGTGATTTCGCGAACGGCGCCGAGGTCGTGATCGATCAGTTCCTGATCGCCGGGCTCGCCAAATGGGAAGAGACGTCGCGGCTCACGCTGCTGCTGCCCCACGGCTACGAGGGCCAGGGGCCGGAGCACTCGAGCGCCCGTCTGGAGCGTTTCCTTGCCCTGGGCGCCGAAGGCAACATCCGCGTCGCCAACTGCACGACGCCGGCGCAGTACTTCCATCTGCTGCGGCGCCAGGCGCTACACACCGAGGTCCGGCCGCTCGTCGTCATGACGCCCAAGAGCCTGTTGCGGCTGCCCGCCGCGACGTCGCAGCTCGACGATCTCGTGCTGGGGAAATTCCGTACGGTGCTGTGGGATCGCGACCGGACGTGGCCCGAGAAGGTGACCCGGCTGCTGCTGTGCAGCGGCAAGATCTATTACGACATCGTCGCAGCGCCGCGTCGCGCGGAGATGCCGCACGTCAAGATCGGCCGGGTGGAGCTGCTCTATCCGTTCCCGGGCGCCGAGATCGGTGAGTACGCCCGGCGCTACCCAAATCTGAAGGAAGTCGTCTGGGTCCAGGAGGAGCCGCGCAACATGGGCGCGCGCAAGTTCGTGCTTCCCAAGATTCGGGACGCGTTGCCCCAGTCGATCACCATCCTCGACGTCTCGCGCCCCGAGCGGTCGAGCCCCGCCGAGGGTTATCCTGCCGCGCACAAAGCGGAGCAGGAGCGGATCGTCGCCGCGGCATACGGAGAGTCGTAACATCCCTTACCCCGTTCTCCGCTACGTCGTACTTGGTTTGGTGGCGATCGCAGCGCTCGCAGCACTCGGCTCCTGGCTCGTCCGCACCAAGCGCCTCTCACCATTCGGCATCCTCGGCCGCACGCTCCGCTCGATCACGGATCCGATCGTGAAGCCGGTCGAGCGCCGCCTGGTGCGCATGGGCGGCAATCCGGTGCACGCCGGCGGCTGGCTCGTCGTGCTCACGGCGATTGGCGGCATCGTGCTGCTGTCGCTGGTCGGCTGGGCGATGGCAACGTTTCAGACGGCCCATGCCGCCGCGAGCCGCGGGCCCGGTGCGACGGCGGGGCTGATCATCGACCTCCTCTACAGGATCCTCTTCGCCGCACTCGTCGTCCGGGTGATCGCCGCATGGTTCGGGATGTTCCGCTACTCGCGCTGGATCCGGCCGGCCTACATCCTCACCGACTGGATCGTCGAGCCGATTCGCCGCATAGTGCCGCCGATCGGCTCCTTCGATCTGAGCCCGGTGGTCGCCATGTTTGCGCTCAGCCTGCTACGCACGATTTTCCACTCGATCCTGGGGGCCTGATGAGACTTCTGAAGTCACTCGTCAGCTTCATCGTTGGCACGATCGCGGGCGCGGTCGGCAGCAAACTGTTCGGCCCGTTCGGCGCGATACTCGGGTTTATTGCCGGAGGCGTCGCCGCGTGGTGGGTGGTACAAAAGATCGGGATTTTTGAATGATCAATGATCAATGATCATTGGACATTGATCATTCGCTCCCGGTCCTTAATACGCTCTTCCATATCGGGGAATGCGGAGCGCAGCTGCTCCAGCACGGCGCGCGCCGAATCGGGCTTCCCGAGCCCAACGTAGGCATCGGCCTTCAGGAAACCCACGCGGAGCCGCAGCCGGCGATCATCCGCTGCGACGTTGACCTGCGCCAGCGCCGTCAACGCCGCCCGGCCGTCGTTCTTGTCGCGCACCAATGATTCGATCGCGAATAGCCGCACGTTCGTGTCGCCGGGGAATCGCCGCGCCAGCTCGCCGAACAGCTCCGCGGCGCGCGCCGAGTCGTGCCGCGCCCGCGCGGCTTGCGCCGCCTGATACAGACCGGCGAGGTACAGCCGGCTGACGTCCGCGGTGTCACCCGAACGCGTCCCGACCCCGCCCGCGTAGCTGTACACGATGTCGCCGCCGTGCTCGGCGGCCTCGAACAACGGGTAGCAACCGATGAGTCCGACTATCGCCGATCCCCACAGCGCGCCGCGGGCTTTGTCGAGGCGGCCTCGCCGCGCCAGGATCAGCGCCGCAATCTCGATCGCGCCAACAATGAGAAAGATGTTACGGGTGCGCTCGCCCCATTCTTCGTGCTCGCCGACTGCGTTCCGGGCTCCCGGAATGCGCTCCACCGGCCCGTGCGCATCGGTCCCCGAATGCACGGCGAGGAGCGCCGCTAGCGCGCCGGCAAGGATCAGGGTCGCCGCCGCGGGCCCGGTAAAAGGCGCGCGGCCGGTGAGTGAGATCCAGCGGAAGGTCACGCCGACGACGAGCAGCGCGATCGCGAAGTGGACGATGATGGGGTGATACGCGCCGATATTGGGCATATCGGAATGTCCAATGATCAACGAAAAATGTCCAATGACCATTGGTCACTGGACATTGATCATTCGCCCGGCGGGCGCCGCTAACGGGGTCGAATGGCGTCGCGCACGATGTCGTCGACCGCGAACTTGATGAACTCCGTGCGTTTGTCGCGCCGGCGCTGGCTTTCGGCGCGCACGTCCGCGAGGCGTCGCTCGATGTCAGCAATCTCCCGCGCGCGCAGCTGGTCCTCGAGATCGAAGTGCTGCGAGATGAGGGTCTCGATCTGCTTGCGGATGGCCGGGCGATTGGGTTCGGACGCCGTTCGATAGGCACGTTGCTGAGCGCGCGCATTGGCTTCCAACCCGAACATCTTGCCGACAAGCTGCGCGCGAAGGCTGTCGCGCTGGCTCAGCTTCTGAACCATGTCGAACTGGACCGTGTACACGCGATTAATCTGCTCTCGGAGCGAGTCGAGCCCCTTCACCCGCTCGGGAGCGACCAGCATCAGGAATGCGCGGGCGGCGGCTTCCGCTTCTCGCGGCCGCTGCTGCACGATTTGCTGCACCTGCATCTGCATCGCCTGTGGATTCGGCACGTCCTGCGCCGCGCCGGCTGACGCGGCCAGGAAACCGATCACACCAATCACACCACTAATTCGGCAGGCCATAGTACCGCTCCCGTTCCAGTCGAGTGAGTTGTACGTCGATATCCACCATCGCCCTGTCCGTCACATATCCAGCCGTCGCCGACCACGTCGTCGTGGACGTCCAGTGCTGGGCCGGATCGCGAGTGGGACCCGGCCTCGCCATAACCACGCCCGCGAGCGCTGCGGCTGCGGCCAGCGCGATCCAGATCCTCGCCGAGCGCCGGCGCGCCGGCAGCGCGTCGTCCAGCGCCAGGCGCCCCCGCTCGAGCCCCGCGAGCTGTGCCTGGCAAGCAAGACACGTGGCCACATGCGCCTCGATCTGACCGGCAGCCGGTTCGGGCACCTCGCCGTAGGCGAGGAGCAGCAGCTCGTCGTTCGTTGGGTGGTTCATCGGTAATCCTCCAAAGCCGCACCGATCCGCAGGAGAGCGGCGCGCATTTGCGTAAGCACCGTGCCCAGAGGTCGTCCGAGCCGGTCCGCGATCTGCTGAAACGTGAGCCCACCGCTGTGTCGTAGCTCGACCACTTCACGCTGAGCGGCAGGTAATTCGCTCACCGCCCGGCGGACCGCCACGCGCAGCTCACCTTCCAGCAATCGCGCGTCGGCGGGCGGCGCGAGCGGCGGTTCGTCCGCCCGCATGACGAGCGCGGCCCGCCGGCGCACCATTTCTTTGCGCAAATGGTCGTGCCACACATTCGCCGCGACGCGAAACAGATAAGCCCGCGCGTTGCCGTTCAGCGACAGCCGCGGGGCCGCCGTGACCAGCCGGGCGGCGACTTCTTGGAGAAGGTCCGCGGTCACATCATCGTCGCGGCAGCGCGCGCCCAGGAAGTTCCGGAGCGCCGGCGTGTGCTCCGCCAGGAGCTCATCGGCCGCGACATTGCGCAGGGGGGGCGACATGTGTATCTAAGAGTACGCGCCAATCAATCGATTATTTTCCATAGAGGGTTCGTGGCGATTTGCGGCGTATTGCGGCCACGTTAAAAAAACCGCTAAAAAGCCGAGGTTCTGCCTGCCGACATTCCGAGATCTCATTGCCGACGGCCGTGTCCACGTCTTCGACGGGGCCATGGGCACGATGCTGTACGCCAAAGGCTTCTTCCTCAACGTCTGCTACGACGAGCTCAACCTCAAGCAGCCGCGGCTGGTGCAGGAAGTGCACGCGGAATACGTGCGGGCGGGCGCGGAAATCCTCGAGACCAACACCTTCGGCGCCAATCCGCTCAAGCTCAACAGCTATGGCCTGGCGGACGAGACCGAGAAGATCAACCGCACCGCCGCCGAGCTGGCGCGGGCGGCGGCGGGTGGCAAGGCCAGTGTCGTTGGCGCCATCGGGCCGCTGGGCATCCGCATCGAGCCGTTCGGCCCCACGTCACAAGCCGAAGCCGAGGCGGTGTTCGCGCGACAGGTGCAGGGGCTGCTCGCGGGCGGCGTGGATGGCTTCATCCTCGAGACGTTCAGCGACATGGACGAAATCCACGCGGCGCTGCGCGCGGTCCGCTCTCTGTCGGACTTGCCGGTCGTCTGCCAGATGACGGTCGGGACGGACGGGCTGACGTACTACGGCACCGATCCCGAGACGTTCACCAAGCAGCTCACCGCGTGGGGCGCCGACGTCATCGGCGTGAACTGCTCGGTGGGCCCCGCGGGCGTGCTCGAAGCCGTCGAGAAGATCGTCAAGGCGACCGACAAGCCGATTTCGGGGCAGCCGAACGCCGGCCTCCCCAAGGACGTGGGCGACCGCAAGATCTATCTCGCGTCACCGGAGTACATGGCGAGCTACGCGCGCCGCATGATCGAGGCGGGCGCGCGCTTCGTCGGCGGCTGCTGCGGCTCGACGCCCGAGCACATCAAGAAGATCCGCGACTACGTGGCGAGCGTGGTGCCGCGCCAGCCGAGCGTCGTCGTGTCGCGTACCGCGGTGCAGGCGCCCGCGGGGGTGACGCCCGTTCCGCTCGCCGAGCGGTCGCGGTGGGGCGCGAAGCTGGCGCGCGGAGAGCTCGTCACAAGCGTCGAAATCGTACCGCCCAAGGGCGTCGATCCGACTCCCATGCTCGCGCAATGCCGCGCGTTGAAGGCGGCGGGCGTCGATGCGGTCAACGTTCCCGACGGCCCGCGCGCGCAAAGCCGCATGGGCGTGCTGCCCTCGGCGATTCTGATCGAGCGCGAGGTCGGCATCGAGACCGTCATTCATTA
>WNGO01001773.1_pt1 | contig 13893 bp, 21 predicted proteins | sample 5400511 | NCBI WGS metagenome assembly WNGO01 (sample SAMN13153380, study PRJNA577476) | soil metagenome | isolation source: 20 cm soil or saprolite under Garry oak tree replicate 2 | place: USA:California | collected 2016-06-15
CCTTCCCATCTTTATCGACGCGAGCAAGTACATCGTACGCTGCAGTTTGCCCAGGGTAACCGTACGAACCGACTTTGACCTGTATGCGGATTGTTTTTCCACCGCGACTCGCAATCAGGTCAGCCAGGCCGTTCGGAGATATATTGCGGAACACCTCATAGTTACGCCGAAGCAAATCTGCCGCGACCAGCAATTCCCCCCAGGCCCCGATGTCGCATTTGGTTCTCATTCAATTCACCGTTTCCTTGTCCGACCGAAGGACGTTGTTAGTTTCGCCAATTTTGGAAAACTTTTCGCTCAATGCGTCCATCGCGGAAACTTGAGACTCAGAAACAGACTTGATGTAAAGACTCTGGGTAACGCTCACGTTGCTGTGGCGGAGAATCGCCTGTATTTCCTTGTCGGCAATTCCAAGCGCGTGAAGATTGGTTGCCAGCCCGCGGCGAAATGCATGCCATCCGTGCCATTTGCAAACAGGGGCAATCACGCGGCGGGCTAGATTGTCGAGATTCAAAGGCTTCCCGTTGCCCGCTTGGAAGATCGGCAGATCGGGCTGCGCCAGGATGCTGGCGCGGAGCCTGTGGGCTTCGAGCGCATCGCCTAACTGTTTGACTACCGGGATAGGGGCGCGACTCTTTTTTGTTTTCGGCGCGTTCTCGATTCCATTCCAATTGGAACGGCGCACAGTCAGCTCTTTGCCGTCGAAGTCTTGCCAGCGTAGGCCGCGAATCTCACTCTTCCGTAGGCCGGACATGGCCGCACAGAGTATCACGGTGCGGGCAGGCTCCGGCAGAATGGCGAGCATGGCCTTTACTTCGCTGAGGGGATAAGCGTAAGTCTCTTCCGGCTCCGGCGCTTTGGGAATCGAAACATCCTGAATGGGGTTGAGGCCGTCGATGATTCCAAGGCGCTTCGCCTGCTTGAATGCGCCAGACAGGAACGCTTTGCAATGGCGCAGAGAAGATCGGCCTAGCTTCTCCTGCTCTGCAATCTTCGCAAGCATCTGCTCGCCATGAACAGTACGGAACACGCGCAGCGTCAGCTTGCCCATGCGCGGCTTTAGGTGATTGTTCCAAACGTCGCGGTACTGCTTGAGGCTCGCGGGCCGAAGTTTTTTTTCGACGTACTCAGGGAGATAGACGGTATCAACGAAATCGGAAACTAGCATGGTAGCTTGCGGATTGAGCAGGCCGGAATTGATCGGCGCAAGCAATTCCTTGACGAACGGGGCCACGCTCTTTTTGGTGCGGTATTCCCCGCCGTAGGCGACAGGCAGTTTCTTGCAGACCAGCTTGCGCTTGATCGTGCCGTCCGGCTGCTTAACGTCGTCGCAGTAACGAACGAACCAGCTTTGATAGCGATGGAATACATACCCTTTTTGTTCGCGCATGGGCTCAATCCTCCATCGTTTCGTATTCGGAGAGTACCTCTAGCTTGCGAGCTAGTCGTTCTAGGTCAATGCGAGAGTGCTGGCCGGAACCTCCGGCAACAACAATATTGCGTTCAACGTCGAGCAGGTAGTAGGGGCCGGAAACATCCTGACGCCAACCCCCGCGCTTAGTCTTTAACTGCCTGCCTTCTGGCTTGAGCTTGCGATTAATTCTGGCGATAACGGCTCTTTCTGAGACTGGTACTTTAGTGGGCATGTGCAGCATATCCTCCTATACGCACATTCTCCCATAGGCACATCCGCATGTCAAGGATTTATTTGGACCGCATCCACGCCACTACATCCGGCCAGGAGAAACGGAGATAGCGGCCACATCTCAGGCAGGGCAAGGGATGGCGGCCATGCACAGCCTCATAGACCCAGCGGACGCGCACCTTAAGCCTTTGGGCCAGCTCTTCGGGCGTGAGAATATCCCCTGGCTCTAGCCTTGGCTGGATGATCGGAACGGCGAGTTTTGGGGCGGCGCTCACGGCGCCTGCCTTTCGTTTCTCGGGTCGCGAGCTCCGAGGACCCATTGCCAGAGGCCGCAGTGGTTGCAATCAAGGAGATGGACATCCGCGGGGCGGACGAGTCGAGCAAGAATGCTGTTCTGCCCTTCCAGGTCTAAGCGTGTTTCCTTCCCGCATTTCGGGCAATGGAGTGTGAGGGGATTCATTGCACCCACCTCCAGGTCTGCCCAGTCCCTTTGCAAGTGGCACACTCGCCTGAGTGCCCGCAGGCCATGCACGCACATCTTTTCTCACCCTGGCAATGCCAGCACGTCACGGCAACCTTGCGCAGGGGGGTATCCGCCTCCGGCTGGATCGTGGTACAGCCATTCCACGGATGGTGGATCCAGACGCCGGGCTCGACTTCGTAACAGTCAAGAGAACACGTCGCCGGCCGGCTCCGTAGGGCTTCAAGGATCGCCGGCTTCGCCTCGCGGACGCGGGCCAGCAATGCGTCGTCCAGGGCTCGCCTCGGCTTCAAGGAAAGGACATCTCCGTCGGCCGTGACGACCACACCGCGGCGGTGAAGTTCGGTCAAGATTTCGGACACTTGGGGGTTCACAGCCGCACCTCGCCATCGTCCTCGCCGACGCTGTTCTCTGACGCGAACAACCCCTCCCCCATGGCCGGTTTTTCACCCTGCAGATTTGCGGGAACCAGAATCAGGTTTTGCGAATTTCCGGGAACCAGCATTGCGCCAGTGTTTATGCGGGGTTCAGGCCCTTTTTCGCATTCTGGTTCCCTGGTTCCCGCTATATACTGGGAACCAGAATCCTCGAATGCATAAAGGAACGGTTTTCCCTTCGTTCCGTCACCGGTTTTTGATACACGCCTGCCCCGCACCAACTCCGTCAGGGCCGCCCGGATAGAGGCCGTCTTGCCCTGCACGCCTTCGCGGATTTGCGCTTGGGTTTGCGGCTCGCGACTGTCACGCAAGAGGTCGCATATGGCCACCTCGCATTCCTGCCGGTCGGCCTCGAATCGAGTTCCGCCCAGCCCCAGCCGATGCGTTTCAGTATCAAAATGCAACACCGTTTCAGGCAGGTCCGTACCAACACGCTGTACGGTCTGAATGGTTCTCATGGATTCGTTTCGCTTGAGGATAACCAGGGTCGAGACAGCCCCTCCTATCGCCGTGCTGCCGAGCGGGGAATCGACCGCATCGGATTTCATTCCCTTCCCGGCGTGATGGGAAAACAACACATGCGTGCCTACTTCGCGAGCCACGTCAATCAGCGGCCCTAGTGCCGCGTAGGTTTCCGCGTAAGCTTTTTCGTCTCGAATACGTGCGAGCCGGAACAGCGGATCAATCACAACGAACACGGGGCGCCGCTGCCTTACCAGATCATGAAGAGCGTCGATGCCATCTACCGGGGCGCTTGTGGCATGGACGTAAATTGGCTCACTACCATCTGCGCCCATACTTCGGAAGTCGTTACGCACGTCATCTTCGCGTTCTTCGAGGGCCAAATAAACACATTCGCCTTGTTTGGTTTTGAGTCCCAGAAAATCATCGCCTCGCGCAATGGCTAAGCAGAGGTTTCTGCAAAACGTGCTCTTTCCGACCTTTGGTTTGGCAAACACGCCGGAGACCCCGCCAGCGAGTAAACAGTTTTGCAACACCCAATCAACGGGAGTATCGGGCTTCGCGAGAAGGTCACCCAGGTGAGTTAAGACGAAACCTCCTGTCTTTTCAGGCTGGGCTGTTACTGGTTTCCACTCTTGCGTGTTTCTGAGCAGGTCGACGAATTTATCTAGCGTCCCGCCACGCTCAACCCACTCAGACAAATCTTTCGCGGACGGCAGTTCCAGTAAGCGGACTGAGGCTGCTTTGCCCGGGAGGGAGGCAGCGACTTGCTGCGCATGTTTGCGGCCAGGCTCGTCCGCATCCGCGATGACAATGACGTTCTTCCCGCGCAGGTGTTCGGAGTATTCCTCCCGCCACTTGCCAGCCCCTCCCGCGTTGCACGTCGCCGCAAGGCCCAGCGTGCGGCGGGCCGTCTCACAATCCTTTTCGCCCTCGCAGACCAGCACATTCTTGGCCGTGAGCACTTCGGGAAGACGGTAGGGGATGCGACGGACGCCGTTCAGACTCCAGTCCCAGCCGCCCTTCCCGTCGGGCCGGCGCTGCTTGAATGCTTTCGGATCGTAGCGGACGACTTGAAAAAGCAACTTGCCTGATTCATCGCTGTAATCGTAGGTGGCCACGATGCGCGGCGCGGGCTGACTGGAAACGGCATCGCTGAAAAGTTCGCGTGGCTCGATTTTCATTGCCGCAATCACATCTTCTTGCGAGCAGCCCGCTTGACAGTGAACAAGAATCGTCCCATCGCGCTCGTTGATCGAAAGCGAAGGGTTGTGGTCCTCATGAGCAGGGCATCGCGCCATCCATCCGGCGCCGTTGCGCCGCACGCCTTCAAGCCGTGCGAGAACTGATTCCAGTCTCACGCGGCACCGCCGGACTTGAGTATGTCGGCATTGGATGGCACAACGTAATCAGGCGGGCGCCGTTTCGCGTGCTTACCCTCCCATCGGGCGGCGGATTTCCACCACGAAGAGAGATTGGGCAGGCGTTCATGATCTACGGCGCGACGCTTGCGATGTGGGTCGCGCTGTGGCTGGCCAGTGCGACGGCCCGCGCAGCGAAACCCTGGCGGAGCGCCACAGTACTGACACGTGAGTTTGTAAGCGGATTCGTTACGATGGTTTGGTGAAACTGCTTGGTAATGAAAAAGCACAAAACACTCCCGACTTTAAATTCCCGTTCCGAGTCGGGCGCGTTTTGTGCGCTTGGGACCGTGCCTGTTTTAAAGGCCGGCCGCGGAGTTCAGTTTTTTTGAAAAACCCTACAAAATCCTTCGTGCTAACAAAATCCGTAGTGTCAGAAATCCATTACCCTGCCCCTGCTTCATGGCTTGCAGCAGTCGTTCACGCCGCGTCTCCCGGCGTTGCCGCCGCATCAGCTTATTGAATAGCTTGCGCTGGCCGTTGCTACTCAATTTCGCAACCATGGCTGCTAGTCTAGAAGTACGGAAGTAGCAGCGCAAGAAAATTCTCACTAATAATAGTCAGGCCACTCATAAGAACTGCTTATAGTCTTCGGCTTCCTGGCAAAAACGCAGGGGATTCGCTGGCGCATTTCGGCGGTTGCTGCTCTTGACAGGACTTCTACATTAGCCCCAGGATTCGAGGTATGAGAAACCCCAATGAGTGAAAGCGCAAAGAAATCTTGGCGGCGGGCGCTCGATCGCGTGATGGAGCAACAGCGCCAGCTCCCTGAACCAGATTATTCCCTGCCAGCCTTCAACGACCCGGCTCGATTGCACGAATTCATGCACGTCCTAGACATCAATCAATCAGACTTGGCCGGGGAATCGGGCGTGTCGCAATCCTTCATCAGCGCGCTTCTACGCGGGGCGGAAAACTTCTCAGAGCCATCACGCACGACAATTTGGCGGACGCTAAATCGATTGCAGCTTGAAAAAATCGAGCGGGACTTGAAAAAGAAAGGGGACGAAGTGGCCCCTGGCTGGGCGAGTTTGCGAGAGATAGGGCTATTCAAGACGCCAATAGAACTGAAGGACGAAGAAATCGGCTTGCTCACCAAAGAGCGCGACAGCGCCAGAGAGCAACTACGGCTCACCAAGCAACTGCTCGATATGAACCTTGTGGACCGCTGCATCGAGCTGGAAAAGCGATTGGCAGAGGCACTCACGGCCAACGCTGAGTATGCAAAGCTTTTTGCCTTGAAAGGCGCGGCGGTCGCCGGCGACGAATTACAGGAAGCAATCGAACGGCGTATGCGCAAAGGCGAGCAGTAATGGGCGACAAGAGGGACAAGCGGCTAGATAACCGGCCTACGGCGCCGCATGAGCAAGAACTTATAAACATCGGTCATCACCTTTGGCGACAGCGTAAGGAATGGCAGGAACCAGGCATTTCTCTTGCGCTGCAGGCGGCATGGGACGCTAAAGAGGCTGTTAGGGTCACTTTACGCCGGGAGTGGCTAGAATCCTTGGCAAGCCGCTATTCAGGATTAAGCAAAGCGAGACTGGCCCGGGGAAATGGGAAAGTGGAAGATCGTCGACCCCGTTTTCAGCCTGCTTCCCGTAAGGAAACGAATTCCTTTCGCACTTCGGGCTATCCAGTCCTAACGGTGCGGTATGCGTAAAGGGGCTGTAAAAGGTGCGTTTGAGGCTGCGCAATGTTGCATCCATGCTCACGATTTTGAGAATAAACGTGGGGTAAATCGTGCCATTTGACGCCAATTCGGGGCTTGCGACGCGGTTCAAGAAGGGCAACCCGGGAGGACCAGGCCGGCCCCGGGTGGCTCATATTGTTCGCCGCTTCGAGCAAGCCGCTTTGGATGCAGGTTACACCTTGGATGAGGCGGTCGCCCACTGCCTCTGTCGTGCACTGCGGGGCCGCGCCTGTGACAGGAAATTTTTGTTTCGCGTAGTAGGTTCGAAAAAACTGGCAGCCGTGCTGACGGCCGTGCTGGAAGCAGAAAGGATCCACAGACAAAAGGCAGCCGTGCCGGCGGAAATCCAAGAGGCTCGGAAGCGTGCGGCAACGCCTACAACCACTCACGCTGACGCGCAGGCGGCCCAGGCCATGCCAGAGCAGGATGTGCGCCGTCTACCCGCACGGCCACGGCCAGCGGTGATCGTTACAGAAGCTGAGAGCAGCAATGAAGCTGAAAGCAGCGAGGATGCACTTATCCGGTACGAGAACGCTTATCGGCTGGCCCGGGGCTACCCGCCGCTTCGCACGAGGGGACAATGAGCATCCGTTAGCGTAACGGCTAATCAGTCATAACCGACTGAAGGCAAATGGTTTAGAAGTGACGTTGCATGGACGTTGCAAGGAAAGCGAGGATTTGATGGCTGATGACGTTGAATTCGTGGCTGCAGGCCGGGAGTATTTGAAAACCCATCCAGGCTTCAATGAGAGATTGCAGGACGCAGCGGCCCGCGGACTGGACTTGCCGCCGGCGGCGATTGAGGAGATCAAGAGGCTCGGGGCGCTTGGCTGCAAGGTCGCAGATCGTCTTGCAGACCCTGACAATGAGATGGAGGCTTGCGGGGTGATGAGCTTGAAGGGCGAGCGAGCAGTCGACAAGATTCGCCGGATTGCTGCGCAGGAAAAAGCCCGCGGAGAGGATGCCCCAGTAATCGAGCAGAGCCCAACGGACGCCTATCTCACGCAGCGGCGGATGGATTTGCGCAGCGGGAAGCGGCGCAGGTAGAAAAAATCGATGTGCCTAAAACAAAAAACGCGCCGCTTTTCGACCCCCGGGGCTCGAATCGTGCTGCGGTCACGGACGCGAAGTGTGACTTTGACTTTGGAGCCCTAGCGGTGCCTACGAAAGTAATCAACACGGCTGGAACGTTCAATCTCAAGCAGGGCACCAGTCGGCTTTATTCCATCTTTTGCGCGTCTGTCGGTACGGCTTTCACCATTCGCGTGTTGGACGGCCCGGACTCCGCCGGCAATACGCAAGCAAAGCTCGGCGCAGCGGCAATCACGCCGCCGGGAGTAGGCTACCTGCTCAATCCGAATCAGGAGCCGATGATTTTGAGAGATGGGCTGCAAGTCATTACGGCTGGCACTCCGGGCGAGTACGAGCTGGAATTTGATTAGCGAGGCACACAAATGAGAGACAACGGAATGCGGATGCGGCGTTACGTCGAGGCGGCGCGGGCACATTACGATTTGAATCCTCAAGACGAAGAAGCGCTGCACGCGCAGCACTTGGAATCTCTCGGACTCAAAGGCGCGGCCAAAGAACACCTCATCAACGAGAGAATGGCGGCGGTAGCGGCGCACTTGAGCCGGAATGAAGATGTGCGGAAGGGCATCAGCGATCTCGACGACAAATCACAGATCGCGGCGTTAACCAAGATTCACGAGCAGGAGCAGCGTGGCGCTTCGCCAGGAAACGGCGAAGAAGATAGCAACGCCGAAACTGACAGCTACATCCTCGGACGGCGCGAGCAGCGCGCCAGGAGTAATCGCTAAATGCAAGCTCAGGCGATGAGGAGAAAATAAGTGGCGAGCGGATTTCCAGCATTGATGATTAACCCCGTCGAGTCGCCAATTCAGCAACTCGGCGGCGCCATGCAGATCAAATCTGCCATGCAGCAGCAGCAATTAGGCGCTCTGCAGATCCAGGAAGAGCAGCAGAAACTCGCCGACCAGCACGCCTTGACTACGGCGATGGCCGGGTGGGATGGCAAGAATTATACCGACATCCCCGGTCTTGTGACTCAGGCAGGCGGCAGCGGCGCTGCGCGGATGCAGGCGCAGAGCAGCATTCTGGCCATGCGGGAAAAGGCAAGCGACATTGCGAAGGCCGACGCCATCACAGCTTCAAGTAACGTCGAGACGCAAGCGAAGCTCCACGACCAGTATCGCGGGCGCGTCATGAACGTCATCGGCATTGGCGACGAAGCGAAACGGCAGGCGGCATGGGACGCGGAGATAACCAAAGAAGAGCAAGCGGGAACCATTCAGCCCGGGCAGTTTCCACACACTTATCCGGGCGACGCGCAGGCCATGAATCTTGCCAACAATTTCGCGCTCGGCAGTCAGCTAGTGCAAGAGATGGATGACCGGCAGCGGATCGCGCTCGACGCCTGGAAACCGTCAGGCGGCGCGCTTGTCAACGTCATTACTCAGGAGAAGATCGGCGGAATCACTCCGGCCAACATTGATTTGCTGAACAAGGCGATGGAGACTCGCTGGCAGGTGTTGAATCCGGGCCAGCCATTGCCGGACCAATTCCGGCTGCAGTCCAACGCTACACCGCAAAACTTTGATCAGCTCGACAAGGTTCTGGAGGCCACGGAACGGGCGAAAGGCACCGTCGCGCAGCAAGCGCAAACGAACGCGATTCGCGCTCAGACGTTCGAGATGGCACGCGACAAAGCGGACATGAAGGCCGTGATCGGAACAGACCCGAAGACCGGCCAAACTGTTCTGGTTCCATTCGGCCAGGCCCAGAAAATAGGGCTGCAGAATCCGCTGCAGGCCAGCGACGATCAAACTAACAAAGCGCTTGCCGCGAGACACTGGCTCACCCTCGCCAACAAGCAAGCTCCGGCAGGTTCAGACCCGTCCGACATGGGCGTCTCGCAGTTGATTGACAAGCTCGATAAGGCCGGCAAACTCGGCCCGCTGGCTTCGCGCTGGAATGAATTTATGGCGGGAACGTATGGCGCGGGCGATGCCGACGTAGCGGCGCTACGGGCGAAGATGGGCTTGAGCACTACGCTTCTCATGCAAGCGCACGTAGGGAATCGCGGAAGCTCGGCCATGCTCGAGCATTTCGAGGACTTGGCGAATCAGAAGAAACTCGACGGGCCGACGCTGAAATCCGCATTCAATTCGGAAGTGAACTACGTAACAGACCGTGCGATGGATCCGAACCCGCCGAATTGGAACACTCCGGCTAAGTCCACTCTCAGACAACCATCCGGCCCGCCGGCGGGCGCTACGATGAAAGTACCCGGCTCTGACGGCAAGATGCATTGGTCGGACGGCAAAAAAGATTTGGGAGTCGCCGAGTAGTGGGCAACGGTCCAGTTACGCTCGATTTTAGTAAGGCGCAGCCAATAGCGCCGATTGCTTCGCCGTCAACAAGCAGCGCGGTCACACTTGATTTTTCAAAAGCTGAGCCCATCGCTGGATCGCCACCTCCTAAACAAAGTTATTGGGAGCAAGTAAGCCAGGGGCTAGTACAGGGAATGAAGGATGAGTCTGATCCTCAAGCTCGCATCGCGGCGGGCAAGGTTGCGCTGATTACAGGGGCGACGATGGCAACGGCAGGAGCGGTATCAGGCGCGCTTGCTCCGAGCGTGGTAGGAACGGAGACAGTAGGGACAGGCATTCTTGACGCTGCCGGAGAAGAGATCACGCGTGAGGTTGCGAAGTATGGTCCATCGGCGACGCGTGCAGTTCTCAGCAGTCCAGTGGTGCAATCCATTCTCAAGCACGCCGCTATTTCTGCGGGAACTGGAATGGGGCTTGGCGGCACGATTGCCATTTTGAAAAAGCTAGGTGTTTGGTGAGTGTGTGGGCCGGAAACTTTTCATAGGATTTTGTGTTGCGGTTATCCTGCTCGGCGGGTTGATCTTTCGAGCCCGGGCGCAGCAGGTCAATACCTTTTGTGCGTTAAACCTGCCTTGCACACTAACTGCATTGTGGACATTTACGGGTGGGCTCTCGGGCAGTGGGCCGAATACCTTCACCGGAACGACTACCATCGCCAAGCTAAATAACGTCATCCGCGTGGATGGTGTGACTTACGCACTCTCAACGGCGGGCCTGCAAGCGGCAATCGCGGCAGCAATCGCGGCCGGCGGCGGGACCGTTGACGCTATGGGCATCGGCTCTTTCAATATCACGAGCGAGATAGATGTAGGCAATCATGCGCAAGTACCTGTAACTCTACTCCTACCTCAAGCAGCTACTTGGACAGTAAGTGGAATTACAAACGGTACTTCGTGCGCCGTCAAACAATTTAGCCAGTCAAGCATCATAGGGCCGGGCACTGGCGGCAGTTCTGCGATGGTAATTCATGCTGGCGCGATAACTAACAACCTAGATTCGCTCTACTGTACGGAGGCCGCACCAACCGGAAACGGCAGTTACATCCGCGCCGAGGGATTCCAACTTAGTAACCCAAACGGCGCGACGATGGTTAACGGCGCGATGAACGTACAGGCATTGTTCGATGATAGCGAGTTTAAGAATATCGTGGTCGCCAGCTATGGGACTGTTGGACTAAACGCGCATGGGCTAATCTGTTGCGGCGCACATTTCACAAATCTAACGTCGAATGGAAACCACGTCGCAAACTCCATACCTGTGCAAGTTACCTTGAGCACAAGCTCAGAGGTAACGTTTTACAATTTGTCGGCGGATCATCCTGGCGCAACCAAGAATGCAATCGCCATAAGCGGAGTCGGAAATGGGCAAGCAGTTCACTTCTACAACACCTATTCGGAAGGCAACAATTCCGACACCACCACAGCAAACGTGTCGGCCGGAAGCACGGCAGGGCCGATAGAATTTTACGGGATCACCTGCAATGACAACGGCTCGAGCACGGCCTACTGTGTAGATATCCCCAACAGCGGCACGCCCAACGTAAACGTGTTTGGAATGCAACAGATCGTGGGTGGATCGGCGAACTGCTTGAACGATCACTATTCCGGCAAGACCTACGCTTGCCAGAGCGGGAACCTGCCGCTATTCGCAAACCGCGGCGTCCAGCCAGGTGCCTCAACGGTTGCGCAGCTACCGGCGGCCAGCGTAAACAACGCGGGCCAGATGCGGACGGTCACCGATTCGACGGCGATTGCCGCGGAAGGGCAGACCTGTGCCGGAACTGGTGCTGTGACGGCGCTGGCTTTCTCGACGGGCGCCGCGTGGAAGTGTTTTTGATGATCGGAGCGCTCGGTTGCCAGTGCAGAGGTTAGGTGGAATCCGTATGGGGTCCGCACGGGCAGAGCTTTGAATAGGGAATATAAATCCAAGTGCCTACCTCGAATCCCGCTAATCGCAGTTTCCCGGCCACGCTGAACGTGTGCAGGAATCCACAAACGAAAAGTGCGTTCTCGAAGTTCGTACCCGTAATCCCTTTCAGCCAATGGTCTTCTCTCTTGGAATGCTCGCTCTCAAACTCTTCCCAATAAGAATCGCTGAATTGGCCCATGGGATTGACTAGGTGTGGGGCTCCGGTGGGGCCGATACCGAGAGCCTCTCGCTTATCCGGATGCGGGTCTACGTCCAGGTAGCCGATTCGTGCGGCCCGTCGTTTGAGCTTTGTTGGCCCATACTCCGATGCTTCCTCAAAGGCGAAATCTCTTCCCTGGAGAAACTGGTCCACCAAGGTCAAATAGAAAGAGTCTTCGATATTCGTATTCTTCCGAGGGCTATTTTCGGCGCCCTGAATCTGATGCACCGTGCCTAAGATCGTCACGCTTCGAGCCATATATCAGTCACCTCTTGCCAACATTGCCTCACTTCCGCAAGGACAGCAACCAAAGCACGACGGCCAGCCAGAACATAAAGCCTCTCTTTCTTATCGTGAGCGATTCCTTTCGGCAGCTATCAGCTCGGAGCGCAACTTGCGCAACATGCGCCGGGCTATGCGGAGCCACCTTTGCGCCTTTGGTGTAAGCTCCGATGCCTTCAGCACTGGAAACCGTTCGTCTTTATCGTCGGCATTCCAGATGTAGATGCGGACAGGCCGATACTTGCTGCGATTCGCAACGGCTTGGAAAGAGCAGTCCGGTCCCCATTCCTTGCCATCAATACGAGCAGTCGCGTCGCCCCACATTCTGTTAGTCGAATCATGCGGGCCATGAACGGTAATTTCTTCGTCAAGCCACAGTCCCCGCCGCATAAACTCAATCGCCCACGTCAGCCAATCTGCCCGGTCATGCTGCTTGTGTAACTCGGCCATATCAATCCCCTTTCGATTCTTCACCGCGCTTGCGCTTCTCATTTGCTTCCTTGAGGGCCTTGAGGGTGCCAGGTTGCCGGCCTTGCGTGCCAGGCTCAATTCCTTTCTTCCGCCTGTCCCTCGCGTTCCTCTGACGATGCCTTTCCAAATGCACATCACACTCACGGACGGAATGGTGGGCCAGCGGCTGAGAGCACCTCTCGCACTTGCCGGCCGCGATGTGCTTTTCTCGAGACCGCTTCGAGATAGCACTACGGCCGGCCCGGCGCTCCTGCTCAGTTAAGTACGTTCGTTGCCGGACAAGCCAAGGGCTCGGCATGGGACCGCCGGTCTCTTCCTGGCTGCGGCCTTGGTCGCGAACTTCTCCCTTGGCCCGCGTCAGAACTTCGTCGGCCTTGGCATCAGACTCAAACAGTTCCGGCCCTTTTGCCTGCTGGAGAATCGTCCGCCGGGCGGCTTCCAGCAACACCTCACGGTTTTCCATGAGCCAGCGGACCACGCCTGCCACTTCCCGCTGTGCTACAGCCTCGTCCATCTCTTCCTTGGCACGTTTAAGGGCATTCGATGAACGGCTGAGGCTTATTAGCTCCAGCTCGCAGAGCGTCGTGTGAGAATGACTTAGCAGAAAATCCAGGTCGGGCATTCTCTCCATGGTCCGCCCTGTAGGCGAGAGCGTAGGAACTGCAAGGGGCAGGGGGGTTACCGAAGGCGGCAGAGCCCCCGCCGTTTTGATTGCCTTGGTGATAGCCTTGGTCACAGGAGCCTCCCCTCGCGGCGCCAGAGCCCGCCGCGGACTGCACGCATCCTTCTGTCGTCGGTAATCCATGATGCGGCGTAAAACTCGCGCCAAGCATCGCGTTCGACTGAGCACGGACCGTTGAGGAGCACAGAAGTAGCAACGGCACTAGCTTCCATCCGAGGAATCTTCGTTACGTCTGGCGGCGCTACCTTGCCAATGATCCAATACAGAAGGGTCTTCATTGCCCACCCCCGCGCTGCGTCCATTCCTCCACAACCCAAGTGAGCAATTCGGGGAATGCTTCGAGGAGCTTCTGCTGGCAGACATAACCTAATTCGCGGAGATTCGCCGCGATGAGTTTCTCATCCGCCTCGACTCTCGAGTCGATTCCTGCAAGAAACGGAATCGCACTGGAGAGAAAAATGTAGCTGGATTCGAGCGCACTTCTTTGTTGCGGTGATAGATTAACTGGAGCTTGCATGGGAGCTGACCCTCCTTTGTGAGTTAGGGGCGTGTCGCTGCTGATAACAGCGGCGCGTCCCGCTTACTTCATGGCCTAGAAAATCCTTTCAGTCGTTGCACAAACCGTTGAACAAAAGCGACCCTGCCATGCCCGGCGATGCCGAGCTATGCCGCGCTACACCCCTGTAAGTCGCTGATTCCGCGCAGGACAGTCATTGGTTTCTTGCCTCACACGGGAGAGGTCAAAGGTTCAAGTCCTTTGTCGCCCACCATCTGTCCT
>WNGO01002477.1_pt1 | contig 13893 bp, 11 predicted proteins | sample 5400511 | NCBI WGS metagenome assembly WNGO01 (sample SAMN13153380, study PRJNA577476) | soil metagenome | isolation source: 20 cm soil or saprolite under Garry oak tree replicate 2 | place: USA:California | collected 2016-06-15
CGGCGTGACGTTGATGTCGGCCTTGACGGCCGCGCGGGCGCTAGTGGCTGACAGGGCCACTGGTCTGCGACGCCTTCTGCGTCTGGAATTCCTTCGTGAAGATCGAGCGGCCGAACTCCGACCCGACGCTCTTGATCAGGTAGTCGATCAGCTCCTTCGAGGTGTAGGTCATCTCGACGGAGAGGAAGTCGATCTTCGTGGTGAAGTAGTTGTACAGCCAGACCGCCGGAATGGCGACGATGAGGCCGAAGGCGGTGGTAATCAACGCCTCGGCGATACCGGCGGACACCGACGCGAGCGAGCCGCCGCCGCCCGAGGCCGCCATGCCGGTGAAGGCGTTCACGATCCCCATCACGGTGCCGAGCAGACCGACGAACGGCGCGGTGGATCCCGTGGTCGCGAGGATGCCCAGGCCGCGCTTCAGCTCGGCCGAGACGATGAGGATCTCCCGCTCGACCGCGCGCTCGACCGAATTGATGTCGGCAGCGGTGATGGTGGCCCGATCCCGCAAGAGCGGCTTGACCTCGGCGAGCGCCTCCCCTACGACGCGGGCGACGTGGCTCTTCTTCTGTTTCTCGGCGAGCTTGATCGCGCCGTCGAGCTGCTCTTCCTGGAGGAAACGCGAGAACTCCGGGGCGAACCGGCGCGTCTCGCCCTGGGACCGCAGGATATGATACAGCTTCTGGAAGGCGCTGGTCCACGAGAAAATCGACATCAGCGCCAGCACCAGGACGATGAACTTGGCGAAGGGGCCCATCGTCATGAACAGTTCGTAGAGCGACAGACTCATGTGGCGGAAGGCTCCTTTGGGCCTAGACCGAGGGTGAGGTCGTGCATCTTACTGTTTGATGCGGTAATCGATGGGGATCTGAATCAGGACGCGGACGGCCCGGCCGTGCACGCGCGCGGGCCGGAACAGCGCCTTCAGCACGTAGTTCTTCGCGGACTGATCGAACCCGGCGTTGGGGCTCTGTAACACCTTGACCGACGTCGGCTCGGCGCGGCCGAGCGTGTCCACGATCGCCTGCACGAGCACGCGACCCTGAATCTGTGCCTGCTTCAAGAGCTCGGGATATACGGGGATCGGTCCCGACAGGACCGTGGGTTTCTCTTCGACGATCGCTTCCATGAAGACTTCGTTGCCGGTCGGCACCATCCCGGTGGCGAGGCCACCCTCCACGCCCGAACCCGAATAGTCCTTCGGATCGAAATGCTCCTGGAGATTGACGGGCGGGATGTTCGTCGGGATCACGTCGGGCGCGACGACGGTCTGGAACCCTTTGAGCGGGACGTCGAGCTGCACGGGCTGCTCCGGTGGCTTCTCCTGCTTCGGCTGGTCGACGAACACCATCGCGGTATCCACTTTGACGCTGTTGTCGGTCTGACCGGCGTTGAGCGTCGCGTAGACCGCCCCGGCGATCACGACCGTGTGCACGATGAGCGACACGGCCCCGACGCCCGCCGTCTTGCCGCCGCTCTTCTTGCGCTTGGACTCGATCAGGTTGTCGAACACGTTCTGTATCCCTCCCGGCTCGATCGGGTAACTCCTTATGAATTACCGCCGAAATCCCTCCACTCGCTAGTGGCGCGCGGATTACAAAACGATGACAGCCGGGTGAGGCGTCTGCTTCACCGACTCCGCACGTTGAGGCGCCATTGCATCAAAACCCGCACCGCTCGCCCCTGCGCGCGTCCCGGGGTGAACCGCGCCGGGCGGACATGATCGATCAGGGTTTCCCGCAGCGCCGCACCGGGAGACGAAACCACGGAGATCGAAGCGGCTTCGACGCTCCCCGCGGTGTCCACCACAAACCGTACCACCGCCACCCCACCCATGATGAGGGTCCCACTCTCGACCGCCACCGTCTCCGACATCCCGGAGAGAATCCGGGGAGGCTGGTCGAGCCCATGACAGTCGGGAACGCAACTGAACAGCGTGTCGGCTGATCGGCCCGCGGCGAGGCGGGCGAGGGCGGGTGTGGGACGCGCCGCCGTCTGCGGAACCGGAATCGATCGACGTACCGCTTCGAATTCGAGCGCGAGCAGCGAGTCCACCTGCGCCAGGCCGGTGACCTCGAGCCGCGGATCGATGGTCAGGGCGTCGCGAAACGACTCCCGCGCGAGGCTATCCCGTCCCTTGAAGTACTGAAACACGCCGCGCCACACCAGCGCGTTCATCCGATCGCTGGTCGTCCCGCTCGTGCCCGAGTCCAGGGCGAGTCGCAGCAGCGCGAGACCTGAGTCCGCGTTGCCATTCCACAGCTGGGTGCGCGCCGCGCTCACGAGATCGCCGGCGGTCATCTGGGCCGCACCCGAACGCGCCACGCCGCTGCTGCAGACAATGGCCACGACCAGGATCGGCCTCGCGACGTACATGGACGCGTAACCTACGCCGGTCAATGGGGAGGCGCGAGCGTGAAGTCGATCGGCAAGCTTACCAGCACTCGCACGCTACGACCATTCACCCGCCCCGGTCGAAACCGCGCACCGAGCGCGTAGGCCCGTGCCGACGCGGCGAACCCCGCCACGGAACTCTCGACGATCACCGAGCCGGGCTCGACCCGACCAAGCGTGTCGATCACCGCCTGCACGACGACGCGCCCGGCGATTCCGGCGCGGCGCGGCGCCTCAGGGTAGGCGAGCAGCGGACCGGCGAGGAGAACGGGAGGCTCCGCGACCCCTGCGACGCTCCACGGCTCTCCGGTGACTTGAGCGGCGCCGTTCCCGGCAGCCGCGGTGTCCCGTGCCAGCAGCGGCGGTCGACCATCGAAAGACAGACCCTCATCAATCGGCGGAATCCCGATGGGCGGTTGCGGCGGCACGTCGATGGGTGGAACGGGTCCGGGTCTCGGGTCCGGGGGATCGGGCGGCCCGTCAGGCGTCTGTGGCCACGCCAGGATGACCGGTTGGCTCGCGGCATCGGCAACGCGGTCCGGTCGGAGCGTTGCCAGGAACGCCGCGCCGAGCACGCCCGCATGGGCGAGCACGGATATGACCCCACTCGGTACGAGCCGTCGATCGGTGGCCAACATGAAGCCCCTCCACGAAAGGGTGCTCCACCATCATGCCAGGCGTCGCTTGCAACGGGATGGGAGCGGCGTGACGAACCGATGACGGCCGGGTTAGGAGTCGGCGGACGCCGCGTCCCGGGGAATCGAGACGGTGAACGTGGTGCCGCGCCCGGGACGGCTCACCACGTCGATGTGGCCGCCGTGCGCCTCGGCAATCCATTTGCAGATCGCGAGGCCCAATCCCGCGCCCGGGCGCTCTCCGGTGCGTGTGCGCGCCGAGTCGGCGCGCCAGAAGCGGTCGAAGATGTGCGGCAGATCCCCAGGCGCGATGCCGATTCCGGTGTCGGCCACGCTGAGCATGATCCGCCCGTTCGCGGCGCCGAGCTGCATGCGCACCATCCCGCCCGCGGGCGTGTACTTCACCGCGTTGGTGAGGAGGTTGAGGATCAGCTGGCGGATGCGCGTCGCGTCGACGGAGACGACCATCGGCTCCGGAGCGGTCGCCACCTCCATCCGGATGCCGGACTCCTCCGCGAGCAGCTCACCGGTCTCGCGGAGCTCTTCGACGATCTCGCGCAGGTCCACCGGCTCGCGATGCAGCGGCGCGATCCCCTCGTCGGCGCGGGCCAGCGTAAGCAGCGCGTCCACCAGCTCGGTCATGCGCTGGATCACCTGAAGTGTCTCCTCCAGCGTCGCGAGCGTGTCCTGCGGCAGGTTGGGCGTCGTGATCGCGCGCTCCACGCCGGCCCGGAGCACGGTGAGGGGCGTCTTCAGCTCGTGGCTCGCGTCGGCCGTGAACCGCCGCAGGGCGGCGAAGCTGCGCTCCAACCGGGTCATCATCTGGTTCAGCGTCTCGATCAGGCGACCGATCTCGTCCTTCTCCATGGGTTCGGCCAGGCGCCGGTGCAGGCTGCGACCGTCCGTGATCTCGCGTACCTCCGTGATGATCATGTCCACCGCCGCAAGCGCGCGCCGGGCGATCCACAGGCCCATCAAGAGCGCGACGCCGACGCCGAAGGGGAGCACCCAGAGGAACGTCGAGAGCAGCTGCTGGGGCCCCAACTCGGCTGTCTGCACGTCGGCACCGGCCAGGATCGCCCCGAATTGCGGTCCCGCGTCGGTGACGTACTGAGCGACGTAGTGGATCATCGGGCCGTTGGCGTCGAGCCGGAGCGTCCCGCTCGACCGCCCCCCCTGCCCCCCCTGCCCCCCCTGCCCTCGTTCCCCCCCCGAGACGAGCGTGCTCGCGGGCCGCTGCAGCTGCTCGACCTGTTGGAAGGTCAGGGCCCGCGCATCGGACGAGGCGAACAACAGGCTCCCATCGCGCGCCGTGATGATGAGAAAGCCAGGGACCGCCTCGAGCAGTGCGGCGAGGTCGGGGATCAGGATCGGACGCCCGGCGGTGTCCGCCCGCACCAGCACGCCGCGGGCCCGGTAGCTTTCGGCGAGGATCCCCGCGGTCAGCGACACCTCGGACTGGATCCGCTGGTCGAGGTCCTGGTACGAAGCGCTCCGCCGATCGAAGTACAACACTCCGGCGAAGGCAGCGAGGGTGAGGGCGAGTGCTCCGGAATACCAGGCGGAGAGCTGCCCGCGCAGCGTCTGCACGTTACGCCTTCACGACGTAGCCCACGCCGCGGACCGTGTGAATCAGCTTCGGCTCGCGCGCGTGATCGATCTTCTTGCGCAATCGCGTGATCACCACATCCACGATGTTGGTGCCCGGGTCGTAATGGTAGTCCCATGCGTACTCCGTGATCAGCGTCCGAGACATGACGCGTGCCTGGTGGCGCATGAGATACTCGAGCACCGCATACTCCTTGGGGGTCAGGTCGACGAGCTTGCCGCCGCGGCGCACCTCACGGCTCCCCGTGTCGAGCGTCAGATCCGCCACGCGGAGCACGGGCGGCGCGATCGCCTTGGGGCGGCGCCCGAGGGCTTCGACCCGGGCGAGGAGCTCCTCCAGGGAGAACGGCTTGGTCACGTAGTCATCGGCGCCCATCTTGAGCGCCTGGACCTTGAAATCGACGGCATCCTGCGCGGTGAGGACCAGGACGGGCAGACCATCGCCCCGATCCCGGAGCGTGCGGAGCACCTCGAGACCCGACAAGGAGGGCAGGCGGAGGTCGAGCACCAGCAGGTCGTAGTGGCCGCCCGTCGAAAGACGCAGGCCTTCGACGCCGTCCCCCACGAGGTCGGCGTGGAAGCCGGCCTCGGTCAGGCCACGCTGCACGTACTGCCCGACGGTCTTGTCGTCTTCCACGACGAGGATCTTCAGATCTTCATCCCATCGGGAGGTACACCTTGAAGTTCGATCCAACTCCGAGCTGCGACTCCACCTCGATGCGCCCCCGGTGCTCGGCGATGATCCCGTAGCAAATCGAGAGGCCGAGTCCAGTACCCCGCCCCTGCAGCTTCGTCGTGAAGAACGGCTCGAAAATCTTGGGCAGGTCCTCTCGCTTGATGCCGGTGCCGGTGTCGATGAACTCGAGCAGCACCTCATCCGCGCGGTCGGGGTTGATGCAGGTCCTGACGGTCAAGGTCCCCCGTGAGTCCATCGCATCCATCGCGTTGAGCATCAGTGCCATGAAGCTCTGGATCAGGCGCTCCTGGTCCGCGAGCACCGGCGGCAGACCCGACGTCAGCTCGCGCACCACCGTCAGGCGCTTGAACCGCGCGTGGTGCTTGAGCAGGAACAGCGTGTGGTCCACCACGCCGTTCACGTCCTGCAGCTTCTTGTCGCCCCCTTTCGGGCGGGAAAACTCGAGCAGGCTCTCGACGATCCGCCGGCAGCGCTGCACTTCGGCGTCGATGATCTTCAGGTACTCGGCGTAACCGTGACGGTCGGCAGGGGTCAGGTCCTCGGCCCGGAGCGCCAGGGCTTCGCAGCACGCCAGGATGGTCGCGAGCGGGTTGTTGATCTCGTGCATGACGCCGGCGGCGAGTTGCCCCACCGCTGCGAGCTTCTCCGTCTCCGTCAGGCGCTGCTGCGCCTGGCGCCACTCCGTGATGTCCTCGCCGATGGTGACGACGTGGGAGATGGTGCGGCCGTCTTCCCGCATCGGGATCTTCGTGATGCGGTAGTGGCGCGCTTCGCCCGAGGCCTGCGACTCCATCTCCACCTGCTGCAGCTCGCCGGTCTCGAACACGCGGTCGAACTCTCGCTTCAGGAGGTCCCGGGGCTGCCGGTCGAGCACGTCGAAGATCACGCGACCCACGGCGTCCTCGCGCGACACCCCCTGCGTGCCCGTCTCGCGCTTGCGGTTCCACGCACGGATCTGGTAGTCGCGGTCGATCACGTACAAACCGACGGGGAGGGAGTCGATGATCTGCGCGGCGAAGCTCCGCTGCGCTTCCACCTCGTGTGTACGGAGCGCAACCTCGGACGCGAGATCCTGTGACAGCTCGCTTGCGCCGATGATGGGCGCCAGAATGCGCGCCACCACCACGACGACGTCGTGCGCGATGCCCTCGTAGCGTCCCGTGGGGATGACGACCTCGAGCACGCCGAGCGGCTCGTCGTTATGGATGAGGGGGAGCCGGACGATGGAGCCGCCGGGTACCTCCTCCCGCTGGTGGCCCCGGCGCATCCACTCGGCCACCGGCGGGGCATAGCCCGGTTGCTCCGCTTCGTCTCCCGACGTCGTAACCGGCGTGAAGCGCGTGCCGTCCGGGCTGCGGAGCCAGAGGCGGCAGCGGCGCAGGTTGAGGCCACGCCGCAGCGCGCTCACCACGCCGTGCAGGACCTCCCCCGACCCGAGGCCCGCTTGCAACACCGACGCGACTTCCGCAATGACCCGGATGCCGGGATGCTCGGTATCGAGGGATGGCGCTACCATCGGTGCCAAACTAGGGACGGCGCTCCCCCCGCGCCAGCCGCGGCGCTACCCTGGCCCATCAGCGGCGTAGACAAACCAACCATGCCCACCAACATTGTGACGATGGACCGACGCACGTTCGTTCTCCTCACGGGAGGCGTCTCCGGCGGGCTCGTCGCGCGCCCCGCGCTCGCCGACGCCCGGCAGCGTCCGCGTCCTCACCGTCGGGACGTGCCGGGCCGGCTGCGCTTTGAGCTCGACGAGCGGCGCCGCTGGTCGCTCTGGTACTACGGGGACGGCTCTCCCGTTCCCCTGGTGCGGGACGCGGAGGTCCTAACGTGGGTCGGTGACCGGGCGCTGACGCTTGCGGAGCTGGAAGATAGCGCCGTTGGAAGCCGGCGTCCCCCCGGTGGCGACGCCGTCGTGGTGCGAGGCCGGGCGGCGGGCGTGTGGGTGGAGGCGGAGTTTCTCACGGCCGGTGGCGCGGCCGCTCCGCAGGCAGCCGTCACAGTCACTGTGTTCCCGGATCGCTTTCTCCCGACCGTCAAAGGCGTGCGCTTCCTGCGGGTGGCGCACGCGCAGGTGCTCGCGGGCGACGGTTCACTCGTCGCACTCCTGAACGGCGCCCACTCGAGTGACCCGTGCCGCATCGTGACGGTGGGAGCGCGGGATGCGGCGGGCGTCGCGAGCTACGCGGCCTGCGGGCTCACGCGGGGTCGCCGGGGGCTCGCCATCGCGTTTGACGCGGGCGAACCGGGGGAGGCTCGTGTACAGCTGTCGGCGGACGAGGTGGAGGCGGTAAGCGATTGGCTGCCCCCACGGCCCCTCCGGCCCGAGGGCGACGCCTCCCGGATGCGGCTGTGCTTCGACCCGGAGGGTGACGGACTCGAGGCGCTGAGTACCGTCTTCGTCCCGCCATCGCCGGTCGACCAGGAGCGCCTCGCGGAGGCGGTCGCCCCCGCGGGGTGGTGCACGCGGTCCGAGCTGGGCAGCGCGGCCAGCGAAGCCGATGTGCTCGCGAACGTGGAGTTCTGCGCCAAGACGTTCGATCGCCGGTTCTTTCGCTACATCGAGCTCGATGACGGATATGAGCGAGCCGTAGGCGCCTGGGAAACGAACGACCGGTTTCCGCAGGGACACGCCCGGCTCACTGACCAGATCCACGCGGCGGGTTTCAAGGCAGGCCTGTGGGTGGCGCCCTTCGGCGTCAGCGATGGATCCGGTGTGCCGACGTCGCAGCCCGACTGGCTGTTGCGTGACGCCCATGACCCGGTGGTGTGTGCCGTTCGCGAAGCCTGGGGTGGCAACGTCTACGCGCTCGACGGCGCTCATCCCAAGGTCCAGCAATGGTTGTTCGAGCTCGCCCGCCGCGCCGTGCGAGAGTGGGGGTACGACTACGTTCGCGTCGATATGCTGCACTGGGCCCAGCTGGGCGCGAGCCACTTCGGCGGACTGACTCACGCGGAGGCGTACCGCGCCGGCCTGGCGGCGCTGCGCGACGGCCTCGGCACTGAGGCGCTCTTGATCGGGAGCCGGGCGCCCCTGCAGCATGCCGCGGGATTCGTCAACGGCATGCGCATCGGCCCCGACGTGGACGCGAGCTGGGGGGGCATCCAGGCCCCCGCACAGGCGGCCGGGTTGCGGAGCTTCTTCCAGCGCGCGGCGTGGCTGAATGACCCCGACTGCCTGGTCGTGCGTCCTCCCCTCACCCGCGCAGCCGCCGAGCTCTGGGCCTCCCTCGTAGCGGTGACGGGTGGGATCACGCTCTTCTCGGACAACCTGCCGGCGCTCCCGCCGGACCGGGTGGCGTTGCTGCAGCGCTGCCTTCCGGTCGCGCGCCTGGCCGGCCGTCCGATCGAAACCGGCTCGGTCGGGCCCGCCGTGGCTCCGGCCGTCGTAGCGGGCGGCGACGTGTATCCGGTGAGCGGCTCGTGGCGCTTCCGGACGGGTGACGATCCGGGCTACAGCGCGCGTGGATTCGACGAGGAAGCGTGGGAGACCATTCAGGTACCGCAACGCTGGGACGAGGCAGGACATGCGGGGTACACCGGCATCGCCTGGTATCGCGTGCGATTCACCCTTCCCCCCCCCCCCGGTCGGACGGTCGGACCGTCGGACAGTCGGACCCTGACCCTCGAGCTCGGCAAGATCGCCGACGCCGACCAGACGTTCTTGAACGGTCTCAAGATCGGGGAGACCACGGGCCCCGGCGAGTATCGTCGCTATTCCGTGCCTTCCGAGGGTGTCAACTGGGGAGGAGAGAACGTCCTCGCCGTCCGAGTGTCCGGGGGCGGGAGAGACGCCGGGGGGATCTGGAGCGTGCGCCGCGACCGGCCCGCCCGGGTCTGGGTGGGCGAGGGCGCGCCGCGGTGGTGGACCGTCGTGGCCGTGAACTGGGACAATGAGCCGCTGCAGGTGTCCGTGCCGCTCGCGCAGCTCGGCATCAGCGGCACGACGTTCGACGCGTACGACGTGTGGCGTGACGCGCCCGCCCCCGACCTGAAAGCCACCCTCGTGGTATCGGTCGAGCCGCGCTCCGCGCGGACAGTCGCGATCCGGCCCGCCGTCGCCCGGCCTCAAATCATCGGCACGACCCGCCACATCGTGCAGGGAGCAGTGGACGTCGCCGACGAATCCTGGGACGCGACAGCCCGCACGCTCAAGGCCGCAGCCACAAATCTCGACGCTCGGGCGTACGCGGTCACCATCTCCGTTCCGAAGGGGCTGCGGCCCGCCACGTGCAAGGCCGACCGACCCTGTACGGTGCGCAGGCTGGAGTCCGGGCACGCCGTGCTCGAATGGCCCGCGGGTGGAGACGGGAGGGACATCAGATGGGCATTGACCTTCCGATCCGCCACGACCGGTCGGCGCACCGGCAAGCCGTAAACGGCTTCTTTACCTCAGCCCCGTTTCGCTAATTCCCCTGACGAAGTACCGCCGCGCCACGCAATACACGAGCACTACCGGAAGCACCGCGAGCGTTGCGGCTGCCATTTGACCGGGCCCGCTCAATGCGTAGAGCCCGCGCAGATCCGCAATGCCGACCTCGACGGGTCGCATGCTCTCGGCGCGCGTCGCCACCAGGGGCCAGAGGAAGCTTCGCCATTGATCGGCGAACGCGAGCACCCCGAGCGTGACGAGCGCCGGTCGCGACACGGGCAGAATCACACGCCAGAAGATCGTCCACTCCCGGGCGCCCTCGAGGCGGGCGGCGTCCTCCAAGTCGCGGGGGATCGTGCGGAAGAACTGACGCAGCAGGAAAATCCCCGTCACGGACACCAGTTCCGTGGAGACGAGGCCGCGGTACCGGTCCACCCAGCCGAGGGCGTCGATCAGGAGGAACCGCGGAATGGCGAGCAGAATCCCCGGAGCCATCAACGCCGACAAGTAGACGAGCAACACGCGCTCGCGCCCAGCGAAGCGGAGCCGCGCCAGTGCGTAGGCGGCAGTCGCGCTCGTGAAGACCTGCCCCGACGCGACGGCGAGCGACAGGACGAGGCTCGTGAGGAGAAAGCGATCGAACGGCATTGTGGTCGCGGCGGCGACGAAGGTCTCGATCGGCTGGTCCCTTACGGCGGTCACGACCATATAGAGGAATGGAGCGAGCGCGAGCACCGCGAGCGGCAGCCCGAGCGCATACGCCAACCACCCATCCCTCGTCCCCCTTCCCCCTTCACCCCTCGTCATATTCCACCCGCCGATCGAGCAGCTTGAGCTGGCTCCACGTCGCTCCGAGCAGCAGCGCGCACAGCAGCAGCGCGAGGGCGCTGGCCTCGCCGAATTGCAGCAGTTCCCACGCCGTCCGATAGATGCGAGTTACGATCACGTCTGTGGCATGAGCCGGCCCGCCGCCGGTCATCACGAAAACGAGCGCGAAGACCTGACAAGCACCGATCATGCCCGTCACCAGCAGGAACAGTGTCACCGGACGCAGCAGCGGGAAGGTCACGCGCCAGAATCGCTGCCAGGCGCTCGCGCCGTCCACTCGGGCGGCATCCAGATACACTCTGGGGATCGCGCGGAGCCCCGCCGCGAAGACCGTCATCTGATAACCCAGCTGCATCCACGCAGCCACGACCATCAACGCGGCCAGCGCCGTCTTTGGATTGCCGAGCCAGTCCACCGGCGTGAGCCTTGCCCGCGTCAGCAGCTGATTGATCACCCCGAGATCCGGGTGGTATAGCCAGCGCCACACCAGCGCCAGCGCGACCACGGACGAGACGTAGGGCAACAGGAGCACCCCGCTCACGAAACCGGTCAGGCGCGGGTGTCGGCCGAGCGTGACGGCGAGCCCGAGGGCGAGGGCCAACGCGATCGGGACATAGAGCGCATACACGGCCGTGTGGCCGAGGGCCGACCACGTGAGCGGATCACGCACGACGTGGACATAGTTCGCGAGCCCCACGAACGGGCGCGCCGTCTCGATCGGGCTCCACCCGTGCACCGACACGTACAGGGCGAGAAGCACGGGGATGGCGGAGAACGCGGCGAGGAGCAGAGCCGATGGGGCGAGGAACGTCCACGCCGCCGCGGTCTCGCGTCGCCACTCGGGTTCCGCCGTCAGGCTCCAGCCGGCCAAGAGCGCGGCGAGCGGCCCGAGCGCGGCGCAGCCGAGCGTCAGAGGGAGCCACACGATCACACCGGCTTCGGCGGGGGGGACGCGCAGCTCGACCCAGCGCCCCGATGTGAACCGCACGGCAACGGCCGCTCGAGTCACGCCGCCGGCTTGGCGCCGCCACGCCGCCGAGGAGCCGGAGTCACCGGGGACGATCTGCGCTCCTCGGGCGATCGGCGCCAGGTCACCGGGCGCGCCACGGACCTCGGGCACGCGGGCCGCAGCCTCCTGTATCAGCAGCCGCGTGTCGTACAGCCGTCGGTCGGTGGTGGCCCGGGCTGCGCTACGCAGGTCGGCGAATACCGCGGCGCCTCCGCAGAGCCTGTGTGGCCGCGATTCCCAGGTGCAACAGCGCGGCCACGGACCAAAGCGGCGCCGGCTCCTCATCGCCAGCCGGGCGGGCCGCAACCGCACCCACCACGGCCCAGCCGTCGTGATCGAGCAACGGGGCCAGGGCCTCGCGTCCCGTCCAATGTGCCGCCACTTCCCGCCGCAGGCGTTGCAGCGTCGCCGTCGGCAGCGGTGGAGCCGTGGCATGCACGAGCGGTGCCGTCGCATGGTAGACCTCGAACCGGCCCGAGAACTCGGGCAGCTGGTCGAGGGCTCTGGCACGGATCAGCAGCGGCGGCAGATCGTACGCGGCGCCGGTCCGCGTACGCGGCGTCACGACCGCGATATAACCCGCCACCGCGGTCGCCTCCTGTAGCGCCAGCGCGCGCTGGTATCTGCCACGGAGCTCGTGCGCCACCCCGAAGGGCAGCGCGACGCCGACCGCGAGCGCGACGAGGGCGCCGCCCCGCCAGCGTGCAACGGGAGTCATCGGGTGGCCCCGAGCAAGCGGTCGAGCTCGCGCGCGGTAGCGCGCGCGCTTCGAGCAGGATCGGCGCCGTCCACGGTGACGCGATCCATCAGGTCGGTGAGTGCGGCCTCGACCTCGCCCCATTGCGCCACGCGCGCGCCCCAGGTCGCGCGCCCGCGCGCCGCGGCCCGCAGAAACACTGCCTCCCACCCCAGGGTGTCGGCGGCCGCCAGCGCCGCGGCCGCGGCGGTCACCGCCGGCAGCTCGATGCCCGCGTCCCCCCGTGCCGCATCGGCGACCGAGTCGGTGAGGTCGGCGGCGAGCTCGACCGCTGCCTTCCGGCGCAGAAGGTTCGCCGGCGCGGCGTATCCGGAGGCGTACAAGACCGTGGCGGGCTCGGACCCCGCCCGGCGCGGAATCGAAACGAATCCCAGGCGCAGGCGACCCGCGGCCGCCGCCGCCCGGAGATTGGGCACCGCACCGTGATCCACCGTCATGAATGCCACGCGGCCCGCCGCGAACAACCCGTCGCCTGCGGCGTTCGAGTCCCGCGCGTCGCGCGCGCGCGGCGCCACCGGTCCGCCCGCTCTCCCCGGCGCGACCCACGACGCGTACCAGCGGATGGCCGCGACCGTGACCGGGGAATCGAGACATCCCGAGGCGCGCCGCCCGTCGGCACAGAGCACGTCGCCGCCGCCGGCCCAGATCCACGCAATCCAGATCGCCGGTCGCCGATCGAACACGACCCCCCAATGGTCGATCCGCCCGTCGCCGTCCTCGTCGCGCGTCAGGCGCCGCGCCGCAAGCCCGAAGTCGTCCCAGGTCCAATCGCCCGTCGGAGCGGCGATTCCCGCGCGGTCCAGCAGGTCTCGGTTGTAGACGACCACGAGCGGCGTGAAGCCGCGGGGGAGTGCGTAGATCCCCGCGCCACGTCGGAACATGGCGAGGACGGTGGGATCGAAACGGGTCAGGTCGACGCCGACTCGCCCCAACGAGGGAGCCAGGTCCAGGGCATGACCCCGGTCCACGACGGCGGGAACGCCGATGTCGTCCAGCTGGAAGACATCCGGAAGGGCCTCACGCGCCGCCGCCACCAGCAGGAGACGGCGGTACTCCGCGGCCGGGAGCGCGACGTGCCGTTCAGCGACTTCGAGGCCCGGGTGGCGAGCGCGATAGGGCGCGAGCAGCTGGTCCTCGAGGCGCGCCGCGGCCTCGTCGGCGCGGTGCAGCAGCACCACTCCCGCGCCGGAGTCGGCGGCGGCGCAGCCCCAGCAGGCGAAACAGAGTACGAGCATGCGCTTCACTGGAGCCGCGCTCCGGCCGCGTCGAACAAATGCAGCTGCCGGCGGTCGAGCTTGACGCCGACGCGATCGCCGCGGCGGAGCTCGGACGGGCCGGGCACACGCGCGACGAGCGCCTGCCCACCGACGTCGACCCGGACCAGGGTTTCCGCCCCGAGCGGCTCGACGCTCTGGACCAGAGCAGCCCCGATCCCGCGATCGGGGGCTACGAGGGCGACGTGCTCAGGCCGTACACCCAGGTGGATCTCGCCCTCGTAGCGCTCGAGCGGCACGGGAACGGACCACACACCGACGTCCACCGCCCCTTCGCCGTCGCGCGCCCCCCCCCCCCCCCCCCCCCCCCCCCCCC
>WNGO01001774.1_pt1 | contig 13891 bp, 13 predicted proteins | sample 5400511 | NCBI WGS metagenome assembly WNGO01 (sample SAMN13153380, study PRJNA577476) | soil metagenome | isolation source: 20 cm soil or saprolite under Garry oak tree replicate 2 | place: USA:California | collected 2016-06-15
CACGCTCGAGGCCGACCGCGGCTGGACGGTGGCGCACGAAGCCGGCCGCGGCTGGCGGCGGGTCGTCCCCTCGCCGAAGCCGCTCGGGATCGTCGAGCTCGCGGCGATCAAAACGCTGGTCGCCGCCGGGACGATTGCCGTTGCCTGCGGCGGCGGCGGGATTCCCGTCTCCTCGAGGAACGGCCGCCTGACCGGCCTCGACGCCGTGATCGACAAGGATCGCGCCTCATCGGTACTGGCGATCGCGCTCGGCGCCGAACGGCTCGTGATCGTCACGGACGTCGAAGCCGTCAGCCGCGGCTGGGGCACGTCGGCACAGGAAGAGGTGCGAGAGCTGGACGTCCGCGCCGCCGAGCGGCTTCTACCCGAGCTCGCCACCGGCTCGATGGGCCCGAAGCTCGAGGCGGCACTCGCGTTCGCGCGAACGACGGGTCACATCGCGCTGATTACCTCCGCCGCCGCGCTTGCCGAGGCCCTGGCCGGGCGCGCCGGCACGCGCATCAGTGCCTAGCGCCTAGCCGAACGGCCGAGTGTAACTAGCCCCAGGTGGGTAGCGACCCGGGAGCCTGCCGGACCAAATGACGGGCAGGAGTTTTGATAACTCGAGAGAAAGGCCGAGCGTGACATTCGTAATCCTCATCGTCGTCGCAGCGCTCATCCTCGCCGGGCTCTGGTACGTCCGGGGACGCCGGGCCTAGCGAGCCGGTCGATCCGTAGCGGTCCTGCTCGGTCCCGCCGCGGCGGGGCGGCCGGAACGCTGGGTATCTTCCCGCCGTTGAGCCGCGGCGCCTCCGACCTTCGCACGCGCGTGGCGGTCGCCTCGGCACGGGTGGGGCCCCTCGAGCTGGTCGTCGCGCTTGGAGCTGCACTTGCCGCGGTCGCCGGAACGATCGGCGCCGACGCCCGCTGGCTCCCCGCGCTCGGTCAAATAATCGCCGACCGAGGGCGAATCCCGAACGGCGTTCCGTTCGCTAGCGCACCATCAGCCGGTTGGCACAACGTGCCGGTACTTGCAGAGCTGATCATGCATTGGCTGACAAGCGCCGGCGGGGACAACGCCTTGCTTGCCGCACAGGTAGCGGCGGTCGCCGGAGCGCTAGGAATCCTGGCGCTGGACTTACGACGTGCGGGCGCAGACGAACTTGGCGGGGCGGTCGTCCTGCTCCTGGTCATTGCGGGAGCACTGCCTGTGCTCGTGGTCGTGCGCTCCCAACTGTTCTCGCTCCTGCTGTTTCCTGCGCTCATCGCCTTGCTCAGGACGGAGGCGCGCTCGCCGAGCCTGCGCGTTTGGCTGATCCCTCCACTGCTGGCGCTCTGGTCAAACCTCCACGGAGCCGTGCTGGTCGGCCTCGCGGTTGCGGGGACGTACCTCGTCTTCGGGCGCGGGCGCAGGGAACCGCTTCTCGCCGGCTCGGTGTTAGTCGCCTCTGCCCTTGCCGTGTGCGCGACTCCAGCGCTCTGGCACACCCCTGAGTATTACTTCGGCCTTATTCGGAACGAGGCGGCCCGTCGAGGCGAGGGACTCTGGGCGCCGATCTCGTTCACCTCCGGCTTCGACTTGCTCCTCCTGGCAACCGCGGTCGCGCTCCTCGTTCTCGCAATTCGGTCCCGACCTCCGCTGTGGGAGACGATCGCACTCGCCGGACTGGCGGTTTTGACGGTCAAAACCGCCCGGAGCGGCGTCTGGCTGCTCTTTCTCGCTGCGGCCCCCGCGGCCACGAGCCTCCGTTTTGAGCCCGGTCGCGGGCGACGCCTCGCGAGGCCTGCGTTGGCAGTCGCTGTCGTGCTCGGCCTCTTCGGACTTGTGCGAGGTCCCCTGTCGACGGGCGCCGGCAAGCCGTTGTTGGACGAGGCGCTCCGGCGGGCCCGCGGTACGCCGATCCTTGCCGAAAGCGTCCCCGCAGAGCAGGTCGCGCTCGCGGGGGGACGCGTCTGGATGAGCAATCCCATCGATGCGTTCGACCATGGCGACCAGCGCCTGTACCTCGACTGGCTTGCCGGCAGGCCGGCAGGGGACGCAGCGCTTGGGCGGGCCGGTCGGGTCGTCATCGTGATACGCGGCGACGCGCCGGCGAAGCGAATCAAGAGGTCGTCCGCCTTTCGGGAAGCCGGTCACGACGCCAACGCGATCCTGTACGTCCGGCGGTAGTGACGCTCCGATTCCGGCGATTAGGCCGAAGGTCGGGCGCGTCCTCGACCTCTCACCCTTGCGAGTCGAGCCCGGGCGACATTAGAAGGAGTTCCGTGGACGTGCACGCTTTCGCCGTCCCTCGGGTGCTTCAGAGGGAACACGGCGCCCGAATCACGGCCTCGCCCTGGGGCGTCGCTGCAATCGTCGCGGCGTTCTACGCGCTGTTGACCGTCCCGGGACTGGCCCAGAACCCGTACCAGTTCATCAATATCGGGCGCCAGTACCACACGAAAGGCACCTCGAGTCCCGCCATCAAGCATGCCCGCCCAATCGACGACAGGGTTGGCTACGACGGCCAGTTCTACTACTTCCTGGCGGTTGACCCGAAGAACGGGCGCGACTACATGGACGAGCCTGGCGTCATCTACTCGCGCATCGGCTATCCGATGACGGTCCGGGCCCTGAGCGCCGGGAACGCCTCGGTGATCCCGTACATGATGATGATCGTCAACATCCTGGCGGTCGTCGGCGGGACACTCGCGGTCGCGTTCTTCATGCGACGTCACGGCTTGCCGCCTGCTTTAGCCCTCCTCTACGGATTTTTCCCTGGCCTCGCGATCGCGGTGCTCAGAGACCTCACGGAGCCCTTAGCCTTCGGCCTCGCCGCTGCCGGCCTGGTCGTGTTCAACCCGAGGTCGAAGTGGCGCCTGCTGACATCCGCCGCGCTCTTCGGGGCCGCCATGCTCACGCGTGAAACCGTGGCCCTGTTTCCCGCGATCCTGGCATTCGGGCTGCTCGTCGGGGCGGGCACCGCATCGGGCTGGCGGGAGAGGCTCCGGTTCGGCAACGTTTTGCGTGCGGCCGCTTTTGCCGAGCTCGCCTTTGCACCGTTGTTTGCGTGGAGGCACCTCCTGCACACGATCGTCGTTCCCCAAGCAAATACTCAGGAGCCGTTCTCCGCCGGGCACCACGCCGTCGGCGGACCTGTCGGCTCAGTCATAGGGGGGCTGGTGCCTTTCCACGCGATCGCGTCGAAGTGGCCTTTCGCCAGTGACGACGTCACGAACCTGCTCACCATCTTCGTCCCGGCCTTGGTCTGGTCGCTTATTGCGATCGCGCTGCTCCGCCGCAGGATGACCATCGAGCCGTGGCTGGTGCTCGCGAACGTAGCGGTCTTCGTTGTTTTCCTCCCGACGCCGATCGCCGTCGACTACGGCTCATTGGGCCGTGCCTCGATCGGAGTGGTCCTCGCGAGCCTCGTGATGCTTCCGCAGGTGATGACCTCGTTCCGGGAGCGAGCGCATCTCGCCCGCAGTGCCTTGGCGCTCTGGTCGCTGCCTTACTACCTGTTGCTCGCGATTCTCCTGAACGCGGTCGGGCCGAAGCTCATCTGGTAGCCCGGTCGCGCCTCTCAGCGTAGTCCTCTGTGCCCGTGGTCCAGGGTTGGGCTTCCACGGGCAGACAGGGCTGGAGCATCTTCGCCGAAGGGATGGGCGACACCAGCCTTTCGCGGGTGTAAAGCACCAGCTGAAACCGCGTAAACAAGTGCTTAAGACAAGCAGTCACCTTCGAGGGGAGAAAGGAGAGCCAACATGATTGAGCTTCTCGCGGCAAGGATCCAGCTGGCGAAGATGCGGGCCGAGGAAGGCCAGGCGCTCGTTGAGTACGCGCTGATCGTCTCGCTGATCGCGGTCGTCGCTATCGCGGCGCTGACCCTGACCGGGCACAGCATCAGGGACATGCTGACCAACATCGCGAACGACGTTTAGGGAGCGCGCAACCGATCGGCGCCGGCTGCGCCGCGGAAAGCCCGCCCGCCACAGTGACCAAGAGGATTCGCGGTTGCTTTGGGGGCGAGCCCGCTGCCGCCGGCGCCGTCCGCTCCGGTCTCGCTCGTTCGGGCATCGCAATCACCTCGAGCAAAAGGAAGGAAACCAAATGATTCAGCTTCTCGCGGGAAGGATCCAGCTAGCGAAGATGCGGGCCGAGGAAGGCCAGGCGCTCGTTGAGTACGCGCTGATCGTCTCGCTGATCGCGGTTGTCGCTATTGCCGCGCTGACCCTTACCGGTCATAGCATCAGGGACATCCTGAACACCATCGCCAACGACGTCTAAGGCGCGTGGACAAGCGAATCCGCGCCGGCGGTACTGCGGTGCTCCCCCGGCCCTTGAAAGCGACCCGGAACGCCCGCGGTCGCCAGGGGCCGGTGGAGCACTCACTGTCGGCGCCTTCGCGCTCCGGTCTGGCGCTCGCCGCGGAACGACTGGTTCTCGCCATCTTGCCGCCGGTTCTCGTGATCGGGCTGATCGTCGCCCGGTACGTCGCCGGTAAGCACCTCGGATTCGACTTCAAGCCGCTGTGGGAGGCATCGCGCCACGTCGTTCACGGCACGTCGCCTTATCCGCCTCCCCACGCGTGGGCGCTGCACGATGAGCAGCAGTTCGTCTATCCGCCCATCGCAGCCGTGTTGGCTGCCCCTCTGGCCGTGTTTCCATTCGGCGTGGCGGCGGCATTATTGGCTGCGATAGAGCTGGTCGCCACGGGTCTAACCCTGCACGTCCTCAACGTCCGCGACTGGCGTTGCTACGGCGTCGCGTTTCTCTGGTATCCCGTCCTCCAGAACCTGCTCATCGGTTCGATCACCAGCCTGCTCGCACTGGCACTGGCGGTCGTCTGGCGCTATCGCGACGACGAGCGAATCACCACCCCGGTCGCTGCCGCGGCGATTGCCGCAAAAGTCTTCCTCTGGCCCCTGCTCTTCTGGCTTGCTGCGACACGTCGAGGCGTAGCCGCCGCACGAGCCCTGGGGCTTGCACTAGTGGTGGTCGCGCTGTCATGGGCGTTGATCGGCTTCGCCGGACTGACGTCCTATCCACGGCTGCTCGACCAGCTCTCGCGTCTGGAGCAGTCGAAGAGCTATTCCGTGGTCGCCCTCGGCGGCGTGCTCGGCCTTCCGTCGGGCGAAGCGAGGGCGCTGGCCATTGCCGCTGGCGCGATCGTCCTCTTCAGCGTGATCGCCATCGGACACCGTCACAGAAACGACCTGGACGCCGATCGGCGCGCCTTCATTCTGGCCATCGCGGCCGCGTTCCTTTTTTCGCCAATCGTCTGGACGCACTACCTCGCGCTGCTCGTTGTGCCGATCGCGATCACACGGCGGACGCTCAGTCCTCTCTGGTTTGTGCCGCTCGCGATGTGGGCGACTCCGGGCCAGAGCGACGGCCAAACGTGGCGCGTCCTCGTCGGCGCGTCAGTTTGGATCGTGGTTCTGGCGGCGAGCTGGCGACCCTCATGGCCCGTACCGGGTTTCCGGCGCCGCCCCGAGGCGCTCCCCACGGCTTAGCTGGAGGACCGGCCCGCCGAAGGGGTGGGTGGGCCAAGCCTTTCGCGGGTTGGCAAAAAGCCCGCCGCGGGGGACAATCAGCCGCGTGAGCAATTCACGCGTTTTGGCATGTTCCGAAATCCTGACTTCCATTGCCGGCCGGGTCTAGTTTCGACGACCATGGGCTGGGGACTGCGGCGATGGAAGAGGCTCGGCACTCGGCATTCTGCGCTGACCAACCAGCGCGGAGTCGCTCTGATCGAGTTCGCCCTCGTCCTCCCGATGATCCTGCTGATCCTGCTCGGAATGATCGACGTCGGCAAAGCGGTCAACTACTGGAACGACGAGACGCATCTCGCGAACGAGGCCGCACGGTCCGCCGCCGTGAACAAACGCATCGTGCCAACAGAGTTGATCAACGAGACTGTCAAGAACGAGGCCGACTCCGCAGAGCTGAGGAACGGGGGCACCGGCTCGGTCTCTTCGCCCGGCGTTCAGATTTGCATTTGGTTCCCCAACAACACGAATTCTGCGGACGACCCCGCCCGCGACCATGCGATCGGCGATCCGGTTCAGGTGATCGTGCATGCGCAGTACAACTGGCTCGCCTACTTGGTCGGCAAGGGCCTGCCCGTCCATTCAGATTTGTCGGCCAGTTCGACGATGCGCCTCGAGCAGACGTACAGGGCGAACGGCTCCGATGCCTTCACCACCGGACCGGCTTCAGCACCCAAACAAGACGCGTCAGGAACCTGCTGACGCATCAATGAACGAGACAGGAGGAGAACGAAGTTGGAGAACCTAGCGCCAAGCCGTCTACTGAAGACCCGACAGGGGACGATCGTGATCGGGGTCGCAGCAGCCGTCTTGGCGGCGATCCTGCTGCTCGTCTACCTGAGCAATTACCGAAACAGCGTGAAAGGCTCGACCGAGCCAGTGACCGTGCTGGTCGCGAAGAGGTTGATCCCAAGGGGCACGACGGGAACAACGATCGCAAGGGAGGGTCTCTACGTCGTGACGACGATCCCGAAAGGGCAACTCAAGCTCGGCGCGATCACCGATCCCGCCGCGCTGACCGGCCAGGTCACGGCAGCCGACATCAATCCAAGCGACCAGCTGACGGCAGCCAGCTTCACGGCTGTGACGGTCGGAGCGCTGGCGAGCCAGCTCTCCGGCGCCTGGCGAGCGGTTGCCCTCCCGACGCTCGATGCTGCGCACGGCCTGGCGCCCGATGTTCAGGCCGGTGACCGCGTCGATGTCTACGGGCAGCTCAACGGCGTGATGGGCTTGGTCCTGCCCGACGTGCTCGTCCTGGCCACGCCGACCCAAGCCACCGCAGGCAGCACCGCGCCGGTTTCAGGCGCATACATTCTGCGCGTATCGGCCGCGAAAGCCCCGAAGTTCGCCTATATGGGCGAGAACGGCAAGTTCTGGCTCGTCTTGCGGCCTGCAACCGGGGCGAAACCGACCCCGTCGTTTTTCGTGACGAACTCGAACGCCTATGCCTCGTCCGGAGGACACTAGGTTGCAACATCCGACTCGAACCCTCGTTTCGCTCGACGCCGGCATTGACGAGGAGATCGTGCGCGCAGCTCTGCCTGCGACCACCGACATCCAGATCGTCGGCGTCGTCAGAGGCGTTGACGAGAGCTGGGTGACACTCCAGGAAACTCCCGCCGAGCTCCTCCTGGTCGCCTGCACCGGTTACTCGGAGCGCGCACTCTTCCTGATCACGAGCACGGTACGCGAACGTCCGGGAATGCCGGTGGTCGTCCTGGCGCACGCGTCGCCAGATGGTTTCCTCCGCCGCGTCTTCGAGGTTGGAGCGGACGACGTCGTCCGCCTGCCCGAGTCGCCCGAGCAGGTGAATTTCGCACTCCAAAAGGTTCTTGCGCGCAAGCGGGCAGCGGGCTTGGCGGGGGACAACGGGAATGCGCCGATGATCTGCGTGCTCGGACCCAAGGGTGGGACGGGCAAGACGGTCACCTCGTCCAACCTGGCAGCCGCGCTCGCTCTGGCAGGAAGGTCTGTATCGGTCGTCGACCTCGATCTCCAGTTCGGGGACCTCGCGCTCGCGATGGGCGTCCGGCCAGAGAAGACGATGTATGACCTTGTCCAATCGGGCGGATCACTCGACGCCGACAAGCTCAACGCGTACACCATGCCGCACGAGAGCGGCGTCCGAGTGCTCGTGGCCCCCACTCGCCCGGATCAAGCGAGCTCGATCGGGCCCGAATTCTTGCGCGAGGTGTATCCGCTCCTTCGCGCAACGAGCGACTTCGTGGTCCTCGACAGCTCACCGGGCTTCACTCCAGAGGTCATCTCCGCCATCGATGCCTCCACCTACGTGTGCATGATCGGAACGCTCGACACGCTTTCGCTCAAAAACACCCGTCTCGGGCTCGAGACGCTCGAACTGATGGGCTACAACCCCGAGCGAATTGTGCTCGTCCTCAACCGCGCGGGCAGCCGCGTCGGGATCGACGACGAGGACGTCCTGTCAGTCGTTGGCAGGCGCCCGGACGTCCGGATCCCGAGCGATGTCGAGGTTCCGCGCGCCGTGAACGAGGGGGTTCCGATTGTGATCGCCAAGCCGGACTCTTCGGCAGCGAAAGCGTTTCGCGCGCTCGCTGACCAGTTTCTTCAACGCGAAGGTCACGAGCCCCACGCGAAGACCGGTGACGGCCGGAGCGGATCGTCGTCGGGTCGTGGGTTGATTGGTTCCCGCCGCTCCAGAGACGACAACGGTACGAGCCCAGAGACCGCTGAAGGCGACATCCGCAAGCGGCGACGCCTGGGCTCGAGGAGGCGCTGATGGAACTCCACGAGCGACTGACCACCGCGCGACAAGCACCGTCGCCAGGGCGCGACGACCCGTTCGCCGAGATCAAGAACCGCGTCCACATGGCGGTGATCGGAGACCTGGGAACGCAGCTTTTCAACGTCAGCATGGACCCAATCGCGCTTCGAGACCGCGTGATTGTGGACATCCGGCGGCACCTTTCCGATGAGCAAGGCATTTCGCGAGACGACCGTGAGCGGCTCGCCTCCGCGATCGCCGACGACGCGCTTGGCCATGGTCCGCTCGAGCGGCTGCTCGCTGACGACAGCATCTCCGAGATCATGGTCAACGGCCCCTACGACATCTGGATCGAGCGTCACGGCCGCCTCTTCGACACCAACGTCCGCTTCGACGACGAGTCGCACATGCGGCGGATCATCAACAAGATCGTCGCCGAGGTCGGGCGACGGGTTGACGAGTCCTCGCCGATGGTCGATGCACGCCTTCCCGACGGCAGCCGCGTCCACATCATCATCCCGCCGCTGAGCCTTAGCGGACCGCTGATCACGATTCGTAAGTTCAGCAAGAAGCGGCTGACTCTGGCCGAGCTGATCAAGCTCGGATCGGTCAACTCCGAAGCTGTCGATTACCTCCAACGCTGCGTGCACGCCGAGATGAACATCCTCATCTCAGGCGGCACCGGCTCGGGCAAGACGACCCTTTTGAACGCTCTCTCGGCTGCGATTCCGGACGAGGACCGGATCATCACAATCGAGGATGCCGCGGAGCTCCAGCTGAACCAACGCCACGTGCTCCGGCTCGAGTCGCGCCCGAAGAACATCGAGGGAGAGGGCGAGGTGCCGATCCGCGAGCTCGTACGCAACTCGCTGCGCATGCGCCCCGATCGCATCGTCGTCGGCGAGGTCCGCGGCGCCGAGGCCCTCGACATGCTTCAGGCGATGAACACCGGCCACGACGGCTCGCTCTCAACCGTTCACGCCAACTCGCCGCGGGACGCCCTAGCGAGGGTCGAGACGATGGTCCTGATGGCGGGCTACGACCTCCCGGTGCGCGCGATCCGGCAGCAGGTCTGCTCCGCGCTCGACCTGATCGTTCACCTCGAGCGGCTCGAGGACGGCTCGCGCCGGGTGACCGCGATCACCGAGGTGCAGCGGATGGAGGCCGAGGTAGTCACGCTCCAGGATCTCTTCAAATTCAAGTTTGCCGAGGGGACGGGCGACGGCAAGATCGTCGGCAACCTCACCTGCACCGGGCTACGGCCGGCGTCGATGCACAAGTTCGAGAAACGCGGTATTTCCTTGCCGCTGACGATGTTCCAGGCCGGTCCTATGCAGGGCAACGGGGCCGCGGAGCTGCCGAGGTCGTGAAGCGCCGGCTTGCCATCGCCTTTGCCGCGGCATTGAGCGCGGCGGCCGCGACCGCCCAAACAGCCGCTGCTGCGCCAGCGGTCCAGCTAACCTCGACCGGCAGGGCCGTCTGGCCTGTTCGCGAGCTCGTGGTTTCGCTGCGGGCGGGACAGCGGGTTCAGCCCTCTCGGTTCAAGGTCCTCGAGAACGGACAGCCTGTGCTGGGGGCCAAGGTCGTCCCCGCGAGCCGCGTGGGAACTTCCGGCGCAATCCTCGTAATCGATGCGAGCAACAGCATGCATGGAGGGCCGATCCGGGGAGCAATCGACGCCGCACGCGCATTCGGAGCGCGACGAAACGTGAACCAGCGCATCGCCGTCCTCGCGTTCAACTCTTCGAGCGAGCTCGTGCTCCCGTTCACGAGCTCCGACGACAGGATCCGCGGAGCGCTCTCGCACACGCCGCCGCTTGCCCAGGGCACCCACATCTATGACGCAGTTGGTCAGGCCATCTCGCTCGTTCGGGGAGCAAGGCTCGAGACTGGGACCGTCGTTCTCCTCTCAGATGGCGCGGATACGAACAGCGTCCTCCGCCTCGACGACGTTACGAAGCTCGCCCACGACGCTCACGTGCGTGTCTTCACCGTCGGCCTGCGCTCGAGCAGCTTCGAGCCTGTCGCGCTCCAACAACTTGCGGCTGCCACGGGGGGCTCGTTCTCACAGGCGAGGAATCCGACTGAGCTGGCGAAGATCTACGACCAGCTCGGCCTGAAGCTGGCGAATCAGTACATCGTGACCTATCGGTCGCTGATCGTTCCCGGGCATCACGTCCGCGTCAATGTCACCGTCAACGGACTCGGCCGCGCCAGGACCGCGTACACGGCACCAGAGCCAGCTCCGATTTCCCTTAAGCAGCCCCTTCAGACCCGGATCTGGCGGTCGTCAGTGACCATGCTGCTCATTTGCTTGCTGGTTGCAGCCCTGGTCGGCGCCGGGCTCTTCGTGGCGCTCCGCCCAGGGGAGAGCACGGTCCGCAGGAGGCTTTCCGACTTCGTCTCGACGACCCAAACCACGGAGAAGAAGAGTCGCGACCCCCTCGCCACTCGCCTTTTCGCGGGCACCGAACAATCTCTCGCGCAGAGGCAATGGTGGCAGGGGCTGAAGGAAGCCCTCGAGCTTGCCGAGATCAGGATCCCCCCCGTCCAGCTACTCGTCGGCACGCTCATCCTGACGCTCTTTATCATCTGGTTCTTGGCGACCTTCGTCGCCGGCCTCCTGGGTCTTCTGGGGCTGGCTGTGCCATTTGCCGTGCGCGGCCTCGTCCTCAACAGGATCGAGAAGAAACGGAGACTGTTCGGCGAACAACTCCCGGACAATCTCGACGTCGTGGCCTCGGGCTTGCGGGCCGGGCACAGCCTCGTCGGCGGACTCTCGCTGGTAGTCAACGATGCCGCCGAGCCCTCGAGGAGCGAGTTCCAGCGCGTCGTGGCCGACGAGCAGCTGGGCGTCCCGCTCGAGGACGCGCTCAGTGTCGTCGCACAGCGAATGAAGAGCCGCGACGTCGAGCAGGTCGCGCTGGTTTCTTCGCTTCAACGGGAAACAGGCAGCAACGCTGCCGAGGTCCTCGACCGCGTCATCGAGAATATCCGCGAGCGTGCGGGGCTCCGGAGGCTCGTCCGCAGCCTGACGGCACAGGGGCGCCTTTCGCGCTGGGTGGTGTCGTTTCTTCCGGTGGGCTTGCTCTTGGCGGTCTCCGCGATCAACCCGTCCTACATGAAGCCGTTGTTCACGCACACGTCAGGGCGAGTCGTGCTCGCAATCGGCGCGATCATGATCGTGTCCGGCTCGCTGATAATCAAGAAGATCGTGGACATCAAGGTCTGAGGGCGCCGCAGTGATACTCATCCTGATTCTGGGTCTTGTACTGCTGGCAGGAGCGGTGGCGCTTCTTGTTCAGGGATGGCGGTTCTCTGAGGGGCACACCAACGAGACGATCGAGCAGATCTCTGCCTATGGCTTCTCCGCGGAGCGACCCGTCCAACCAGGGTCGGGACCACGGCCGACCGGAACTGTCGGGCGAATCGCGGACCGGGTCGGTGGTTTCGCCCCTACCTCCCTGCTCGGCGGCGAGCGCAACACGACACGCGAGCAGTTGATCGCCGCCGGCCTCTACAACACCAGCCCCCGAATGGTCGTCGGCTACCGCATTCTGCTCGGCGTCGGCCTGCCCCTCGCGTGGCTCTGGCTGGCCGTGGCCACCGGCTTCTCGTTCGGTTTCGCCGTGTTCGGCGTCATCTTCCTTGCGATCGTGGGGTGGCTCCTGCCGATGCTCATCCTGAACCGACGAGCCCGCGAACGGACGGACGCAATCGATTACGAGCTACCGGAGCTGATCGACCTGCTGGTCGTCACCCTCGAAGCGGGCGTCAGCTTCATCGCCTCGCTCCAGATGGCGGCCGAGCGCCTCGCCGGCCCCCTCGGGGTCGAACTGCGCATCACGCTTCAGGAGCAGCGCATGGGCCTGACGACGAACGAGGCCCTGAAGGGGATGCTTGGGCGCGCGGATACACCCGGGATGAGAACCTTCGTCCGCTCTGTCCTCCAGGGCGAGACCCTCGGTACTTCGACGGGGCAGATCATGCGCAACCTCGCGATCGAGATGCGTAAGCGCCGGCGCTCGGCAGCCGAGGAGCGGGCGCAGAAAGCGCCGATCAAGATTCTCTTCCCGCTCGTCCTCCTCATCTTTCCGGCGATGTTCATCGTCCTGCTTGGCCCGGTCGCGTACTCGATCGGCAAGATTTTCGGAGCAGCGGGATAGTGGCCGCCGCCCCCGGAGCTCTTGTTCTTCGCCGTGAGGACGATGGTCGCGTCGTCTGCGAGCGCGTCCTGGTCGCCGACACCACGTTCAGGCGCCTGCGCGGTCTCCTGGGCAAACGCGAGCTCAGTCCGGGAGAGGGGATCGTCCTGCGTCCAGGCTGGTCGATTCACACGGCGTTCATGTTCTTCCCAATCGACGTCGTCTACGTCAGCGCGGATCAGGTCGTGATCAAGGTCGTCCGCAACCTCAAGCCTTGGCGTGCATCGACCTGCCGGGGGGCCCGCGACGTGGTCGAGCTCGCCGCCGGCGAAGCTGGCCGTCGTGGGCTAGAACCGGGAGACCGTGTCGCGTGGGCGGCACGTCCCCTAAACGGCCGGGTAACCGCTGCGCCAGAGGCGCCGCCGCCCGCCACGCGCGAGAACGACGGCGGTGCGCCGACGCGCCCGATCCGTATCCTTCTCGGCTCGCGCGACGACCGGTTTCTGAGACTTGCGCGTTTTCTCTTGACGAGGAACGACTTCGCGGTCGAATCAACCAAGAGAGTGCCGAGTGCCGTGGACTTGGTCGAGCGGCACGGCAGTGATTTCGTTGTCCTCGACGCGAGCGACTCTCTGAGCGAGGCCGCTCGGACCGTAGCCGCGATCGAGGCCCTCAATCCGCAAGTAGGCGTGCTCCTCGTCTGTGACGCGGACAGGCCCCGACCGACTACTGGACTGAACGTCGTCGAAAAGTGGCACGCGCTCGAGACGCTGGCGGACGAGATCAAGCTCTCGCATGCGGGCTCGAGAGCATGGAGCTGAGCCCCCCAACCGAGCAGAAGCCGGCCGTCGTCGAGTCCGGCCCCGGGGCGCTCGAGCTAGTCCGAGCTCTGCCGCGCGGACAACAGCTCGCGATAGTTGCTGCGAGCATCGTGCTCACGGTCCTCTGTTTCCTCCGCTTCGGCCTGACCGGCCGCGCGGTGGTCGAATCCCTATTCGCCTCCGTGCTCGTGCTGCTGACCGCGATCGACCTCGATCGGCGGTTGATCCCGAACCTCATCGTCCTCCCGACCCTGGCCATCGTTCTCGTCGCCCAGATCGCACTGGCGCCGGACCGAACCCTCGAGTGGGTGGTTGCGTCGGTCGGCGCGGGTCTCTTTTTCTTCATTCCCCTGCTGATCTATCCGGCAGGTATGGGCATGGGTGATGTCAAGCTGGCCGCGTTGCTGGGCGCAGCGCTGGGCAAGGCCGTGATCACGGCGCTGATCGCGGCGCTGTTGGCCGCCGCCGTGGTCGGGCTGTACGTCCTGCTTCGGGACGGGATCGCTGCGGGTCGCAAGAAAGCAATCCCGTACGCTCCGTTTCTTGCCTTTGGCGGGCTAGTCGCCCTCTTCTTCGGCCCCCGCTGACGGCTTAGACCCCGCCCGCTCGGTCCTGCAGCCAGCGTGCTGGGCTCAGAGTTCTAGCTACTTACTCGCCTAAGCCGATGTCGG
>WNGO01001995.1_pt1 | contig 13889 bp, 6 predicted proteins | sample 5400511 | NCBI WGS metagenome assembly WNGO01 (sample SAMN13153380, study PRJNA577476) | soil metagenome | isolation source: 20 cm soil or saprolite under Garry oak tree replicate 2 | place: USA:California | collected 2016-06-15
CGCGTGCTCGTGCCCGCGGCGTTGTCTGGGATCGTGTCGGCAGTGTTGCTCGGGCTTGGCCGCGTCATCGGCGAAACAATGGTGGTACTGCTCTGCGCCGGAAACCGGATCGCTATTCCTGATTTCACACAGGGACTCGGCGCATTTTTCCAACCGGTGCACACCATGACCGGAATCATCGCGCAGGAAATGGGCGAGGTCGTTCGCGGCAGCATCCACTACCGCGCGCTGTTCATGGTGGGCCTTGTGCTGTTCGCGATCACTCTCGCCATCAACTACGGCGCGCAGAAGCTCGTGATGCGGTACCGCATGAGCATCGGATAACATGATCGCAGCGTCTTCCAATAGCCGCCGCAGCTTTGTCCAAACGTTCATGTTTTGGACGTTTCGTCTGGCCACGTACTTCGTGTTGGCGTGCGCCACCTACATCTTTCTCAACATTGCGATAAAGGGAAGCCGGACGGTATTCACCAATCACGCGCCGTTCATCAATGTGAAATTTCTCACCGAGCCGCCGCAAACGCTCTACGTGTTCGACTATCAGGGCAAAAAAATGGAGTTGAGCGATCGCGAATTCCGGAAATGGCAGGAAACGCACAAGGAACCGGTTGATGCCACCAGCATCGCGTATTCTGCCGGCGGAATTTGGCCGTGTATTGTTGGCACGGCACTCCTCGTATTCGGCTCAATGATAGTTGCCTTGGTTATCGGAATCAGTGCGGCGATCTATCTGAGCGAATACAGCCGCGACACGCGCTTTATTCGCTTTATTCGCATTGCGATTTTAAATCTTGCGGGCGTGCCTTCGATCGTGTTCGGCCTGTTCGGTTTTGGATTGTTTGTAATCTTCTTTGGCTGGAACGTTTCGCTGCTTGCGGGCTGGTTCACGCTTGGGTTGATGATTTTGCCGCGAGCGAAGAATCGTTGCGCGCAGTGCCGAAAGGTTTGCGCGAAGGTTCGCTGGCGCTTGGTGCGACCAGTTGGCAAACCATCCGCAAGAACGTCCTGCCTTATGCGATGCCGGGAATCTTGACGTCTTCGATCCTCGGCATCGCCCGCGTCGCAGGTGAAACCGCGCCGATCATGTTCACGGCCGCCTATGCGATGCGCGACGAAATGCCGTGGCAGGTGACCAAATGGACCGATTTCTTTTTCCAGGGCGTCATGGCGCTCCCGTACCACATTTATGTAGTTAGCTCGAAAATTCCGCAGAACGAATACACCGAACGCGTTCAGTATGGAACGGCTTTTGTCTTTCTGGTAGTCGTAATGCTGATTGCATTAGCCTCCATTGTGCTGCGGGAGAGACAAAGGAGACGCTTGTCATGGTAAACGTAATGGAACCGCCACAAACAGTTCGGCCACAAACCCCACCGGAACCTCTTGGATCGGCTGCAAACGAGACGGAGAAACTTCAGGTGATGATCGACGTGCGCGAGGTCGATTTCACTTACGGCGATAACAAGGTCCTCCACAATATCTCGCTGCAAATGGCGCCTCGCGCTGTGACTGCTTTCATTGGACCATCCGGCTGCGGGAAGACGACTCTGCTGCGTTGCATCAACCGGATGAACGATCTCGTTGACGGCTCGCGCATTAGCAAGGGCGCGATTCACATCGACGGCGTCGACATCAATTCACCCGGGTTGGATGTGGTCGATTTGCGCCGGCGGGTAGGGATGGTCTTTCAAAAATCGAATCCATTTCCGAAATCGATCTACGAAAACATCGCCTACGGTTTGCGCGTCGCCGGTGTCAAAAAGCGTTCGCGCATCGATGAAGCGGTCGAGAAAAGTTTGCGGTCAGCCGCGTTGTGGGACGAAGTCAAAGACCGGTTGGAAACCAACGCGTACGGACTATCCGGTGGCCAGCAACAGCGTTTGTGTATCGCACGCGCGCTCGCGGTCGGACCGGAGGTAGTGTTGATGGACGAGCCCTGCTCGGCGCTGGACCCGATTGCCACCGCGAAAATCGAGGAACTGATCCAGGCGCTCAAGACGCAGTACACAATCGTGATCGTTACGCACAACATGCAACAAGCCGGCCGCGTTTCCGACTTCACCGCGTTCTTTTATCTCGGCAAACTCATCGAGTTCGGACCTACGGTGAAAATCTTCACAAACCCCGGCGAAAAACAGACCGAAGATTACATCACCGGTCGCTTCGGCTAAATAAAGGAACGACGATTTCCGCGGCATGCCGGAGCTAGGTGAAGGTGCGCCGCCTCATGCATAATCCCGCTGTGGCGAAAGGGACCGGATGAACGGCGACCAGCGCAAGTTTCTTTTCGTTTCGATAACCGGGCTTATCAGCGACATCGCCTGGCAGGTGGCGAAGGAAGGTCACGACGTGCGCTATTGCATCGAGGACGAGAAGGAGCGCGACATCGCCGATGGTTTCGTGCCGAAAGTGCGCAACTGGGAGCGCGAGGTGGACTGGGCTGACGTCATCGTGTTCGACGACACGCTCGGCCAGGGCGAAAAAGCTCAGGCGCTGCGCGCGAAGGGTAATATGGTCGTCGGAGGCACGCCGTACACCGACCGCCTCGAGGACGATCGCTCCTTCGGCCAAAAGGAGCTCAAGAAGGAGGGCATCAACATCGTGCCCTACCGCGACTTCGACAACTTCGACGACGCGATCGCCTACGTGAAAGAAAATCCGGAGCGCTACGTGATCAAGCCTTCAGGGACGGCCGCTAACGTGAAACGTCGCCTGTTCGTTGGTGATGAGGATGACGGTCAGGATGTGATCCGCGTCCTCGAGGCGTACAAGAAATCTTTTCCCGACGAGATCAGGCAGTTCCAACTGCAGCGGCGCGTGACCGGCGTGGAGGTGGCGGTCGGCGCGTTCTTCAACGGAAAGGAGTTCATCTATCCGCTCAATGTAAACTTCGAGCACAAGAAGCTCTTCCCCGGCAACATCGGTCCGTCCACGGGCGAGATGGGTACGGCGATGTTCTGGAGCGGTCCGAACAAGCTGTTCAATTCCACGCTCAAGAAGATGGAAGCGAAGCTCGCCTCCGAAGGCTACGTCGGCTACATCGATCTCAACTGCATCGTGAACGGCAACGGCATTTACCCCCTCGAATTCACGGCGCGTTTCGGCTATCCCACGATTAGCATTCAGCAGGAAGGCATGACTACGCCCATTGGCCAGTTCCTCGCCGATCTCGCAGCAGGCGGGAACCCGAAGCTGAAGGTCAAGAGCGGGTTCCAGATCGGCGTGCGCGTGGTCGTTTCGCCGTTCCCCTTCGACGATGACGCCACTTTTTTTTCAGTATCGAAGCATGCGGCCATCCTCTTCAAGAAAGGCATCCCCGAAGAGGTGCACATTGAGGACGTCATGCAGGTGAACGGACAATGGTACGTGGCCGGGACGTCGGGGGTGGTGCTGGTGGTTTGCGGAGTGGGACAGACAATGCGCCAGGCCCAAGCACAGGCTTATTCGCGCATCCGGAACATTATGATCCCGGACATGTACTACCGCGATGATATTGGCGAGCGGTGGTTCGAGGATCACGACAAGCTGCACACTTGGGGCTACCTGCGCGAGGTTTAACTTAACCTCTCCTGCCGCTGCTCAGCGCCATTGAAAAACCGAGTTTGAGGGTCGCTGTGGACAAGCTGCTCGCGTTGACGGGCAAATGCCGTCCTTGCAGATAGCGAACATCGTGATGCTATCTGAGCAGGAACACGCCCAGCGCGCGGAGACAGACGCATGGCATGATGAATCGCCACGCTACTCAGGCAGACCCGTCCTGCGCCGCAGATGGTCGTTAACAAACAATAATCGCATCGCGGTCAAAACCGCTCATTGGGGCAACTGCACGGCAACAGCAAAATACCTCCATCGTGTGGGTACGGATTGCTACTCCGTGCTTGCTGATGATCCAACGCTAGCTGCTCGGACAGCAAACGAAGGGCACCTCTGTCAGAGGTGATGTGCGCAGGATGCGGCGTTGACCGAGTTCTTCGCTGGCCGGGCTTGGACTGAACACATCTCGCTGCATTTGGAGTTGCTGGTCGTTCACTTCCCGTTTTCCTAAGTCACTCACGGCCTCGACTATCTTCGTGATGACTGGAAGGAATTCCACGACGAGCACGCTCAAGGCAGAATCTTCCGGTAAACCAAGGAGCGCGAGCAACTGGCTGACTTCACTGTTGCTCCAGGCGACCGTTCCCCGTTTGGTCGCGTCTTTGTTAACCTTCTCGATCTCGGCCAATTTATAGAGGCTCTTGAACTTCGCGTAGCTGATCTCGTCTTTGAAGTTTCTCACTGTGAGGTTCTTCAAGGTTCGGCGCTGCTGATCGTCGTACTCGAGAAAGTGATTCCGGTCCGGCACGTCTTCCATCTGCACCCGCCAATCGAGCTGTTTGTCGTCCAGAAGAATATTACGTGTATCGAGATTATCGGCCTGTCGCGCTTGCGCGTACAGCAGACACCAGAGCTGTGTGCGCGGCGGATCGGCGGTTACATTTTTGCCATCGAAAACCGCAACCGCATACGGCGCATCGACCCACAACTTGTCCTCGTCGCGGTTGACCGTGCAGGTAAGCGCAGGCGCGGGATGTTGAATGCCGGTGGCTTTCAAGGCTCGCCCAAATCTTCCCTGCGCCGTCGTCCAAACCATAGGCGGCGACGGGTCCTCCTCCGTTTTCGGATCGCGGTAATGTCCGAGGCGAAATTCGTAGGTAAAAAAGCCGAACATCTCGTCGGCGTTCGCGTGCAAGCCTGGCGGCAACGGCAGCAGATAGTGTACGTCGCTGTCGTTCGCTTTTTCCATCGGTTGCATTGCAGTCAAGCCGGAAAGATCATTCGTCCCGGCGGGGATAATGACTCTAATCGGTTCCGGGTCGACCGGCAGCGGCGGATCGTCCGGCGCGGCAAGGAGTTCGGGCCGGCTGTCGCTGATGAGTTGGTCCGGCGCGTAGGCGAGCACGCGAGCGAAGTAAGTGTCCTTCGGATCTTTCACCGGCTCAGTGAATTCGATCCAAAGGAAACGCCGGCGCGGCTCGCTTGCAGAGTATTTGTCGTTCCTTACGTAGGGTGAGAGAGCAATGCCGGCCGAAGCGATCTTCGGCACCTGCGCCGGCGGCGTGGTGATCGGCAACGTGATCTCGAGATTCTCATCGTCATCCTTCTCCCCCGCCTGATCGGCATGCTTCGCTTTGAACTGCGTACTGATGGAGTAGGTCACTTTGATCGTGTCGGGAAATCGCGGCTCCTTTGGATTTGTTTTCTGCGTGCGAGGATTCTTCGGTTCCACCGCATCGATGAAAACAATCCGGGTATAGTTGCGCAGGGGATCGTGCAACGACTCAAAGGAAGCCGTCCGCTTCACCTCGATCTCGCCTACGATGAGGTCGGTTTCGCTTTCGTCGTCGTCATCGTGGGTGAAATGCACCGTCCGTTTGATCACGAAGCTGCGGCCTTCGAGCGCATTCCAGGTCCAGTCGCGATCGATGGTTAACTGCACGCAGCAGAGCCAATGATTCGCGAGGTCGCCTTTCGACGAAAAGGTGAGCGACGAGTTATCGGGCGCGAGGGTGTGCCGGATTCGACTCGAGCAGCCAAATTGCGCGCGCTCGCCTTTCTTCGGCACCAGAGTGAGGCCAGTGCTCTCGAGCTGAGTTTGCTTCGCCAGCCGCTGCACGATGTCCGGGAACCGGGGAGCTTCTTTGCCGAAAAGATAAGTGGTAAACTTTCCGTCGGCGACCAGAGGCTGGTCCGGTTGCAGATAGATTCCTTGCAACCGCTGCGCCGGTGCTGTGTCGACAAACAGATCCGTCTCGTCGCGCGATGGACGATAGAGACGCACTTCGATTGGGTGGCCGTAGCGGCTGTCCTGCTCAGGGTCGCGGCCTTTGCCGATCAGGCCGTAGTAATCCTTGTTCTCTGGTTTCTCCTCGCAAACCGCGCGCAATGTAAGTCGCACCGCCCGTGCGGTCGGCAGAAAAATTTCGTCGAGATCATCGATGTCTCCGGCAAAGCCGAAGTCCGCCGGCAAGTTCAGTTCTTTCGCGCCCGTGTGCAGTACTTTCACGTCACGATAGACGAGTGGAATTTCCAATGCCGTAGCGAAATCATCCTCCGTCGCCACTACCGGAAATGACCGTGTAGTCCGGTAGAGAAAAACGTAATTATCTTTGCCTGAGTCGCTCTGGAGGTTGTCCATCTTCAGCGTCTCCACCTCGACCGTGATCTCGATCCGATCGACGTCCGGATCGTGAATGCCAAAAGCCTCCTGCTCGGTCGCGGGCAGCTTGGTCATGTCGCGTGCGGCAGTTTTCAAGAGAGCGACCGCATCCGCGTACTTGCCAGTATAGACGACCGCCGGATAGCCGATGAGCGGACGCGTAACCGAGAGGCTGTCCGGATCAGTGAGATCATCGCTGTTACCCGGGAGATCGGCCACGCGTGGTTGATTCGGTGCCACATATCTCCTGAACCGGCATTGGCCAATAGATGAGGCGCTTTCCATCGCCGCGGCGCTCTTCCCAGGCTTTGGGCCGCCGCCGCTCAAGTCGCGCAGCCGCACGCGGAAATCATATTCAAGTCCGTAACGAAGAGCGGTCTTCAAACCGTCGGCTTCGTAAATTTCATTCAGTTGATTTGGCGCCGAGCCTTCCACCCCCGTGCCAGGGTCTTTCGTCGGACGTGCCGCGTTCGTGTGGTAAATCTCCGCCGCGTCCTGGTCCGGCAGGACCATGCTGTGGCCGGTCCAGTGCGCGAAATACATCGGCAGCCAGAAATCTCCGTTCGGATTTCCATCCAGCTGCATCGGATAAACCTGATAGGGCAGGTCGTCATTGAAATGGTCCAGCGTGATTGGCTCGTCCGTGCCTGCGGGAACGGTGAGCACTGCGCGACTACGCACTTTGTTCAACGTCTCCCACGGCTTCGCCACCGCGGCCGTCTCCCGGACATCAACGGCGTAGCCAAAAACTCCGAGCGGCGCGTCGAGCCGCTTATTATCCGCATCAAGTCCAAGTTGCCGCAGATACCAGATCAAGATTTGCTCGTCGTCCCAGCCCAGCCGAATGCCCGCGTCTTTGACCGGCTTTCCTTGTTCAGGTGATTCCGCGAGCAAGTTGCGGCTCTGCGGCTGCATCGCATGCACGATCTTGGTAAAGCCGTCGTCATACTCCGCCGTTTCGAGCAGTAACTGATCGAAGTTTCCAGGGGGCGGTGGCGGATCGGGATCGCCCGCGTTTTTCTTGAACGAAACCGGAAACAAAATTGGAGCGAATAACGACCGATCCTTCCCCTCACGCAGAGCAGGAATACGAGCCGCATATTTCTTCAGGAAAGTGGGGTCGGCCTCGTCCTGTTCGCGAAATGCGCTCCCTTCCGCGAGATCGACGAAGAGCCATCCACCGTGTTCGTACAGACTGGCATCGAGATCGATTTTGGTGCTGTAAATCATCCCCAACTCACGCGCCAGCAACGGCTGCCGCAGTGTGTAGGCGAAGACTTTTCCCCAACTGATCTCATCCGGAGTCCGGACAAACCCCGGGGTTGTTGCGGCGTTGCGAACCGCGCAATGATAGCTGTCGTCAGTGACCGCTGCTCGCGTGCGCGGGGTGGTGAAATTGAAAGCGTTCCGGTAGCTATGCGGGAGATATTTCCGAACCGGGAACTCCGCCGTCCTGGGTGCGTCCGCCCCGATCGGGAGACTGCCGTTACTGGTCCGATCCGTAATTTTAAACTGGCTGCGGAGCGCTTCGAACAATGCGCGCACATTAGCGGGATGCTTCACCGGCGCAGTCGTGACGCGATTAGCCGAATGGTTGTGCGGAAAACCTGCCAGGCTACTCACTATGTGCGCCTCGAAGGAAAGTTCGGCGTCAGCAAAAGCGGGCGCCTTTGGAATTGTGGGAACTCCTTCGATCGCGGCGAGCAGGGGATTCTGATTGCGCGGCAGAACCACAATGTTCAACGCCAGGGACGCGCCGTCGAAAAACTGCGGGAAGGGCAGAATGGAAAGTCTTCTATTAGGATCCATATTTCACGCGATCTGCCGCGCCTCGCTCCAGGACGTGCTGAAGTTAATGTCGATGACGAGAAAGATGCTGATGTCCAACCCGAAGGTGACTTGCGCTTCGAGATCAGTCCGACCACCACCGGGAAGAGCGGCATCGGTTAGGCGGTTGATCGTCCCTTTCGCTTCGATCGTGATCGTAACGCCAATAAGGCCGCCCAGTATCTCAGCGTGACCCTGGTAGAGCATGAAGGCCGAGACGTTCAGGTGCGTCGAGTCCGTGTACATTTCGACGCCGACCATGTAGAGAACGCTCACGTTCCCAACGACCGGGAGACCAATGACTATCTGCGCGCCGAAGCCGAACTTCATGTGCAGCGTCGGCCCCGCTTTGGAATCGGCGGCGATGTCCAGCGTCACCTGCCCGACCGCGTAAATCGTCCCAATCGAAACCGAGACGCACATGATCGAGAGGCGCCCGTAAAAACCGAGGAACGCGCCCGCGCTCGGCAGGAGATCCTTCGGGTCGGAGGTGACCTTGAGCGCAGCATTGAAGTACGCGCCCAGCTTCAAACCCGCCTCCAGTTTCAGCGGTGCATTCGGGTCGTTATCGAAGGGCGGCATCGGGAATTTCACCACCGGAATTTCCTTGGACGCTTCGAGCTTGTATTCCCAGCTTCCCGCTTTGTTGCTCATGGCGAGCTTGAGCCCACTCTTGAATGCATCCTTGTAATTTGCGCTCTGCAGATCTTGCAGGATCTGGAGGATTTGAATGACCGGCTCCAACTCTTTCGCGAACTCGATCTGCGGCGACGGGAAGTCGGGGTCTGTCGCGCTCCCGCCGTATTCCGCTTCCGCACCCTTCTTCGCATCCCAACTGCCCTTGATCGTCATCAAGCGGTCAATAGGCCCGAGGTCCACCACCACCGCCACGTTGCTCATGCGGCTCTTCCATTGATCCGCAACGTCGCCCGCGAAAGAGTTCACATCGAAATCGAGCGCGCCCGATGCGTTCTTGGTCGGCGCCGGCGCGTCGGGATGGTCTGGGTCTTTCGGTCCCTGGATTTTGTCGGCCTTGTATTCGAGATAAATGCGGATACCGCCGAGGTTGATCAAATCTCGCGGCGCCGTCGGCAGCGCGAAAGGACCGGCGATCTTCTTCAGCAGCTTGTAGCCTTCCTTCTTCGCGGCACCGACGCCGTCGTGAATCTGCATCAGCTCCAGCACGTCGGTCCCGGCATCCTTCAAGCCCGATTTCTTGAATTCGTTCCCGTTCTTCAAGAGCGAAATCACATCGCCGAAAGTTGTGACCCTATTGCCGATGTTCGGGAAAATCCCTTTTGAGTTCACGATCCGGAATGCATCCGCGAAAAGCGGCGGCGTCTTGCTCAAGAGCGTCGCCACCCCTTTCTGAAATGCCGGGGTGAGAAAGAGCGCTTTCTGCGTATCGGTCGATTGCAGAAAGCCGTAATTGACTGTGTCGTTCGTCGGCTGGCGGAGGAGCTCGGTCGGATTCGCGATGCGAAGAAGTGGGTTCGCCGGATCTGGCAGCACCTGTAGAATTTCTCCCACCTTGCTGAGCCGGCCTGCTCGGATGAGTGGCGCGCTCAAATCTTGCGGGACAGGGCTCACGTCGCCCGTCCCGAACTCATGTTTTACCAGACTCCACGAACCGTCCTTTGGCAGGAGTACGCTGCCACGCCCAGTACCGGCGAACGCGGGCGCGGCACCATTCGCCTCGAACGAATTGCTGACATCGAACCGGCTCAGTCGCATTTGTTGCCCGCTCCCGGCGATATCGACCAGGCAATCGATCTGGCCGCCGATTGTTCCACCCTGTCGCGCGATCAACGCCTTCAAGGTATCAACCGTGAGCGGGATGCCGCGCGGGGCGATCTGGACGAAGCCCAGGATGCGCTTCGATGGTACGAGCTTCTTCTCTGCGCCGCCGATTTCTTTGGTGATGAATCCGCTCACCGGATTCTCGATCTCGACATCCGCGTCAAAGAAAACGGGGTGCAGTTCGTAGGGAAAAATTCGGTTGTCGTTAGGAATTTCCTTGCCGTTCTCATCTACAATTTTCTCCACCGACGGCGGAAACTTCATGCTGCCCGAGAAGGGCTCGACCTCTGTGGTGTCGCGGATATTTTTTACCTGAAATAAACCGCGCACCACGCCGGGGTGAATGGGGTAGCCCGCATCCTTCGCGATGGGCACGAGTGTGCCCGGTTCGCCTTTCTTCGGGACATAGACGTAGTAGGTAAAATCGAAGAGCCCCTCGCTCTCCGCCCGCCAACCGGTGTCGAAGCGGTAACAATAGCCGCTCTTCTCGCGGAAGAGCGTGATCGTTCGCACCACTTTGATCCCCCATGGGTAGAGGATGCTGACCACTTGAATGATCTCGTGCGCGCAGCGGCCGACAAAGACGTCGAATTTCGCCTGGCTCGTCTCCGCGAGGGCGGCTTTAGGATTGAGCCAGTTGCTAAAAATGCTCGCGCCGTAACCGCTCAGATCCATGCGTGTGAGCGGCACGCCGCGCTGCCTGATGATCTGGAAGGGTTCGAGCAGGAATTCGTTGTTGAAAATCGGCGTCACTTCGCTGCCGAGTGTGCTGGCTCTGGTCTGATCGCCATTAAGATTGAGGATATTGTTCACCTGCACCGTGCTGCCCGCGAACATGTCGCTCTCGCCGTCCCGGAGGGCCTTGCCACCATCGACCTGCAATTGACGCCCGCCCATTACGCCGCTGGCCCACGTCTTTGAGTTGAAGCCGAGATTTGCTCCGCGGAGTGAGCCGTACTTCTTTTGCAGCAAGGCGAGCGCGCGCATGCCGAAAGGCAACGTGAAGAGCGAGAGCGCGGCGAAGGTCTTCTTCGTCGCAAAGTTTTCGACCAGGAAATCCGTCAACGGAAGCGGCGCGAGCGCGACCTGATCTGCGCTGTTGTTGAGCAGACGCGTCGGGCCACCATCGTTCGGGTAGTAATTCGGCCCGAAGGGCGGATCGCCTTCGATCGGCTTAGCAGGGGGTGTAAGATTGATGACCGGCTCCCACGAAATCTGCGGCACGGTGAACGCCCGCACATTCATGCCCTGGCTCACCACCTCCATCCCTTTCACCTGAAGCGTCGTGATCATGAAGACGCGTTGACCGGCAAACGAACCGAAGCTGACGCCGAGCAAATCGGCGTTCGTGCTCACGTCCAGGAGCGCGAATTGATCGGCCGGGAAAACACTGATCGCTTCCTTCCAGCGGTCGCCATAGTCCGGCAGAGGCTGCGGTGGCAAGAATACCTCGAGAGACTGAGGAGCGGGCCCGTGCGACTGCGCTTCAACTCCCACGTTGGGGTCAGCGCGGGTAAATTCGAGGAAATCAAGTTCCTTCATGCTCGCGGGCTCCCACTGCGGTTGATTTGGGAGCGATGCGAAATGGAAGGAGACTTCGACCTTGTCCTCTTCTTCCGCCACCGGTTCCCACTTCACCTGGCAAACCAGCAACGACCCAACACTCGGCTGATAGAAAGCGAGCGGGGTCTGTTCCAACGCGCCGCGAAATTGAAACTTCAGCTGCTCCACGTTCGCCGCATAAGGATCAGGCAGCGTCGGCAGATAGGCATGCAATCCGAGGGTGAGAAAAAGAAACCCGCGTTCAACTTTGACGAAGTCCTCCGCCAGATTTCCGAAGAGCAGACAGCCATTCACCGGTGTCGTTTTGAAGAGCGCGTTGCTCAGGACTAACGAGAGCGGTTTCGGGAACTGCGGCGGCTTCTTTGTCGGGTCGAGATTATCGACCAGCATGTTGTCATCGAAGAGATAGACGAACCGGAAGCTGCTCGTTGCCGCGATGATGAGGAGAGATTTCTTCGAGCGAATCTCGAGCGGTTCGCCTTTGGCGGTGACCGGTCGATCCGCGCGCACGTCGGCGTTTCCGAGCGTCGAGATCAATTCGACGCCATTCGCCACCGTGTTGAAGAAAAACGGCGCCGCTGAGAGATACTGAAACTTCGCCGTCGTGCCGTAGGCGTTCAGTTTGTCCTTCCAGAGTTCAAAATCCTGCTGACACGACGCGCTGCCCGCGCTGAGATCGGAAATCGCGATGCGGCCCGGCGCGGCCATTACGTACGGGTGAATCAGATTTACCGGGCCGCCTTTCAGCGCAGTCCAGTTCGACGTCAGCCCATTCTCGCCGCGCACAAGCAACGCACCGATCCCCTCCGCAGGAGATGGATGCGCCACGTCGATGGCGGCTGTGGGTAAGGCCCAAAAACTCGCCGCGATTTTCGTTTTGCCGCTCAGAGTATGAAAGGGCGATTGATTCTCGGCGACTTCGAATGTTTCGGTCGACGCTGTCATCGGAATCAGAACGCGATTCAGCACTAGATCGTATGTCGTCGCCTGCTGCTGTCGCCAATTGAAGGCCGCGTCGTGTCCGTAAATGCGCCATGACGTACGGCCGAGCATATCAATCGCGTGACTGCCGCCGGCAAAGTGGAAAGAGAACTCCCGCGGCAGCTCGAGTTGCGCAGCGCGCGCATCTTTGCCATATGCGCTCGCCGGGTCGGCGTCGCTCACCGCTGGCTGCTGGAGCTGCAACTGCACCCGTACCGTGGTGCTTGGCGCGATCGTGAGGCGGCCATCGATCACCTGTGGCGCCGCGCTGAGCGCGATCTCACCGCTGCGAATCGTTAGGCCGGTGAAGAAACCGAGCGGGGCGTTCGATGCGAGAAGGCGGGAATTAATCCAGATGCTCCCGGCGTGCAGTCGATAGCGAGCTGCAACCTCGGCCGCGAGCGGAAGATTGATGTCGATGAATTGGAAACCGGTCCTGATCTTAAAGAGCAACGCCGGCTCGGGAACACCCTGCACGTAGAGCGCAACCAGCTTTTCGATCCGGAAGAAGTCGAACCAGAAGCGTCGGCCGTCGCGGTTTACGAATGGCCCGAGACTTCGCTCCGGAGTTGCGCCACTCGCCCAAGATGGATTCGAGCCGTGCAACTGCGTACTCCGCACGGGAACTTGCCTGACGAATAATCTGTACTCAGGGTCCGCGCTCGTTTGCGCCAGTCTTTCGATGGCTTCGCTCTGCACGCGCGCGACTCTTTCCACGGAGAAAAGGTCAGCTCCTTCAAAAGAAAAACTGCCGCCGGCCAGGTCTCGCGTCTCCTCCGGAAATGCAGAGCGAGAAAGCAGATCCTGAAGCTGCGCGAACTCTTCCCTTCGTTCCTCAACCGCCAGATGCCCAATCACTCGCGAAAGAAATCCCTGTTTCGTTGCCATTGGAGTTGGTGGTCGACGTTTTCGCTGATTTAATCTGGAGATCGCGTTAAGCGGTGTCCCAGCGAAGCTGCGGCTTCCGAACTCAATTAGTCTGGCCGAAGATGCGTTGAAACGTCGGGTAACGCGTAATCCAAGACATTTCTACCAGCACTCCCGACAGCCGTATATTGGACCTTAGTCCAATGCGTTTAACTACCGTACCGAAGATGCGCGCTAGTTTCTCACGTCCAAAAGCCGTGTGCGAGTTGCCCGATCCCTAGTTACTGATTTGCAGCTGTCGCGAAGCGCCGCTACAGAACGGGCATGAAAATTTCGTGGTTGTTACTCGCGATCTTTTTCTACGCCGCGCCGTCAGTCCTTGGAAATGATGAACTAAAGGAGCGTTTGCAGCCAGCGCTTGAGGCGATTACGCCGGACAGTCTGCTCGCACACATCAAAGTTCTCGCGTCGGACGAATTCGAGGGGCGCGCGCCGGGGTCAAAAGGCGAAGACCTTTCAGTCAAATACATCACCGATCAGTTTAAACAGATCGGACTTAAGCCGGGAAATCCCGACGGGACATACACGCAGGAAGTTCCCCTCGCCGGGATCAAAAGCGAACCGCGAATGTCCTTCGTCGTTGGCGACAAAACGA
>WNGO01003565.1_pt1 | contig 13888 bp, 15 predicted proteins | sample 5400511 | NCBI WGS metagenome assembly WNGO01 (sample SAMN13153380, study PRJNA577476) | soil metagenome | isolation source: 20 cm soil or saprolite under Garry oak tree replicate 2 | place: USA:California | collected 2016-06-15
GGCGACAACTCCAGTCTGCCGGAAAAATCAAAGGTTTCTCCACGCCAGCGGCGCTGTGCATTTCACCAAATTGGATGCAGGCAAATCGACAGCAGTTGAGCCCGATTAATCTTCAAGCGGCGCGTGAAACGCTGGAGCAAACGCTGGATGCCGAAGGGTTCAGCAGCGATTCGTTCGCGCCGGCGTTCAAGTTGCTTGATGATCTACAGCATGTTGCCGATCCGAACGTGCCCCTGCCACACTGGCGGACGCAATTGCCGCAATCATCGAGCTGGTGGTTCTTGGTAGATCGCTATTTCGGGCAGAATGCATTGCTGACAACTGGATTTGTCACCACCAATCAGCCGATCTCGACCCACGCGCAAAGTGAAGAGCTGGGACGCAATCTGCCAGTGGCGGGTGTGCCGATGATGATTACAGGCTGGAGCTATGCGCTCGCCGATCTCCAGCCATGGTCGCATCATCAACTCCTCATCATCAGCGCGCTCATGGCGATCTTCGACATATCGTTGCTGGCCATTTTGTATCGCGATCTTCGCTTGTGGCTAATCCAGGTTGTAACGCTGGCGTTCGGGATCGGAGCGATGATCGCTTCGATGAAACTGCTGCACATCGATCTCAATCTGCTCAACGTGCTCTCATTTCGTCTCGTATTAGCCATCGGCGTTGACTACGGCATATATGTTGTACTGGTCTGGCAAAAAACGCGGGACATCGAACATGATGTTGCCGGCGTGTTGAAGCCGGTCTTGCTCGCAGGATTGACGGCGGTGAGCGGTTTCGGTTCGCTCGCCCTTGCGCGAAACCCGGCGCTGACTGGTCTTGGCATCGCTTGCGCCATCGGGATTTTCTGGAGTCTTGTCGCGACAATTTTCTTCACACTGCCCGCAATGGCGGCGGCGGAACCGAAAAGGTAACTGGGGCGAGCGCTTTCCGTTCCACGAAACGACTGCTAAACTGAAGAAAATGCGCCTGCGCGGGTTGCTTTGGCTAAACGCGGTTTTTCCCATCTTTCCCGTTGCGCTCTTGGCGAGCGCCGCCGTCGAGGGACGCGTCGAACTCCCTAAATCGCATTCGGCGCCGGTCCAGGCGAAACGTTACCAGATCGTCACCAAGGGCGGCGTTCTTTCCACGCAGCCGCCTCTGGCGGTAGTTTATCTCGATGGTTCTTTTCCCCAACCAGTTTCGCTGCCGACGAAACAGGTCACGCAAAAGGATTTGACGTTTATTCCTTCGCTTCTCCCAGTGCGGGTTGGAACCAAAGTTGAATTTCCAAATCTTGATGACACGTATCACAACATTTTTTCCTACTCGCCTGCCAAACGTTTTGATCTTGGGCGTTATCGGCCCGATGAGCGACCGATCCCCACGCAAGTTTTCGATAAGCCGGGCCTTGTCATACTTCGGTGCGACATCCACGAACACATGCGCGGATTGATCCTGGTTTTGAATACTCCGTACTTTGTGATGACGGACACAAGTGGAGGCTTTCGATTGGAAGGGCTTCCGGCGGGTCACTACACTCTTAAGGCGTGGGTCGACAGCAGGACCACGCGAGAAAAGCCTGTCGAGTTGAAGAACGGCGAAACGTTCCACGTTGATTTCCCATGAGTCCCGCGGAGCAATCGAGAGACAAAGGGGTAGCGCGCTTTCGCATTCGATTGTTTACCGCCATGATGGTCATCGTCGCGACGCTGACCGGTCTCGGTCTTTATCTGGCACAGCGCAAGGTCACAGCCGATGCGGAGCGAAATTTGCAGGCGACTTTTCAGAGTGAACTTTCGTCATTGCACAAACTCGAGGAACTCCGGCACGCTGCGCTGGCGGATCGTTGCAACGCGCTCGCCACCAAGTCTCGGATTCACGCAGCGATCGAAGACAACGCGATCGATTTATTGTATCCGAGCGCAAAGGACGAGTTGCGCGATCTAATGGAAGGCGAGGAACCGCCTCCGGAGCAAGCGGCGCAATCGCTTCACGCGAGATTTTACCGCTTCCTCGACAGTAAAGGCGCGGTCATCAAGCCGCTGAATCCTTACGATTATGGAGAGCTGGACGCTAAAACAGAAGCGCAACTCGCCTTGGACAGGTTGCCGGATACACAGCAAATCGGTTACATCCACGAAAATGTTCAGAGCGGTGGCGGAGCGATCGACGAAGTGATAGCCGTGCCGATTTTTTCGACCGACACCGGCGATGTGATTTCCGCGCTTGTGATCGGGTTCAAACCACTCGAGCTGGAAGATAAACACACCGGAATGAAAAGCGGAATCTGGGCAAACCGGCAGCTGCATCTGCCAGCATTTCCCAGATCCACTCAGGCGTCCCTGAATGACAAGCTGGCAAATGCGCTCGGCAATTCCGAGCAAGGCGAAAACTATTTCCGCGTGGACGTTGGTGGTGCCCCACAGCTCTTGTTTTATAAGCGGCTCAACCCGGCTTCGCTGTTCCCGCCTGCTTACGAAATTTGTGTTTATCCACTTAGCTATTCTCTGGCACAGTTGCATCGGCTCCGCTGGCAAATTGGTGGCGCCAAGATATTCTGCCGACGCCTCGCATCAGTTGAAAAGCCCGGTCACAGTTTTTCGCATCGGCCTGGAATCGTTGATGGCGCGCGAAGGTTTCAACCCGGAGATTTACGAGGAATTGTCCGCATTGCTCCACCAAACGCATCGTTTGACGGGGGTAATCGACGATTTGCTTTTGTTGTCACGCATGGACGCTGGTCATCTCCAAATCGCCTCGACACCGGTAGATCTCAGCCAGGTAGTTGACGAGTGGCTGGACGATCTTGGCGCGCTTCCCGATTCGCGCGACGTGAAGATCGAGAAGGAATTTCCACGCGGCCTGTTTGTGGCTGGCGAAAAACGGTACACGTCGCTCATTGTGCAGAACCTTTTGGAGAACGCGCGAAAGTACAATCGCCCTGGCGGGCGGATTCGGGTCAGCGGACGCGCCAATAGCAACAAGGTTATGCTGACCGTCGGGAATACCGGCCGCACAATTCCACCGGGCGAAAACATCTTCGAGCGCTTCCATCACAGCTCAACTCCCTCGGCCAGTTCGGGGCACGGCATCGGCTTGAATTTAGCGCGCGAACTGGCGCGGTTGCACGGTGGCGATTTGCGTCTGGTCAGATCCGAAAACGATTGCGTGCGCGTTCGATGTTGATGACTTTCTCGATCGCCTGGACACGGCGCTGAGCGTTTCCGCATTTCACGACAATCTGCGCGTACGATTGAGCGGCACGCTCGATTTGGAAATCTATAACTTCGAACAACCCGCGCCCGGTCTCATCGACAGCAGCATGGACACGCTTTTCAATCCGCGTTTGACCCTCTTTCTCGACGCGCAAATTGGATCACAGATTTATTTCTTCGCGCAGTCGCGGCTCGATCGCGGTTTTGATCCGAGCGATCACGGCGCTCAGGTGCGGCTCGACGAATATGCACTGCGCGTCACGCCGTGGCAGGATGGCCGCTTCACAGTACAGATCGGCAAGTTCGCCACGGTCGTGGGCAATTGGGTTCCGCGGCACTTGTCGTGGGACAATCCATTTATCAACGGGCCGCTAGTTTATGAAAATGTCACGGGCATTCAGGATAAATACGCTGCGTTTTCACCGTTGGAGTTCCTCTACGGTCCCTACTACTACGGGAAGTACGCGTTTAATCCGGTAATCTGGGGACCTAGTTACGCGAGTGGCATTTCTGTCTCCGGCCAACTTGGCAAATTTGATTACGCTGTTGAAATGAAGAACGCGTCGCTCTCGTCGCGTCCGGAATCGTGGTACGTCACTGAGAATGGTTTCGAGAATCCGACTTTCAGTGGGCGCGCCGGCTTCCGCCCTAACCAAGCATGGAACTTTGGGTTCTCAGCGAGCGAAGGCCCATACTTTCGGCGCGAAGCCGAACCGACGCTGCCACCGGGGCGTGACATCGATGATTATCGCGAATTTGTTCTCGGGCAGGACGTCAGTTTTGCCTGGCGTCATCTGCAACTTTGGGCCGAGTTCTACGAAGCCCGCTTCGAAGTGCCTCGAGTGGGAAACGCAGACACATTCACTTATTACATCGAAGCGAAGTACAAATTTACCCCGCAACTATTCGGCGCGATTCGCTGGAATCAGCAACTCTTCAGCACGATCAGCGATGGCTACGGCCATAACGTTAACTGGAGTCCAGACCTCGGCAGGATCGACATCGCTGCAGCCTACCGTTTCACACCACACATGCAGTTAAAATTGCAGTATGGTTTTCAGCATGAAACGACTAGTCCTGGCGAGGACAATCATTTGTTTGCCGCACAGTTTACCATCCGTTTCTAATCCATGCGCGTCCTGATCGTCGAAGATGAAGTCGCTGTGGCGCGGCAAATTGCTTCTGCGTTGACCGAGGCCGGCCACGATCCGAAAGCAGTTCACAATGGCGAAACCGCGTTGGACGAAGTGAGAAAGACGCCTTTTGACCTCATCGTACTCGATATCCGCCTGCCCGGAATCGACGGCTTCCAAGTGTTGAAACGCCTCCGCACGCAACACCTCGCAAGCCGTGTATTGCTGCTGACCGCGCGCGGCGCTGTGGATGATCGAGTAACCGGGTTGCAGCTTGGAGCTGACGATTATTTGCCGAAACCGTTTGCAATGCAGGAACTGGTGGCGCGCGTGCGCGCCCTCGGGCGCCGTTACCCAGAGGAACCGGTAATGTCTTTGCGCGTTGGCGATCTCACGCTCGACTTGGCCACCCACGACGTTCACCGTGGCGCGGAACGCATCGAGCTTTCTCCGCGTGAGTTGATGTTGCTCAAGGTCCTGATGCGCGAGCCGGGCCGCGTTTTTACGCGCACGGAGCTGTGCGAGCGCGTTTGGGAACACGCGCATGAGTATGATACCAAGCTCGTCGAAGTGTTCATCGGCCGACTGCGAAAAAAGATCGGCGATCCTCCGTTGATTCACACCGTGCGCCACGTCGGATATACAATCGCTTCGCGCGACCGTCTTTAAGACATCACGGTGGTCTGTCAGCTACATAGCGCTCCGCAAAAGTAACAACTCCGTTACTTTTCCGATACGGTGCCGGGCACTGATCGCTGCGATTCTCCATACGACAAAAAACAATCATCAAACCTATGAAAACAACTTATGCTTACATAAAAATTGCTCTGCCCCTGTTGGCAGCAGCAATTCTGACGGCCGCGTCTGCGCGCGCGGACACCTATTCGTGGACAAACTTCCAATCGGACATCGCAGGTGTTGCGCAACACGTTGATCCGAACCTTGTCAATCCATGGGGTATGTCGGTATCGCCTGGGGGCACGATTTGGGTCAGCGACAATGGCACCGGCGTCTCCACTCTCTACCATCAGGATGGCACAGCCGTTTCGCTGGTCGTGACAATTCCCACGGCCGCGCGGAACAGAGACGTGGGCAATCCCACTGGACAAGTCTTCAACGGCACGGACTTCTTCCAAGTGACAAAAAATGGAACCTCGGCGCCCGCTCGGTTCATTTTTGTCAGTGAAGATGGTTCCATTTCAGGTTGGAACCCCACCGTGGATCCGACGAACGCTATAATCGCTGTGGATAACGGAACAAACCGCGGCGTTAACCGTGCCATTTACAAAGGCGCAACGCTCGGCGAAGCCAATGATCACAATTTCCTGTATGTGACAGATTTTCATAACGGGAAGGTCGCAACCTTCGACGAAAATTTTCAGCAGGTTAATCCGAACGGCTTCGCCGATCCAGACCTTCCGGCTGGTTATGGACCATTCGGCATCCGCAATTTCAACGGTGAAATTTTTGTGACCTATGCCAAACAAGATGCCAAAAGAGAGGATGATGTTCATTGCCCCGGCTGTGGCTTCGTCAATGTGTTCGATACCAGCGGCAATTTGCTCAGGCATCTAATCTCGAACGGGAACCTCAATGCTCCCTGGGGACTTGCTCTCGTGGAAGGCAACCTTTGGGTCGGGAATTTCGGGGATGGCCTCATCAATAATTACAATCCGGTCAACGGCGATTTCATCGAGACGCTCATGCGCGCCGATGGAACGCCGCTCCAGTTTGATGGCTTGTGGGATCTTCTCCCGCAGGCGGGCGGAGTCTTTTTCACGGCTGGAATCGCCGACGAAGAGCACGGCCTTTTCGGCATCATCACTGAGGACCAACCTTAAGCGAACCGATATTGGGGAGCGCACGCATCCTTGTCTGCCGTTCACTCGGAGTTGTCCCGGCAAGGGCGTGCTCTCGCCAGTCAGCGAACACAGATCTTCGCATGCTTTGAGAATCCGATCGGGGCGCATAAAATCATCGCATGCGCGCTTTCATATGTGCGGTGCTGACGTTTGTAGCGCTGACATGTACCGCGAAAACAGCTCCGCTTTCCGAGGCTGATCTAAAGAATCTTCTCGCAGGCATTCGACAGAACCGGACTACGCAGGCCGATTTTCAGGAACAAAGAGTGATTCGACTGATGAAGAAGCCGATCCTGAGTTCGGGGACGGTTTGGTTCCAACCGCCCAACAAATTCCGGCGCGAAGTCAAAGGCAATTCGCCCAGCGTCACGGTAAGCGACGGTCGTCAGCTCTGGATTTATTACCCCAACTTTAAGTCAGCCGAACGTTACCCACTGGGCAAAGGCTCGCCGCTGGATTCCACTGTGACCGCCATCAATTCCGCATTAAATCTGGAAAACATCGAAAACACGTTCCAGATCAATGCGACAAAGAACGACAAAGGATATGAGCTGACACTGTTGCCGCGGACGGGTTCGATGAAGCGAGTGTTTCAAAAGCTTGATCTGCGGATCAACGACAACTTGCGTGTCGAACGCACGGATATGCTGCTGCCGAACGGCGATCGAATCGTGACGACGTATTCGAACCAAACACGTGCGGCGGTTCCTTCCTCGAGTTTCGACTTTAAGCCACCATCGGGGACAGAAGTCACCACGCCGCTCGGTGAATGATGGCGCCTTCGCGCGTTGAATCGTTGAAGCGTTGAACCGTTGAAGCGTCTAAAGCCAAGGCCACTGTGTCGTTTCGCATCTCCCTTCGACAAGGGGAGAGGACTAAGGTGAGGGGTTGCCCGCCGGCCAGCCGCACTTATATCCATCAACGACCCTCACCCTCCCCCTCTCGCTGCAAAGGGAGAGGCGACCCTAGGCGCAGCGTGGTCAATCCAACTCAGCAACGCTATCACGGTTTACTAGGCGCGCCGTCTTTTCTCGACGGCATCGCGGCTGAAATTTATAATAGACTGCTGCCATGCTACGCCTTTGGTTTGCAACTTTGATTGCGGTGATCAATGTCACTCCAGCGGTGTTTTGTGCGGAGCCTTCGCCCACCCAGGATCACATCACTTCGCATATTCCGCGGCAGGCTGTTCAATCGACGGCAATCGCAAGGATTGGCTACAGCAAACGCCGGCACATTCTCGAAATCGAATTCGTAAATGGCGCCGTTTATCGTTATCTCGACGTGCCGCCTGCAGTTTATCGCGACCTAATGTCAGTCGCGTCAAAGGCACAATTCTACGACTTCAACGTCAAGGGCCATTACCGATCCATTCCGATTCCACGGCCGCAAAAGCAACAAATTACCGCGAAAAATCATTCGGATTAAGCCCCATCATTCGCGAGGAAGTTCTTTATTTGTGTTTATTCGCTTGCCTCGCCGTAGTCCCGCGACTGCGGGACGAAGGCGGGTGTTCATTCGTGGTTAAAAAGAACTGGCGTTTCAAATTCGGTGAAGCGAGACAAAGATTCCGTCTCACTCCAACCGAAATACGAGTAGCCGCGTTCGTTGTTGCAGCATTCGCGCTTGGTCTGATCACAAAATGTTACCGCGACGCTCATCAGTCCCCTTCTCTACCGCAGCCAAACAAGACGCGAACCAAATTCGCGTCGCCGGCTCCAGCTTCTACACCAGCTCGAAAACGAACGGGAAAAGCGCGTAAACAAAGTCCACAACCGTCGTCTGTGGCGCACGTGCCGGAGACGTCGGAATCGGAAAGATGAGAAGGTCCAGTGCGATCTTTTCAGCGCCGGGATTCAACCTGCCTTGACATATTTTGCCGGAATCGGATCGACTAGGCTCTCCTGTTGCCAATAGATCGTCATGATCCACCAACGACTGCCGTCATGGAACAGCTGAATGCTGTTGATCCCGCGCATGAACGGTTCGCGATCGTCTGCGTTGTGGCGGGATTCGTACGTGCTCCAGACATGCGCGATGTGCCCAAATTGCTCCGTACGCCGTGAAATTTCCTTCTCGTAAAATCCCTGCTCGGCAAAATACGGTTCCACTCGCGCAATGAAGCCATCGACGTCCAGTATTTGCGGCACGAGATCGTCATTTTTGCCTGGCTTTGCGGTCGGGATAAGACGGGCGCCTGTATAGTACAATGACCGCTCGCGGTCCCAATTCCGTTTCTCGCCAGCGGGTCCGGAAATCGAATCGTAAGCCGCTGTGATAATTGCGTCGATAGACGCAACATCGGCGGGATTAGCTTTCGGAATGTTTGATGGTCCCAGCCGGACTGGCGATTGGGCTTGCACATTTGATTTGGCTACGGGCCTTTCGGATTTCGACATACGACTCCTTCGAATTCTTGACACCTCTCAACTCTCAACAGCCGTCACGCCGAAGCCACGCGAGGGAGGTCAACTCCTAACTCCTGCAGCACTTTCATCGCCGCGTTATGGCCGGGAATCCCACTCACGGCGCCACCACGTAACGCGCTCGATCCGCAGAGGAGCACATTTTCGTATTCAGTCTCTACACCCCAGGTGCCGACGTGCTCTTTACGCGCGGCAAAAGGAAACGTCAGCGCGTTATGAAAGATGTTTCCATGGTACATCCCCAGCGCATCCTCGATATCGACCGGGCTTTTACTTTCGATGCAGCGACGACCATCACGCGCCACGGCGAGACAGTCTTCAATGGGTTCTTCCAGCCACTGGTTAATACTCGCCAGGAATCTTTTCTCCGCTTCGTGCCGCATGTTCTGATGGTCTCTTGCGAACAAACTCCATGGCGCATCGAGTCCGAACAACGTCATCGTGTGAAATCCCTGCTCACGCAGCTCCGGCGCGAGAATGCTGTCGTCAGTTAGCGTGTGGCAATACATCTCGCACGGTGTCTTCTCCGGCAACCGGCCTCCAGACGCCTGGTCGTAACTGGCATTCATTTGTTCATAGCCCTCGTCGCTGTGAAAGGTCCCGGCAAACGCCTCAGTCGCCGGATATTTCTTCACCTTCAGTTGCGGCAATCTGCGCAAAAGCATGTTCATCTTGAACACAGAGCCTTCATCGGTGCGATCCGGCTGAAATAGTCGGCCTGTAAATCTTGCGAGCACGTTCCGGCCAAAGTTGACCAATACAAATCGCGCATCGACGGCCTCGCGTTTACCATCAACGCGAAATTCGACGGTACGCGTTTTCCCCGTCACGTTCAACGCGTGCACATCGACGTTCGTTAATACTTCGGCACCAGCTTTACGCGCTGTCCTTTCCAACTCGGATGACACCGCGCCCATCCCGCCCACCGGCACCTTCCATTCGCCTGTCTTGTTTCCAATGAGGTGATAAAGGAAACAGCGGTTCTGCACCAGTGTGGGATCGTGCGGATACGTGAACACGCCAATCTTCGCATCGGTGAAAACAAGACCGCGCACCAGATCGTTTCGCAGATAACGCTCGATCGCGGCCCCCAGCGGTTCCTCTACCAAACTGCGCCATGCTTCTCGCGAGATTTCATCAGCGTTAAATCGGCGTGCCATTTCCTCTTTTGCTGGGAGCGGCTCGAGCATCGAGTCCCAAACCTGTTCCGCGAAAACGCGCGACAGATTGTAGAAATTTTTCATCCGCTCGAACTCGGCGTCGCTCCCAGTCAGCTCGACAATCGATTTGCGGCTCACCTCTTCATCGAGTTTGCTCAAAATCAGTGCGCCATGCTGGCCATGGTTTACATATGGCGTACACGAGGCAATCGCGCGTCTGCGCAGCTCGAGATTCAGGCCGAGATCGCGGATGATTTTCTGAGGAAACAAACTCACCAGATAGGCATACCGCGAGAGCCGCGCGTCGAAATCCGGAAATATTCGTTGTGAAGTGGTCGCTCCGCCGATGTAATCATTTTTCTCCAGCAATAGCACGCTCAACCCAGCACGTCCCAGATAAGACGCGGCCACGAGCCCATTGTGACCGGCTCCCAAAATCACAACATCATACCTGGTTTGCATGCTCTTGTTTTACCGCTGTTTTTGCTCGATTGCCACGCCGAAGCCTTGGCGAAGGCGGGTGCTCATGCTCGTAATCGAAATCGATACCGAACCTGCAAACGCCCAACGTTCAACGTCCAATTCAGAAATGGATGTAACGCAAAGGGCCTCGCGTGTACCTGCTTCGCCCAGGTTGCCATAAAACATCTTCCGAATTGTGCGTTGGACGTTCAGCGTTGAGCGTTGAACGTTTACTGCAATACGACACGCCCTAACACGAACGCATCTTTCTTGTCCGCCCGCTAACCTGGCATTCAGTTGTCAGCTTTTTGCTCCTATGTCGAGAACGACGCGAAAACGCGCCTTGCCGCTCATCATACAGTCGTACGCCTCGGCGGCTCGCTCCAGCGGAAAAACTTCGTTCATCGAGTGCACCGCATTCAATGTGCTGAAGCTCAGCGTGTCTTGTGAATCGATCGAGGTTCCGGAGTACCAGCCTTTGACCGAGCGGCTGCCACTAATAAGCAAAATTGGATCAACGGAAAGCGGGCCAGCTGCGCCGATTACCATGAGCACGCCATTCGGCGCGAGCCCGCCGAGCACTGCTGCCATCGCATCAGCATTTGTTACGGTCGCAATTACAACGTTCGCGCCGCCGAGTTTGTTCAGTTCCGCCGCCGGATCGGATGCCCGGCTGTCGATGTAATGATGTGCGCCAAGTTGTTTGGCGAATGCTTCCTTGTCTTTTCCGCGCGCGATCGCCACGGTTTTGAATCCCATCTTCGCTGCGAACTGCACGCCCAGATGACCGAGCCCGCCAATCCCCAGCACCGCGACAACATCGCCGCCTCTTGCGTTGCTGTTTCGGAGCGCGTTGAAAGTCGTCACGCCCGCGCACATGAGTGGCGCGCCGTCGACTGAGTTCAAATCGTCCGGCACAGACGCGAGCGCTTTCGCTGGTGCGACCATGTATTCGGCGTAACCGCCGTCGAACGAAATGCCGGTTGTGAGCAATTCTACCTGACAGGCAAAGAAATCGCCGCGCCGGCATGGATCGCAATGTCCGCAATTTGAAGCGTGCCATCCAACGCCAACCCGCTGGCCCGATTTCCAATCCGGCACGTCGGGCCCGACGGCATCGATCACACCGATCACCTCATGGCCGGGAATTCTCGGATATTGGATTCCGGGCCAAAGTCCTTCCTTGATTAATGAGTCACTGTGACAAACGCCACACGCGTCTAGTTTGATTCGGACCCATCCAGCCTGTGGCTCCGGAATATCCCGCTCAACCAGTTCCAACGCTCCGCCCGCGCGCGGAACTTGGACAGCACGCATTTTTTTAACCATGTGGGTTCAATCGTCTTGCTTCCACGAAAACACAAGACCCATAGCAGCATTCTGTGGACGCCGAATCCATCAACCAAATCGATTATAATCACAAGCACCAGCCTACGCCCAGGCTATGGCTTGGCAGGCGGGCATGAATACGAAATGAAAACTGTAGCGCTGCCAGGTGGCGAACGCGTGCCCGTGCTAGGCCAGGGCACGTGGCGCATGGGCGAGAACGCGCGAGCCCACAAGGAGGAAGTCGCCGCATTACGGCTCGGAATCGAGCTCGGCATGACATTGATCGATACCGCCGAGATGTATGGCGAAGGCGGCGCGGAAAAAGTTGTGGCCGATGCAATCGAGAATCAACGCGATCGCGTGTTCGTTGTTATCAAAGTGTATCCGCACAACGCGTCACGCACCGAATTGCCAAAAGCATGCGAGCGCAGTCTCAAACGCCTACGAATCGACGCGATCGATCTTTACCTTTTGCACTGGCGAGAAAGAAGCACGCAGCTCGCGGAGACAGTCGAGGCATTCGAGAAACTTCGAACTGCTGGGAAGATCAAACGCTGGGGCGTCTCTAACTTCGATGTCGATGACATGGACGAACTCCGGTCGATTGAAAACGGCGCGAACTGCGCCGCCAATCAGGTTCTCTACAATCTGGAAAACCGGGAGATTGAATCCGGTCTGCTGCAATGGAGCCAGGAGAATGAGATTCCAATAATGGCTTACTCTCCGGTTGGTCACGGGCGCGGATTGCTCGAGAGCGCGACGCTCAAAAAGATCGCGAAGCGTCACGACGCTACCACTTCCCAGATCGCGCTCGCGTGGGTGCTGCGCCAACCGCGAGTCATTGCTATTCCCAAAGCAAGCAAGGAAAAGCATGTCCGTGACAACGCGCGATCAATCGAGATCAAACTAACCAGGGAGGATCTCGCCGATCTCGATCAGGAATTTCCAGCGCCCAAATCCAAGAAATCATTACCGATGCTGTGACTGGCGTTCGCATGCAAGGAAGCAACAGCTCGGAATAAGTCTTGACACAAAAGCCAGCTAGAGCGTAAAACCGGGGCGCTCATTCTAAAAAGGAGCCTCCAATGAACATTCTCTTTAGGGTTACACTCTTCATCGCCTGTATCAGCGCCATAAATCTAGCATCGAGCATCGGCACTCCTGCGAATGCCGATGTCGTAACGGACTGGAACAACGCCGCGCTTGATGCCATTCGCGCTGACCGCACAGCACCACCGATCGCCTCCCGCAGTCTGGCCATTCTTCACGCCTCAATCTACGACGCCGTTAACGGCATCGCCCGCACGTACGAACCTTACCTGGTGCAAAGCGCAGTGCAGGCCAGTGCATCGCGCGAAGCTGCGGCAAGTGCGAAGCTGCGGCAAGTGCTGCGGCGCACGAAGTGCTCGTCAACCTATTTCCAGCTAGTGCATCCACCTTCGATGCACTTCACGCAGCAATCCTCGCTACAATCCCTGATGGAACACACAAGGCCAATGGCATCGTGTGGGGTGAATTTGTTGCGAACCAAATTCTCACCGCGAGAGCCGACGATGGTTGGGATGCTGTCGTCCAGCCACCTGGCGGCAGCGGTCCGGGCGTGTGGGTGCCCACTCCGCCGGCGTTCCTTCCGTATTTGCTGCCACAATGGGGATTTGTGGTGCCTTTTGGAATGAGCAGCAGCTCGCAGTTTCGTCCGCCGGGGCCACCGTCTCTTGATAGCGAGCGATACGCCGCGGACTACGAGGAGGTCAAGGAACTCGGCGCAGCTGTCGGCTCGACGCGCACGGAGGAACAAACTGAGATTGCCTTGTTCTGGGCGGATGGCGCTGGCACCGAAACGCCTCCCGGACACTGGAACAGCATTGCGCAGATTATCGCCGCCGCACAAGGCAACACGCTTGAAGAAAACGCGAGGTTGCTTGCTCTGCTAAACATCGCGATGGCGGACGCTGCTATTTGTGCCTGGGACGCAAAGTACACGTTCGACTTCTGGCGCCCGGTCACCGCAATTGCTTTCGTCGAACCTGAATTGAACTGGATGTCGTTTATCGTGACGCCACCCTTCCCTGATTACGTGAAGATTTGCCCTTTACAACCGGCTCCGATTTTCTGCCGGGCGTGTATCGCAGCTTTGCAACTTGTTTCGATGCAGCAGAGGAAGCGGCATTGAGCAGAATCTATGGGGGTATTCACTTCCGATCGGCAAGCGAAGACGGTTTGCAAGCCGGCATCAGCATTGGCCAGTGGACCTTTACCCATTATCTGCGGCGGACGAATCGCTCACGACACTGACCACTGAACTTTCGCAGCTCA
>WNGO01001777.1_pt1 | contig 13880 bp, 16 predicted proteins | sample 5400511 | NCBI WGS metagenome assembly WNGO01 (sample SAMN13153380, study PRJNA577476) | soil metagenome | isolation source: 20 cm soil or saprolite under Garry oak tree replicate 2 | place: USA:California | collected 2016-06-15
CGCGAGCTGACACAAACGCCCTACAATTCATTAAAGGCATCGCTCAGATGATCGAGGACGTCGCGCGGCAACAGCGATTGTTCGCTTTGACTCCCATCAAAAATCGCGATTTCCGCGGCGCGCCCGCATAACCACGCGCCGAGACACGCCGCGTCGTAAAGAGACAGACCTTGTCCTGCTAATCCTGCGCAGACACCGGTGAGAATATCGCCCATTCCGCCCGTGGCCATTCCCGGATTGCCGGTCGTGTTATAGCTCAGCGGCCGATACCGTTCAGCCACGATGGTTCGGCTGCCCTTTAATAAGAGCGTCACTGGAAAACGGTGGCAGAATTTTATCGCGGTTTTGGCCCGCGTCTCTTTTTCGCCCTGCGATAGTCTTTTCATCTCGCCGGGATGTGGCGTAAGCAACCGTTTACCCTTGCAACGCTTGAGCGTGACGATTTTTTCCGCCAAAATATTCAGGCCGTCAGCGTCAATTACAATCGGTTGCTTCGCCTTTTCGATCAGTTCCAGAATTTCGCCAGCGTGCGATTTTCCAAGACCAGGTCCCACCGCCCAGACGTCGGCTTTTTCCTTGAGCAAATCGCGGTAAGATTTGAGTGGCTTAACCATTGATTCCATTGGCGCGGCGCCGGCGACAATTTCGTAGATTTCTTCGGGGACAAAAACCTCGACCAGTCCAGCGCCTGCGCGCAGCGCGGCCTGCGAAGTCATCAGTGCTGCGCCGATGAATCCCCTGGAACCGGCAACGACACCAATGCGTCCACACTGATTCTTGTATGTGCTGAATTTGCGCCTCGGCAGCAATTCACGAAAAGCTGACAGGGCAGCGACAACTTCTTTCGCTTTTTTTTCCGGAGCGCGCAGTTCATCCAACTGCACCACTTCCAGCCTGCCCACCAAGTTCAGCGCGTCGTCGGCCAGCAATCCTGGCTTTGCGAATCCGATCGTGACGGTAAAATCCGCGATGACACAGTCGCGATCGGTTTTACCCGAATCACCGTCGAGACCGGTCGGAAGATCGACAGCGAACACGTAGGCACCTTTGTTTGCGCGCAAGTAATTGATGCAACGGCAGGCCGCGCGAATCGGATCGCGGAGCGGCGGCTTCGCGCCAAGCCCAAGCAAGCCATCAAGAATTATCAACGGTCCAGCGGTGCCCAGATACGCCTCTGCCGCCATCGCTTCCTGAGCGGCGGAGAGCTGTTCAGCCGCTTCTTCCAAAAGTTCGACAATAATCACGCCGACATCAGTCCCGCCGCCGCGGGACGGCGTCGCGCCCAGAATTTCGGGCGGTCTGCGACGCAGGCTTTCAAGTTTCTTGCGCATCAGCCCGCTGCAATCGGCTTCCTGAAAGGCAAGCCGTACTTCGATTTTCCATCCGAGGCGCCGTAAACGTTCAGCAGCAACCAGCGCATCACCCGCATTGTGACCCTTTCCGGCGAACACAATGCACCTGCCCGGTTTCCGGAAAAATCTGGTGACAGCTTGCGCAACGCCGGCGCCGGCCTTGTCCATCAGCGCTTCAACTTCTACGCCCCGCGCGAACGCAGCTTCTTCCGCCGTTCGCATTTGCGCCGAACTCAGGACCGGCAGGTTCAATTACCCCTCCTGATCTTTTGAAGCCGCTTTTGTCTTTGACTCGGCTGGTTTCGATGACCTTTTCTTCCGCGCGCTTTTCTTGTGAGAACGCTTGGATCGGTGGCGTTCAGATTTCGCCACTTTGGTTTGATCGACGTACGGTTGTAACGGAATGGTCTCGCCTGTCGCCACTCGCGTCGTCGTTAACGCGCTCGTGACGGAATTGCGACCCCGGACGCCGGTTGCAATTTCTTCTGCGAGCTTTTGACGATAAGAAGCGGTTTGTGCGTACGCAGCTTCGGTTGGGTTGGTTAGGAAGCCGCATTCCACCAGCACAGCCGGAATGTTCGTCTTTCGCAATACGTAGTAACCACGACGCCGTACCCCGCGGTTGGATGACGGCGCGCCGCCTGCGACATAATAATGGATCGCAGAGGCGAGTGGCAGGCTCTCGCGACTATAAAAATATGTTTCGATACCACCCGCGCCCATCCGTTTTGCCGAGTTGAAATGGATGCATACAAAAAGCGCATTCGGGTAGGAGTTGGCGATTGCTACCCGCCCACCCAGCGAAACGAATACATCGCTATCCCGGGTCATCACGACCCGATAGCCACTGGCAGCGAGAACGCGTTTCAGGCGCTGCGCGACATCCAGGGTCATATCCTTTTCTGCAACCTGCTGACCTGGGATTCCGCCGCGGTCATAGCCGCCATGACCCGCATCGATCACTACGGTAGTGGCGGATCCGCTGTCTTGAGAAGCGCGTTTCGCCTGAGCCATGGAGAAAGTTCCCAGTAACGCGATTAGCAAACTGGCGGCAAACAGACGGTGTCGGTAGGAATTTATCAGCATCACTGATCGTCTTTCGGCGGTTCGGGAGGGCGAGCCGATAGTTTCGGTGCGGTGCCACGCGAGCTTTGTGCAGTCGGCGATTCAATCGTGCCGCCGCGCACGGCCACGTCGCCATTGGCGGCATGAACGAGACGCGGCCGGGTTTTGGTTTCCATGAAGGAGGAGTGTGCCAGCAGTTCGCCATTCAAGCCGACGCGCGAATACGCCCATGCGCGCGGGGCAGAGCAGTGCAGAACATGCAATTGATTTGCGTGATCGATCTCCGCCTGTGGTTCTTCAAAGGCGATGGCCCGGCCTAACGAATAAGTCGCATAAACGATTCCACTGTCCTTGTCCTGCACACGCACGTACAACGAAGTATGGTCCGGAAAGCGGTTGGTGAGAAGCGAGTACGTGCGGACGTTGCCTGGCGCGGCGATGCCATCGGGGATGCCGACTGTTTGCTGCCAGATTGGCCGCGCATCGGTTACTTCAAAAACTCGCGTTGGGGAATAAAAAAACTTTCCGAGATCGGCAAAATAAACATTGGTCCGCACATGATAATTGCCGAAATCGTGCACGGGATAAAGTGGAGTCAGATTGATCTGATGCGTGACTCTCTGCCCGGCCTCGATCTTCAAGGGCGCCTGACCGTTTCCGGCACTGATCGGCGCAATGGGTTGACCTTCGCTTCCAGTTATCTCAAACCCAAGCCATGTTTGCCCGTTCGCATTGTGAAGATCAATGTCGCGTCCGGCGAGATTGGTGATGCTTAAGGTCACTACGACCGGTTCGTAAGCGATGTACTGCAATCGCTTGAATTTTAGATCCACCTGAATTTGGGCTTCTGCTATGACGCCAAAGATGGAAATACAAGCAACACCAACAACAAATCTAATCACATTGCTTAATGACGAAATCTGAATGACGCAGGTAGTTAAAACGTTAAAAGAATTAAAAAAGTTATGACGTCTAAACATTGCCACTCTTTTCAGCCAGTCTTTGTACCTTTTTAACTTTGTAACGCTTGTAACTTTCCCTCTCGTGTCTCATTGTGCCGAGCTGGTTTCGGCTGCAGGAAAAAGCTGTAAAAGCCGCGAAGGTTCGGCCTGAACCGCCTGCAATTTATCGTCGTAATAAATTCGAATCCTGTATCCCAGATATTTTCGCTTTCCAGTATCTGGGGCGGAACTTTTGGTGCCTCTGCTTTTTTGTCCCGGTCGGACCGTCGCCGCCGCCTCAGAAAGCGATGACTCCGGCGACCCGACTCCTATTTTCGGGCGGAGATAACTGACCGACAGTACCTCGGGATTCGCGTCGGCCCAATCGTGCTTTGGCGTCACCCATTCGTAGTTCACGTCCGCGTCGGTGAGCTTCACATCTTTGTCACCGACCGTGTCATAAAATTCCACCAGGATCTTTACTTTGGTGTGATCGATCGTTGCGCCTGGCTGTTTTTTTATACCGATCTGTAGGGCGAGGTTGGTCTCGGCGTCTGGATCGGATGTCTCAGCGGCTTTGACTTCCGTGATTCCCATGACAGAGCCTTCCGGATTGCCGGCGACATCCCTGTGTGATGCAGCATCGAGTGACGTGCTTGCCATGCTAGCGCCTGTGGTGACCGGGGTTGGCACTCCCAATTTCAGGCGCTGATCGGCCAATTCATATGCTTCTCCAGCCGAAGGGCCCATATCGTGTAGTTTGCGCCACACTTCGTTCGACTTGTCATAAACCTGCATGGAATCATACGTTTTGGCTATTTCCTCGAGCACGGTGACGTTGCTGGGTTCGCTGTCCAACGCTTCCTCGAAGCGCGCGAGCGCGTTTGTTGTATCGCCACGATTGCGCAGCTCGGTCCCTTCTCGCAACAGTTGATCAACAAGCGACGGAGGAGGCGGATGGGCCACCGCTTCGGGCGAAGGAGCCGTCTGCGTTGCCGGCGATGCCATTGCCGAGGTAGTATTCGCCACTGCGGGCGTTGAAGCGGGAGGAGCTACGGGTCGTGCGACGCTTGTTGCAACGGCCTGCGCCGGCGTTCGCGCAGCTCGGACCCGACCGAGATAATAGGAGGTAGCAGCGAAGATTTCCGCCACCGCGAGAATCACAACCAAGCCGAGCCCGACGTTAAAGCTTGGATCGATCTGCGTAGCCCGTGAAAGAAGAGTCCGCATGCAGCTATAAACCCCATTTCTGTAAGCGCGCCCTCGCCAGGCTGTCAACGGCTTCGCCACGCAAAACGTTAAAAAAGTTGAAGCGTTGAATCGTCAAATGGGACTGTTCCTCTCACGCTTCAACGGTTTAACGTTTTAACGATTCACGGTGCGCTAGCGCGAAATATCGTCCTGCCCCAACATCTTGAATCCTTCGCCCATCAGCACCGAGGACGCGCATTCGGCATCATCCACGTGCAGAGCAATCGCGGCAAAGCCACGCGGACGAATAAGCAGAGGATAAGCGAAATGGACGTTCACCTCCGCCATCACCAGTGCGGCAAGCAGTTTCACCAGTTGCGTGGCCACTTCTCGAATTTCTACGACCACGACTTCACAAACGCCGAATGGCACGTTTTTTTCCCGGAACAATTTCTCCACACGCGCCGGATCACTCGCGATAATCCGAGCGATGGCTGAATCGGTCGATTCGGATACGCTCAGCGCCACCGCGTGTGTGCTCTGAGCGCTGAGAAGTTTCACGACGTCCAGCATTGCCCCGACCTTGTTCGGAAGAAAAACAGAGAACTGTTTCACCAGCGGCCCTTCCATTTTCGAAGTTGTTTCCGGTAAATTCGCAGTCATTTCGATCGCGACACCCTGCTGGTACTTCCCAAGGTGCGCCAGGCAAACTATCTCATTTTCAGTCTTTCATTGGCAAACCAATATATTTCAACAACAACGCGTTATTGAGACTGTTCATTTTGTGCGACGTCAATATACTGCCGCAATGATTGCGGGAGCGCATTTTCTTCTCTACAGCAAGGACCCTGAAGCCGATCGTGCGTTCTTCAGAACGGTGCTGGAATTCCCGTCGGTCGATCTTGGCGATGGCTGGCTGATATTTGCATTGCCGCCTGCCGAACTGGCGGTCCATCCGGGTGATGGCGAATTTGTGCAGATGCATGCAGAACATCCCATGCTGGGAGGCCTTCTCTATCTGATGTGTGACGATTTGGGCAGCGTAATCGGATTGTTGAAAAGTAAGGGTGTGGCCTGTGCGAATCCGGTGGAAGCCGTGTGGGGTATCAGCACGACTGTTCGGCTGCCGAGCGGTGGCGAGATCGGTCTTTATCAACCAACTCACCGCACGATGATTGAAGCACGTTCAACTTGAAACAGGGCGAGGTTTTCGTTCCAAACTTCGCAACGCTTGGATTCACCTTCGATGGATGAAGAAAATGAGTTAATCGCGCTGCGGCGCAAAAAACTCGACGCCCTTCGTGGGAAAGGCATCGAGCCATTCGGCGGCGGCTTTGAGGTAGCCGGATCGATTGCGGAGGTGCGCGAAAAGTTTAAGGAAGGCGAGACCCTTCGCGCAGCCGGCCGCATTATCGCGCATCGCGACATGGGCAAGAGTCATTTCCTCGATTTGCGCGACGCGACGGGGCGCATTCAAATATACATTCACGCGGACGAGGTCGGGGCGGAGCTGATCGATCTTTTTCGGTTACTCGATCTTGGCGATTTCATCGGCGTGGAGGGAACCTGTTTTGTCACTAAAAGCGGGGAGCCGACATTGAAAGTGCGCACGTTCCAATTACTGGCCAAAGCTTTGCGGCCGCTTCCTGAGAAATGGCACGGATTGCAGGACGTCGAAGCCCGGTACCGGCAACGTTATCTGGATCTTATTACGAACGAGCATTCCCGCGCGGTATTCGAAAAACGCATCGCAATTATCCGAGAAACGAGGCGCTTCTTCGAGGACCGCGGGTTTCTGGAAGTGGAGACTCCGATTTTGCAGACAATCCCAGGAGGTGCGGCCGCCGAGCCGTTCAGAACACATCATAAGGCGCTCGGCATCGATCTTTATCTGCGCATTGCGTTGGAGCTCTATCTGAAACGTTTACTTGTCGGTGGACTCAACAAGGTATTCGAAATCAACCGTAACTTTCGTAACGAAGGTATTTCCAGAAAACACAATCCGGAATTCACAATGCTCGAAGCTTATTGGGCGTATGCCGATTTTGAAAAGATGGCGAATCTCACTGAAGAACTGATTTGTTATCTCGCCGAGAAAATCTGCGGTTCGCTAACAATCGAGCACCGAGATTCGGAGGAAAACGTTGTTCGCACGATCAACCTGAAACGGCCCTGGCGCCGCGCGCGCTATCACGATTTGGTGCGGGAAGTTGCCGGGCAGGACTGGTTCGAGCTCTCCCGCGAGCAACGGCGAGATCGCGCCACGAACCAGTTCAAATTGGAAATCCTCCTTCAACTGGCTGATTACGAAGTGACGCAACACGTATTTGAAAAACTGATTGAAGAAAAGACGATCGACCCGCTTTTTGTCACGCACTGCCCGAAAGAGTTGGTGCCGCTGGCAAAACAAAACGCGGCGGACGACTCGCTGGTCGACGTTTTCGAACTGATCATTAACGGAGCGGAGATCGCGCCCGGTTACAGCGAGTTAAACGATCCGCTCGTGCAGCGCCAGCGGCTTCTGGAACAAGCGGGCGAAGAGAGACAAAAAATTGACGAGGAATTCCTCCTTGCGCTTGAACATGGCATGCCCCCGGCCGGCGGCATCGGCATTGGAATCGATCGGCTCACCATGCTGCTCACCGGGGCAGAGTCGATTCGGGACGTGATCCTCTTCCCTCTGCTGCGACCGAAAAAACTGTAGCTGTCGCTCTGTGAGCGACGTCATCCATTACCACGTAAGCATGGCGCTTCGCACAGCGAAGCGGCTACAACAAGGCCCCAGGCTCAGCCACGTTCCAAATCAAAAGTGACCTTTGCGTTGATGCGGTAATTTGTGACTTTGCCGTTGTCTACTTCAGCGGTGAATTCCTTGATGTAAATCGAGCGGACGTTCCGAAGTGTCTTCGAGGCTTCCTTTACAGCGCCTTGCGCGGCATCCTCCCAGCTCTTCGGCGATTGCGACATCAGTTCGATAACTTTAACGACTTTGGCCATGGTGATTTAATTCTCCTTCACTTATTTTATCGCAGGCGACGTGCAAGCTGCGCGTTTTTTTGGTCTCCCATTCGGCTCGCCGGGCCCTAGCGTGTGGACAAGTTTATCTGCGGATGCGGAGATGCTACGACGAGCCCAATTCCGCCCAGGACAGCAACAGAGGCGAGCACGTAACGCACCGTGATTGGTTCACCGAGCAACAGTATCCCGCCAGTGGCAGCAAGCACCGGAACGCTAAGTTGAACAGTGGCGGCGCTGGCAGTTTTCAACCCGGGGAGGGCGCTGTACCAAATTACATAACCAAGACCTGATGTAACTGCGCCCGATGTTATCGCGTAAATGATCCCAGCAAGATTGTAATTTGTCGATGGAAAGAAAATGATACTGAGAGCAGCCGCGAACGGAACCGCGCGGACAAAATTTCCGGTCGTGACGCTTGCCGGATTCCTTTCACCTTTGCCGCGCAGTGAATAAATGCCCCAGGCTAAACCGGCCCCTAACATCAGGATCGAACCAATTAATGGCGGAGCGGAAAGTCCGGGGAATACAAGCACGACGAGTCCGGCAACCGCGACGATGAAGCCGGCAATTTGGATTGTGTTTAACCGCTCGCCTTTGTGCAGTCCCCGAAGAATCATCGTAGCCTGAACCGCTCCAAACAAAAGCAAAGCGCCGGTTCCGGCTGAAAGAGATGTATAGGCGAACGAAAAGCCGGCCGCGTAAGCGAATAGCGCGACCGCTGAAATCCAGTTGCCATATCGAAGTGACGAGCACCGCGTGACAGGTGCCGAGTTAGAAAAGCTTTCGACTAGAGGAGTAGCCGTTGGATTGACTGTCAGCCTCTTTCGAACGCTCATGGCGAGCCAAAGCGCAAGGGCCCCGGAGAAAATACGAACGAACGTGAAAGTGGCGGGATCGATGCTGCTTCCTTTCAGTGCGGCACGGCATAAGAGCGAATTGCTCGCAAAGGCAATCATCGCCAACAGCGTAAGAATGAAAATTCGAGTCGGTTTCACTACTGATCAAATTGAGAACCGAACGCTTCGTGGAAAACGAAGTATGACTTAGGGAGACTCGACATGCTGGGAGACACCAAAGCGTTTAGTGGCTTTTCAGCCAACGATATTCCGAAGGCGAAAGAATTTTACGGCCAGACACTTGGGCTGAAGGTTTCGGAATCGAATGGCTTGCTGACGCTGCACTTCGCCGGCGGCAACAATGTTCTCATTTATCCCAAGCCGAATCACACACCGGCCGCGTTTACAGTCCTTAATTTTCCTGTCGAAGATGTTGATCAAGCGGTCGACGAACTCACAAAGCGCGGTGTGCGTTTTGAGATTTATGATCTGCCCAACATCAAGACAGACAAAAAAGGAATCATGCGCGGAAACGGTCCGACCATTGCCTGGTTTAAAGATCCAGCCGGAAACATTCTTTCCGTACTGGAGCGAGAACAGAGTTCGCCATAACAATTCCCAGCTGGCAGATTAATGACCGAAACAGAAGAGATTCGGCCGCACAGCAATGAACTGACTGAGGAATAGTTGTTGCTATTCGATCTTTTCCCAGAACCCGCGGCGATTCGGAATGTTTGGGAAAACAAGTTGGCCCTGGTAAAAGGTGAACGGGTTGGAGCGGTCGTTGCCACCAAACGATAGCGTGAGAGTCTTGCCCTCGACGTTCCAATGGCCCGTCACGGGCTCCCTGCGCTCGTAGGCGGTAGCGGTCCAGTTCTCAACAGTACCATCGACATGAAGAACAAGATGCTCGTCTATCGGGCCCGTATAGCTGATCGTGGTTTTTCGCCAATGTCCAATCAAGGCGTTCGAGTTTTCCGAAGACGTGGCATTTCCCTCTTGAAATGTGATGATACCCGAATTGGCAGCTTCCGTAGAAAGAGCCGTTAGAACAAGAGCGCAACATTGCGCAAGCCAGGTGATTTTGCGGAAAACGTATTGTGTTCTCATGGGGACCTCCGGACCGAGTCTGACAAGGTGACCGACCCATGACAACTCTATTCTGCGTTTGTTGCAGGAACTTGAACTCAAACCGATGTTGATCGCGTAACATGAAACTTTCGACAATCATAGAGCGAGGACGGTTTCCTTCACCGGCGGCCGCGCCGCAGGCGCTGGCGTGGAACGGTGACAAATTGTGGATGGGTTCGCGCGATCTGCGCCGGATTTATGTGATCGATCCTAAAAAGTGGGAAGTGCTCGACGAGAAAGAACCGCCTGGCATCCCATGGGCCGCGGTTGCGACGAACGGAACGCTTCGTTTTACGATTGGAGAAGGCCCGGATGACGATCGTTACATTTGCAGGTTTGCTCCCGAGATTGGCTTTTCGGAGCAGGACAAGATCGCTTGCCCGGAATTTACGGGGTCATATCTCAGCTACGACGGCGAACATCTCTACCTGAGTCAATGGTACAAACATCGCATTCTTGAGCTGGACGCGAATGGCAATATCATCCGCGTCATCGACGTCGGTGCCGAAGTCTCAGGCCACTCGTTTGTCGATGGAATGATCTACGTCTTGCGCGGGACCGAACAGAATGGTGAGAGCTGGACCATCGCGCGATTCGATCCGCGAGAGAAAAAGCCGGAAGTCAAAGACATCGCAGTCGTGCCGTTCGCATGTCGGTCGTTAACATTCGATGGCGCGAATTTTTGGTCGAATCATCGGGCCGCGAACGAAATCGTATCATTCACGCTTCCACTGTAGCCGCTGCCGTTGGCTGCGGTCTTTTAATTGCTGTATCCCCGGATCCCTAAGCGATATTGCCTGCAATGGTCGCAGAGCTGACGAAACCTGATTATCCCGGGCGCTGGTGGGCGATGTTGCCGGATGGACGCATTGAGTGCCGCCTCTGTCCGCGGTTTTGCAAGCTCAACGAAGGACAGCGCGGATTCTGTTTCGTTAGGCAACGGATCGGCGATCAGATGGTGTTGACCACTTATGGACGCAGCAGCGGGTTTTGTGTCGATCCCATTGAAAAAAAGCCGCTGAATCATTTCCTGCCGGGAACGAGTGTGCTGTCGTTTGGTACGGCGGGATGCAATCTCGGTTGCCGGTTTTGTCAGAACTGGGACATCTCCAAAGCGCGCGAATGGGACAAACTCGCAGATGCGGCGTCTCCGGAACACATCGCACTTGTGGCCGAGCGACTCGGCTGCCGGTCGGTTGCGTTCACTTACAATGATCCAGTGATCTTTGCCGAGTATGCCATCGATGTGGCCCAAGCGTGTCGTGAGCGCGGGATCAAAGCAGTCGCGGTGACAGCCGGCTACATCACCGACGATGCCCGTCCTGAATTTTACCGGCACATGGACGCGGCGAATGTCGATCTCAAGGCGTTCGCCGACGCATTTTATCATCGGCTATGTTTTGCCGAGCTCGATCCGGTTCTCGACACGCTGAAATATTTGCGACACGAAACGAATGTCTGGTTCGAGGTTACCACGCTGCTGATTCCCGGGGAGAACGACAGCGAAGCGGAGCTACATCGCGCATCGGAATGGTTCGCGGAAAATCTTGGGCCGGGTGTGCCATGGCATTTCACCGCATTCCATCCCGATTTCAAGATGCTCGATAAACCGCACACACCGCCGGCGACTCTCACCCGCGCCCGCAAGATCGCGCGCTCAAAAGGACTCCACTACGTTTACACCGGCAACGTGCACGATCGCGAAGGCGGTAGCACGTGGTGTCCCGGTTGCCGCGAATTACTTATCGAGCGCGATTGGTACGAGCTCGGCGAATGGAATCTGGACCGCGGGCGATGTCGATCTTGCGGCTACAAAATCGCAGGCATTTTCGAGGAGCTGCGCGGCGACTGGGGTGCACGGCGGGTACCTGTGAGACTCGCTGGTCGTTTGACTGGCTGATCCTCTTTATCCTTATGAAGGTCTTTACGTGCAGCATCGTCGCCGTTCTGTTAGGGCTTTTGGCGCTCAAGACATTCGTTATCGGGTACTACCGGATTCCGCAAAATGGGATGTATCCCACATTACCCGCTGGCAGTGTTCTATTCACGCTTAAGCATGCTTATCGAGATGTATCCAGGGTTAAACGTGGCGACATTATTGTGTTCCTGCGCGAACAGAACGGGCGACGGTACAATTATATCTGGCGAGTTATCGGCTTGCCGGGAGACAAAGTACAAACGTCTGGCGAATCACTGATCATAAACGGCCAACCAGTCGGTCGTGAGCGGGTCACTGACGCTGGTGGTAGAACGGTTTTCCACGAGCAAATTGGTGATGCGTCACATCAGATTGCATTTGACCCGTCGACACAGGACCGCCCGCCTGACGTTTCCGTCATGGTTCCGGCTGGCCACTTATTTGTTATGGGAGACAATCGCTTCAACGCATTCGATAGCCGACGTTTTGGACCGATTCCCTTTAGTTCGATTATCGGCAAGAAATTGTGACAATGCCGGCTATCAGAAATGTTTGTCGGGCATTACAGCGTTGCTTTCGCGGCTAAAAGCGACAAGAACAAGATTCCGCTCTGGGTTTTGTTCATTGCTGTCCAGTTCCTTGATTACATGTGGGCGACGCTTGTTTTGCTTGGGATTGAGAAGTTGCGCGTCATCAAAGGGTTCACCGCTGGGAGCATGCTCGACTCGTATTTTCATCCGTATTCGCACAGTCTGATCGCGGCGGTCATTTGGAGCAGCGTGGCTGGCATCGGCTACAAGCCACTTTGCGATTGGCTCGGGTACGCCTACAGAAAGTCAGCCGCTTTGATCGTGGGCTTGACTGTTTTCTCTCATTGGATTCTCGATCTCATTGCGCATCCTCGCGACCTCGCGATTTACGGTAACAAATGGAAAGTTGGTTTTGGTTTGTTGAATTATCGTGACCCGGAGTTTGCATTGGAAATCGGGCTGCTTGCCGCCGGGATCATGCTATACCTGACGCGAAATGTGATGCCGGAAATTCGTAGAGGAGCTGTGATCGCTTTCGGAGTCGTCCTCGTTGTCATCCAGATAGGTAATACGTACGTGCCTCGCACACCGTTGACAGATAAGGCCACTGCCATGGGCGTTTGGGTTTTCTATACGCTCTTTGTCGTTGTCGCTTTCTTGATAGAGAAAATCGGGAGTCGGCGGCAAACTAATGCACCGTGATCGTGATTGTTTTCGGCGTCTCGGGAGCAGGGAAAACTACGATTGGCAAACTGCTCGCCGAAGAGATTGGCTGGCGGTTTTATGAAGCGGATGATTTCCATCCACGCGCCAATATCGAGAAGATGCGTAGCGGTCATCCGCTCACGGACGAAGACCGATCGCCGTGGCTGAAACTTTTGCGCGAGCGGATTACGCGTTCTCTTGCTGCTAAAGAGAACGCGGTGCTTGCGTGCTCAGCATTGAAACGCGCGTATCGGGAGCGCTTACGCGTCAGCGGCAACGTGAAGTTTGTGTTTCTGCGCGGAGACTACGCGCTTATTGAGAACCAACTCCGTCGTCGACGCGGTCACTTCATGAATCCAGAGTTGTTGCAAAGTCAGTTTGCCGATTTGGAGGAGCCGCAGCCGAATGAAGATGTACTTACGATCGATTTGGGACAATCTCCCCAAGAGCTTGTCGAGGAAATCAAAGTGAAGTTGAATCTGAGAACCACGGCTTCCTAGCCGTTGGGAAAAAATGCCAGGATCGGCGCGCTGCGCTTAGTGGTTTGGATTCGGCGTGTTGCGCTTACCTGTCATGTTGAGCGAGGCGAAATATCTCTGGCTTTTGCTTTGCCGTGCCGTCGAAGAAATAATCAGAGATTCTTCGCTTCGCTCAGAATGACAAAGAGGGAATCGCGACAAATTTAAACAGACTTGCGACGCACCGACCCTACCATAGCGCATCGCAACGCTACGACGCCGTCGGTCCATAATAAAGATTGTCACTCTCCACGTTGAAGAGCCGATTCCACCGGGCGCGATAATTTTCGAACGCGATCTGCGCTGCCAGTTGCATCAGTTGTTCCTCGGAAAATTGGTTGCGCAAACGGGCATACAACTCATCAGAAACATCCGACGGCGTGTTGGTCAGCGCGTCAGCCAGTTCAATGACCAATCGTTCCGTATCATTGAGGGGCGTCAAATCGTTGCCGGGAACGGCGCGTAGTTTCTCATCGCTTAAGCAGCTTTTCTGCCCGCGGCAGAATTGATGTCTACTCAGAACGGACAGCCGATCCGGGCTGCGGCGCGGATTTTTCCCAATTGACTGTAGCGCAATGAGATTAATCGTTTTCGGCCGAGAGCGGCTTCCATGGCAATGCCGCCCCACACAAGACTGGGCAAACGCATCTGGATCTTCGCCGGGGTAAAATCCTT
>WNGO01006147.1_pt1 | contig 13848 bp, 14 predicted proteins | sample 5400511 | NCBI WGS metagenome assembly WNGO01 (sample SAMN13153380, study PRJNA577476) | soil metagenome | isolation source: 20 cm soil or saprolite under Garry oak tree replicate 2 | place: USA:California | collected 2016-06-15
GAACCCGCAATGGTGAGCGCAACGGCGGGGACAGTACTCTGCGAGCGCTGTTGCTTTCTTTTTGCCGCCATCACGGTCCGCGGTCGGCGACCGCCCTGTCGCACTCAGGCGCCGTCGTTGCCGATGGCCTCAACTGGACAGCCCTCCATCGCCTCTTGCAGAGAGCCTCTTCCTCCGGCGAGGTCGGCTGTTTATAGACGTAAGAATGGCCACCGTCATCGTTGCGGCGGAAATTCGCAGGCGCGGTTTCCCGGCAGAGATCACAGTCGATGCATTGGTCATCGACGTAGAACTTTCCCTCAACGTTTTCGGGATATTTATTTGCGACGTCCGCCATATTCGCCTTCGGAAATGTCGTCGAAGGTTAGGAAGAATCAAAAGCCGCGCAATCGCTTTCTGTTTTCTTGTCCGGCGCAGCCAGTTTTCACATTGAACGCGAACGACATGTAACATGATCGCAACGCGCAAAAGGGAAGCCCGCCGTACCTTGCGCGCGTTCGTCGTCGAACTCGTCCTTTATGGCCTGCTAGTTACGGCTTACTTCTTCGGCGTCCTGCTTTTTCTCGGCCCCCGGTTGGTGCAACTCGAGACGCAGCACATTCGTATTTATGCTGTTGTCGCGATTCTTCTAATCCTCGGACAAGCCGTCCTGCTGGAAGCGATCACAACCGGTCTTTTGCGGCTCCTGCGTGGCGGTCGTTCCGAGTGATGTATTTTCCGATCTCCCATTCGCACATCAATCCGATCTATCTGGTAGTCACAGGATTCGTCGTCGGCCTCCTCGGCGGATTTTTTGGCGTCGGCGGAAGCTTCATCGCCGGTCCTGCCCTGCGCGCGATGGGACTTGATTGGAACTTCGCCGTCGGAACCGATCTGGCACACATTGTCGGTAAGTCGGTGGTGGCGGCGAAGCGTCATCGCGCGCTCGGCAACGTCAACTTTATCGTCAGCGTCGTCTCGATCGCAGCTTATTTAAGCATTTCCGCATTCATGCTTTGGGAGAGCTGGCGCACGCTTGCCAAGTCGAACCGAAGCAAGCTTCGCAAACGGTCTGGCACCGCAACAATTAAAGCGGATCAGTCGGCGTTTATGCACGTGACCAAGGCGCTCCAGCAGCTGCGCATTTGGCCCATGATCCGCCTTCCAACCTCAGGGGTAACGATTTCGTTTTGGATAATTGTGCTGGTTTCGTTTATCGGCGGATTGTTCAGCGGATTTTTGGGTGGTGGGGCGGGCTACATTCGAATGCCCTCGCTGGTTTACGTGCTCGGAATTCCGACCCATCTTGCGGTCGGCACCGACCTTTTCGAAATCATTATCTCCGCCGGTTACGGCACCTTCACTCACGCCATTAAGGGCAACGTCGATATTTTGATCGCGCTGGTTATGCACACCGGCGCCGCCATCGGCGCCCAAATTGGGGCTATCGCGACGCAGTATTTTGCCGGCCCAAAGATCCGACTCGCGTTCGTGCCGCTACCGCTGATCGGCGCCGCAATCGTGATCTACACTCTGCTGAGCGGCCACAAGCTATGATTATCCTGATTTGCAGCGACGGCACGCCGGCTTCCGACAATGCCATCCACGTCGGCAGTTTGCTGGCGAACGCAACGCAGGCGCGAACAACCCTGCTAGGCATAGCGGAACAATCAGTTGATGAAGGGGCATTACGGCAAGCGCTCGAGAAACAAGCCACCGCTCTGCTCAATGTTGGCGTTGATCCACGCATCGTCGTCGGTTCGGGCGAACCGATCCTGCAAATTTTGTCCGAAACGTCTGCGAAGAAATACGACCTCGTCGTAATCGGGGCGCGTCTCAAGGAATCGAGAGGTTTGTTTTGGCGCTCACAACGCACTTACGAATTGATCAAAACAATAGAGCCGCCGGTCATGGTCGCGATTGGAAAATGCGAGCATCTGGCCAGGTTCCTCGTCTGCACCGGTGGCAAACACTACATCGATGAAGCGGTTAAGCTGACTGCAAATCTCGCCGCTGCTCTGGATGCAGAAGTAACTTTGTTGCACGTTATGCCGGAGCCACCGGCGATCTTCGTAAACCTCGCCCGAATGGAAAGTGATGTGGATGCCCTACTCGCCTCCGGCTCAGACCTGGGACGAAGTTTGTTTGCGCAGAGGGAGGCCTTTCAAAAACTGGGTGTGACGGTTCACATTCGCCTTAGGCACGGCCTTGTCGTCGACGAAGTATTCAAAGAGGTAGATGAAGGCGACTATGACGTGATCGTCTCGGGCTCGTCGCGAGCGCGCGGGCCTCTGCGCCATTATATTATGGGTGATCTTACTCGCAGCATTCTGAATCGCTCGCAATGCCCGGTGCTGGTCGCCCGCAGCGCCGGCGTGAATTCAGGTGCTGGGCTTCTACGTCGATTATGGCGGAGGATCTTCAACCGGGCCGGGCTCTAATCAACTTCGCGCCAATATCTTCGACAACGCCAGCGCGTCTGCCCGAATTAACGCTTCGCCGATCAAAAGAGCGTCAATGGGGAAAACGGACATTCTCGCGACGTCTTCGGAATTTCGGATCCCGCTTTCACTGACGATACTGATGCCAGGCGGAACGTGGGGGAGCAATTTCTCGGTTGTCTCAAGATCAACTTCGAAGGTAACCAGATCTCGATTGTTGATGCCGATGATCTTGGCTCCGGCGTCGACCGCAATCTGGAGCTCATCTGACGTGTGCACCTCCACCAGCGCGCTCAGCCGGTTCGCGGTCGCGCATTCACGCAGCGAACGCAGCCGTTCGGGACTGACCGCGGCTGCAATCAACAAAATCGCGTCTGCATTGGCAGCAGCCGATTCCAAAATCTGCGCTTCGTCGACTATGAAGTCCTTGCGCAGGACAGGCAGCGCGATCTCTTCACGCACCGTGCACAAGTCATCGATCGAGCCAAGAAAGTAATTCCGCTCGGTTAAGACGGAGACGGCGTCAGCTCCGCTCGCTTCAAAGCGTTTCGCAATTGCGACTGGATCATACTTCTCCGCAATCACTCCGGCTGAGGGAGACGCCTTTTTCGTTTCGGCGATGATTTTCAGTCGCTCACCGCGTCGTTGAATAGCAGAGGGGAAATCGCGGAAATCCGTTCGACTTTCCGCGACGGCTCGAAAGTCCTTCACGCGCGATCTGGCGGACGTGATTTCGCGGCTCTTTGTGGCGACTTCCTGCAATCTGTTCACGCGCAATGAGTAACCAAATAGCCGAATTGCGCCAACGATTTGAATTCACCCGGCATTTTTCTGCGTATCGTTCCAAATGGAGACGGAGCGAGAAAGAAGCCGACGCAGAATACGGCGGCGGAATTGGCTCGCACATCTCTGGCGCGAATGGACCGTGGAGAGGCGCCGACCAATCGCGCCCGCTTTCGCAACGCCAACCCCAGGGAAGTGGGGCAGCGAGGAAGTGACAGCGGCCTGGCTCGGCCACTCGACGGTGCTGATCAACTTTTTCGGTCTGATGATCATTACCGATCCTGTCTTTTCTAGCCGTATCGGGATTCGGCTTCCATTTCTTACGCTTGGTCCCAAACGTCTCACCGAACCCGCACTTGCGTTTCCCGAACTGCCCCCCATCGACTTGGTCTTACTTTCGCACGCACATTTCGACCATATCGACCGATGGACGCTGAAACGTTTTCCCAAGTCGACGAGTGTCATTACTGCACGCAGCACGCGCGATCTTCTGCGAGGGACAAAATTCTCGGAAATCATCGAACTCGATTGGAACAAGACAGTTCGGGTCAACCCGCGGGGACTGGAAGTAGAAGTCACCGCCTTTCGCCCGAACCACTGGGGCGCGCGCATGCAATACGACGAGCATCGCGGCTACAACAGCTACATCATTTCGCGGGGCGACAAGCGCATCATTTACGGCGCAGACACTGCAATAACAGAGGCGTTTGCCAAGTTGCGCGATGGCAGACCCTTTGCTCTCGCGATTATGAGTATTGGCGCCTACGATCCATGGATTCGCGCACACGCCACCCCCGAGCAGGCGATCGCGATGGCAGATGCGGCCGGCGCGCAACACATCATGCCGGTGCATCATCAGACTTTTCGACTCAGCGTGGAGCCATTTCGTGAGCCGATCGAACGCTTCACCCGAGCGCTGGCCCATGCGCCAGAACGAATTGCGCTGCGCGAAATCGGCGAAACATTTGTGCTCCCGCCTTAGGCTTCCGCCTTGCCCGGGGCGAGGCCGGGTGCAATCTTTGCCACCGCCCGATCAAGCCGACGTAGCTCAGCTGGTAGAGCAGCGGTTTCGTAAACCGCAGGTCACGGGTTCGAATCCCGTCGTCGGCTCCAAGGTGCAATGGAAACAGCGATTATCGTTCCGACCTTGCAGGAGGCGGAGAACATCGAAGCGCTCATCACTCAGATCGAGCAAACCGGTCTTCCATTTGCCGAAATTGTTTTTGTTGATGACGGATCAACGGACGGGACACGTGAACAAATTCGAGCTTTTGGGGAGAAGCGTCGAGTTCGCCTGGTGGAACGAGAGGGCCCTGATCGTGGTTTAGCAGGAGCGATTGTAGCCGGAGCGGAATCGACAGCCGCGAGCTTGCTCGTAGTAATGGACGCCGACCTCAGTCATCCGCCTCGCCAAATCGGGGCTTTGTTACGTCCGATCTTGATGAATGAAGCCGATCTCGTCATCGGCAGCCGCTATGTCCGCGGCGGGGCGACTCCGGGTTGGCCGGTCTGGCGGCGGGTCATCTCGCGAGCCGCCTCCGGTTTGGCTTATCCTCTTACTGGCGTTCGCGATTCCATGTGCGGTTTTTTCGCCATTCGCCGCGATTGTTTGCTGCGCTTCGCGAAGACAGCGGTGGGATTTAAGATCGTGTTTGAAGTGATCGTGCGTGGCCGCAAGACACTGCGCGTCCGGGAAGTGCCAATCGTTTTTCAGAATCGTGAACGGGGACGCTCCAAAATGTCACTGACGGAAGCAGTTCGTTTCGCCCTGCGCTGGACTCGTGCCATCATCCGGCGCTTGTTTTACCGAAGCCCGTCGGTCTCGGCGCTTCCGGCACGGAAGTTATCGCACGACTGAACCGGACGCGCATTTTGCGCGCCACAGCTCGGCTGCGATCGCTACATAAAGTGCGAGAGCGGCGAACAAAACGCTCCCGTAAATCTGCATTACCCGCGGCGCGACGGCGGTTGCCGCAAGCAGGATTGTCGCGGTGAGGACTAATGGGGCCGTGATCCTCGCGTGCTCGCCACGCAACAGGACATGTAGAAGCAACGCCAGCGACAGCATTAGCCAGCTAAACAGATAGCCAAACGCGAGTGGGGTGAAGATAAGGATCAGAATTAATAGCGCCCCGAATTCCAGTGGCTCAATCTGACGACGCCGCACCCGCGGCATAACAGCAACGAACGAAATCCCGAACAAAAGCGCGATCATCATGATCACCGCGTTCACCTGTTCGAAATTCAGATCGGCGAAATTGGCATAGGTCACAGGTTTTCCCTCGTCTTCCGCGCTGACGTGCCGCAACAGACGATTCGATAATCCCCAGATCGATTGATTTTTCCAGCTGTAGCCGCGCGCTGCTCGCTGTGCAATTCCAGCTTGATCGTAATGCAACATGCCGCGCTGCCACTCGCGAAAATCGGCCACGGTTTGCTGCCATCCGCGAATCGGGATAGGCAACAAAAAGAGAAGAAACGCGAGACAAAGAATCAATGAGGCAGTGGCGATCCAGTAACGACGATAAAGGAGATAGATGATAGCAAGAAGCGGGAATGCCTTAATTCCAGCGGCAAGTGCGATGAGTGCGCCGGCTAAAATCTCGCGATCGCGCCGCAAACAGGCAAATGCGCCGAGCATTACCGCCAGTAAAACCAAGCTCGGCTGACCCAAGTGATAACTTGACCAGATAAACACGACGACGACCGCATTCGAAACGAGGGCGATAGCGGTGCCAAATCGCCGAGACTCACCGGTCGCGAGTGCGACCGAAAATTTGATGCAGAAGATCCATGCAATCGTGTTTAGCAGGGCCAGAATCAAAATCATTGCCGGTTTACCCGCTGCTGCCGCGCCCGCCAGCAATAGCGCACAGGCCGGCGGATACATGAACGGAAACATGCCCGAATGCGGATAGATCTGGCGGTTTCGAAGCACGGCCTGGGCGGCGTCGAACCACGTCCGGTAGTCCATCTCCGTGCCAGATCGGAGGAAACGAACGAATGGAACCAAGGTGAACGTAACTGCGACAGCGATAAACAGTCCGAGGATGAGCCGGCACGCCAGCGGCTGGAGTGGATCGGATGTCTTTTCGCCAATCTTAAATGCCGGTGTCGGCGATGTCGGGGATACAAGCGCGTCGACTTTCGCAAGAGCCTGCTCGAAATCGCGCCGGATCAACTCCCTCACCTTTTGCGCACGCAAATAATAGGCGTCGTAATAACCGGAACTGAGAACGTAAGTGCCGAGGATAATTCGGCGCTTCACCTCTGCACCAAATCCCTCCTCACGCGTGCGGCCGTAGAAATCGAGCAGATCGGTTGGATTTTCCGCGCGATAGCCGTAACGCACTCCGTCGAAGCGCGCGAGATTCGCCGATGCTTCCGCAGTCGCTAATATATAATAGACGCTGATCGAATAATCGGTGTGCGGAAGCGAAACCTCGACGATCTCCGCTCCGAGGGAGGCAAGATGCTTCACCGCCACGTCCACTGCCTGTCGCACCGGGGAATCGATGCCTTCAATCATGTATTCCTTGGGCAACCCAAGACGCACCCCTTTCAGCCCGCGTCCCAGTCCGGCGGCGTAATCTGGCACTGGTTCATTCAGGCAAGTTGTGTCGCATGGATCAGGCCCGGCAATCGCGTTCATGATTAATGCCGAATCGCGTACGGTTTTCGTGAGCGACCCCACCTGATCAAGCGAAGAGGCAAACGCGGTCAGCCCGTAGCGCGAGACACGCCCATAGCTTGGTTTCACCCCAACAATCCCGGACAAAGCCGCCGGTTGTCGAATGGAACCGCCAGTGTCCGTTCCCAACGCACCAAAGGCGGCGTCGATGGCCACCGCGGCGGCGGATCCGCCACTCGAACCACCTGGCACGCGCGACAAATCCCACGGATTGCGCGTCAGCTGAGCGCTGGAATTTTCCGTCGAGGATCCCATCGCGAACTCGTCCAGGTTGGTCTTGCCAAAGGGAATTGCTCCGGCTGCACGCAATTTTTCAATCACCGTTGCGTTGTAAGGCGCGCGGTATCCGCGCAGAATCTTTGAGGCGCAGGTGCACGGCTGGCCGGCGACATTGATGATATCTTTAATGGCGATCGGAACACCGCCGAGCGGCAAATTTACATCCGCTTTTTCGGCTTCCACCGCGGCCGCGCCAAAATCCCGCGAGAGATATGCACCAATCTTTCCATCAACAGCGTTGATCCGTTCTTCAACTGCTTCCAGCACTTCGCGCGCAGACACTTCCCGGCGACGGAGTAAAGGTCGGAGCTCAGCAATACTGAGCGCCGAAAGGCCACTCCTCGTCATTCGACGACTTTCGGAACAATAAAAAGATTGTTCGCCTGATGCGGCGCATTACTCAACGCCTGCTCGGCGGTGAAGCAATCGCGGGGCTCGTCCTCGCGAAAGACATTGAAAATCGGAACGGCATGCGCGGCCGCTTCTACGCCAGTGACGTCGATTTCTTTCAACTTCTCAGCGTACTTCAAAACATCACCGAGCTGTTTTTGAAAAAGGTGCGTTTCTTCGGCGCTGAGATTGAGTCTCGCCAGTTTCGCGACATACGCGACATCCAGGTCCGATTCCCCTGCCATTAGAAACGGAAATGCGTCATCAGCCACACGATGGCGGCAGCCAATGCAATGACTAGTACCAGAAAAATAATTCGGCCTTCTCGCCGTTCCTTCCGCAATGAGCCGCGCCGACGTGTTCCACGTTCCTCGTCTCCCCAGCGTTTGTCACGCAAAGCAACCGAAGCATCGAGCCGGCTGCCCCCGGCATTTGCTCGTTGCAGCAATTCCTCACGCTGCTGACGCGATTTTTCTTCAGCGACTCGGGGCGCTTCTTCGATCATGCGCTGCAGTTTTTGAACTCGGTCGCGCAATTCGTTCTCGCGCCGGACGAGTTCCTGTTGTTGCTGGTTGAGCGGCGACCGGGATTTGAGCGAGCGACGAGGCATGCGGCGATTTCAGCCCTTTGCCATGAAAAAGAAGAGGGCGAGCCCGATCAAGCCAAACACAATCAGCGGTAAGGAGAAGGCGAAACCGATCAACATCCATTGCAAAAAAGGTCGCTGCCCGTTCGCTGTGCCAGCCTCGGGCGTCGCCTCCGGCAATGCCATTTCCTCAGAGTCCTGCGTCGCGATCGCCTGTAAACGGCTACGTTGCTGGCTGAATTCCGCGCGGGCATCGTCCACCGTGCTGAGCGCTCGACTCAATTCCTTGTGCAAGTCCGCTGGGTTCCAACTCTTCGGATCAATCGCCTCCAACATCTCCAAATGTTGGCCAAAGCTTTCCCGAGTCGCCCGCAGTTGTTCGAGTTTCTTCTGCGTCTCGTAGGCTTCGCGCTCCAGGATTACGAGCGAACGCGTTAATTTGTCCGTCATCTCCTCGCGCCCATGATCGAGTTCTTCCTGTCGCCGGCTTAATTCTTCAAGCTCGCGTTTTTGCTTCTCGATCTGTTCCTGCTGACGCTTCAACGCCAGCAGTTGCTCCTGCGCTTTCTGCACTTGCGTATCCAGCAATTCGGGCGTGACTGCCTCGTCGTCGCTCAATTCCAACATTTGCTCGATGGGTCGAATTCGTTCTGGCATGACAATACTTCCGCGATGTCGCATGACCGTGTGGTCTTAAACGGCGGCAGCTCTTCGGACATTAATGAGCACAATTGAGAATTCCAGATTTTTCCCGGAAAATTCGCATTTTCGCGCAAATATCGATAGTCCAGGACCGCACGAACGAGTTTTCGACCAGGTGATCCCCATCTCTGGCCGATTCGATCTGGAAGGTGCCGAGCCCTCCAATTGGCGAGTTCAAGCTTGGTCCAATGACACTTTAATCGGCGAAACTGCATTGCTTTCATCGGATCCGGAAAGCCAGTCCGGTAAAGAATCGTGCGGAACTAATGTGGCGAGATTTCGTCTCCTGGCGCGTTTCCCGCAATCAATCGATGCCGAGCGGGACCTTACCATTCGAGTCACGGCAATGAAAAATGCCGGCCAAATAAAGCATGTGATTGGGGACTTGAGTGTCCGGGTTGTGCCATCGGGCCTGGACCGAAAGCATTATGGGGACGTTCTTCAGCCGACGCAGAAATTGCTGCTCCACCGCGAAAATATTTACGGCTCCGGACCGCCGGTCCAAGAAGCAAATCCGGAGGGTGTCCGGTTTGTGCTTGAATATTTGCCGCGTCGATCTCGCGTCCTCGATGTTGGATGTGGCGCTGGAGCATATGCCCCGCCCCTCATTGCTGCCGGCCATACCTGGTTGGGTTTGGAGGTGAACCCAGCTTGCCACGCGATTCTTGAGCGACGCGCTCTGCCCTACCGCCAGTCCAAACCGAACGAAGAAGTTTTTCCGGTCGAGAATCAGGAGTTTGACTGCGCAATTTGCGTTGAAGTGCTCGAGCATATTGCCAATCCGAACCGTTTTCTCTCCGAAATCGCACGTGCCATCCGCCAGCGCGCGATTTTTTCGGTACCAAATCTTGAGATCATCCCATACTTCGCCTCGCTTCAAGTCGTTCCCTGGCATTTGCTCGAGGCGGATCACAAAAATTTTTTCACTCGCACTAGCCTGCACGCGCTGCTTTCACAGTACTTCCGAAGGGTTGAAGTTTTTTCTTACGCCACACATCCGGTCCATACCCGGGAAGGCATCCCCCTTCACGCACATCTTTTCGCAATCGCGGACAAGTAGCCTCACCGGCCCGGCATCATCTCGATCAACGTGCCCTTAAAATATTCTGTTTCAGGCAAGTTGGGCAGCACCGGGTGATCGAGCGCCTGTTCAAAGCGGCGCAAGCGTCGTGCCGACTTTCGCGCATCGACCAGCGCGTCTGAGATTGTGCTGGCAAAAATCGCGTCGGTCACGTGATGCGAACAGGAGAAGGTCGCGAGAAGCCCGTCGCGCGAGAGGAGTTTAAACGCGCGGAGATGTAACTCGCGATATCCGCGGATGGCATCGTGCACACGGCTCTTTGTTTTCGTAAACGAAGGCGGATCGACAATGATTAAATCAAACTCTGCGCCCGCTTTCTCCGCCGCACGCAGGTACTCGAAAACATCCTGCTCGACCCAGCGGATCGGCAATTGATTATCCTTGGAATTCTCCCGCGCCCCCTCGATTGCACTCGCCTGGATTTCAACGCCAATGATCTCGCTCGCTCCGGCGCGAGCGCATACGAGCGCGAATGCTCCTTGATTGCTGAAGCAATCAAGAACGCGCCGGCCCGGCGCCAGCCCCGCCACGGCGGCGTAATGCGGAACTTGATCGAGATAAAATCCCGTCTTCTGCGCTTTTAAGGGATCGATCCGGAATTTTACCCCGCAGATTTCCAGATCGGTCTCGATAGCAATCCCGCGCAAGACCGCACTGACTAATTCGAGACCTTCCGCCCGTCGAACAACCGCGTCATCCCGTTCGATCAAAATCTTTGCTCCAAGGGTTTCGCAGATGGCGTCGGCGATAGACTGCTTTCGTTGATCCATCGCCAGCGTTGTTAATTGCAAAACGAACTCTTCCCCGTAGCGATCCAGGATTACCCCGGGCAACCCATCGCTTTCACTCCAGACCACGCGATGTACTCGGGGATTCACAGCGCGACGCGCGCGATATTCCGCTGCTTGCCCGATTCGACGTTTGAAGAAATCGGAGTCCAAGTCCTGTCGCCGATGCGAGAAGCGACGTGCGACAATTTGCGATTTTGAATTCCAGATCGCACTTCCCAACATCCGATCCTTGCCATCTTTGATCGAAATCACACCGCCATCGGGCGGCTCGCCAAACACTTTCAAAACTTCGCTCGAGAAGACCCAATCGTGTCCGTGCAAAATGCGCGCACGCGGCTTGACCACGATTCCAGCCATGGCGCGACCATAGCATGCGATTCTCTTTTGCCGCAGCCGCGCACGCGCTTCATATTTCGCACGCCGATGGAAGCGTTACGCGAAATCAAATTAACTGGGATCAAGAAACTCCGCAGCGGAAAAGTCCGGGAAGTTTTCGATCTCGGAGAGAATTTGCTTTTAGTCGCGACCGACCGGCTTTCGGCCTTTGACGTGATTCTACCTGACCCCATTCCTGGTAAAGGCGCAGTTTTGAATCAAATCTCCGCCTTCTGGTTTCAACGATTCACCTTTGCAAAGAATCATTTCATCACCGCCGAGTTCGATAAATTTCCAGAACAATTGCGACCGTTTCGCGATCAATTAGCCGGTCGATCGATGCTCGTGAAAAAGACACAACCACTCGCGATCGAATGTGTGGTCCGGGGCTATCTTGCCGGCTCCGCTTGGAAGGATTACCAGCAAACCGGCGCGGTTTGCGGCGTCAAGTTGCCGGCAGGATTGGAACTGGCGTCCAAATTGCCAGGACCGATCTTCACGCCAGCAACAAAGAGCGAAGCCGGTCATGACCTGAATATCGATAGCGGAGAAGCAGGACGACTAATTGGCGCCGAATTGATCGAGATCGCTCGCGATCTCAGTTTAGAGATCTATAACCAGGGAAGCCGTTATGCAGCCGAGCGTGGAATTATCGTCGCCGACACGAAATTCGAGTTCGGCCGGCGCGACGACGAATTGCTGCTGATCGACGAATGTCTCACGCCGGATTCATCGCGTTTTTGGCCAGCCGATCAATATCGCGTCGGCGTTAGCCCGCCGAGTTTTGATAAACAGTTCGTCCGTGATTATCTGGAAACACTCGACTGGAACAAAACATCGCCCGGGCCGAAACTGCCGCGGGAAATTATTGAAAAAACGTCGGCGAAATACCTGGAAGCGTTCCAACGATTGACCGGTACCCAATTGCGCGCCACGGCGTAACAACCCCGACCGAAAGATCTCGTCGGACCGGCTTGAAATAAGAGGGAGATCCTTCGCCGTCTTCGCGGCTCAAGAAGACATTGTGGCGCTATTTCCCAAGCAACTCCTTCACTAGTTCGCGTTCTTCCTTCAACTCGTTCACTGAAGCGTCGATTTTGGTGCAGCTGAACTCGTTGATCGGAAGGTCCTGAACCACTTCCGGTCTTCCACTACGCATCCGAACCGGGAACGACGAAATCAGTCCCTTTGCGACCGAATATTCGCCATCGGAGCAGAGTGCTACGCTGTGCCAATCACCACTTGGCGTTTCGCTTACCAATGAACAGACAGTGTCGACCACCGCATTAGCGGCCGATCCTGCTGAGGACAACCCGCGTGCCTTGATAATAGCGGCGCCTCGCTGCTGCACGGCCGGAATAAACGTTTGCTTCAACCACAATTCGTCTCCAATGACTTCGTTTGCAGCGCGCCCGTTGATCTTGGCATTGTAAAAATCTGGATACTGGGTGGAAGAATGATTTCCCCAGATCGCCATATTTGTAACGGCAGTAACCTCGACTCCGGCCTTATGTGCCAGCTGCGCCTTGGCCCGATTTTCATCGAGACGCGTCATGGCGAACCACCGATCACGCGGGATGCCCTTTGCGTTATTCATCGCGATCAGGCAATTGGTGTTGCACGGATTGCCGATGACAAGAATGCGCACGTCGGCTGACGCGTTTCTCTCAATCGCCTGCCCCTGGCCGATAAAAATCTTGCCGTTAATTCCGAGCAAGTCCTTCCGTTCCATGCCCGCCTTGCGTGGCACGCTGCCGACCAGCAATGCCCAATTCACCTCCCGAAATCCTTCATCCAAATCCGCCGTTGGGGTGAGAGACTTTAGTAATGGAAACGCGCAGTCGTGGAGTTCCATTACCACTCCTTCGAGTGCACCAAGCGCGCTTGGAATTTCGATCAAGCTCATCGCAATCGGCTGGCTCGGACCGAACATCGCGCCCGAGGCGATGCGAAAAACCAACGAATAACCGATCTGACCAGCGGCGCCCGTGACGGCGATTTTGATGGGAGATTGCATCATATTTGATTAACCGATATTCGCTCGCTGTCATCCCGAGTGAAATTGCCGGAGCGCCTTCGAGCTTGCGTCACACGAAGTCATTTGTGCGAGATTCGAATACTTGCTAGATCCTTCGCCGTCTGCGCGGCTCAGCGTGACTGCTCTAGACGCGGCGGTCCGACTTCTCCAACAAATCACGAATTAATTTCATTCGCTGGCGAACTTCGCGACTCTTGCGCAACTTGGCCACGGTCGAAGACAACCGTCGTGTCCAATTTTTTGGGTCGCTGGTCCCCGGAACATTGAACCGATATTTGCGGCCAAGCAGGTCAGTAATCATCAGGACCGCAATCCAAGCGTTGCTTCTGAACAGCGCGTTCACGATCGCCGGATAAAAATCGCGCACGTAATCGAGTCCTTCACCCGGTTCGATCGAGGCAAACTGTGCAATCCTGATTAGGTCGGCGCGTGCTTGTTCGGCCGTGGGCGATGATTTGTCCTCCGCTTCCGCCCAAAGTTGCCGGATCGGTTTGTGGTCGTGCGTGGCATAGGTCGCAACCGACAGCCGTCCGTAATCTTCACCACGAATGATTTGCTCGTCCTTCACCTCCCACTGCGGGATTTTGAACCCAGCGATACCAAGTGACTGCAAATTAGGCCGAACATAATCCGGCACGGTCCCGAGATCCTCGCCGGTCACTCGCGTCGAACCGCTTTCCTCCAGCACCACGCCCAAATATGCTTCACCGTC
>WNGO01002625.1_pt1 | contig 13838 bp, 12 predicted proteins | sample 5400511 | NCBI WGS metagenome assembly WNGO01 (sample SAMN13153380, study PRJNA577476) | soil metagenome | isolation source: 20 cm soil or saprolite under Garry oak tree replicate 2 | place: USA:California | collected 2016-06-15
CCGGAAGCGCGCAGGATCGCAGCCGTTTGCGGCAAGGGCGCGAATGGGGGCGACGGGAGGATCGCGCTCGGCATCCTCGCGGAATCGGGGCACGAGACGAGTGAGCACCTCGACGGCGCCCCCGACGCGATCATCGACGCGCTGTTCGGAACAGGGTTCCGCGGCGAGCCGCGTCCGGACGCAGCGGCGCTGATCGAGCGCATCAACGGCGCGGGAGTCCCCGTCGTTTCGGTCGACGTCCCTTCGGGCGTCGACGCGTCGAATGGAGAAGTTCCCGGTGCCGCGGTCCGCGCCGACGTGACCGTGACGATGCACGGACGCAAGGTCGGGCTCGTCGTCGCGCCGGGTCGGTTCCACGCCGGCGAGATCGAGGTTGCGGACATCGGGCTCGAGCGTGCGGACACCGAGCATCGCCTGGCGACCGACGCGATCCTGGAGCTCGTACCGCGCCGCGGCGAGGGCGATACGAAGTACACGGCAGGATCCGTGCTCGTGGTCGGCGGCTCGCCCGGAATGACCGGCGCGGTCTGTCTGGCCGCCGAGGCCGCGTTCCGCGCCGACGCCGGGTACGTCGCGGTCGCCGTGCCCGCGGCGACGCTGCCGGTCATCGAGACATTGCTCGTCGAGGCCGTGAAGGCTCCGCGCGAACGGGTGGACGAGCTCGCGAAGCGCGCGTCGGCGTTCGCCGTCGGGCCGGGGTTGGGTCGCGGCGACGAGGAGCGCGCGCTCGCGCGCCGGCTGCTCGCGGACCTGGACCTGCCGGCGGTCGTCGACGCCGACGCCCTCTTCGAGCTCGAGCCTGCGGATTGGCCGGCTCCGCGCGTGCTCACGCCTCATGCAGGCGAGCTCGGGCGTCTGCTCGGTGAGGAATCGAGCTGGGTGGACGCACACCGGCTCGAAGCCGTGGGGCGCGCGGTCGACCGGTATCGCTGCGTCGTCCTGCTCAAGGGCCCCGGCACGCTCGTGTCGGCACCCGGGGAAGGCGTGCTGGTGTGCGACGCTGGAACTCCCGCGCTCGCGACGGCCGGAACCGGCGACGTGCTCACCGGGGTGATCGCGTCGTTCCTCGCAAAGAAGATGGATGCGCGCCTTGCCGCCGCCGCGGGCGCAGTTGCGCACGGCCGCGCCGCCGAGCTCGCGCCGCACCAGGTCGGGCTGGTCGCGTCCGACGTGATCGATTCGCTTCCGCTCGCCCTCGGTTAGTACTGATGCACCGCTCGGAGATCACAATCGACCTCGGGGCTCTGCGACGCAATGTCCGAACGCTCCTGCGCGCGCTCGACGGTTCGAGGCTCTGGGCGGTGGTAAAGGCCGACGGCTACGGCCACGGCGCGATCGACGTCGCAGGCGCCGCGCTCGGCGCGGGTGCAACGGCGCTCTGCGTCGCGACGATCCCGGAGGGCCTCGCGTTGCGCAGCGAGTACCGCACCGAGCGCATCGTCGTGCTGGGACCCGCCGGCTCGAACCGCGAGGTCGCGCAGGCGCGCGATGCCGGCCTCGAGCTCGTGATCGCCGACGGTGAGATCCCGGAAGGGGTGCGCGTCCACCTCAAGCTGGACACCGGCATGGGCCGCTACGGCCTCACCGAGCTGCCTCCTCCTCCGGCCGAAGTCGTCGGTCTGATGACGCATCTCGCAACCGCGGACAGTGATCCGGCGTTCGCGCGCAGCCAGATCGAGCGCTTTCGAGCTGCGACGGAGGAGTTCAGCAACCTCACGCGCCATGCCGCGAACAGCGCGGCCGCACTACGGCTGCCCGAGTCTCGTTTCGATGCAGCTCGCTGTGGTGTCGCCCTCTACGGCCTGTCGCCGTTCAACACCGATCCGGCCGAGGACGGCCTCGAGCCGGTGCTGTCATGGCAGACGTCGCTCGCGCAGGTGAAGCTGCTGGATCCAGGGCAAAGCGCCGGCTACGGGCGGCGTTTCGTCGCCGAGAGCCCGACGTGGATCGGGATCGTGCCGGTGGGCTACGGCGACGGCTTCCGGCGCGATCTGACCGGCACCGAGGTGCGCGTCGCCGGCGAGCCACGACGGGTCGTCGGAACGGTCTCGATGGATTCCTTCGCAGTCGAGCTCGACCGGGAGTTGCCCGCCGGGACACCCGTCGTGCTGCTCGGACACGGCATGCTGGCGGAAGCGCATGCGCGCGTCGCAGGCACGATCAACTACGAGCTCGCCTGCGGGATCGAGAGCGGGCCTCTCCGCGCTCGCAGGACGGTGATCGATGCCTGAGTCGAACGTCGACGACGTGCGCGCGCGCTTCGGCGCGACCGCCGAGCGCGTCGCGGATCACTCCCGACAGCAGATCGAAACCGTGCGCGAACAGGTCCGGACCTTCGTCGCGCCGACCGGAGACGAGCGTGCGCTCGACAGCGGGACCGGTGCGGGCACGCTTGCACTCGCGCTGGCGCCGCTCGTCCGCGAGGTCGTCGGGGTGGACATCGTCCCCGAGCTCCTCGAGCGGGCCCGTAAGGGGGCGCCCGAGAACGTCACGTTCGTCGAAGGTGACGCGACGAACCTCCCGTTCGACTCGGGCTCGTTCGATCTCGCCTGCACGCGGCGCACGCTGCATCACATTGCGCATCCAGAGCCGGCGATCGCCGAGCTCGCGCGGGTCACGGCACCGGGCGGGCGTGTCTTCGTCGACGACCAGATCGCCCCGGTCGATCCGTTGGCCGCGCTCGACCTCGATCGCTTCGAGCGGGCTCGGGATCCTTCGCACACGCGGACGCTGCCCGACGTCGACCTCCGACAGCTCTTCGAGGCCAACGGTCTCGTCTTGATCCGCACTCGCTTCCAGACGCATCGTCGCGAGCTCGACTACTACCTCGACCTCGCCGGCTGCGAGGGCGACGCGCGGGCGCGGGCGCGTCAGCTCTCGCCCGGCGGCCCGGAGGCCTACGTGGCCGAGAGCGGCTGGTACCTCCTGCGCAAGCCTTAGGCGCCGCCCCGGTGACCGCCGCGTGAGGCGAGTCGCGCGACGAGCCCGGGCGCGACGGCCTGAGCGACCGCGGCTGCTCGATACCACCGCGGCACGAACGTCTCCCGCTTGTCGCGCGCGAGGACTTTGAGGACATGTTGCGCCACGTGCTCCGGGCCGACGACCAGTCGCCGCAGGAGCGCGCTGCGGAGCACCGAGCCCTGCGGAAATCCTTCCGTCTCCACGAAGCCCGGGTTGACGGTGTGGACGTGGATGCCTCGCGCGCCAAGCTCGGCGGCGGTCGAGCGGGAGAAGGCGAGCTCGGCATGTTTGGAGGCCGAGTAGGGCCCCGACGAGCCGAACGCGACCGTGCCGGCGACCGAGACGATGTTCACGACGTCCGAGCGTCCCGCGCGCTCGAGCCCGGGTAGGAACGCGCGCAGGCACCACACCGCGCCCAGGTAGTTGACGCGCAGAACCTCTTCGAGCCGGTCGAGCTCGATCGTGGCGAATCCCGCGCGCCCCGGGATGCCGGCGTTGTTGACGAGGAGGTGAATCTGGGGATGACGTGCCAGCGCCGCCGCCGCGACACGCTCGACGTCTGCTCGGCGACCGACGTCACAAACCTCGTACTCCACCGCGAGCTCGTCGGAGAGCCGACGCAGGCGGTCCTCGCGGCGCGCGAGCAGCACCAGGCGCCAGCCCTCGCCGGCGAGCGCGCGGGCGATTGCCTCGCCGATGCCACTCGACGCGCCCGTGACGACCGCTACGCGCTCGCGATCTACCGGCAGACCTTCACCTGACGCGTCGCCGCGAAGGTGCGCCCACCGGCTTCCGTCGCGACGGCTCGCAGCTCGTGCTTTCCCGCCGGAACGAGGCGCGTTGCCCACGAGCCCGAGAAGACGTCGACGGCGCCGTTCCGGTCGATCTCGATCTGCTTCCCGTCGACGAGGAAGCGCACCGCTCGCACTCGCTTCGTCGAGCTCGCCACAACGACCAGGGCAGCGGTCGTCGCGACGCAGCGGTTCTCGGCCGGGGCGACCCACGTGAGCGCCGGGCCCGGTACGCCGGTGATGCCAACGGGCCTGTAGGCCGTGTTGGGAAGGATGTCCGAGCCGACCGAATTGACGTTCTTCGACTCCTGGTAGTCGGCGGCCGTGATGATCGCGCGCGTGTGTCCCTTCGGAATCTCCGCGGCTTGTCGTGGCAACGGGAAGACTGCGATTCCCGTGGTCGGGTCGTACAGCGCTGCGCCGACGAGCACGCGCCGGTAGGCGAGCACGAGGGAGAGCGGATCGACGCCGGCACCCTTGTCGGTGACGCGGGCCACGATTGTCGGACGTCCCGCTGCGACGCGATGCGTCAGCAGACGGATTCGCGGCGGCCGTACATCGTTGACCCACGAGCGAAGGACGTAGCTTCCCGGAAGGGAGCGCTGCGTGAAGTTGTCCGAGCCGGAGTCGACCGAGACGTAGAAGCGCTGCACCTTCGGAAACGACGCCCCCGCTGCGCCGAGGTCGAAGCCGAAGTCGAACATCAATTCGTTGACGTTGACGGGCGTTCCTGCGTATCCCTGTACGTCACGTTCGTTGGGAGAGCCGAGGAACCACGGATCGACACTCGACCCTGCTCGCGACGCCTCGATCGCGACCCCGATGTTGGCGACGGGCTGGTTGATGCTGGTGACGTAGAGCGTCTCCGTTCCGGTCTCGTTCATCGGAGGACCGACGTAATCCGGCGGCGGGCCGAAGGGCTCGGACGGGCAGCAGTAGGCAGAGACGCGGTCCGGTCCCTTGACGGTGTCTCCGATCTGGAAGCGTTCGAGCCGCTTGGGCTGCAGCAGTTCGAGTTGCGGCCTGCCGACGAAGAATTCGTATGGAATCTTGCGCGTGACCTCGCCGCGGCGCAAAAGGATGAACCCGTAATCCTCGCCGGCCACCGCGTCGGCGCTGCCGCGCGCAACCGCGACGAGGTCGGCCTCGCCTCCCGGAGGGACGACGAGGGCGGGCGGTACGTCGAGCGAGGCACCGTTCGATGTCGCTTGCGGGGCAAGTTGCACGCTCCACGTCCCAGCGCCGTCGCCGGCGTCCGTCACACGAACGAGCAGCGCTCTGCTGTCGGTGCCGTGGTTGACGTCGAGATCCCGGAACGAAAGCGAGGCCGGCTCGGTCAGCACGAACGGGCTTGCTGCCCGCGGCAGATCGACGAGGCCACCGCCCTCGAGTGTGACGGCAGCCTCCTGGGTGCGCGCGGTGTCATTCCAGGCCGCGCCCGCCGTCGAGACGAGCGCAGACTTGACCTGCTGCGGGGACCAGCCCGGATGAAGTTGGAGCAGCAGCGCCGCGGCCCCCGAGACGTGCGGCGCAGCCATGCTGGTGCCGTCGAAGACGGCGAACGGCGACCCGCCGGTGAATTCCGGGAGGGTGGAGGAGAGGATCTGGCCTCCCGGCGCGGACACATCGGGTTTGAGGAGATGCGCGAACGCCGTCGGTCCTCCGGAGGAGAAGCTCGTGACCACGCCGCTGCGGCCAGTCTCGACGCGCTGCACGGCATTGCCGATCGTCACGGCGGCAGCACCACCGGTCGCAGCGAGAAAGGCACGGAGTCGAGCGCCGTCGAGGTCGGAGATCATTCCCGACGGCAAAGGGAGGTCAATCGGAATCCCGTCGGGGCCGCCGGTGCGATTGTCGACGAGCACGAGAGCGATCGCACCTGCGCGTGCAGCACGAATTGCCTTGGAGACGAACGTGCAGTGTCCCCGCGACGCGAATGCGATGTCACCGTCCAGCGATCCGGCCCGCAACTGGGACTTGTCGGGATTGTTCGCGTCGCCGTCCGGACCGCAGAGTCGGCGGTCGATCGCGTTTCCGTTCGCTGCGACGAGCGCCCCGACGTCGACCAACCGGTGGGCCGTGTAGCCGAACGAGTCCGGAAAGAGGCCTCCGCCGGCGCCGGCAATCGCAATGCTTCGTAGGTCCGCGGGCGCACCGGTCGTCCGCACCGAGAGCGTGGGGTCGAAGACGTGCGTGTTCGAGACCGCCGCCACGGTGATCGCATCGGGGGCCGATCCCGGCGAGCCGACCGTTCCCATACCGAACTGGTCGCGATCGTTTCCCGCTGAGATGACCGGAACGACCCCGGCAGCCGTCACGTTGCGGATGACGTCGATCATGGCGTCGTTGGCGGGCTCCGTCTCGGCGCCGCCGCCGGAGAAGTTGATCACGTCCATACCGTCACGCACGGCGAACTCGAACGCCGCGGCGATCTCGGGTGTGTTGGCGATGTGCCCGATCGGCGTCGGCACGTTGAACACCCGGTAGTTGCCGATCCACGCGCGCGGGGCGACCCCGGAGAGCCCGCAGGTGGGCGGGTGGTCGCGGCCGCCCGGAGAGCAGGTGCCCGCGTCCCCGGCTGCGATGCCCGCGACGTGCGTCGCGTGGAACGAGGCCTCACGGTCGATCGGCAGCCGGCCCGCCCGGTCCGAATTCGGCCCTGGAAACGCTCGCGCGACGATGACCTTCGGCGTCGTCCACTTGCGCCCGCCTTTCGGGAAGCCCGCCGGATACGAGTAGCCGGTCGGATTCAGGAACGGGTTCGTGCTGTCGACCCCGTCGTCGACGATGGCGATCTTGATCCCGTCGCCCTTTACGCCGGTGAGCTTTTGCAGCTCTGTGGCTCCGATCACCGAAGGGCTCGTGTCGGTGGCGAGGTGGTAGCGGACGCTTGGATAGATCTTCCGCACGAAGCCGAGGCGGGCCAGACGCGGCAGCCTGGTCACCGGCAGAGAGACCACGAATCCGTCGAGCACGACCTGGTATCGCCGGCCCATTCGCGCCTCCGGAATGGCGCGGAGGAGCCGCGCCGCCGCAAGACGTTGCGCCGCGGCGACGCGGGCGAGATAGCGGCGCGAAGCCGAGCTCGCGACGTCGAGCCTGCGGCTGCCGCCCTGCGCCGAGAGCTCCCGGCCTCGTATGGAAGCGAGGGGTGGAAGCGGGAGACCAACGATCACGCGGACGCGACCGGAGGCATGGCCGCGCGGGATCGTGAGCGTTCCTGCGCGCACACGAGGGATCGTCAACTCGCCGAGGGTGCGATCGATGTGAACGAGCGAGGCGCCGGCCGGGCCTGCCGACGCGAGCACCGCCGCCACCGCAAGGAGACCCACGAAACGGCGCAAGGGGACCGCAATGTAGCCGAATGGATTTATGCTCGCGCAATGAGCGGGGCCTACGAAGGCAAACGGGGTTTGGTTCTCGGGTGTGCGAACAAGAGGTCGATCGCCTGGGCGATCGCGAAGCGGCTCGCGGACGCGGGCGCGGAGATAGCGTTCACATACCAGGGAGCCCGCATCGAAAAGAGCGTTCGCGAGTTGGCGGAGACGATCTCGAGCCCGCTCGTGACCGAATGCGACGTGCGCTCGGACGAGGACGTCGCGCGTGTGTTTCGCGAGGTCGGCGAAGCATTCGACGGCGGACTCGACTTGCTCGTGCACTCGGTCGCCTTCGCCGCGGCGGAGGATCTCGAGGGCCGCTTCACCGACACGCCGCGCGACCGCTTCTGGATGGCGCTCGACGTGAGCGCCTACTCGCTGGTCGCGTGTGCGAGGGCTGCGGAACCGTTGTTCGAGACACGGGGCGGCGGCTCGATCCTCACGATGACGTACCTCGGCGGCGAGCGTGCCGTTCCCCACTACAACGTGATGGGCGTCGCGAAGGCGACGCTCGACGCATCGGTGCGCTATCTCGCCTGGGACCTCGGTCAGAAGAACATCCGCGTCAACGCGATCTCGGCCGGCCCAGTGCGCACGTTGGCTGCGCGCTCGATCGCGGGCTTCCCGACGATGGAGGCGATCGTCGAGGAGCGCTCGCCGCTACACCGGCACATCGAGGCCGATGACGTCGGCGCGGCGGCGGCCTATCTCCTGTCGGACGACGCGAGGAACGTCACGGGGACGACGATGTACGTGGACTCCGGGTATCACGCTATGGGGATGTAGTCACCCGCAGCAGCTTCAGCCCGACCTTGCGATTCTCTGTGGCGACGTCGATCAGGTGCGGAATGTCCACGGTGACGAGATGCCAGCCGCGGCCGCGCACGTCGAAACCCGGGCGCCCGTCGACGGTGATGCGGGGTCGCAGCGGAGACGGAGCGAAGTCGAGCGTCAACGTTCCGCTCCCGTAGATCCAGAACGGTGCGTGCGTCTCGCTCATGTAGCGGCCGGATCCCGTGTTCCCGAACCAGCCCTGACAGAAGACGGGGAGCGAGTGAGCCGGCTCGACGCGCCTGGGCGAGCCGCCGCCGCCACGCTCGAAGAGCCAGACAGGGCCCGCGGTGCGCTGCACGCTCCACCCGTGCGCCTGCAATCCCCCCGCTGCGAACCAGGCCGTGGCGGGCAAGGCCGGGTTGCGAACGTAGAGCCCACGGTGCAGCGCGATCGACCCGACGCCGAGGCGCTGCAGTTCGCCGGCCATGTCCTCACTCCAGTCGCCACAGTTCAGCCGCTGCAGACGATCGGCCAGCGGCTTCGCCGGCTTCGGTGCGGTTGTCGAGTAGCCGCCCGGCCGCTGGCGCTCGGCCGCTGTGTCGTACCAGAGGTAGACGCTGCCGTAATGGACGCCGGGATCGAACACGGGAAGCTCGAGGAGCCGCCCCGACGCCGACGGGAGGGCCCCGGCCGGATCCCCCGGCGCGGACTTGCCGTAGACGTGAACATGCAGGTCGACGAGGAGCAGCGCGACCGCGAGTGCGGCGACGATCGTGCGCCTGCTCTGTGCCACGGCGAAGCCGAACAGCGCCGCGATGCACAGGGAGGCGATCGGCAGCAGTCGTTCCGGCACGCGAGGGAAGCGGAAAGGCGGTAGCGCGTGCCAGAGAGCCGAGTAGATCGGCGTGCGCGTTCCGAGCGCAAGCACGATCGGCACGAACGTTCCGATGCCGAGAATCACGGCGAGCGCGTAGCGACGTGACCGGATGAGCAGGAGGAGCCCGGCGAGCGCGACGACCGGGGTTGCCCAGCCTAGGAAGACGAACTGCTCGCTGCGCGCGTGATCGACGTGCCGCGAGACGAAGTCGCCGAAGTCAGCTGAGTAGAAACGGATCTCGTCAAGGGAGCGACCACTCGATTGCGTCGACCGCTCGATCACCGTCTGGCGAACCACCAGGCCGGCGCCGATCGCCGCGACCGCCCCGGCGCCGGCGCCGAGCAAGAGACGCCGGTCGGGCGTCCGGCAGAACGCGTAGCCGAGGAAGAAGGGAATCGCTCCCAGCGCGAGATGCACCTGTCCCGAGAGCGGAATCGATGCGAGCGCAACCGTGGCGAGCGTGAGCCACCAGCGACTCCCGCGCCGAGCCCGCTCGAATGCCCACAGCGAAAGTGGAAGAAGGATCGAGATCGGTCCGAGTAGATGGCCGACGCTTTGCTCGACCCGGTAGGGCGCGATCGCAAAAGCGAGGCCGCCTGCGAGGGCCGGACCTCGCGGCAGTCCGAGCTCGCGCAGCCACGCACACGCTGCGAGGCCCGCCAGGGCGTAGAAGAGGAGTTGGAGGACGTTCCAGCCGCCGACAAGACCGAACACCGCGCCGAGCGGCCAGAAGAGGATCCCGTACGGCCAGCCGGAGAAGTTCAGCTGCGCCTTCGCCTCCGGCCGGAAGCTGTACGGGTCGCGCCAGGGAGCGCGCCCGTGCTCGAGCTGGTGGCCGACGAGCCAGTAGTGGTAGAGCGTCTGAAGGTGGTCGCCCGGAGACGCTTCTCCGTGCGAGGGTGCGCCACCCGAGAGGAAATGCGTCCGGGCGTGCTGGAGCGCCGGCCATGTCGCGGCTGCGCCTGCCGCGAGGTACAGGGCGGCGCCGAGCGCTACAAAGCCTGCGCGGCGCGAACCAGCTCGTCGAAGTCCGGCACCTCGGCCGTGTCGTAGCGCCATGCGCCGCGGACCGTACCGTCCTGCGCGACGAGGAACGCGCTTCGATCCGCGACGCCACGGTGCCCGCGGAAGTCCCCTTCGACGCCGAACGCCTGCATCGCCTCCTTGTTCCAGTCCGAGAGGAGCGGAAAGTTCAGGTCGAGCGCCTGGGCCCACGCGATGTGCGTCCACTCGGAATCGCCGGAGATGCCGAATGCGCGCACCCCCGCCGTGAGGAACTCCGGGCTCCTGTCACGCAGGAGCTCCATCTCGTGCGTTCAGGTCGCGGACCAGTCGAAGAGGTAGAAGAAAAAGAGCGCCGCGCCCTCGGCAAAGAGCTCGTCGAGCGTCCGCCGCTCGTGGGGAGCAGTCCAGACGGATGCAGCAGTGACCTTGTCGCCTACCTGGAGCATGCCCGGCGAACCCTAGGTAGCAAGCTGTGGCAAGGCGGCCACCTCAGTCGTGTCCGCGATCTCGCTCACCACTTCGACGATGTCGCGATTCGCGTTGAACACTCGTAGCTGCCGGTCGGCGCCGTTGCCGTTGCGGAGAATCTCCTCGATGCCCGCGAGCTCACGGTCGGAGCCGAGCTCGCGCGCGTGCGGTTCGATCTCCTTCAGCGTCCGGCGGATCAACTGCGCGACCGCGACACGGTTGCGGCGTCCCGTGGCGAGATCCATCAGGGGCGCCTCCAGGCCGTAGCGTCCCGCCAGCCACTTGTTCTCGGTCGTGAGGATGCGGTGGTAGGACGGGATCTGCTCGCCGCGGTCGTAGCGCTCGGAGAAGAGCTTCACGAGCGCCTGGCAATACGCCACGATGGCGACGACGTGCTCGAGGCGCGTTACGGCGTCGCAGATGCGGACTTCGATCGTTCCGAGCCGCGGATGGAGGCGGATGTCCCACCAGATGTGGGTGTAGTCCGCGATGCAGCCGGTCTTCTCGAGCTGTCCGACGACCTCCGCGTAATCCGCGTAGCTCTCGAAGCGAGGGGGAGGCCCGGAGCGGGGGAAGGCGGCGAACACCATCTGGCGGCTCGACCGCAGCCCCGTCGGCTCGCCGCGCCAGAACGGTGAGCTTGCAGACAGCGCGAGCAGCGGTCCGATGTGCGGGAGGAGCCCGTTGACGACCTGGATGGCCTTGTCGGCATCGTCGACGGCCACGTGGATGTGCATCCCGAAGATGAGCTCCCGCCGGGCGACGTATTGCATCTGGTCGACGAGTGCGCGATATCGGTCGCGCGCGGTGATGCGCTGGCGTTCGAAGAGGCTGAACGGATGCGTTCCAGCCGATCCGACCCGCATTCCCTGTTCGCGGGCGATGCCACAGACGTAGGCGCGGATGTGCCGCAGCTGTTCCGCCACCTCGGCGGGCGTGTGACAGACCGGCGTGGCGATCTCGAGCACGGACTGCATCAGCTCCGGATTGATGCGCGGCTCGAGCTCATGCCCCGCGACCGCGGCGAGCACGGTGTCGATGTGTTGCACGAGGTCGAACGTCTCGCCGTCGAGCAGCATGTACTCCTCCTCGACGCCGAGCGTGTAGGGATCGCTCTGGCCAAACGTGTGCTCCAGGACGCTCACCCCGGACGCGAACCCTGCGCCCTTCCCCGTGATCGACGGCGGACGACGTGCTCCGGTGCGGTGCCTGCCTCGGCGAGCGCGGCCGCGATGATCTCGAGGCAGCGGCGCGCCTGGCCGTAAGCGTCGGCGGGCGGCTCTCCGTCGGGCATCACGGCGCACGTGCCCGCGACGAAGACGTGGCGACCGTCGCGCACCGCCCGCGAGAAGCCGATCGTCTGCTCGAAAGGTGAGCCGGAGGAGACGAGGCGTCGATCCACGCGTCTAGTATCGCCCGCCGTGGAAGAGGCACTCAGGCAGATCGACGACTGGCCGGCACCCTCCGCCGCCGCGGGTGTGCTGCGAGGCGGCGAGGTCCTCGCGACGCGCGGGGCAACGAGCGAGGTGCTGCGCTGGGCGTCGGTGACGAAGCTCGTCACGGCTCTCGCGGCCCTGGTCGCAGCAGAGGAGGGCGTGATCGATCTCGACGAGCCGGCGGGGCCACAGGGGTCGACGGTGCGACATCTCCTCGCGCATGCGTCCGGTCTCCCGTTCGAGGCAGGCGCGCCAACCAGGCAGCCCGGCCGGCGGCGCATCTACTCGAATGTCGGCTTCGAGGCGCTTGCCGATCACATTGCCGAGCGCGCGGAGATGTCCTTTGCCGACTATCTCGTCGCCGGTGTCCTGCAGCCGCTCGGAATGCGCGCGGAGCTGCGCGGCTCGCCGGCCGCGGATCTGCACGGTTCGCTCGACGACCTCCTGGTCCTGGCGCGCGAGCTACAGCATCCGACGCTCGTCGCGCCCGAGACGCTGGCGGAAGCAACGACCGTCCAGTTCCCCGGCCTCGCCGGGGTGCTGCCGGACTTCGGGCGCTTCGACCCGAACGACTGGGGCCTCGGGTTCGAACTGCGGGACGCGAAGTCGCCGCACTGGACCGGCGCGCGGAACTCCCCACGGACGTTCGGCCACTTCGGCGGCAGCGGCACGTTCCTCTGGGTCGACCCCGACGCAGGCCTCGCGCTCGGCGTCCTCACGAACCTGGACTTCGGCGACTGGGCCAAGGAAGCCTGGCCGCGCCTGTCGGACGCCGTGCTGATCGCGTGACGAACTCGTATCCGTTTCGTACCCGTGCCTGGCACCGGTACGTCTTCCGGAAGTAGCTCGCCTGCTCAGACGCCGTGCTGATCGCGTGACGAACTCGTATCCGTTTCGTACCCGTGCCTGGCACCGGTACGTCTCCGGAAGTGGCTCGTCCGCTCAGGCCCAGTGGCGGGAGAGGAAATCCAGGACGATTTCATCCGTCGTCCACGAATAGCGGACGGATGAACTCGTCGAACGTCTCTCGGTCGCAACTCGCGACCGTCACCGGCGTCAGCGCACGAACGGATGCGGTGCGCGGCACGTTCATCGCCAACGCCACCTCGCCGAAGTAGTCACCCGGCCGCAGAATGCTCTGCGCCCCGCGGCTCCTCTGGCTGACGGTGAGCATCCCACTGAGGACGACGTAGAAGCGGTCGCCCGCCTCGCCCTCGATGACGACGCCCTCGCCTGCCGCGATTTCTTCGCGCGTCATGTTCGACGCGAGTCGTGCAAGCGTCTCGCCGGGAAGGGTGGCGAGCAATCCGATCCGTGACAGCTCGTGTTGCGTCGCCCCGGCCGCGCGCGGGCTCACTCCTCGCGCTCCTCTTCCTCGGTCGGCTCGGGCTGATCGTGCATGGTCCCTCCCATGGGTGCACTCGACTCCTGGCGCTTCTGTCCGCTCTGCGGCGAGGCTATCGAGAAGATCGAGGACCGGGCCGAATGCCCGGCCTGCGGTTACGTCGGTTATGCGAACGCCGTTCCCGGTGCCGAGGCGGTCTGCTTCGACGAACGCGGCCGAGTGCTGCTCGGGCGTCGCGCGTTCGATCCGGGCAAGGGTCTGTGGGACTTGCCCGGCGGATTTCTGCACGAGGACGAGCATCCGCTCGACGCCCTTCGGCGGGAGATTCGCGAGGAGACCGCCCTCGAGGTCGAGCCGATCGACTTCCTCGGGTTCTGGCTCGAGCCCTACGACGGGCGGGTCGTGCTCTGCCTCGCATGGGCGGCCAATGTCAGCGGGGACCCCCGTGCGGGTGACGATCTCGTCGAGCTGCGCTGGTTCGAGCCGGATGACCTGCCACCGCCCTCCGAGCTCGCGTTCACGCATTACCCCGCCGTACTGTCAGCCGGTCTGAGCCTCCGGCACGAGCACGCGTAAGGCACGAGGCTCGACGCGGAACTCCAGCGGCGTTTCGAGCACGTCGGGCTCGCCGTCGACTGCCGCCTCGAGTCTCCCGGCCGCCGCATCGATCACGAACTGAGCCCCGATGCGTTCCGCTGGTTCGGCGCGCAGGGAGTACACGTGCAACGCCCCTTCGTCGAGGCGCCTGCGTTCGCCGAGCGAGGGCGGATCGAGGGTGTACGCATTGTTCGCGACGAGCACGAG
>WNGO01002195.1_pt1 | contig 13837 bp, 8 predicted proteins | sample 5400511 | NCBI WGS metagenome assembly WNGO01 (sample SAMN13153380, study PRJNA577476) | soil metagenome | isolation source: 20 cm soil or saprolite under Garry oak tree replicate 2 | place: USA:California | collected 2016-06-15
CCACGCAAGTGGCGGGGTAGGTTCGATTCCTATCCTCTCCGGTCTTTTCCTGCAGTTCCTGTAGCCGTTTCGCTGTGCGAAACGCGCACGTCGCCCACAGGGCGACGGCTACAGCGGTCACTGGTGAAAGGAGGTGAATCAGATGTCACGTGAGCAGATTCGTAAACTGACTTCGCTCTCATCCTGTGCTGGGTGAGCTTCCAAATTGAGCCAACAGGCCCTGCGACAAGTTTTGCCGCAGCTTCCCATTTCGTTAGATCGGAACGTGCTCGTGAGCTCGAAAACTTTCGACGACGCCGGCGTGTATCGCCTCGATCGGAATCGGGCTCTTGTGCAGACGGTTGATTTCTTTACGCCCATTGTGGACGACCCTTTTTCCTACGGACAAATCGCCGCCGCCAATTCGCTCTCGGATATTTTCGCCATGGGCGGGCGACCGTTGACAGCGCTGAACATCGTCGGCTTTCCAACTGATCTCGTTCGGCCACGAGTGATTTCCTCGATTTTGCGGGGCGGCCTTGCCAAGGCGGCCGAAGTGGGATGCGTGATCATCGGCGGCCATTCGATTCGAAATCCCGAACCAATTTATGGGCTCGCCGTCACAGGAGTAGTGGATGTTCGGCGCATTACCACCAATGCAAATGCGCGTTCCGGCGATTTGCTCGTCCTGACAAAGCCGCTCGGCACAGGTATCGCCACGACCGCGATTAAACGCGGAATCGCATCGCGCTCGCTGGGAAGAAAAGTGATCGCACTTATGTCGAGGATCAATACGGTTGGCGCAGAACTGGCCGAGCGTCGTCTGGTCCGCGCCGCCACCGACGTCACCGGCTACGGGTTGATGGGTCATTTGGTTTCACTCTGCCGCGCCAGCGCCGTCTCCGCTGAGATCGACCCCGATGCCGTACCAATGATTAGCGACGAGATCATCGACTTAATCGAACAAGGCTGCATCCCTGGCGGTAGCCGCGAGAATTTGTTTGCCACAACCGTGGCTGTCGATTGGGGAAGCACAGACGAGCACCGACGAGTTCTTTTAACCGACGCACAGACCAGCGGCGGTTTACTGCTGTGCGTAACTGCAGCGAATCTTGAAAGCGTGCTGACGATCCTGAGAAAACGCGGCACATCCTCAGCGGCGATGATCGGAAAAATCGTATCACGACGGCGCCGCGGCCCATTGATATGCGTCACCGGCGGCTAAAATCATCCGCGCGGCGGCAAATCCCAGCCGTCTCGAAAATCCTCGACGCGCTCGGTCAGTGCGATTTGCCGCGCCCTGTCGTTGTCGATCTTGTTCGTCGCAAACTTTCACAGATTCGCGCAGGGATCGATGTACCAGACTTCGAGTCAATTGTGTCTGATCTTCGCGATTCGCTCGAGCAACTTCGCGCCAGCAGACTTCAACCGATCGTCAACGGAACGGGAATTGTCATTCACACAAATTTCGGACGCGCGCCACTTGGGAGTGACGCCGTGCGTGCGCTAAACGAAATCGGATCAGGCTATTCGAATCTCGAATACGACCTTGCAAAAGGCAAACGTGGCCAGCGCGGCAGTTACATCGAGAATGCCCTCGCGCTACTTTGCGGAGCGGACGCGGCCACGGTCGTCAACAATTGCGCGGCCGCGTTAGTCTTAATCGTTCACCATTTCACAAAACAAAATGGTAGAACGCGACCACAGCCTGCTCGCCGTGGCGAGGGCGCGCCGGAGGTAGTTATCTCACGCGGCGAGCTCGTGCAGATCGGCGGCGGATTCCGCATCGGCGAAATTGTTGAAGCCAGCGGCGCCAAACTGCGCGAAGTCGGCGCCACTAATAAAACCACGGTCGATGATTACGCGCGAGCCATCGGTTCGAAGACGGCAATGATCCTAAGGGTTCATCGCAGCAATTTTTTCATGAGCGGTTTTGTCGAATCACCCTCGTCGGAGGAGATCAGCGTTCTTGCGCGCAAGAAGCGCATTCCGTTTGCCGAGGACTTGGGCAGCGGCGCTATCGTTTCAACCGAACATCTTGGAATTGCCGACCACGAACCGACGCCGATCGAGGTTTTGAAAAGTGGCGTCGATCTTGTTTGCTTCAGCGGCGATAAATTATTCGGCGGCCCGCAAGCGGGGATCATCGCCGGCAAACGACGATTCATCCTCGCACTGAAACGCGAATCGCTATTTCGCGCGTTGCGTTGCGACAAGCTTTGCCTCACCGCGTTGCAAGCCACAGTCGATCTTCAGTTGAATCAACAGACTGCTGACATCCCGACGTTGGCGCTGTTGCAGGTTTCCGAAGATGCATTGCGCGCTCGAGCTTCGGCAATCTGTGATAAGCTGTCCAAAAGCTGCCCTGGGCTACGAATCGCGATCCGCCGCAGTGCCGCCAAGGCTGGCGGCGGCACCCTGCCGAGATCGACGCTGTCGTCGGTGACGGTCGAGATCGTTCCGAGCAATCGCTCAGTGGTCGAGTTCGCTATCCGTCTGCGTAACTCAACGCCTCCGCTCATTGGTTACATCGCGAATGATCGCTTCAAACTCAATCTGCGCACAATTTTTCCGCAACAGGACGATCTGGTCGTTAATGCGATTCGCGATGCGTGTGCTGGCAAAACGTAACACAGGCATCCCTGCCTGTCCTGTCGAGGGGCATCCTGCCCGCGCACGGGTGCAGGCTGGAAGCCTGTTCGACGAATCAGGCAGGATGCCTGAGTTATGCCGATGACAGAGAAACATTTCATCATCGCCACGGCGGGCCACGTCGATCACGGCAAGAGCGCGCTCGTGAAAGCGCTCACTGGAACTGATCCAGATCGCTTGCCCGAAGAAAAAGCGAGGCAAATCACGATTGAGCTTGGTTTCGCCGAATTGAATCTCACCGCGCCGAATGGCGAGGCGATTCACGCCGGCATCGTCGATGTTCCAGGCCATGAGGATTTCGTGCGGAACATGATCGCGGGCGTTGGTTCAATTAATCTCGCGCTTTTTGTCGTCGCGGCTGATGACGGCTGGATGCCGCAAACGGAAGAGCATTTGCAAATTCTGACGTATCTCGGTGTCAGACGCGCCGTGATCGCGCTCACGAAAAGCGATTTGGGAAAAATCGATAGTACGACCGAACAAATTCGAACTCAACTTCACGGGACTCTGTTTGCGGAGTCATTGATTGTTCCAACTTCTGTCCGGACCGGCGATGGAATTGAAAAATTAAAGAGTGCGATCGCGTCGGAGCTCGCAGCCATGCATCCACAGCGCGATTTCGGCAAGCCGCGCTTGTTTATCGATCGCGTATTCACATTGCGCGGAATTGGCACGGTCGTCACGGGCACGCTGAGCGGCGGTTCGATTCGGCGCAACCAGGACGTTGTCGTTGAGCCCAGAAATATTTCAGCTCGGGTCCGCTCTATTCAAAACCATGGCCGCGACGTCGAAATCGCTTACCCGGGAATGCGCACAGCCGTCAATCTGCCTGACCTCTCAATTGGAAAAAATGGAATCCAACGCGGCGACCTAATCACCGTCCACAGCCTCGGTAGTCCGCACGCAACAATCGACGTGCTTCTCGAAAGATCGTCGCGACTGAAGCGAAACTCTTCGGCAGCGCGTCCAATCAAGAACGGCAGTTCGGTTCAAGTTCATTTCGGGACACGTCGCATCGCTGCGAAGATCACATTGTTTGATCAACCTGCACTTGGAGCCGGGCAAAGCGCAATTGCTCGATTGCGCCTGGATTCGCCGATTGTCGCGTTTGTCGACGATCGATTCGTTGTCCGCGATTCTTCCGAACAAAATACTATTGCCGGCGGCACGGTGCTCGATCCCGACGCCCATGGCGCGAATTTCCGCTCTGTCGCACAAATTCAGTTTCTTAAGGTGCGCGCGACCGGCCCGCATGATGTCGATGCTTGCATTCGGTCTCAGCTTCAACGTGACGGATGGGTCGGATCTAAAACGATGCTGGCAAAATCGAACTTCGGCACCGATGAAATTTCTCAAGCGTTGTCTCGGCTGAGTCACGATGGCGACATCGTGGTGGCGGGCGATATCGCCGCCGGCGCATCTTACTGGCATGATCTGATCAATAGAGCAGCCACTTTGATTGACCGAGCGCACGAAAAGAATCCGGAACGCCGGGGAGTACATTTATCGGAGCTTCGGACGGATTTAGAAACCGAGTCCGACAAATTGTTTAACGCAATAATTTCAGAACTCGCACGAAACGATTTTGTTCGTTTCGAAAATCAAATTGCTCGCGCCAGCCATCAGCCGTCGCTGCCGCTGGAATTGTCATCGGCCGCGGAAAATATTCGCGCTGCGCTCTCGGCCAGACGTTTTGATCCTCCCGACCGCAAAGAGTTTTCGCAAGATCGAAAGCTTCAGCAGGCGCTGGGATTTTTAATCGATAAAGGGGAGATCGTTGAGATCACCAAGGAGATCGTTGTTCTTCGCGAAGCTGCCGAACAGATGCAGAACACCATTGCCGAGTACCTCTCCGAAAACGGTTCCGCGACTGCTAGTCAGCTTCGACAGAAAATTGGCACCACGCGCCGGGTAATGATTCCGTTCCTGGAATATTTGGATCGCGCGGGTGTCACGCGGCGGATCGGAGACGAACGCGTGCTCGCGAACAAATCAGCAGCCGCTAAATTGACCGATGCCGCACGCGCGCAGCGAACCTGAAGCACAATCGCGGCGCGTATCGCTGCACATCGGAGCTTCGCCGGAAGCGGCGTGGAAGAACGTAGTTCGCCGTTGGTTTGAAAGAACCGCCACTCGCGCTTTGCGGGATCAAAAGCCCGCCGCTGTCGTAACAGCATCTCGTAGCCAGGCCTATTTTTTCCGTAGCCGCTTGCTCCACGAAGGCAAATCCCTGCTAGCAGTGAAATTTGTTTCGCCACCGCAGCTGCGGGAGTTATTGCTTCGCGGACATGACCTGCACATGCCTCTGCGCGAGCATCTTCGTCTCATTCTCGCCATTACTGCCGAGGAATTCGCGAACAAAAACACCAATGCCGAAACAGTGCTGGTTGCGAAATCCATCGCTCGGGATGCCGATCCCTTTCTCCGCGCGCTTGACGAGCTGCGCGCCGCTGGCTGGACTCTTGATGAGATCGAGTCGGCCGCGTTGCGCGAAATCGCCGCGCGATTCGAAGAACGAGTGCACGAATGCGGCTTCACTTTCGTTCACGACGCGGATCGCGCTGTCCTCGCGCAGGCCCAGCCGCTGTTTAGCAATTTGCTCTTATTCGGATTCGACGCAGCACATTGGCGGCTCTGGCCGTTGCTTCATGCCGCGACACTCTCCGCGGACGAAGCCAGCGTTGTCTTGAACGATCCGCGCGATGAGGCGCGCGATCTCGACGAAACGTGGATCGGAACATGGGAGGAAACTTTTGGGCCGGCAGACGTAATTTCGGACACCAATGGAAGATCCACAGGCTCATTGGTCGAACCTTTACCGGTTCCGGCCTCGAACATTCATTTTGTTATCGGTCGTGACACGACGCAGCAAGCGCGCGCGATTGTCGCTCTCGCCGCAAAATTCCTGGCCGATCAACACTGCGAACGCCTCGGCATTTTCTTTTCAGGACCAGGTGCGCTTCCGCGTTTGGTCGCAACGTTTCTCGAATCAGCGGGAATTGCGCACAACGACGGCATCGCGCATCTGACGCCGAGCGCCTTCGACGATGACGCATGGCGCGGGTGGCTTGAATTGCAACAAGCGCCGCGGTTAAAGCCGCTGTTTCGGTTTCTTCGTGCTATCGAAGGGCGGCTCTTCGATGGATTGTCGGTCCTGCAGATAGAAGAGACGCTGCGCCGCGCTTACAACAACCTTCTCATCGATGATATTGAGCTGTTGCGCGATTACTGCGCGAACGGTTCTGATTTGCGGCACGGCAACGCCGTCGGGCGCGAGCTCGAGAAAATCCAGGTTCTGCCCGAGAACGCGTCACTCACTGAATTTCTCGCACACACGCGAACCATGTTTTCAAAGCTCCGCTGGAGAGAACATTGGAACGAAGTCGAGCGGCTCAGCCGCAATTGGAGCGATCGGCTGCCGACCAAATTTTCAAAGAGTTCCTATTTGCGGTGGCTGCGGGAACTACTCGGCGCGCCGACACTGGAGCGTGACGATCTCGGTGCGCACTCATACGCGCGCGTGCACCTGCTCGCTTACACGAACGCGCAAAGCCAGCCGTGGTCTCATCTGATTTTTGCTGGGTTGAACGATGAAGCGTGGCCGGCCCTGGACGACGAGGTTGCTTTTATTCGTGGTGAGCGGATCGACGATCTCAATCGCCAGAACAAGACTCTAAACCGCCGCGCATCAAAACATGGCCGGCAAGGCGAAGGTCATTGGAGCGTGCGCGAAGGCAAAACACTCCTGCTCGGACGCAACGAACAACGACAGATCCAGAGGCGGCAACTTCTCAACCTGGTGGAATCGGTTAGCGCAGGCATCGCCGCCAGCGCGAGCCTTTATTCCGAAGCAACGCCGAGCCGGATCGCGAACCCGAGCGAATTTTTCTCCTGGCTTTACTTCAACACGCACGGTCGTGGCGTTTCGCAGCAGACACTCCACTCATTGGAACGGCAAACCCGCCACTGGTTGAAGGATTGGTCCCCAGTCGATGCCCAGAAAGTGGATTCGATTAGCGTTGGCCGGACGCGGTACGCGTTCGACGCTCGCCGGCAGTTGCGGCCTGCAGGCGACTACGAATTCGCGCTCCGGAGTCCACCCGATCAGGAAAAATCGCTGCGGGTCACGCAATGGGAAGAAGCACTGCGCTGGCCAGCCATCGTTTGGATGGAAATCTTTCTCGGCGTCGAGACCGACGATGACACCGGCGAGGCGTGGGCAGTTGCGACCGGACAATGGGTCCATCGCTGGCTCGCCGACAGCGTCCGAAACGACGGACAACGAAAATTTGTCGATGTAAATCGCGCCGATGAAATCCGTAAGCGCATTTGGAAACAAGCGCGCGAGTTTCGCGAACGCGTCGCCGCGCTTTGTGCCGGACGTGACAAAGTTCTCCCTGACTGGTGGCGCTCCGGCTGGAGTAATGCGCTTTACATTGCCGACTGCCTCGCCGCAAAAGTTTCTGATCTCCACGACTGGTCGGAAATGGCAGTCGAATGGTCGCTTGGTGAGCCATGTTTAATTCCGCTGAGCGACCAGGAGACACTGCGAGTTCGCGGCCGGATCGATCTGATCCTCGCGCGAGGGAAATCCGACCAATCGCAAATCGGTTACGACGACCTTTGGGTTGTCGATTACAAAACAGGACGGCAGCGCGGTTTTAGCTTAAAAGAATTGCGAAAGAAGGACAGGCCAGAGCGAAAATTTCGAAAGCAGCTAATTGAAGGCCGCGGCGTCCAGCTCGCCCTCTACGCGCTCGCGGTGCACGCGCTCGGCGCTGAGCACGTTCAACTGACGCTGCTTTCTCCGGCGGAACAGCTCGAACCGCAGTTTCATTTGGCCGACGTGCTCGCACAAAAAGATTTCTGGAGCGAGCTGCGCCGGATGCAGGAGACCGGGGTGTTCGGAATGCTCGGATCGGTGCACACCGACTTTGGGTTCGTGAAGAATTATCCCCTCGCGACTCTGCCGATCGACGAGGATCTGCTCGAAGCGAAATGGGCGCTGACCCATCCAGCATTCGTGCTTGAAGAGGAGGAGGAAGCAAAGTGACGGCGATTGCCGACGAAGCAGCGCGGCAGCGATTTGCTCGGGAATTGGACCGCAATTTCTCGGTCGTCGCTTCGGCGGGCTCGGGCAAAACACGTGCGATCACCGGTCGGATCGTCGAGATCGCGCGCCGTCCACAACGCGCTCTCGAATGGCTGCCGCAGCTCGTGGTCGTCACTTACACGAATCGCGCTGCCGATGAAATGCAGCAGCGAACGCGCCAGCGAATCCTCGAAGCCAAACTGCCGCTGGACACCGTGGAAGCGTTCGGCCGCGCGTTTTTCGGAACGATTCATGCCTTCTGCATGAAATTACTCGCGACGCATGGACACCGTCTCGGTCTGCCGGCGAGACTCGAAACGATCACCGACGATGATGATGATCTGTGGAACGAATTCGTCCAGCAACAGACGGAGATCGGTCATTCGTTAGGCGAAGAAAATCGCCGTCTGCTGTTGCGCTTAATGCAGGCGCGGCAGTTGATGGAGCTCGCGCGAAACCGCGACCACGCCTTCGTCCCGCCGCAATCGCTCGGACGCTGTCCGGAATGCGATTTCAGGAAAGTCGAAGCCGCGGTTGAGAGCGCGCAGACGAACATTCCGCAGGCAAAGGCGCAACTGCGCGAATGGCTGCGGCGCTGGCGCGAAACGGATGAATTCGCGCCTTGGCCGCCGTGTGCGACGACAGCGAGAGATTTCACCGCGCGCTGGCGCGAAGCATTTCGGCCGATGCGGGATTGGGCAAGCGCGTGCGCGTCGTGCGTGGCCGCTGAAGTGCAACGCGATTATCGCGAGTTTCGCGTGGCTCGTGGCGCAATCACCTACTCCGATCAAGTCGCGCTCGCTGCGGAACTGTTGCGTCTGCCGGACGTGGCGAGGCGTATTCGTGAGAAGAATTATCGCGTCCTTCTCGACGAAGCTCAGGACACCGATCCACAGCAATTTTTTGTTTTGCTCGAAATCACGCGGCCGATGGACGCTACCGCAGAATGGCTTCAAACCAAACGCGATCACCCGCCTTCGCCCGGCTACGGCGCGGCAGGTCCCCGCCCGGGGCACTTCTGCATGGTCGGCGATTTTCAGCAATCGATTTATCGCAACCCAGCTGAGCTGAATCATTATCGCGAGCTTCATCGAAATTTGATCGCAACCGGCGCGGCCGAAGAACTGAAATTCTCGGTAACCTTTCGTCTCGATCAGGTGCAGCTCGATTTCGTGAACGACACATTCCCGAAAATTCTAAACAATACTGAGGGGCAGGTTGAGTTTATTGAGCTCAGTCCGCGCCCGGAAATTCTGCCTGGCCAGGTAATTCGCTTCGAGCTCGGTGACGACATTGACGCGTCGCTGACCGAAACCCAACGCGCGCAGATCGAAGCTGAGCGTTTGGCGAAATGGATCCACGACGCGAGTTTGCAGAAGCTGCGGGCGAGATGTTGGCGCGAAGTCGCGATTCTATGCCCACGCAAAGCATGGTTACGCGCGATTCGCGAATCGTTGCTCGACCAACAAATTCCGGTCGAGGTTCAATCGGAAAGTGATCGTCAGGCAGAGCACCCAGCGTACGCGTGGCTCACAGCGCTTCTCGCGATCATGGTCGATCCGAATGCGAGCTACGAAATCGTGGGAGTACTGAGAGAAGTGTTCGGAATCTCCGATGACGAGCTGGCGCGATTTGCTCAAGGCGATGGCTACAAGTTTCAAATCGAGCGCAAAACCGCCGGACGCGGAGCCGTTGCGAACAGTTTGAATCTACTGAGGCAAGTTCGCGAAACTTTGCCGCATCAGCCGCTCTTTAGCGCCGTGCGGGAGATCGTGCGAATGACGCAGCTGCGCGAGCGATTGCGGACTCTGCCGCGCGAAGAATTCGGTAATTCGGCAAACGACCTGGAGAAACTGCTCAGCGCAGCGGCGGCCGGCGAGGCGCGGCAGGAATCGCTAGCTGACTTTGCCTTGACGCTTCGGCGCAATTTCGATCAGACCCGCGAGACTGAACCGGCGGAAGCCGATGCGGTCCAACTGATCACCGCGCACAAGGCGAAAGGATCGGAGTGGGACACGGTGATTGTGCCTTTTCTGGCGCGTGAGGCGCGGCTTGGCGGGAACATTCGTTATCCGCTTGTCATTCCCGGCGAGCAACCGTTCATCGCGTTCGATCGAAGTGACCGCGCGGATCTGGAAGAACAGATGAAAAAGATCCAGCGCCAGGAGATGGAGCGCCTGCTTTACGTGGCACTCACACGCGCGCGCCACACCCTCCTGCTCGCGTTTGACGCGAACTTCTTTCGAGGCAAGCGCGGCGTCCACAGCGATACCCAACTGAAATGGCTGCAAGCCGACGCAAACGAGGCGAACGCCGAAATCATGTCGGCTCTTTCGGATGAAGCGACAGCTTGCGAAGAAACCGCTGCACGTCAAAAGGAACGGGCACCTGAATCAGTCAGTGACAGTTTACGCACGCTTCGACTTGAGACTGGTTGGGTGGACGTCGCGCGGCAGAGAGCGGCTTCCATCATAGAGACAGTCACTCCGAGTCAGTTCGCGCCGGAAGAAGAACTCAGCGAAAAACCGAGTACGGAGAAATGGATCGAGATCGAACCGGAATTGCGACCACCGCGAATTGATAATCCAGCCACCCGTTACGGAGTTTGGTGGCACGATTTCGCCGAACAAATCCCCTGGTGGTCCGAGCCGAGGAAGTGGAGCGAAACTTTCGAGCACAATCTTGCAGCGTCACCGGATGTCGCGCGCTCGAAGCGCGAGTGGCAACTGTTGCTAAAGCAGATCGAATCAGCCGAGGGACTCGGCAGGCCTTTGCGCGACGCAAATTTAGTTCGTCAAGAGATGCCGTTCTTCTGGCGGATCGATGAGCGTAAATGTCTGGAAGGAATAATTGACGTAGCGCTCTTCGAAGCAGACGAAAAGAAGTGGTTCGTCGTGGATTGGAAAACCAATCGGCTCGAGCCCGATCAGACAGACAAGTTGCGCATCTCTTATCGGCCGCAGATAGCAGCGTATTGGAAAGTAGTCGTTGAAATGACCAAGCAGCCGGTCAGCGCGGGAATTTATTCGACCTCGACCGGACAACTGCTCGTTTACAGCGAAAACGAACTGGCCGCCGAGTGGGAGCGACTCAAGAATTTATCGGCGAACGATCTCACCGCCGAAATCGCGGATTCCCGGTAGCGCACAGCTTGCCCGCCGTGTGCGGGCGTCACGTGCTGATAAGCGTGTCTTGCGATCAGCTCTCGCGCTCGCCGCGGATGAATTGCTCGACGCAGCGATAGGCTTCGTCGTCCGTCATTTGAACTGGCGGATGTTTGGAGAAATAGGCGGAGGGGGAATGCAGCACGCCACCGATGCCGCGATCGAGCGCAAGTTTGCAGCAACGGATGGCGTCGATGGCCACGCCGGCGGAATTTGGCGAGTCTTCGACGGAAAGTTTTAGATCGATTTCCATCGGCACATCGCCGAAGAGCCGGCCTTCCACGCGAATAAAAGCAATTTTGTTGTCGAGCTGCCACGGCACGTAATCGCTTGGGCCGATGTGAATATTCTCTTCCGCGAGACGCTCGCCGATCACGGATTGCACCGCTTCGGTCTTTGAAGTTTTCTTCGAGGCAAGGCGAGTGCGATTGAGCATGTTCAGGAAATCGGTATTGCCGCCGGTATTCAATTGATAGGTGCGCACAACTTTCACGCCGCGCTTGCGAAAAAGATCCACGATCGCCCGATGCAGGATCGTCGCACCCATTTGCGCCTTAATATCGTCGCCGATGAGGGGCAGATTTTTGTCGGCGAAACGTTTTGACCATTTGGGATCGCTCGCGATGAACACCGGAATATTGTTCACAAACCCCAGTCCTGCTTCGAGCGCGCAGCCGGCATAAAATCGGGTGGCCTGCTCGGAGCCGACGGGGAGGTAATTGACCATCAGTTCCGCGGAAGAATTTTTCAGTTCGGCGATGATCTCTTCCCGAGTGGATTCTTTCTCCAGTGGAAGAAATGTGCGTAGCGGATCTTGCTCGCTCATGTGCGGAGGATAGCCGTCCAGAACGCAGCCCATTTTTACAATTGCGCCGGTGAGTTTGATTTTGTCACAGAAAGCCTTTGTGCAATTGGGCGGCGAGAAGATCGCTTTGCTAACGTCGAGACCGACTTTACGGCGGTCGATGTCAAAAGCAGCGACAACTTCGATATCGCCCGGCCGGTAGAAACCGATCTGCCGGTGCATCAACCCGATGGCAGTGCCGTTGGCGGAAGCGCCGTCATAAAAATTGAGTCCCTGGACAAGAGAGCTGGCGCAGTTTCCAACCCCGACAATGGCGATTCTTATTTTTCTCATTTCTAAATTGTTAAAGCGGAAAAGCTATCTGAATTAGATTATTCGAAGCAAGACATAAGTTTAGGCCGTTTCATCACGATAGGCTGTGCCTGTCTGTAGCTCCAAGTATTGCAAGCGCCGAATGTGTCCGAAGTCGCGCCCGCTTGCAAGAACTGATATAAGGGGAAAAGTCACGGGCATTCTTGGTGCAAAGAAGGCCCTTGCGAGGAGATAAACGAAATGCGCTTGAAGTTTGCGGCCATCAGCATCCTGATCCCTGCCGCATTGGCCGCTTCTCCGAAAGCCCTCTGGGCGCTACCCGTGTACACGATCGACCAGGCGGTCGCTGTCGCCCAAGAGCGCAACCCGGAAATCTTGATTGCGCGTAAGAAGGTTCTGGCAGCGCGTGGCGGTTTCATTGAAGCGCGTGCCGGATTTCTCCCCGCGTTAACCTCCAGCGGGCTGTACGATAAACGACAGACTCAGAGCGAGAGACGATGGATGTGCGAATCGCCTTCAACGAACTATTGCTAAACCGCGCAAAGATCCGGGTGCGCGAAGACTCTGTTCGAGTGTTAGACGAAGAACTCAAAAACCAGCAGCAACAATTGAGCGCCGGGATCGTAAGTAAATTGAACGTTCAACGAGCCGAGGTGGCCCTGGCTAACGAGCGGCCAGAACTGTTCAATGCACAGACTGAATTGAAAAACTCCTACTTGCGGTTGGCGGAACTTTTCGGCACCGATCTGGCGCCTGGACGGCAGGCGCCGCCGTTCGAGGTTTCCGGTGAATTGCAATATCGGCCCAATCATGCGGATCTTAACGATTGCCTGGCCCGGGCTGACACGAACCGGCCGGTGATGAAAGCCCGGCAGAAGGATATCGAGATCGAAGACCGACAATACGTTCTGGACCGGAGCGCGACGCGTCCGCACGTCCGGGCTTTTTCTGGGTATGAAGTTTACAGCGAGCGCGACCCGGATGTCGGCCAGGAATTTAACTACGGGGGTGTGGTAGGGATAAACGCAACGTGGAACATCTTTGATGGATTCGCGACCAAGGGTCGCATGCAGGCGACGCGCGCCCGGCGCGAGGCAGCAGTGCAAGCTCTGGCAGCAGCACGGCGGAGCGTTGCCTCAGAAGTGCGCAGCGCATTTTTGGATCTTCAACAAGCCGATCGCGTCCTCGAATCCGAGACAAAAAATGTGCAGAAAGCCGACGAGGCTCTTGAGATGGCAAAAGGCAATTTCGCTGCTGGATTGGGAACTCAGCTCGACGTCCTGCAAGCCGCATCCGACGTAACGCGGACGCGCACCACTCGCTTGAGCGCGATTTACCTGCACAACGTTGCTCTCGCCCGCCTGGCACACGCTTGCGCCAGTTCTGCGGAAGCACTCGATTTCGGATCAGAAATTACAAAGGCCAAGAGTGAGAAAGGCAATGCAGCGCAGGTTTCGGATGTGGCGCGACCGCCGCAAAAATTAAGCGAACGATGAAGAGATCATCTGCGACTCTGGCGAGACAGTCTGTAACCGTCGCCCTGTCGGCGACGCGGCACACGGATGTTAAACACATCAGCGCTGCGCTTTCCACAGGGAAGCGGCTACAGCAATCAGCCCGTATTCGCCTCTTTATGGTGATGTTAATCGCGTGCTTCGCACAGCCAACTGGGGCTATCACCTTGGAACGCGTTCTCCAAACCACGCTGGAAAAAAATCCTGCCATCCAGGAAGCGAAATCGGGTCTGGAGCAAGCGGCCGGGCGGCGGCTGGTTTTTCATTCCGTCGTCTGGCCTCACGCCGAATTGGGCGCGCCGGCCGGTGTTCAGGCCGG
>WNGO01001781.1_pt1 | contig 13831 bp, 23 predicted proteins | sample 5400511 | NCBI WGS metagenome assembly WNGO01 (sample SAMN13153380, study PRJNA577476) | soil metagenome | isolation source: 20 cm soil or saprolite under Garry oak tree replicate 2 | place: USA:California | collected 2016-06-15
CCGCTGCCGGAATGGTTCGTCGGGCGCACCAGCAACAGTATCGACGCATCGAGCCTGATGTGGGCGTTCTTTCGTGCGCATCGGCTTCGAGAGGCGCAGACCGGGGCGCAGCACAAGTGAGGTGGCGTCCGGCGATGTGGCCGTCGTGCAACACTGTACAACCCCTCGCCTGGCTCCACATGCTTCACGCCGGTGGTGCTGGAATGGACCGTTTCGAAGGAGGACCCATGCGCTGGTTCCTCGTTCTGAGTTGCGCGTTTGTCCTGTCAAGTGAGAGCGCAGCTCAAGCCCCGTCACGCTGGACGCTGTCGGCAGGTCCGGAATGGACGCCGACCCCAGGCAACAGTCGCTTTTACGGCGGGCGGCTGCGCGCCGAGTACGATCTCATCACACCGACTAGTCCGCTTCGGTTACGGTTGGATGCCGGAACCTTTTGGTCGCCGACGCAGAGTTATTACGCATCCTATTTCGATGGCTCGAGCATCTTCGGCTTCGATCAAACAGTCGATCTGACATTCGGACTCTCTGCGGCGGTCGCACCGCTGCCGCGGGCCCGTTTCTCACCATATGTCATGCTGGGGCTCTACGCACGCCAATCGTGGTCTCATCGGGCGACCTCGTTCAGGAATCCCGATGGGTCGCTTGCCTGGAACGACCCGGAGAACTCACGAACCTACGGTGACGTTCTCGCGCAGGCGGGGATTGGATTTCGCGCGCGAATCGGTGATCGCATGTTCCAGGTAGAAATGCGGCAGTTCCGTCGCCGGTCCGTGACGCTCGGCACAAACCTACCGTTCTAGAAGGAACGACTCGGAACGCCCGCCGACCACCTAGCCACCGGGCCGTGTGGGTGTCAGGTTAGAGCCTTCTCTTCACAACGGATTGGTTCGATGAACCGGCGTGAAGTCCTGCGGGGCGTGCGCGTCGTTGAAGCGCGCCGGCTGTTGCTCAGACTCCCCAACGTTACGGAGGGCCGGTCGTATGGCATGCCGTCCTTCCTCCTGAATGGTCGGTTTCTCGCACGATTCCGCGACAATGACACGGTTCTCGTGCTTCAATTGGCGAGGATCAGCGAGCGTGATGTCCTGATGGAGCTAGATCCACATGCCTTCTTCTTCACTGAGCACTATCGCAACTATCCCGCCGTCCTCGTACGCTTGGCGGAAGTCGCGCGCCCGCTCCTGATCGATGTCGTGACGGAGGCGTGGCGCCATGTCGCCTCTCTGCCGCCGCCACGGCCACGTAAGAAGCCGGTGCGGGGCAGGAAGCGCCGTGAGCGCTCGCGCGGTCCGGCTGTCGCCTAACAAGCGGAGGAGTTCACATCCCGTGGCGTTTCGTTCCGGGAGCCTCTCGGGAACAACTCGGACCAACTGCACGGGTTCGAAGTCATGGATGCGGACGGGTACGTTTTGTACTTCGGGCGGCCAGTCTAGCGCCCGCCGCCAGGGGCATGACAATGCACGAAGTCCGCACTCTCCAAGTGCAGCCACAGCTCATCGCCGTTGTCCGGTTCCGGTCGCGACCGGCAGACCTGTCGTCGACAGTGCCGGCCGCATGCGGCGAGGTGTGGGAGTACATGCGCGCTGCCGGCCTCCCCAGGCCTGGCCGTCATGTCGCGCTCTATCTGGATGGTGCCGTGACTGTTGAGGCCGGGGCCGAGGTCGCAGCGCCGTTCCCTGAAACGAGCCGAGTCATCTGCTCCCGGACTCCTGGCGGTTGGGTCGCCGCGTCTACACATATCGGGAGTTATCAGCAGCTCGGCTTGGCGCATGAAGCGATTCACACCTGGTGCGATGAGCAAGGGCAGGTACTCGCAGGTCCAAATTGGGAAGTGTATGGGCATTGGACTGACGATCTATCTCAGCTGCGGACGGACATCTTTTATCTCCTGGATCCGAGTTCACCACCATGTCAGCCTCGGTCGCCAGCTGCCTAACAAGCGCTTGAAGCTGCCGGGCGCTGATCGTTGTATCAACCTACGATGCTGAGGAGCTTCACATGCCAGAGAGCGTCTACAAGGTCATCGAGTTGGTCGGAACGAGCACAGAGTCCTGGGAGAAAGCGGCTTCGGCGGCCGTCAGGCGAGCAGCGCAGACGCTCCGCGACCTGCGCGTGGCAGAGATCTCGCAACTCGACATGCAGCTGAAGAACGGCAAGATCGAGAGCTATCGCGCGAAGGTGAAAGTGTCCTTCAAGTACGAAGGCAAGTGATCGCGCTTCGGTCACCGAGGATGGTCCCGATCAAATGCGCGGCATCGCCGAGGTGGGGAAACTGGTTCCTGATTCGTTTTACGACGTCTCGATTCGGTCGATCAAGTGCGTCCCAGAGTCTTGTCTTCAAGTCTCGAACGCTTCTAGCCTGAGAGGAATGGCGGACGACTTCGTCCACCAGACCTCCTGGAATCAACCGGTCTAATGAACAACCGAGGAAGACTATTGGGATGCCTAGAAGGGCACTGTAGAGGCACATGGATGTGATGTCCGAAACCGCAACATCTGAAACAGCCATATAATCGACCCAAGACATTACAGGGGGAATGACCTTCGCACCCTTCGCCTTGAGGGTTCTAAGGACAGACTGCGTGCGTCTTGACCCGATGAGCTTAGGGTGAACGGCAAAGATGAGCTGAAAATCCTCACTCAAGAACTCTGCCTCGCTCGCGAGCTCCTCTCCATGGCTCGACATCAGGGACGGGCGTCCCCAGGTCGACATGAAAAGGGCGACGGGTTTGTTGTCCGCTATGCCAAGGCGTGTCTTGAGCGAATGCTTCTGTGCCGCTCTGAAGATCAACCGCTCAAGCACTGCATCCGTGCTGGTTGTGACCACCGCTCGATAGGAGGGATACTCACGGCTTGCCATATCAATCTCGGCGGCGTGCGTGGCAATCATGCTATGATAGACGGGCTCACGCGGGGTCCTCATTCCCTTAAAGCCATAGGTGTACAGGGTGTCGTACCGGGTCTTCTTCCCCGTCTCAATGCCATGGCTGACATAGACGCTCGGGGTCGTTCGATCAAAACAGAAACCAAGATAGTGGTGCGTGTAAACGATCAACTTCCATTTCGCAAACATCGCTCGGTGCAACGGTGTGAACCTGATACCGAGACTAGCTTGCCTGGCTCTCTTTTCAATCTCCCGTCGGAGCCATGGCGGCGCAGTGACCGCACACTTCGCGTTACCTCGCTTTGACAACAATCTGGCGTTCTCGAGGACATACAGGACGCTCAGACCGTTTTTCGCTACATAGAGGATCTCCTCGGTGTTCTCAACTGGTGTCCCGCCTGCTGTCCAGAGAAGCCGACGCAGAAGAGCAATTGACAAGCCTGCAAGGTAGAAAAACCAGATTCGTGGCAAGATTGTGAGCTGAGAGAGTCTCCTAAGCCCGGTTTGAAATCTTGTGGCCATCGTTTGGACCAATCACAGGGTTGTGAGGCCGGCGGCGATCTCAATCGTGGCTAAACATGGACGTCCGTGCCCCAGGGCGCGAGCGGCCTCACGCGGGGTCAACGGCCTTGCGCCGGCGGGCGGGTCGTCCGCAGTTTAAGCGCGATCCGTTAGGCGCGCACAATCAAAGGATTCGTCCTTGGCGGGGGGTCATGATGATCCTCATCGCTACGGGTTTCGCGTATAAGGGGCTCCGGAGAAGACCAGCAGTAGAGCCCGACCGAGCGTGCCTTGACAGAAGTCCGCGCGCGCGGCCAGATCCCCAAGCGGTAGGTGGCGCCCGGACATCCGGTTTCCGATCACCTGGCCGAGGTAGAAACATGAAGAACGTTGCGAACTCCCGATTCACCATCAAGAACTGGGACGAGAACCCTTATAGTGAGGGCCAGGACCTACCAAAGCTGACTCGGGCCGCCGTCACAAAGACGTTCACCGGCGATATCGTTGGCGAGGGGCATGTCGAATACCTGATGATGTACCGCAGCGACGGCTCGGCCACGTTCGTCGGCCTCGAACGGGTCGTCGGGCATGTTGCAGGGAAAGCGGGCAGCTTCGTCCTCCAACGTACGGGAGTATTCGAGAACGGCGCCGCGAAGGAGTCGTATGTCGTCATCCCTGGCTCCGGCACGGGAGAGCTTCGGGGCCTGCGCGGCGAGGGCACGTCGGCTGTTGGGCATGGGACTGAGCATCCTCTAACGCTGAACTATGAGTTGGGCTAGCCTCGCGCCTTGCGCCGGCGCGCGGGTAGCCGGCAGTTTAGGCGCGATCCGGTAGGCGGCACCTTGTCCGAACTGGAAGAGGAGGAGACCATGGCTGGCGCGAAACTCGTTGTGCTCTATCCCTCCCCGCGGGACGTTAAGGCGTTCGAGCGAGCGTACACACAGGATCATGCGCCAATGGTCACTCCACAGACCTTCAAGGGCATCCGCAGATTTGTCGCATCTAGAGTCGTAGGTGCTGCAGACGGCAGCGCACCTCCCTTCTACAGGATCGCCGAGCTTCATTTCCCCTCGATGGAAGCTCTGCAAGCAGCTGCAGCGTCCGCACCGGCGCAGAAGGCAGTCGCACACGCGGTATCGATTTCGACTGGCGGCAAACCCGTGTTTCTGATTGCGGAAGAGGAAGCGAAGACGTTTTGAGGCGGCATCACTGGAACAATGCCAAGGTTCGCCTGTGCCACCGCACTCGGGCTTCTGCTCGGATGGGCCGCGGCGCATATCCTCTCCCTGCAATGGTGGACGCTCGTGCCCTGGGGGCTCGCGGCGGTTGCGCTGGGCTACCGAGCGAACAGGGCGACCGCCGTGGTTGCCGGGGCGCTGTACGGATTCGTCTTGTGCTTCGTATTCACCCTCGCGACCTATGGCGGGGCGACTCCGGCGATCACTCGGGTGCCGTTCTTCACGGTACTGGGTCTCGTCGGTGCCTTGTGCGGTTTGCTGCTGGCGCTACTCGGGGCGACCCTCATGGCGGGGAGACGCGCGCCAGTGGAATCACCGTCCAGGGATGATGCCGCCTAGCAAACGCTTACTCGTCGTCCTGTTGCTGTCCATGCAGGCTCCGAACCCTCGTTCCGGGCGCTCGACGATGGCGACGCCGGGTGCAGAACCCACAGCCGTCGACGCTCCGGCGACCGGCGTGCAGGATACCGAGGCGCAAGTGCTCCTTCGGCTTGAGGACGATTGGGCTCTCGGGCTGACGCGCCGTGATACCGCTCTGTTTCGGCGGTTGCTGGCGGACGGATTCGTTTACAGCGAAGACGATCGGACGGTCGGTCGCGACGACGTGTTGCGCGATATCGTTGCGGGACCAGACACGGTCGAGACGGCGCACAACGAGGATATGAAGGTCCATCGCTTCGGCACGACGGCCATCGTCACGGGATGGTTGGTGGTCGGCGGCCATGGGCCCCAGGGTCCGTTCAATCGCCGCTACCGGTTCACGGATACCTGGGTACGGCGAGATCGGCGTTGGCAGATCGTCGCCGCCCACGACTACTTAGTCCCAGCAAGGTAGCTGGCCAGATCGGGGGCCCGTGCGCCGCAAACGTCTCCTGCTGGTTCTCGCGTTAGGCATCGCCATCGTTTCCGATTCACCGGCTTGAGCCTTCGGGTGCGCTAGCCAAACGTCGGTACGGGACAGGTGTTAGGACTTACCTATGTTCTTCAGCATGACGCCGTTCCGGACCGTCGCCCGCATATGGGTGGACCGAATTCAGGCGGTGCTCCCGGCGTTCGGTGCATCCTCCCTCGAAGCCCAACGAATCATCTCCCTGCTTCGTGAAGCAGGCGCCATCAGTCCTTACACGGCCCAGCCGTTTCGCGCGCGGTCCCGAATAGAGGAACGCACGTTCCTCCACCTCCTGCGCCTCGGCGCGATCCGCCAACCGGCGCCGGGGCGGTACTATCTGGACGAGCAAGTGCTCAGGACGTTACCGATGCAAGGCGTGCTCCCGTGGTGGTGAAGGGGCGGCCGACCATGCCCTCACGTATACATGCCATCGTCCCGCGGGTCGCCCTCGCCGCCGCCTTGCCCTTGCTCGCGCTGATCGTCGGCAGCTATTTCTGGTACATCCGGCCCTACGTCGTGCCGCCGGGCACGGACATCTTCACGGCGGTGCAGGGGACCTGGGCCTGGACCACCTCGGACAGCGCGTGCACGCGGGATTGGCATCGAATCACCTTCTCATCGGATCATCGCATCATGCGTATTACCAGCTCCAAGCCCTACAAGGGCACGGATGGGAAGCTCGACTCCGTAGCGGTTTACGACATTCAGGCCGCTACGGGGACGTGGATTCGTGGGGCGATACGCGGCGAGACACGTCTAACCGCCGAGGGCCGCCCTGTCGTCTGGGATTTGGTGCTTCGTTCCGCTGATCGCTATGCGTGGCATCGCACGGACTGGTCGCAGGGGGGCTACACGCGGGAGATCGAGCGGTGCTCGGACAAGGCGGATCTCCCGTGAACATATTCCCGATCGCACCCGCCGAAAGCCGCTACCTGTGGTTCCTCATTCCCGTCGGCGTCATCCTCCTCGGAGCGATGGCGCTCTTGGTCACATCGGTTCGGGGTGCTCACGCGTCGCGCTTCGAAATCCAGCCCGACGGCTTGCGTCTCGAAGGCGATCTCTACGGACGGTTGGTACCCAAATCACAACTGCGTGTGGACCTGGCTCGCCGCGTCGATCTGGGGCGCGATGAAGCACTCAGGCCGAGGTGGCGCCGAGTGGGAACTGGACTCCCCGGCTACCAGGCTGGCTGGTTTCGCCTCCGCAACGGGGAGAAGGCCCTGCTGTATCTGACGGACCGCTCACGGGCGGTCTACATTCCTACCACGGCTGGCTACAGTTTGCTACTCAGCCCTGCGGACCCCGATGGCTTCCTGTCCCGGTTGCGGAGCGTCTTGGGGGGACTCGGGAGGTGAACTTGCGCGCTGTCTTCGCCGGTTTGACCCTTGCTGTCACCGCCCTTGAGCTGCCGGCTCCTGCACGCTCCCAGTCCCTGGTTGCGGGCATGTGGTCGGGTTCTCTCACCGACCCGTATGGTCATTCCAGGCCGGTCCTCTACAGCGTAGCGGGTCCTCGTGACTCTCTGTCTATCACGCTGTCCGAACCTCCAGGTGTAAGGCCGGTGGCTTTTGCTGACGTTCACCTGTTGGCCGATACCCTGGCGTTCAGGTTCGCCGGTGGCGCCCAAGGCTCGCGAGTCGCCTGCAAGTTGTTGCGGCTGACAGATGGGGTCTACGAGGGTAGCTGCGTGGACTCTCAAGGGCGGGAGGGGCGCATGCGCATGACCCCTCCTGGGACGAAGCAGCCCCCAACCCGGCAGCTCTTCAACGGGACAGACTTGACCGGCTGGCACGCCGACGTCCCCGCCGCCGACACCAATGCGCGGCTGCGCAGTCCGTTCCTCGTGCGCAACGGGATGCTCGTGAGCCTGGGTGAGCCCCGCGGGCATCTCATCACCGATTCCAGCTACCACGACTACCGCCTGGAGGTCGAATACCGCTTCGCCGCGGCGCCCGGGAACGCCGGTGTGCTGGTGCACGCGTCGACTCCACGCGCCCTCTACGGCATGTTCCCGCGCTCCATCGAAGTGCAGATGGAGCACGGAAATGCCGGCGATTTCTGGTGTATCGTGGAAGACATCCGCGTTCCCGACATGGAGCGTCGGCGCGGACCTCCGGCGCGGTGGGGGACTACGGAGGGCAAGGCGCGGCGCATCCTCAACCTGACCGACGACTCCGAGAAGCCCGTCGGAGAGTGGAATACCATGGTGATCGAGGCGGTCGGCCGCGCCATCAGAGTCTGGGTCAACGGCGATCTGGTGAATGACGGCTCGGATGCCACCGCCGATCGCGGCCGGATTGCGTTGCAGTCGGAAGGGTCCGAGGTCGAATTCCGCAAGCTTTCGCTGAGTCCGATCAGCGCGCTGACCACCCACGCTGACCATTGAACGCTGCCGCTCCACCGAGCTGACGAACTCGGTGGCCGCGGCGGTCTCCAGCCTGTGCGATGCCGCCTATGGCACCGTCACAGCGCCGTTGTTCGCGTCGCTCGGCCCTGGCGAACATCTCCTCGGGCTGCGGCAGGGTGCGGTGGTATCTCACCTCATGTGGGTCACGCGCTGGCTGCAGCCGGCCGGCCAACCGGCGCTCCGGACTGCCTACGTGGAAATGGTTGCGACCGCGCCATGGGCGCAGCGGCAGGGATACGCCAGCGCGCTGCTGGCGCACTTTGGGTCTCAGGTGAGTGACTACCAATTGGCCGCGCTGTGTCCGGCTACCGAGCATCTCTATGCGCGCCTCGGCTGGCGTTTCTGGCGTGGGCCGCTGTCCGCGAGAAAGGACGATGGCATCATGGCGACGCCCGACGAGCGAGTCATGATTCTGGCTCTACCGCAGACACCGTCACTCGACCTGGACTCTCCCCTGTCGGTGGAATGGCGTCGGGGCGAGGTGTGGTAGGGTTACAAGCCCGGCAGGTCGCCGGTGTGGTGGTCGCGGGTGAGATGCACGAACGCTTCGGCGGCGAGCACACCTACCTCTCGTCCGCGCCACTGCGCCATGATCTCGTGATGTTGCCGCCAGATGGCCTGGCCGTCCTGGCTGCCATGCGCGAACAGGGCGGCCTTTTTCTGTTCGACCACGGACGAGATGTCCACGTAGGTGTTCGGTAGAAAGCCTTCTGTCTGACTCCCGCTGTTGACTTCGAAGAAGTAGAGTCGCGCCGTTCGCACGTCTCCTCCCATCCACGCCCGGATCGTGAGGATGCTCGCGACCTGATGGTCCATGTGCGTGTCCACTGGCCAGTGCGTGAACACCACGTCGGGATGGGCGGCGCCGAGGAGTCGACTCATCGCATCCACCTGCGCTCGGGTCACTTCGGTCGCGCCGTCGATTTGGCCGAAGAACACCGGCTTCGCGCCGATGATCTTGCAGGCGGTCTCGCACTCAGCGGAACGAATCTTCGCCGCTTCCTCCAGCGACTTGCCGGAGATGCCGCGCTCGCCACGCGTGACATAGACGATCGTGACCGCGTGCCCGAGCGCCGCGTACCGCGCCAGCGTCCCGCCGCACCCCGACTCCGGGTCGTCCGGATGCGCGCCGACACACACGACGGTCAGGCCGGTCGCGCCGGGCTCGGCTGGGGCCGACACCAGCGGCAGCGCGCTCGCAGCCATCTGTTGTACGAAGCCACGGCGCGTCAGGTCACGTTCGTTCATCGAACCCGCCTGGTGGAATGCGTCGCCACAAATATGAGTTCGGTGCGCCGTGTCAGGGCCACGTCCTCCGCTGAAACATCGCGCTCGTCGGCCTCGTGGTGTATGTCGAGATGTTCCATATTGTTGATAGGATCTCACCATGACCTTCAAACCTGCGATCTGGTTCCCCATCGCCGTCGCGCTGAGCGCCATCAACCTGGTCGGCGTCGGGTTCGCGGTCGGCCCAGGCGAGTCGTTGCATGCGGCGACTCACGCGGCGCTCGCGCTGGTGTTCGGGTTATGGGCCCAGCGCCTGCGGCGCGCTCCCCGCGACGGCCAGCTTCAGGCTTCGCCCGTAGCGTCCGAGGAGCTCGACGCGCTCGCCGCCGAGGTGAGTAGGCTGCGGCAGGAGGTGAGCGACGTGCAGGAGCGCCTGGACTTCACCGAACGGATGCTGGCGCAGCGACCGGAACCACCCCGCGTGGGCCCGCAGCGCTAGCGTCCCAAGCCACCCCACCATTCGCGCATGAGCACGGTTGATCGAGCCCCAAAACGTCGACCAGCCACCGTCTCGCCTGTGCATCCCCTGCCCACAGCGCTGGCCCGAGCGGAGAGCCCAGGAAGATCAACGTCCCCCCCCGTCCGCTCCGGCGCTTGAGGGCCACCGGCAGACCATCCACCCACGCGATGACCTCACCCGCCTGACGCCCGACCGGCACCGCACGGCTGAAATCGCGGACCTTCGCGGAGGATGGCCAGGTGTAGTCCACATACGGTATGCGCGGAGCGCTCGTGGGCGCGGACCACAGCGGTACAGGTGCCTCGACGCGGAGGTGCAGGTAATCGCGCAGCGCCACGCGGTGGGCGCGGAAATCCCGACCGGCAGCGAAGCCTGCGCCTGACTCGAGGAGTACGATCCCTCCCGCTTGGAGACAGCTCACGATCGCACGGACCGCCGGCGGTGGAAGCGTGAGCGCCGCCGGAACGATTAACGCCGTGCGACGAAGTGCGAGGCCTGTCAGCGCTGACTCGTATCCAGCAAGGGACTCACGCAGCGAGCAGGACTCCTTCAAGTCAAGCACGGCCGCCCAATGGGACCGGTCCGGGCGCAGGAGATCGAACGGCAACGCCAGCGTTGCCGCCCCGGCGGCATAGCCAAGGAATCGCCGGCGGGTCATCCCCACCTCACAGCCTTCCGGAAATCAGGCGGTCCATCGCCCGGGCGGTGTCGTCAAACTGCTGGTCAGGCGCGTACCGGTAGCGCGCCTCCATTTCCGCCACCAACCAGCCGTCGTACCCTACCTTGGTCAGCGCGGCGCGGATGGCGGGCCAGTTGTTGTCACCCAGAAACAGATTCGTGTATACACTCTGGTCGCCACAGCGCCCGCGTTTCTTCATCACGTCTTTCAGGTGAATTCGAGTGATGCGTGGTCCGTGGATCTCAATCCATTGTTCTGCAAACCCCGTGTCGTGGATGTTGCCGACGTCGAGGTGGATCCCCACGGCGGGGCTGTTCACGTCGTTCAAGAATTGCCAAAACTCCCGCGGGCTGATGAGAAACCGATGCTCGGCGTTGCAGTTCTCGCATCCAATCCTGACGCCGGCGCGTGCGGCCTGCTCGCCCAGCGGCCTGAGGGCCTCCACGCAGCGCTGGTACACCTCGTTGTAGGGGACTTCCTCGGTCACCAGGCCGGCGACCAGCAGGATCGCGTCGGTGCCGAGCAGCACCGCGGTCTCGATTTCCCGCTCCACGATGCGCACCGCCCGGCCCCGGACCTTGGGGTCGCGCGCCGAGAGGGGCGAGGCCCAGTGCAATCCGGTCGAGACGTTGGATACCACGAGACCGGCGTTTTCGATTTTGCGCCGCAGCTCCCGCACCTCAGCGTCCGCGGTGGTCAACTGAAACCACGGCACGTCGCCCAGCCAGAGCTCGATGCCGTCGAACCCGGCCTGCTTGACGAGGTCCAGGCCCTTCTCGAATCCCCACTCCTTGCGAATCATGTTATCGCCGATGGCTTTCTTCATAAGCGCGCATCATACTCCAAATGAGCCTCGCCGGCGACACCCGATCACTTGAACCAAGTCAGGATGGCGTAGATTTTATGGAACCCACGCGCCGGTGCGCCTGTCATCCTGAGCGCCGCAGGCGCGAAGGATCTGCTTGTGGCGTGGATCATGGGAGCGCGCATGGATTTCGACCTGGACCTGACGATCGAGGTGCTGCGACGTTCGCCCGCTACACTGCGGGCGCTGCTCGACGGTCTCAGCGAGTCTTGGATCCGAGGCAACGAGGGTCCCGAAACATTCAGTCCGTTCGATGTGGTAGGGCACCTCATCGACGGTGAGGAAACCGATTGGATCACGCGAGCACGCATCATTCTTGCCAAAGGACCCAATCTCCGCTTCGAGCCCTACGATCGATTCCGCCACCGGGCGCGCAACCCGGGGCGCTCCGCCGAGTCGCTCCTCGCCGAGTTTGCACGCTTGCGGGCTGCGAACGTGCAGCAGCTCGAGTCCTGGAAGCTGACGGCGACGGAGCTCGCTCTCCCCGGTGAACACCCGAGTCTGGGCCGGGTGACGCTGCGACAGTTGTTGGCAGCATGGGTCGTGCACGACCTCGGACACCTGGCTCAGGTAGCGAGGGTGATGGCGAAGCAATACCGCAATGAGGTCGGGCCGTGGACGCCCTTTCTGCCGGTGCTCACAGACCATCCCGTCCCGCGCTCCTGATTTCCCGGGATTTCGGCTTTCGGCTCGGAGGCCTCGCGGACTACCTTAGGTAGCGACCAACCCCCCTGTGTCGGAGGCTCGATACGTTCGTTCTCATTCGCACGGCGACCTACGCCACCCTGTTTGTCGGCCTGCTTTTGGTGCTCCTCCCGAGGCGCATACTCCAAGCGTCGGGCATAGGCCCCCCTACCACGCTCGGCCTCTTGAAGGTGGCGGGAGTGCTGGTCGGCGTGGCCGGCGGTGCCCTGGCGCTCTGGTGCATCCTCACGTTCGCCATGCTCGGCAAGGGAACGCCGGCTCCGTTCGATCCACCTCGGCGTCTCGTGGTCGCGGGACCCTATCGGTACGTTCGTAATCCCATGTACATCGGCGCGGGGCTGGCACTGGCCGGGGCGGCGATGTTCTATGGATCGTTGCCGCTGCTCGGCTACACGGGCCTGTTCCTCCTGGTGACGCACGCGTTCGTCGTGTTCTATGAAGAGCCCACGCTGGCGCGCTTGTTCGGCCAGCAGTACCGGGCCTACCGGACGCGCGTGCACCGCTGGCTGCCACGCTTCTCGGCGCGGGACTCGGGGGGGCCCCTTGAATCTCGATGAAGCGCGTGCTGGTAATCGGCTCTGGTGGGACGGGGAAGACCACGGTCGCCCAGCGTCTCGCCCGGCGGACGGGCCTCCCTCTCATCCACCTCGACCTGCTCTATTGGCGGCCCGGATGGCAGCCGACGCCGAGCGAAGAATGGCGCGAGGCCGTTCGGCGGCTGGTGGCCGGTGAAAGGTGGATCATCGACGGCAACTACGGCGGGACCCTCGACCTCCGTCTGGCGGCCTGCGACACCGTCGTGTTCCTCGATCTGCCCCGCGTGCTTTGCCTTTGGCGTGTCCTGGTCCGGCAGCTGCGCTATTTTGGCCGGGTGCGCCCCGAGCTCCCCAGGGGGTGTCGCGAGCGGCTGAGCTGGGCGTTCCTCGTGTGGATCTGGACCTATCCGTTGCGCCGCCGGGGGAGCATTCTGACGCGGTTACATGCGCTCGACAAGGGGAAGCGGGTCGTCATTTTGCGCACTGCGCGCGAGATCGAGGATTTCATCTCCGGGGATCGACCATAAACTCCACCGACTAGGGAACAGCTCGGGACACTCGTGTTCACGGAGTCCGCCGAACTCTACGACCTCATCTACTCCAGCTTTAAGGACTACCGGGCGGAGGCGGCTCAGATCGCCGGTCTGCTGCGGTCTTTTCATCCGGCCTGCCGCACGCTGCTCGACGTGGGCTGCGGCACCGGCGAGCACGCTCGTCTGCTCGCCGGCCTCCACGCCTTCACGGTGGATGGACTGGACTTGAGCGCAGACTTTCTCCGGATTGCGCGTGCGAAACACTCCGGCGGGCGGTTCTTCGAGGCGGACATGAGCGACTTCCAGCTTCCCGATCGGTACGACGCCATCCTCTGCCTGTTCAGCTCGATCGGCTACTTGAAGACGCTCGATCGGATCACGCAGGGGCTGCGCTGTTTCCGCAAGCATCTGAAACCGGATGGCGTCGTCATGGTCGAGCCGTGGTTTACGCCCGACAAGATGAATGCGGGCCACCACTCGAGCCGCGCCGCCGCAGCTCCGGGCGTTCGCGTGCAGCGACTTAGCACGACTGAAGTAGAAGGCCGGCTCTAGCGGCTGCGCTTCGAGTATACGATTGAGACCATGGACGGAGTACGCCACGCGGGCGAGGTTCATGAACTGGGTCTCTTCACGGTCGAGGAGATGCTCTCTGCGTTCCAGGCGGCAGGTCTGTCGGCACAGCATGACCCTTCCGGACTCGCGGGACGCGGCCTGTACATCGCCCGGATTGCACCGGGTGGTTCCAACGTCTGATGGAGCGCCGCTTCGGCCTGATTCACGCCACGGCGCTCAACATGACGAACATGATCGGGATCGGACCGTTCATCACGATCCCGCTCCTCATGTC
>WNGO01007680.1_pt1 | contig 13825 bp, 11 predicted proteins | sample 5400511 | NCBI WGS metagenome assembly WNGO01 (sample SAMN13153380, study PRJNA577476) | soil metagenome | isolation source: 20 cm soil or saprolite under Garry oak tree replicate 2 | place: USA:California | collected 2016-06-15
CGGCCTTGCGGTCAGCGTCGATCACCGCGAGCCCGGCGGCACCGTCCACATCCGCTACCGGGACCTTGAACAGTTCGACGAGATCTTGCGAAGGCTGGATAAGCGGAGCTGACTTCTCGCCGTCACCCCCGCCGCTTCGCATTCGCCGCGATCGACAGCAGCGTCCGCTGCGCGATCGCCGCCGCCAGCGGCGTCTGCTTGCGCATCTCCAGCGCCGCGACCGCGAGCTGCTCGATGATCAGCAGCAGCCGCGCCGCACTGAAATTGCGCAGCGCGGTTTCGACATTGCCCTTCCGCGAAAAGTGCAGCCGCGGAAAGCCGCTGTCCAGCAAGGTCGACAGCGGGGTTCCCTCGGCAACCGCGAGCGCCGATTTGTGCAGCCAGGCCGCCTGGCGCTGGGTGGCGGAGATGATCATGCCCGGATAGGTGCCGGCGACCATGGCCTTGGCAAATTCGGTTTCGACCAGATCCGGCTTTCCGGCAAACGCGCCGTCCACGATCGGATCGACCTTCAGCTCGGAAGCGTCGGCGACCACCGCCATCACGTCCTCGAGCGTGACCTCGGCTTCGCCGTGGGCATAAAGCGCGAGCTTGCGCAGTTCGTTGCGCGAGGCCTGACGGTCGCCGCCGAGCAACGCCATCAGCACCGCACGCGCGTCCGCCGCGATCCGCAAATTGGAAACCCGCAGCTCGTCGTCGATCAATCTCGTCAGATCACGCTCGCCGTCGGGATAGCAGCCGATCGCAACCGCGGTCTTGGCGCGCTCGCAGGCCTTGCGCAGCGGCGATTCCGGCCGCAGCTCGCCGGCCTCGATCACGATCCGGCAATCCTTCAGGGCCACGTCCGCGAGCGTATCGACGCCGCTGGCAAAACTGCGCGAGCCGGCCCGGACCCGGATGGCGCGGCGGCCGCCGAACAGCGGCACCGTCATCGCTTCATCGACCAGCCGCGACGGGTCGGCCGAGAGTTCGTCGCCGTCCAGCCGAACCAGTGAAAACGGATCGCTGGGGTCGTCGACCGCGGATGCCAGCAGCGCTTCGGCGCGCTCACGCACCAGGCCGGAATCGGGACCGTAGAGCAGGATGATCGGTCGACCCGGATCGGGCCGGGCGAGAAAAGCGTCGATCTCTTTTCCGCGAAGCGCGACCACGATGAGACCCTTTGAATTTAACACGGTCATTCCGGGACACGCGTCTTCGCGTGGACCTCAGATGTGCGATTGCACATCGGGGAATCTCGATGTGATTCTAGATTCCGGGTTCGCGCTAACGCGCGCCCCGGAATGACGGAGGGTTCAGGTGCCGGCGACGAAGAACGACGCCAGCCGGGTCTGGATGTTGTCGGCGATCTCTCGACACGCGCGATCCTCGGCATCCCGGTAGGCGCGCGAGCGGGCAAAACGCTGCAGTTGCCCCGGGATGTCATAGGACACGCGGGAGAACGTGGTGCCGGTCATGACCGATTTGTTCGAGGCGATCTCGATCAGATTGTACTGCGCGTCGATGCCGTAGTTTTCGCTGGAGGGCAGCGCGGTGGCCGGATCGACCATCAGCGACGAACGGCTGGTGGTGAACCGCAGCACCAGCCGGTGGGTGGGCGGCATGCCGGTGGCGTTGCCGTACAGCTTGAACGCCAGCGCATTGCGGATTTCCACCCCCAGCCGGGCGTCGCGCGAGGCGTTCGGCTTGTCCACCGGCGGGACTTCGACGCCCATCAGCTTTTCGCGCAGGGCGGGCGAGCCGTCGCTATGTTCGGCGTACATCGGCTGAAAGCAGCCGGCTGTCAGCGCCGCCAAAGCGGCCACGATCAGAAGCCGAGCGGCGATGCGGGTACTAGCCAACGACATTCACGATCCTCATGGGAACAATAATGACCTTGCGGACGGCCTTGCCGCCGAGGGCCTGTTTTACCGCATCGAGGGCCAAAACGGCAGCCTCAATTTCCGGATTTTGCGCATTGCTGGCCACTGTGACTTCGCCGCGCTTCTTGCCGTTGACCTGAACCACCAGCGTCACGGTGTCTTCCACCAGCAAATCGCGTTCGATTTGGGGCCAATGGGCCTCGGAAATCAGACCCGGCTGCCCCAGCACCGTCCAGCATTCCTCGGCCAGATGCGGCATCATCGGCGCGAACAAATGAACCAGGATGACCGCGGCCTCGCGGGTAGCCCATCCCAGGTCGGGGGAGGGCTGCGCCTCGCGTCCCAGCACCTCGCCCAGCGCATTGGAGAATTCCCTGATGTAGGCGAGGCAGACATTGAAATGCAGCTTCTCGATCCCGGCCGAGACCTTGTCCAGCGCGCCATGCGCCGCCTTGCGGATCGCCAGCGCGTCGGCGCCAAACGACGCCGGCCGCGCCGACGGGGCGGCCTTGGCGATCTCGGCCGACTCGTTGACCAGCCGCCACAGCCGCTGCACGAATCGCGACGCGCCCTGCACCCGCTCATCGCTCCAGATCACGTCGCGGTCCGGCGGCGAGTCCGACAGCATGAACCAGCGCGCCACGTCGGCACCGTAGGTCGTGATGATGTCGTCGGGGTCGACGGTGTTGCGCTTCGACTTCGACATTTTTTCGATCGGCCCGATCGAGATTTCCTCGCCCGATGTCAGCAGGCTGGCGCGGCGGCCGTTGCCGCCGGTCTCGATTCTGACCTCGGCCGGTGTGACGTAACTGCCGTCGGCCTTGTGATAGGTCTCGTGCACCACCATGCCCTGGGTGAACATGCCGGCGAACGGCTCATCCATGCCGATGTGACCGGTCGCCTTCATGGCGCGGATGAAGAAGCGGCTGTACAGCAGATGCAGGATCGCGTGCTCGACGCCGCCGATATACTGGTCGACCGGCATCAGCCGGTCCACCACCGCCCCGGTGGTCGGCGCCTTCTGGTTCCACGGATCGGTGAAGCGCGCGAAGTACCACGACGAATCCACGAAGGTGTCCATGGTGTCGGTTTCGCGGGTGGCCTTGGCCCCGCATTGCGGGCAGGCGACATGCTTCCAGGTCGGGTGGTGGTCGAGGGCGTTGCCGGGTTTGTCGAACGTCACGTCCTCGGGCAGCACCACCGGCAGGTCCTTGTCGGGCACCGGCACCACATCGCAGGTCGGGCAGTGGATCACCGGGATCGGGCAGCCCCAATAGCGCTGGCGCGAGATGCCCCAGTCGCGCAGCCGGAAGTTCACCTGGCGCTCGCCGACCGGCATGTTGCCGCGCAGCGTTGCCTCCAGCCGTTTCGCCACCTCTTCCTTGGCCTGCTCGATGGTCATGCCGTCGAGGAAGCGCGAATTGATCATGCGGCCGTCGCCGTCATAGGCGGTGTCGGTAATGACAAACGCCTTCGGGTCCTGGCCTTCCGGGCAGACCACGGGCGTATTGCCCAGTCCGTATTTATTGACAAAATCGAGGTCGCGCTGGTCGTGCGCGGGGCAGCCGAAGATCGCGCCGGTGCCGTATTCCATCAGCACGAAGTTGGCGACATAGACCGGCAGCTTCCAGTTTTCGTCGAACGGATGGATCGCCCGGATGCCGGTGTCGAAACCCTGCTTCTCGGCGGTGTCGATGATTTCCTGAGCCGTGCCGATGCGTTTTGTTTCCGCGATGAATTCAGCGAGCTTCGGGTTCTTCGCCGCGGCGGCCTGCGCCAGCGGATGATCCGGCGCGATCGCCATGAACTTGGCGCCGAACAACGTGTCGTGCCGTGTGGTAAAAATCCTCAGCTCGGTCTCGCCGGATGGCGTCGAACCTTCAGGCAAGGTTTTGGGGTCGAGCGCGAAGCGCACCAGCATACCCTCGGAACGCCCGATCCAGTTGCGCTGCATCAGCCGCACCTTGTCGGGCCAGCGATCCAGCGTGTCGAGCGCGTCCAATAATTCCTGCGAATATTTCGAGATCTTGAAGACCCACTGATTCATCTCGCGCTGCTCGACGATGGCGCCGGAGCGCCAGCCGCGGCCGTCGATCACCTGCTCATTGGCGAGCACGGTCATGTCGACCGGGTCCCAGTTGATCTTGCGCTTCTCGCGCTCGGCGAGGCCTGCGCGCAGGAAGTCGTTGAACAGCTTCTGCTGATGCCTGTAATAGCTGGAATCGCAGGTCGCGAATTCGCGTGTCCAGTCGAGCGACAGCCCGATCGACTGCAGCTGCTTTTTCATCGCGGCGATATTGTCGTAGGTCCACGCCTTCGGCGCGACCTTGCGCTCGATCGCGGCGTTTTCCGCCGGCAGCCCGAACGCGTCCCAGCCCATCGGGTGCAGCACGTTGAAACCCTTGGCCCGCATGAAGCGCGCCAGCACGTCGCCGAGCGTGTAGTTGCGGACATGGCCGATATGGATTCGCCCGGACGGGTAGGGGAACATCTCGAGCACGTAATATTTCGGTCGCGGGTCGTCGTTTTTGGAGGCGAAGATCGCCTTCTGGTCCCACTGGCGTTGCCAGCGCGGCTCGGATTCACGTGCGTTGTAGCGTTCGGAGGTCATGGAATCGCAGGGCTTTTTTATGGGATCCGGGGCCCACTTTGGGGACGGCGGACTAGGCCATAAAAGACCGCGAGGGGTCAATGGGTTGCAGGCAACGGAAACACCGCCATTTGCGCTAGCCGACGGCGAAAATTCCGTAAACCTAGATTCGAATATCTCACAAAATGCCTGCGGCAGTTGGCTTTTTGAGGTTATCCGGAACATTTGACTCGGTCAGATTGAGGCACGATTAACGGATCCATGGGAGGTTGCGGCCGGAAAACCAGAGCTGGCTCACAGACAAAAGATCATTCTAAATCGTGACGCGCGACGTGATTGACGAGGTTGATTTCGAATACGCGACGGCCGTCGCGGAAAAAGCCGTGCGCTCGATGGAGCAGAATCGCGTACCGCCGACGCCGAACAATTTTCACACCTGGTTCAAGTACTCGCTCGGCACCTCACCCGATCTCAAACGGGCGATCGATATTCTGGTCGGCAACAAACGAAAGTTCGACACCACCACCAATCACGACCTGTTTGCGACCTATGTCGGATCGCAAGCCGTCGCCGACGACACCGATCTCAACAACGTTTCGCACCAGCTCCATTCGGTCATCGCCTCCGCCAATCAGTATCTGACGGTGGCCATCGCCGATAACCGCTCGCAAATACTGGCCATCAACGATGCCACCGACGACAGCGAAACCGCCGGTCCAAAACGGCTCATCGAAAATCTGCTGAGTGAATTGGCCAAAACGATCACGCGTGCAACGAAACTGGAGGCGCGCTTCGTCGAGTCGACGCGGGAGCTGGACGCGATCCGCGATTCGCTGAACAAGTCGGAGGAGCGCGCCAAGACCGACGCGCTGACGGGACTGCCCAACCGCCATGCCCTCGATGAATTCTTTCGCATCGCCCAGATCGCGGCGATGGAAAAAGGCGAGCCGCTCAGCGTCCTGCTGATCGACATCGATCATTTCAAGTCGTTCAACGACAATTTCGGGCACGGCGTCGGCGACCAGGTGCTTCGATTGATGGCGAACGTGCTGCGGGAGCGGGTCCGGGAATACGATCTGCCGGCGCGATATGGCGGGGAAGAACTCATCGCCGTGCTTCCGGGTGCCAACCTCGCCACCTGCGAGGCGGTCGCCGAGCGTATCCGACGCCTGGTCTCGGAGTGTTCCATCACCCGCCGCTCGACCGGGGAGATCCTTCCCAGCGTCACGGTTTCGATCGGCGTCGGACAGTTTCAACCGGGCGAGTCGATGGCGGATCTGATCGATCGCTGCGATCGCGCGCTTTATCTCGCCAAGCGAACCGGACGCAACCGGGTCGTGACCGAGAACGAACTCGATCGCCGGCTGGCCGCGGGTTAGCCCGCCCGCGATTGCGTCAGCGGCAGCAGGCAGAATTTCCGCGCCGCCATAGCACCCGACCAACCGCACCCGACCAACCCAGTAGTATCACGGAGCTCTTAATGAGGTGCGGTTAACGCTTACGTGGGACGCTGTGGTCGAAGAACAGAAATTGTTCGCAGACAGGCGATCGTACCCAATCGTGACAGCCGCCGCGCTAGAAGAGGTTGATTTCGAATACGCGACAGCGGTCGCGGAAAAAGCCATGCGATCGATGGCGCAACAGCGCGTGCCGCCGACGCCGAACAATTTTCATACCTGGTTCAAGTATTCCCTCGGCACCTCGCCCGATCTCAAACGGGCGATCGATATTCTGGTCGGCAACAAGCGAAAGTTCGACACCACAACCAACCATGACCTGTTTGCGACCTATGTCGCACCGCATACCTCCGGCGAGATAGATCTCAACAACGTTTCGCAGCAGCTCCATACGGTCATGGCTTCCGCAAAGCAGTTTCTGACGGTGGCGATCGCCGATAACCGCTCGCAAATAAAGGCCATGAACGATGTCGCCGACCAGACCGAAGTCGTCGGGGTTGACCCAAAACTGCTGGTCGAAAACCTGCTGAACGAACTGGCCAAAACCGTTACACGTGCAACGAAACTGGAGGCGAGCTTCGTCGAGTCGACGCGAGAGCTGGACGTGATCCGCGACTCGCTGAGCAAATCGGAGGAGCGCGCCAGAACCGACGCGCTCACGGGTTTGCCAAACCGCCATGCCCTCGATGAGTTTTTTCGCGTCGCCCAGATCGCGGCGATGGAAAAAGGCGAGCCGCTCAGTGTCCTGCTGATCGACATCGATCATTTCAAGTCGTTCAACGACAATTTCGGGCACGGCGTCGGCGACCAGGTGCTTCGATTGATGGCAAAGGTCTTGCGGGAGCGGGTCCGGGAAATCGATCTGCCGGCTCGATATGGCGGCGAAGAGCTGATAGCCGTACTTCCGGGTGCCAACCTCGCCGCCTGCGCGGCGGTTGCCGAGCGCATACGCCGCTCCATCTCGGAGTGTTCCATCACCCGCCGCTCGACCGGGGAGGTTCTTCCCAGCATCACGGTGTCCATCGGTGTCGGGGAGTTTCAGATGGGCGAGGCGATGTCGGATCTGATCGAGCGCTGCGATCGCGCGCTTTATGTCGCCAAGGGAACCGGACGCAACCGGGTGGTGACCGAGAACGAACTCGATCGTGACCGAGAACGAACTCGATCGCAAGCGGGCTGCGGGTTAGCTCGCGATCGAGATCGCGCCGTCCGTGATCTGCACGAACCCATGCTCGACCACAGCGTTACGGCCGCGGCGCTTGGCGGCATAGAGGGCTGCGTCGGCGGCCTCGATCAGGTCGCCCGGCTGTTGTGCGGCATTCGGTTTGGTGCAGGCGACGCCAACGCTGACGGTGACGGTTTGATGCAGGCTGGTGGCGTGAGGCATCGCGAGGTTCTGGACCGCCGCCCGCACCATCTCGCCGATCTCCAGTGCGCGGCCCGCGCCGGTGTTCGGCAGCAGCAGGCAGAATTCCTCGCCGCCATAGCGCCCGGCAAAGCCCATGGTCTCGGCGGCAACTCCGGACAGCGTTTCGCCGAGCCTGGAGAGGCAGACGTCGCCTTCGGGGTGGCCGTAAGTGTCGTTGAACAGCTTGAAGTGATCGACGTCGATCATCAGCAGCGACAGCTCGCTGTCATATTGCTGGGCCTTCATCCATTCGAAGTCGAGCCGGCTCTGGAAGCCGCGCCGGTTGGCGAGGCCGGACAGCATGTCGATCGAGGCGATCACGGTCAACCGTTCGTTGGTGGCGACCAGCTCGCGCTCGCGCTCGGCAAGCTGCGCCGCCATCGCGTTGAGCGCGCGGGCCAGCGGAATGAATTCCGCCGGCAGGCGGTTGCGCGCCGCGCGCACCGACCAGTCGCCCTGGCCGAACCGTTTCGCCATCCCCGCCATCATCTCGATCGGCCGGATGATAAGCTTCTCGGCAGCGATCAATGCGCCGAGCAGCACGAACAGGCAGACGAACCCCAGCTGCAGATAGGCGGTGCGAATCTCCCGGTCGATGGTGGCAGAAACCCTGGTCTCGTCGATGCTGACGATCAGCCGCGATCCGGTGCCGGCAATGCGCGCAAAACTGACCGCGCGCTTCGAGCCATCCACGGCGACGAAGGAAAGCGATCCTTCCGCCTGGTCCGAATCGATCGCCTTTGCCGCGATGGCCGATAGCAATGGTACTGCATCGAGCGACCGGCCGATCATGCTGACCTGATCGGCCGGCGCCGCCAGCACGGTTCCGATGCTATCGATCAGAACCGCCGAAACGCCGGGGCGGCCGCCGAGATTGCTCATGATCTTCGACATCCAGTCGAGATTGACGCCGGCGAGAACGATGGAATCCGCATCTGAATTGATGGCGGAGACCGGATAAGCCGCCATCATGACCGGGTTGTTGGTAAGCTTGGCGAGCAGAAAGTCGCTGAAGACAATCTCGCGCGACTCGCGCGCCTTCATGAGATAGGCCCGGTCACTGAGATCGACACCGACAAAGATGTTGTTTGTCGAGCATTGAACGCGTCCGTCGCCGCCAACAATCAGCAGAGTGCGAATCCACGGCAGATTGACCGGCAGGCTGGCGCGCAGGATGTCGCAACTACGACCTACGCCAACCGAGGCGCGGATATAGGCCGTCGATTTCAGCACCGTCTCGACCGAGGAGATCATTTCGCGCTGTGCATCAGCGCTATGCTGCGCGAGTTTCAGGAATTCCTGGGAGGCGAGCGCGACCTGTTTGGCGCGGTTGTCCTCGAGCGAGCGGACGCGTTCCAGCATCAAGGGCGCCACCAGGATCAGCGCCAGCAACGCCAGCCGCGCGCGGATTCCAAGAAGCTTCTTGAGTTTCACTCTTTTGCGGTTGAAAGTAACGCGTGACATCTTCATCCCCGGGCTCACATGCTAGAGAGAGGGGTTCAAGAAGCCTTTCCAGAATTTGGTAAAATTCGAACGACCCCGTAAATTTACCAACCATAGATGACATGGCGCCCGAAATCCCAGCATCGATAACTCCGCATTTACCAAACCGGCTGTCCGCGGTGGAGCAGGACATCGCGCGCGCCTGCGAGCACGCCCGCCGGGATCGCTCCTCGGTGACGCTGATCGCGGTTTCCAAGACGTTCGATGCAGAGGCAATTGCGCCGGTCATCGCGGCCGGACAGCGCGTATTCGGCGAAAATCGCGTGCAGGAAGCCAAAGCGAAGTGGCCAGGGTTAATATCGGCTTATCCTGATATCGCCCTGCATCTGATCGGGCCGCTGCAATCCAACAAGGCCAGGGAAGCCGTGGCGCTGTTCGACGCGATCCATTCGGTCGACCGTCCGAGTATTTGCGAGGCGTTAGCCAGGGAAATCGATTCCCAAAAACGCCGGCCGCAATTGTTCGTTCAGCTCAATACCGGCGAGGAGCCGCAGAAGGCGGGCGTCGCCCCAGCCGAGGCGGATGCCTTCATTGCCGGCTGCCGCGAAAAATATGGCTTGCCGATTTCCGGCCTGATGTGCATTCCGCCGGTCGACGACGCGCCGGCGCCGCATTTCGCACTGACCGCCAAGATCGCCGAGCGCAACGGGCTGAAGGGCCTGTCGATGGGCATGAGCGCCGACTTCGCGATCGCCATCCAGTTCGGCGCCACCCATGTGCGCGTCGGCTCGGCGATTTTCGGACATCGGTGATTCCCCGTCTTTGCGAGGAGCGCAAGCGACGAAGCAATCCATACTGTTTCCGCGTTAGACAGTCTGGATTGGTTCGCTTGCGCTCGCAATGACGTGGAACGACCTATTTGAATGCCACCGACACCCTGCCGATCAACCCGAAATCGGCATCGAACACATCGCCGGACTGAATTGGCAGCGGAGCGTGGCAGGTGCCGGTGGTCACGACCTGTCCCGCTTTCAGCGTCACACCAAGCAGACGCAATTCGTTGGCGAGCCACGTCAGGGCAACCCTGGGGTCGCCAAGCACGTTCTTGCCATGACCGGTGAATTGCCTTGCCTGCAGCGTAATGACCGGTTTCTCCTCAACGAGATCGAGCGCGCGCCAGTTCGACGCCGTTGGCGCACCGAGTACGAACAGGTGTGCGCATGCATTGTCTGCGATGATTTGTGCGGCTCCAGCGCTGACGAAATCCGCGAACCGCGAATCGGGGATCTCGATTGCCGGATGAAGCGTGCCGACCGCATCGAGAACCTCTGCTACGGTGTAGGCTTGCGATCGCGGCGGCAGATCGGTCGCCATGCGAAAGGCGAATTCCGGCTCGGCGACGCGCATTTCATTTCCCGCCATCGAAGCCGTGCCGCCATCCGGAATCACCGTCTCGGGCAGGATGCGTCCAGCCATCGGGCCATCGACATTGATATGCTTTTGCCCGGCTTCGCTGGTGGCTGCGATCTTCCAGCCGAACAGCGTTCCGGCCGAGTATTGTTCGATGGCCGCCTGGATCGCGTAACCTTCCGCGCGATCGCGAGGACGCTGTGACGCGTCGAGGCTTGCGAGCTTGGTGCCGGCGCGCCAATGATCCTGCAGGGCCCGTGATGCAGCCGCTATCTGATTTGTGTCGAGCATGGCTTTCGATATCCCGCAAATAGCGTTCATCCAATCACGATTCTGGTCTCGGGACCCAGCCGCGCCAGCAACCGCAGCATGGCCGGCTTCGGCATCGACACGCATCCTGCGGTCGGCCCGAAATTCCCGCGCGCCAAATGCAGGAATACCGCGCTGCCGCGGCCGGCGATGCGCGGGGAGCTGTTGTGATCGATCTCGACAATGAAATCATAGAGGTGGTCGTCGCGCGTGAGTCGATCGCCGCCGCAACCGGGCTCGAGCCGTACCGGCTGGTTGTAATGGCGGCTTTGAGGATCTTCGCACCAGGCGTCCGCGGGCCGAATGGCGCGGACGGGCAAGAATGTGCGTGGCCTCGGGTGGCGGTCGGCACGCCACCACAATTGCCGGGGCCGAAAGGTGCCCTTCGGGGTTCCGCCATCGCCTTCGCGCTTGTTGGCCCGGATGCCGCCGCGCCCAAGGGCGACCGGTATGGTCTGGCCGTCGGCGGTAAGCCACCCCCGGCACCGGTCGCCGGCGGCGGCGTTAATCCTGATCGCGGAAGCCGGCCGATCACGCGCGACTGTCTGATAAGTGATTGAAGTATGAGGAATTTCCATGCAATTCCTAAGTCTCTGCAGGTGGTGGTCGCGTGTAAATGCTCTATTTCACGCCATTACCGGACATTCATCCAAAAGCCCGCGAATTCTGGAGTACAGTGGGTTTTGGCTTGTGAATCTGTAACAGCGGCTTACCTGAATAAGAATCAAGACCGACGAACCAAGATTTTCCGACCCAGACACGGCCGAAAGCGTTCCGCGCCGGCCGCCTCCAAAGGATTGTACCCATGGCCAATGCCCGCAAGATCCTGATCGTGGAAGACGATACCGATCTGCGCGATACGTTGGTGGAGCAGTTGTCGCTGCACGACGAATTTGAAGCCTCCGCCGTCGACACCGGGGCCAAAGGCGCCAGCGCCGCCAAGGCCGATGCTCCCGATCTCGTGCTGATGGATGTGGGACTGCCCGACACCGATGGCCGCGAAGTCGTGCGCAGCCTGCGCAAGGGCGGGTTCAAGGCTCCGATCATCATGCTCACCGGCCACGATACCGACTCGGACACCATCCTCGGGCTCGAATCCGGCGCCAATGATTATGTGGCAAAGCCATTTCGCTTCGCGGTGCTGCTGGCGCGGATCCGGGCGCAGCTCCGCCAGCATGAAGCCAGCGAGGACGCGGTGTTTTCGGTCGGGCCCTACAGTTTTCGGCCCGGCTCCAAGATGCTGACCGGCGCCAACGCCAGGAAAGTACGGCTGACCGAGAAGGAAACCGCGATCCTGCGGTTCCTTTACCGGGCTGGTCAGTTGCCGGTGTCGCGGGAGACGCTGCTGCAGGAAGTCTGGGGCTATAATTCGGGGGTCACCACCCACACGCTGGAAACCCACATCTACCGGCTGCGTCAGAAGATCGAGAAAGATGCCGCCAATCCTGAAATATTGGTGACGGAAGCAGGTGGTTACAAGCTGGTACCTTGATACCATTGGGCCGCAATTGGTATTGGTGCCGGGTGTTCGAATCCGAAGTTTACCCCTGTGCGGCGGCTAATGCCTGGGGCGAATTTCGGCTTCGACGGCACCAGCAAGTGATAATTGCTGCGCGATTTTGATTCAGAAGTTTTCTTATGTTTTCTTGGAAGACGTGCGTTTTCTTGGAAGACTTGCGGCGGAAATGAAGAGAACTTCGGCACCACCGCACTAGCCCGGTCACCGGTTCTGCATGTCGATCGAAGATGATGTTGCCTTGCTCGAGCGCGTCCCGACATTGCGCCTGTTGGGGACGGACGCGCTGCGCATGCTGGCGATCGGGTCCGAGCAGCGCAATGTCGCGCGCGGCGACTTGCTCTTCAATGAAGGGGACGATGCGGACGCGGGATTTATCGTTCAGCGCGGCGCGTTCCGAATCGAAAACGGCGCTGGCGCCGAAATCGTCGCGGGTCCCGGTGCACTGATCGGCGAGCTTGCGTTGGTCGTCGCGATGCAGCGGCCGTCCACGGCAACCGCGCTGGAACATTCTTCGGTGATCCGCGTCGCGCGCAGCCTGTTTCAGCGCGTGCTGGAAAGCGATCCCACCGCCGCGCGCCGCCTGCGCGATGAATTCGCCGGCCGTACCAGCCAGATTGCCAGCGATATCCTGATGGCGGGCGCGAAGCTGAGTAGTTGACCTTATGACTCCGTCATTCCCCGATGTGCAAGTGCACACCGTGGAATGACGGTGTGAAGCTCACACCTCCAGCGTCACTGTCACCGGCACGTGGTCGGACGGCCGCTCCCAGCCGCGCGCATCCTTCGTGATCCGGAAATCGCTGACAGCGTCCTTGAGGGCGCGCGACACCCAGATGTGATCGAGCCGGCGGCCGCGATCGGCCAGCGTCCAGTCCGCGGCGCGATAACTCCACCACGTATAGACTTTTTCAGAGAGCGGGATGCGCGCGCGCGCCACGTCGACCCATTCGCCGTGGGTCTGCGCCGCCAGCAGCTTCTCGCATTCGATCGGCGTGTGCGACACGACTTTCAGCAATTGCTTGTGCGACCACACGTCGTTCTCATGCGGCGCGACATTGAGATCGCCGACCAGGATATGGCGGTCATCGCCACGCGGATGCAAGGGCTCGCACGCCTTCATCTCGTCGAGGAAGCGGAGCTTGTGCTCGAATTTTGGATTGAGCGCGGGGTCCGGAATATCGCCGCCGGCCGGGACATAGAAATTATGCAGCACCAGCGGCTTCGACAGCTCTGCTTTGGCGCCGAACGCCACCGAGATATGCCGGGAATCGATGTTGTCGCAGAAGGTGCGGATGTCGGTGGTCTCGAACGGCAGCTTCGAGATCACCGCGACGCCGTGATAGCCCTTCTGCCCGTTGAGCGCGACGTGTTCATAGCCGAGGCGCTTGAAACGCTTCAGCGGAAATGCGTCATCGATGCATTTGGTTTCCTGCAGGCACAGCACATCCGGCCGCATCGACTTCAGGAATTTGGCGACGAGGTCGATGCGCAGCCGCACCGAATTGATGTTCCATGTTGTCAGGGAGAAGCGCATGGGGAGGATGTATCAGGGCAAAGCCGGAAAAGACACGCTCATCCCAGAGCATGACCGAAAATGCAGCAAGCATTCTCAATGCTCTCGCAATTTGAAAACGATTCATTTTTCGTCATGGCCGGGCGCGTCCCGGCCATCCACGTCTTTGTTGCGGCTTTGGTCTTAAGACGTGGACGCCCGGCATCGCAGACAAGTTTACGCAGTCTGCGCAAGACAGACTGCTATGGCCGGGCATGACGACTGTAGTCAAAACCAAGGACGAGGCTGTTACTCGCGGCTTCAGGTCAATTCTA
>WNGO01001783.1_pt1 | contig 13824 bp, 12 predicted proteins | sample 5400511 | NCBI WGS metagenome assembly WNGO01 (sample SAMN13153380, study PRJNA577476) | soil metagenome | isolation source: 20 cm soil or saprolite under Garry oak tree replicate 2 | place: USA:California | collected 2016-06-15
CCCGGCCGCTGACGCTCGAGCTCCCGCAGCGCCGACCACTTGGCCTCGCCGACCGTCTCGCCGGTCGCCTCGACCTGGAGCTCCATCAGCGGCGTGCCTTCTTCTTCCGCTTAACGCGGCGCGGCTCGGCGTCGGCCTTCGGCGCCGGAGCGACAGCCGGCGCGGGAGCCGGAGCCTCCATCTCCTTCGCAGGCGTCCGCGACGAGCGCTTCTGTGCCGTCGGCGGGGCGACCTTCGGGATCAACCGTCGAGTGATCAGCCCCTGCCCCACCGTCCAGAGGTTTGTCGTCATCCAGTACAGAACGAGGCCTGCGGGGAAGCGTGCGATCACGAAGATGAACGCGAACGGGAGGACGTACATGATGATCCTCTGCGATTGCTGCATCGAGCCGGACATGAAGTACGTCGACGCCAGCTGACTCGTGACGTAGACGGCCAGCAGCACGTAGCCGGACCAGTGACTCGTCACGTGCGCCGCGATGCTCGGCACGAAGTGCAGCCACGACAGGTCGCCCGCCGGCGGGTGCTTCGCGAAGTTCCGCAGTGTGTAGTAGAGACCGATGAAGATCGGGAACTGCGCCAGCAGCGGCAGGCACGACGAAGCCGGGTTGATGTTCTTCTCCTTGTAGAACTTCATCAACTCCTCGTTCAGCTTCTGCCGGTCGTGCTTGTACTTCCGCTGGATCTCCTTCATCTGCGGCGCGTACGCCTGCATGTTCTGCATCGAGTGGATCTGCTTGACCGTCAGGGGCACGAGGAGCATCCGGACGAGCACCGTCAGCACGCAGATCGACCAGGCCCATGTGAACCCGATCGAGTGCAGCCCGTTGAGGACGTGCCGGAGCAGGTGCTCGAGCGGCTGCAGCAGGTAGAGCAGCGAGAGGACCGTCACGTGAACACCTGCTGGTCATGGGCGTAGTCGACGCCGCCGCGACTCCACGGATTGCACCGAAGCAACCGCCAGGCCGCGAGCACGGTTCCCTTGAACAGCCCGAACTCCTTGTACGCGTCGATCGCGTACTGCGAGCAGGACGGGTGGTACTTGCAGCTGCCCGGACCGACGAGCGGCCTCAGCACCAGCCGGTACGCCCAGACGAGCGCAACTCCCAGATACCTCATGCCGCTGCCTTGCCGAGCACCTCGTCGACGCGCTCGCCAAGCCAGTCGAACCCGTTTGCCGCGATCGCCTCCGACAGGCCGGGCTTCGCGATCAGCACGTAGTCGCGGCCGGTGGGAACGCCGTCCAGCCGCTCGCGCCAGGCCTCGCGCAATTGCCGCTTGATCTTGTTGCGCGCGACCGCGTTGCCGGCCGCCCTCGGCACTGCAAGGCCGAGGCGGGGCTCGCCGGGATCCGCCTCGCGGTCGAACCAGTACAGGACCAGGAAGCGGGTGGACGTCGAGCGGCCCTGCCGGTAGACGGCGTCGAAGTCCCTCGAGCGAGACAGGCGGTGCCGGCGCTGCACGGGAGGACGCGCCGCTACGCGGATAGACGCGTCCGGCCCTTGGCGCGGCGGCGCTTCAGAATCGCGCGACCCGCACGTGTCGACATGCGGGCACGGAAACCGTGGCGACGCTTCCGCCGGCGCACGTTGGGCTGATACGTCCGTTTCACGAGGTCGAAGAGGGAGGAAATTGCCCCAAAAAGGGGCGGTGGTCGCGCCAGTATAGATGAGCGCTGGTGCACAGAGTTATCCACACCCGAGTCTGTGCGAATTGCCTCCAAATGTGGCGAACCGTCACTGTTGATCCACAGGTGTGGAGAGTCGTGTGGAATGGAGGAAATCCCTGCAAAACCGCGGAATTTCTTCCCCAGTTTCCACGCATTGTAGGTGCTCGGGCACGCTGGTATGCTCGCCGCTCCCCCGAGGCGGAGAGGAGTGGTACGGCGGCGTGGATCGCCCAATAGAGCTGACCGCGGAGAGTCTTTGGAGCGAGGTTGCCGGTCGGCTCAAAGGGGCCCTCAACGAGACCACGTACCGAACCTGGTTCGGCGAGGCGGAGGGCGCCGAGCTTTCCGACGACGCCTTCATCCTCGGCGTCCCGAACGACTTCACGCGTGAGTGGATCGAGGGGCACTTCCTCGGCCTGATCGGCGCCGCCGTCCGCGACGTCACAGGCCAGGAGCGGCGCGTTGCGCTCTCGGTCCTCGAACGCGTGCCCGTGGACGCGCCGAGCCCGGCGGCGGAGGCGAAGCCGCGCCAGGCCGGCGCCGGCGGCGATACCGGCATGAACCCGAAGTACACGTTCGACCTGTTCGTGATCGGTTCGTCGAACCGCTTCGCCCACGCGGCCGCGCTCGCCGTCGCCGAGGCTCCGGCGCAGGCATACAACCCGCTCTTCATCTACGGCGGGACGGGGCTCGGCAAGACGCACCTGATGCAGGCGATTGCGCAGTACGTCGCCGAGCATTCCGGCGACCTCTCGGTCCGTTACGTCACGAGCGAGACGTTCATGAACGACTTCATCAACTCGCTGCGCGACAAGCGCATCGAGGGGTTCAAGCAGCGCTACCGCACCTACGACCTGCTGCTCGTCGACGACGTCCAGTTCTTCGAGCACAAGGAGCGGATCCAGGAGGAGTTCTTCCACACCTTCAACTCGCTCTACGAGGCCGGCTCCCAGATCGTCATGTCCTCGGACCGTCCGCCTCGCGACATCGCGACGCTCGAGGAGCGTTTGCGCTCGCGCTTCGAGTGGGGACTGATCACGGACATCCAGCCGCCCGACCTCGAGACCCGGATCGCGATCCTCCGCAAGAAGGTCAAGACCGACGGTATCCACGTGCCCGACCCGCAGGTCCTCTCCTTCATCGCGTCCCGCATCTCGACGAACATCCGCGAGCTCGAGGGTGCTCTCACCCGCGTCGTCGCCTTCTCCTCGCTGACCGGCCGCTCGCTCTCCGTCGGGCTGGCGGAGGACGTCCTGAAGGACGTTTTCCCGCAGGGCGAGGCCGCAGAGGTCTCGATCCGGCGCATCCAGGAGCTCGTCTCCGAGCGTTTCCAGCTTTCGATGGACGAGCTCTGCGGCGACAGGCGCTCCCAGAACATCGTGTATCCCCGCCAGGTCGCGATGTACCTCTCACGCGAGCTGACCGACTCGTCTCTGCCGAAGATCGGCAAGGAGTTCGGCGGCCGCGACCACACCACCGTCATCCACGCAACGTCCAAGATCGCGCGCCTGATTCGTGAGGACAGATCTGTCTACAACCTTGTGCAGGAACTGACCGCACGTGTGAAGCAGGTCCGTTGAGGGTCCGTGCCTGTTGACGTCCCCCGTCTTTCCACCATCTGCATCCCCTGCGAGAATGGCTCAACCACCGGGAAAAGGAGCCTCCTCCACGGCGTCCACACCCCCTATGACTACAACGAGGTTTTAAATGATTGAAAGCAACACCATGGTAGGGATGGGGATGAAAGTCGTCTGTCAGCGTGACGAGCTCTCGCAGAAGCTCGGTGTCGTCGCGCGTGCCGTGTCGACCCGCGCGAGCGTTCAGATCCTCTCGGGCGTGCTCCTCCGAGCCGAGGCGGGGCGGCTGCATCTCGCCGCGACCGACATGGAGCTGTCGCTCCGCTCGTCGCTGGAGGCGCAGGTCGAGGGCGACGGCGCCGTCGTGGTGCCGGGGCGACTGCTCGTCGACCTCGTTCGCCTGTTGCCCGACAGCGAGGTGACGATCGAGCATCGTGCCGACGAGAGCGTCGTGCGCATCACGTCGGGACCGTCATCCTCCACGCTGCACACGTACGCAGCGGAGGACTTCCCGCGCCTGCCGGATCTCGACACGGTGGGGACGTTCACCGTCGACCGCGTGCCCTTGCTCGACACTGTGTCGCGGGTCGCGCGCTCCGCGTCGCGCGACGAGTCGCGGCCGGTCCTGACCGGCATCCTCGTACGTTTCGAGGCGGGCAAGATCGTGATGGCTGCGACCGACTCGTATCGCCTCTCGGTGAAGGAGACCGATCTGCCCGGCGACGTGCCCGAGCTGGAGGCGATCATCCCCGCCCGGGCGCTCGCGGAGCTCGCGCGCATCGCGCAGGCCGGCGACACGATCGAGCTCGGTGTGCACGAGAACCAGGTCGTGTTCGCGGCTGACGACGTCTGGCTGACGACGCGACGCATCGACGGCCAGTTCCCGAACTACAAGCAGCTTCTGCCGGAGACGTTCGAGCACGAGCTGACGCTGCCGCGCAACGAGCTGCTCGAGGTCGTGCGCCGAGTCGGCGTGATGGTGCAGCGCACGTCTCCGATCCAGCTTCGCTTCGCGGAGGGCGAGCTGACGGTGTTCGCGCGCACGCAGGACGTGGGCGAAGCGAAGGAATCGATACCGGTGCCGTTCTCCGGGGAGGCGATGGAGATCGGGTTCAACGCCGAGTTCCTGCGCGAGGGGATCGAGTCGATGAGCGCCGACGACCTGCGCCTGAAGCTGATCTCGCCGTTGCGGCCGGCCGTGATCGACGGCGCCGAGGAGGACCCGACGTACCTGATCATGCCGATCAGGTTGCCGGGGTAGAGAGCGTTGTGCGACCTCTATGGTCGGCGTCGCAAGGCGACGCCTTAGCGGGCTGATCGTCAGCACGGTCTCGCTGCGCAACATCAGGTCGTACGCGCGACTCGATCTCGACCTTCGGCCCGGGCTCGTGCTCGTGGTCGGTGAGAACGGCGCCGGCAAGACGAACCTGCTCGAGTCGCTGCACGTCGGCACCCAGGGCTTCTCGCCGCGCACTCGCGCCGACGCGCAGCTCGTTCGCTTCGGCGAGCGTGCGGGGCGCATCGCGTTGAAAGGTGCGCGCGGGGAGACGCCGCTCGAGCTCGAGCTGACGGTCGAGGTCGGCGCTGCGAAGCAGGGAAAGATCAACGGCGCGCCGCTGCGCGCAGCGGAGCAATTGCGCACGGAGGTCGCGACGCTCGTGTTCACACCCGACCGCCTCGCCGTCGTGAAAGGCGGCCCCGCCGTGCGCCGCGCGTACTTCGACCGCGCGCTCGGCCGGCTCGCGCCGGCTCGCGCGCAGCTGTCGACGGACTACGCAGCCGCACTCGCGCAGCGGAACGCGTCGCTGCGCCGCGTCGCCGGCGGCTTCTCGTCACGCGATGCATTGACGCCCTGGACGGAGCAGATCGCCGCGCTCGGGCGGCAGCTCGTCGAGTCGCGGGGCGAAGTTCTCGCAGCGCTGGCGCCGGGTTTCGCCGAGCGTGCCGACGAGCTCGGCCTCCCGGCGGCCCGTATGACCTACGAGGGCGACCCGCCGACGGTCGACGCGCTGGAGGCCCGGCTCGACCGCGACCTCGAGCGCGGGTCGACGGGCCTCGGCCCGCATCTCGACGACGTCGTTCTCACGAGCAGCACGCGCGACCTTCGCAGCTTCGGCTCGCAGGGCGAGCAGCGGCTGACGGTGCTCGCGCTGCTGCTCGCCGAGGCCGAGCTGATCGCCGACCGCCGTGGCTTTCCGCCGTTGCTCCTGCTCGACGACGTCCTTTCCGAGCTCGACCCGAACCGGCGCCGCGTGCTCGCCGAACGCGTCCAGCAGGCGGGCCAGACGCTCGTCACCGCGACGCAGGCGTCGTCGCTTCCGGTCGAGCCCGTGCAGCTGCTGGAAGTCACGCCCGGGCTGGTGCGCGCGGCGTGATGGATCGGGTCGGCGACGCTGTTGGTCGCGAGCTCGCGCGGTTTGGACCGGCCGCCGGCATGGCTCCGCTCGTAGAGGCGTGGCCCGCCGCGGTCGGCGATGCGATCGCGCGCAATGCCTGGCCGGCGCGGCTCGCCCGCGACGGGACGCTGCACGTCAACACGAGCGACTCGATCTGGGCATTCGAGTTGAAAGCACGCGCGGAGGAGATCCGGGCCCGCCTCGGCGAGCACGCACCGCCGCGTCTCGCGTTCGCGCCCGGACCGGTTCCCGAGCCGCTCGAACCGGCCGGCGTGGAAGCCGCGGCACCGCGCGAGCCGGGTCCGGAGCACGTTGCCCAAGCCGACTCACTCGTGCGAGTGATTCGTGACGAAGACCTCCGCAAAGTGGTGGCGAAAGCAGCTGCTTTGAGCCTTGCGAATGCACCTGACGACCGCTCGTTCTGGTAGAATTCGGAGTGCCCGCAAGTAGGGAATTTGCAGGGCTTTTTTCATGACTGAAGTCACCTATACCGCAAAGGACATCACCGTCCTCGAAGGCCTCGAGCCGGTCCGGTTGCGACCGGGCATGTACATCGGCTCGACCGGCCCGCGAGGGCTCCATCATCTGGTCTACGAGGTGGTCGACAACAGCGTCGACGAGGCTCTCGCGGGCCGCAACGACAAGATCCAGGTCACCCTCCACCCGGACAACTCCGTCACCGTCCGTGACTACGGCTCCGGCATCCCCGTCGACACGATGGCCGACCAGGGGATGTCCGCGCTCACAGTCGTGCTGACGAAGCTCCACGCGGGCGGCAAGTTCGGCGGCGAGGATGCGGCCTACAAAGTCTCCGGCGGCTTGCACGGCGTCGGTGTCTCCGTGGTCAACGCACTCTCCGAGTGGCTCGTCGCCGAGGTCCGCCGCGGCGGCAAGGTCTACCGGCAGGAGTTCGCACGAGGCGTTCCGGGCGGTGACGTCGAGGTCGTCGGCGAGGCGGAGAAGGGCGACACCGGCACGACGATCATGTTCCTGCCCGACGCGGAGGTCTTCGAGGACGTCGAGTTCTCCGCCGAGACGCTGCAGCAGCGGCTGCGAGAGACCGCGTTCCTCACGCGCGGGCTGCGGATCGTCCTGACCGACGAGCGCGCAGGCGGCGAGCAGGTCGAGTTCCACTATGAAGGCGGCATCCGCGACTTCGTCGCGCACGTGAACTCGACGAGAGACGGCATCCACAAGCGCATCGTGTTCTTCGACGGCGAGAACGAGCAGGGCAACGTCGAGGTGGCGATGCAGTGGAACGCGTCGTACCAGGAGTCGGTCTACACCTTTGCGAACAACATCAACACGCACGAGGGCGGTTCGCACCTCTCCGGCTTCAACGCGGCGCTGACGCGCACGCTGAACAAGGTCGCGCGCGACATGGGGCTGCTGAAGGAGAAGGAGGACAACCTCGAAGGTGACGACGTCCGCGAAGGCCTTGCCGCTGTCGTCTCGGTGAAGCTCCAGGACCCGCAGTTCGAGGGGCAGACGAAGACGAAGCTCGGCAACCCGTGGGTGAAGGGGTTCGTCGAGTCGACTGTCAACTCGAAGCTCTCCGAGTTCCTCGAGGAGAACCCGACCGACGCGAAGCAGATCATCACGAAGGCGATCTCGGCTGCACGCGCGCGCCAGGCGGCGCGAAAAGCGCGCGACCTGACGCGGCGCAAGGGTGCGTTCGGCGGCGAGATCGCGAAGAAGTTCGCCGACTGCCAGGTGCGCGACCCCGAGCTCGCCGAGATGTTCATCGTCGAGGGCAACTCGGCCGGCGGCGCGGCGAAGGATGCGCGCGACAAGTCGAATCAGGCGATCCTCCCGCTGCGCGGCAAGATCATCAACTCGGAGAAGAACCGCATCGACAAGGTGCTGTCCAACTCGGAGGTCCAGCTTCTGGTCCAGGTGATCGGAACGGGGATCGGTGAGGAGTTCGACATCGCGAAGCTCCGCTACCACCGCGTGATCGTCATGACCGACGCCGACGTCGACGGGGCGCACATCCGGACGCTCGTGCTCACGTTTCTGTACCGCCACATGCCCGAGTTGTTCGAGCGTGGGCACGTGTACATCGCCGTCCCACCGCTGTACCTCGCGCGTCTCGGCAACCAGCAGAACTATCTCGAGAAGGAGTCCCAGCTCGAAGAGCTGCTCGTGCGCGAGCGCTTCGGCGACCTGCAGATTCAGGCACGCGGCGACGCCGAGGTGAAGCTGACAGAAAGCCGATATGCGCGGTTCGCGCGCACGTTGAGCGAGTACGTCGGCTGGGCCGCGCGCCTGCGCTCCGATTTCGGCAACCAGGCCGCCGACTTCGTGCTGTCCCACCGACTTGTCGAATCCGATGCGATGTCGGCGGCGGACGCCGTGAGCGCAATCGCCGCTGCAGCGCCGAACGGGTACCAGCTCGAGCCGGAGGCCGACGGAGAGCAGCTGAAGATCCGCGTCATCGAGACCGAGACGAGCGCGATGCACAACGTCGTCGTGCCCGCGGAGCTGTTCGAGTCACCGATCTACGACCGCGTGCGGAAGACGTATGCCCGTCTCGCCGACATCGTCGGCGGTCTGCCGCCGTACTCGCTGAAATATGGGAAGCAGTCGCTCCAGGCCCTGACGTTCGAGGAGCTGCGCGACGGCGCGCTGACGCTCGCGAAGAGCGGTATTCAGATCACCCGCTTCAAGGGGCTGAGCGAGATGAACGCGACCGAGCTCTGGGCGACGACGATGGACCCTGCGCGTCGCATGCTCATCCGTGTCGACGTCGAGGACGCGGCGGCAGCAGACCTCTGGTTCTCGCGGCTGATGGGCGACGAGGTCGAGCCGCGCCGGTTGTTCATCGAGCAAAACGCCCTGGACGTCAAGAACCTCGATGTCTGATCTGACGCCCGAGCCACTGGGCGCCGGCCGGGTCGAGACAAGGGAGCTCGACCAGGAGGTTCGCACCAGCTTCCTCGACTACGCGATGAGCGTGATCGTGAGTCGCGCACTGCCGGACGTGCGCGACGGGCTCAAGCCGGTGCACCGGCGTGTGCTGTACGCCATGCACGAGGCGGGCCTGCAGCCCAACCGCCCGACGCGGAAGTCGGCCCGTGTGGTCGGCGACGTCATGGGCAACTACCACCCGCACGGCGACTCCGCGATCTACGACGCGCTCGTGCGACTCGCGCAGCCGTTCGCGCTGCGCTATCCGCTGATCGACGGCCAGGGGTACTTCGGTTCCGTCGACGGCGATCCCGCAGGCGCGATGCGCTACACCGAGTGCCGCCTCTCACGCATCGCGACGGAGCTGCTGCGTGACATCGACGCGGACACCGTCGACTTCCAGCCGAACTACGACGAATCGCGGCGCGAGCCATCCGTCCTCCCGGCCCGCTTTCCGAATCTCCTCGTCAACGGCTCGTCCGGGATCGCGGTTGGCATGGCGACCAACATGCCGCCGCACAACCTCGGCGAGATCGTGGACGGCATCCTCGCCATGATCGAGGACCCGACGATCGACGTCGAGCGCCTCTCGAAGCACGTCAAAGGCCCCGACTTCCCGACCGGCGGCTCGATCGTCGGTCGCGGCGGGATTCGCGACGCGTACCGCTCGGGTCGCGGACGCATCACCGTTCGCGGCCGCGCGCACATCGAGCAGCTGCGCGGCGGCAAGAACGCGATCATCATCACCGAGCTTCCATACGCCGTGCGCAAGGCGGGCGAGGGCGGTGTGATCGAGAAGATCGCCGACCTCGTCAAGGCCGGAACGCTCACGGAAGTGCCGATGTCGGATGACGCGCTGCAAGACCATTCCGACAAGGACGGCATGCGCATCTACGTCGAACTGAAGCGCGAAGCGGTGCCGCAAGTTGCGCTCAACAAGCTCTTCAAGCTGACGCCGCTGCAGACGACGTTCGGGTACAACGCGGTCGCACTCGTCGACGGCGTCCCGAAGACGCTGTCGCTGCTCGAGCTGATCCGGCACTATCTCGACTACCAGCGCGAGGTGGTCACCCGTCGCTCGAAGTACGAGCTGCGCCAGGCCGAGAAGCGCGCGCACGTCCTCCAGGGCTACCTGAAGGCGCTCGACCGGCTCGACGAGGTGATTGCGCTGATCCGCGCCGCTGCGGACACCGATTCGGCACGTGCAGGTCTCATGAGCACCCTCGACCTCTCCGAGATCCAGGCGCAGGCGATTCTCGACCTCCGGCTGTCGCGGCTGACCAGGCTCGCGCGCGACGAGATCCAGACGGAGTACGACGACCTGCAGGAGCGCATCGCGGAGCTGCGCGCGATCCTCGGCGACCCCGCGCGCATCGACGGCGTGATCAAGGAAGAGCTACTCGAGCTGAAGGGGATCTACGGCAAGTCCGACGAGCGTCGCACCGAGATCGTGCAGGCCGAGGACGAGCTGGAGCTCGAGGACCTGATCGCCGAAGAGGACATGGTCATCGCGATCACGCGCTCGAACTACATCAAGCGACTACCCGTGACGACGTACCGCGAGCAGCGCCGCGGCGGGATCGGCGTGATGGGCATGGACCTCAAGGACGAGGACTACATCGAGCATCTCTTCGTCGCCTCGACGCACGACTACATCCTGTTCTTCACGAACGTCGGGAAGGTGTACCGGCTCAAGGTGCACGAGCTGCCGCTCGGCTCGCGGCAGTCGAAGGGCCGCGCGATCCAGAACCTGTTGCCTTTCCGTCAGGACGAGCAGGTGCGCGCAGTGATCCAGACGCGGAACTTCGAGGAGGCCGAGTACCTCGTGTTCGCCACCAAGAAGGGCGTCGTCAAGAAGACGAAGCTCGCCGCCTACAACACGCCGCTCCGCTCCGACGGGATCATCGCGATCAAGATGCGCGACGGCGACGAGCTCGTCGGCGTCCGGCACTCGTCGGGCAACGACGACGTGCTGATGGTGTCGCGCAAGGGGCAGGCGATGCGCTTCCACGAGACAGACGTGCGGGCGATGGGACGCGACGCGTCAGGCGTTCAGGGGATGCGGCTGCGCGCGGGGGACGAGGTGATCGCGGTCAACGTCGCGCACGACGATGCAGACGTGCTCGTCGTGACCGAGAACGGGTACGGCAAGCGCACGCGTGTGTCGGAATACCCCGTCAAGGGCCGCGGCGGAATGGGCGTGAAAACGGTGCAGTTGACCGAGACGAAGGGGCAGCTCGCAGGCGCCCGTGTCGTGCGCGACGGGTACCAGGTGATGCTGATCTCGGACGGCGGCACTGTCATCCGCATGTCCGTAGACGACATCAAGCGCTCCGGGCGTTCGACGCAGGGCGTGATCGTCATGCGGCTTCGCGAAGGCGAGCACGTCTCGAGCCTCGCGCCGGTGGTCGAGTCGGCCGACGACAAGGCCGAAACCGTCGCCGAGACCAACGGGACCGGGCCGGCGGAGGCTTAGGCGGCCACAAATCTGCGGAATTAGGTGCCTCAAAAGGGTGAGATTTTGAAAGAACCCCTTCCCCCTCGAGAAGGAGAGCTGTATACCTTTTGAAACCAGGGGTTCCACCTCCGAAGGAAATGAGGACGACATGGCAGCCAGTCGACAGGTAGATCTTCTCGAGCCGATCGACCTCGCCGAGCACCTGGGCAAGGTCGAGCTCTACCTCGGACAGGTCTGCCAGATCGCCGGCATCTCGAAGATGCAGCTCGACTACTGGACGAACAAGGCGCAGATCCCCACGAAGGGCAGGAAGCAGCGGATCTACGACATCGACGCGCTCGAGACCGTGATGCTGATCAAGCAGGCGAAGGACAAGGGCCTCAACCTCGGTGCCGCAATCGATGCGGCGCGGCGCTTCCGCGAGCAGGGCCTGTCCACACCGACGCTGCACGAGCCGGCCTAGCCGCCGAGCCGGCCGGCCGCCTCTTCGGGCGACAGCGTGTTCACGAAGATGCCGGCGCCGAGCTCGAGCCCGGCGAGGATCGTCAGACGTGGGAGCAGGACGAGTCGCCAGTCGCGCTCGTCGTGCTCGAGCCAGGCATTGAGCGGCACGGGCCCCTCCGCGGCGTGCTGAAGCCGCCGGACGACGTCGACGAGCAGACGGAGCGCCGGCGCGAGCAGCTCGCTCTCGAAGCCGGCGGAATCGTGCTCGGCCGGAGCGATCACCGTCTCGTACGGCAGGCGGCTCGCCCACGGGCAGCCCGCGACCAGCCCGTCCGGCGCCGCGAACGCCTCGAGACGCGGCCGCGCACGTGGCGGCGGGGGCTCCGGCAGCCAGACGAGCTGCGAGTGTGAATGCGGCAGGCTGGAGCCCGCCTCGCGGCCCTCGTTGACGAGTGCGTGGACGTACCCCGGATGTGCCGCAGCCCGAAGCCGCCAGGCGTCCGCGACGAGCTCCGGCTCGTCGCCTTCGAGCTCGGCGAGCGAGCGTACGTGGCGCCGGCTGTGGACGACGACCTCCTGACGCTCGAGCGCCGGATACAGGTTTGGGACGACACGGACACGCCAGTCGCCGTCGTCTGGGAGTACGAGGGTCTGCGGCGGCGTCATGTCCTCGTGTCCCGCGCAGAACGGGCACGACTCGAGCTCCTCGGGCGTCGGAGGGTCGAGCGACGCGCGCGCGGCACCTGGACGCTTCGCGCGTCCGGGGGCGATCACTGCGATCCGGCCCGACTCGGGCTCGCGGCGAAGCTCGCCGCTCAGCTGCGGCCGTTCGCCTTCTCGAGGAAGGGCGCGATCAGGTCGATCGGCGCGGGGAAGACGATCGTCGTCGACTGGGACCCGCCGAGCTCGAGCAGCGTCTGCAGATAGCGGAGCTGGAGCGCGACCGGCTGCTCGCTGATGACGGCTGCGGCGTCCTTGAGCCGCTCGGCGGCCTGGAACTCGCCCTCGGAGTTGATGATCTTCGCGCGCCGCTCGCGCTCGGCCTCGGCCTGTCGCGCCATCGCGCGCTGCATGCTGCTCGGGATCTCGACGTCCTTCACCTCGACGATCGAGACCTTGATGCCCCACGGCGCAGTTGCTTCGTCGATGATTCCCTGCAGGATCGAGTTGATCTTCTCGCGCTCGGACAGCAGCTCGTCGAGCACGTGCTGGCCGAGCACGGAGCGCAGTGTGGTCTGCGCGATCTGGGACGTCGCGACCATGTAGTTCTCGATCTGCACGATCGCCGACTTGGGGTCGACGATCCGGAAGTACGCCACGGCGTTCACGCGGACCGGGACGTTGTCCTTCGTGATCACTTCCTGCGGGGGGATCGTGAGCGTGATGGTGCGCAGGTCGACCTTGACCATTCGGTCGACGACCGGGATGAGGATGAAGAGACCCGGTCCCTTCGGGCTCGGCAGCAGCCGGCCGAGCCGGAAGATGATCCCCCGCTCGTATTCGCGCGCCACCTTGATCGCGGAGAAGAGGAACAGGACGATCAGGAAGAGGAAGATCGCGATCGCGATCAGCGCAGCGCTCATGACTGGATCCTATGCGCTTCCTTCCGGCTTGACAGTCAAGACGAGCCCGTCGAGCGATTCCACGCGCACGCGCTCGCCGGGCCGCAGCTGCCCACCGTCGGCGGTACGCGCCTGCCAGAGCTCGCCGTTGACGAAGACGAGCCCATCGCGGCGGACCTCGCCGACCGAGCCGGCGATCCGTTCGGGCGTGACCGCGGCGGGCTCGTGGCGAACCTGCCACGCCTTGCCGACGGCGAGCGCCCAGATCGAGCCGAGCACGACGGCGATCGTGACCACGAGCGGCGTCGAGGTGTGATACGGCGCCGGCGCGTTCTGGAAGAGGAAGATCGCACCGACGGCCATCGCGATCAGGCCGGCCACGGTCAGGGCCCCGTGCGAGGTCACGTGCAGGTCGAGCACGAGTAGAGCGACACCCGCGAGCAGCAGGATGAACGCGGCCCAGCTGACCGGGAGCACGGAGAACCCGAAGAGCGCGGTGATCAGCGCCACGAGGCCGAGCGCTCCGGGCAGCACGACGCCGGGATGGAAGATCTCGTAGCCGATCCCCGCGAGGCCCGCGAGGAACAGCAGCGTCAGGATGTTCGGGTCGATCAGCGTGTTCAGCAGCCGCGTGAAGAAGCCGGGATGGACGTCGTGGACCTGCGCGCCGGCGAGGTGGAGCACGAAGCCGCGCGGCTTCGTCTTCACGCCGTCGGATTCGCGCAGCAGCGCCGGGAGCGTCGGCGCGACCGCATCGATCACGTTCATCGCCTTCGCCTCGCGTGCCGTTGCGTTCGTCGCGACGCGG
>WNGO01002280.1_pt1 | contig 13805 bp, 10 predicted proteins | sample 5400511 | NCBI WGS metagenome assembly WNGO01 (sample SAMN13153380, study PRJNA577476) | soil metagenome | isolation source: 20 cm soil or saprolite under Garry oak tree replicate 2 | place: USA:California | collected 2016-06-15
CCTGGCGGCAGCGGGAGAGTTCCTCGGCAACATTGGTTACGAGCAGATCGAACAGATCGGCGAAAATCTCGAGCGACATCAGCAGGATTTTCGCGTGATCGAGGAGTTTGCCCATCTCAAAAAGCTGATCTAATGTTCTCTCGGGCGCAAAAAAAGAGCCGAGCGTTGTTCACGCTCGGCTCTTTGCATTTTGTTTGGCCGCACTCTTCAGCTTGTTTTACCATCAGTCGGTATGAGTAGCTTCATGCCGATAAAAATGTAGTTGGGATTCTTGAGCACGTCCTTGTTTGCCTCGTAGATCTGCTCCCACTTGGATTGTGAATTATAGAACTGTTCCGCCAGTCTGCTCAGCGTGTCGCCGGCTTTGACGGTGTACTGCTGCGGAGCTGACTTTCCAGCGGGGAGGCTTACCTGGACTTTGTCGCTGGCGGCCGGCATTTGTTTTGCCACCGGCTTGGGCTTGTCCTCGGTCGTTAGCGGCTTGGTCTTGGCCTCCGCGATTTGCGGTTTGGCCACCGCCGGCGCGGCTACTGGTTCGGTTTTCGGCGCCACCTTGGCAACGGCGTCGGATTTATAAACCCGATCGATAAAGCCTGAGCTGTCCAACTCTTTCATAATGCTGAGATCAACAAATTGTTCCGGTCGGGCAGAGCGTGCGGCAGGGTCTTTGACACCCAATTCCCGCAAGATCGTTTGAATGCCTTTCAACGTCGGGTAAGGTTTTTCAGGAACTAGCGTCGAGATGATGGATTCGTAGGTTTCTTCGAGCACGTCCTTGTCGTCGACGCGGAGATACTTAGCGAGCACATCGAGGGTTTCCTTGCGGTGGGTTTTGGCGTAGTGAATGCCTTCGATATAGGCGCGCATAAAATCCCGCACGAGATCGGGCTTCGATTTGATCAATACCTTGCTGGTCGCGATGCTCGTGTGTTGGTATTCCAATCCGAGCATCTGTAAATCAGCCAGCATCGGGAAGCCCATTTTTTTGGCTCGCAGCGACGTCGGCATCGAAAGCATGGCGCCCTGGACTCTACCGGCCTCTAGCCCCGCTAATTGCGCGGGGTGATTGCCGAGTTGAAGAATCGCCACGTCTTTATTGGCGTCCAAGCCATATTTTTCCAAAGCGTAGCGCATGGCAAAATCCGTCGCCGAACCGTAACGCGTGACGCTGACGGACTTGCCCTTAAATTGGTCCGGACGGGTTATACCTTTGTCTGTGTATAGTTGAAAAACCAGCGTATTGAGCACCCCCGCGATGATGACGACGTCGGCACCGCGCAGATTGCTTTGAATCGCCGCGGGACCGGCGACCGACGCGAAGCTGATATCGCCCGCAACCAGTGCCTGCGCGGTGGTGGTCCCGGACTCGATCAGAATCGCTTGAACGTCCAGGCCGTACTTGCGAAAGAAACCTTTGTCTTGGGTAACCCAGAGGGGAGAAACGTTACCCGAGATCGAACTATAGGCGACATTGATTTTTTGCAACGGCCGGTCTGCCGCGAATGGAACCTGTGCGTACATGATCACGCCGAAGCCGAGCATCGCGCTGATTGCTAGTGTCAATCGTCCCAATATGGATTTTTTTTGCTCTCATCCTTTCGAGAGATCGACCGAGTTCACCGACCTCGTCGTTCGATTGAATCGAAACCGAAGTGTCTAGTCGGCCGCGGCTGATGTCATCAGCGATGGCCTTTAGATCCAAGATAGGGCGGATCATCTTGCTGGCTAGCATGATGGACAAGACGATGCCGAGCGCCAGGCAACCAATGATCAACCCGATAATCGGTAACAACGTCGAACGCACATCGTCCTGGATCGTTTCCGCCCATAGGCCGACCCGCACAATCCCCAGTTGACCGTCGAGCAATGGGGAACGGGTTTCATAGACGCTTTTACCGCGTACGCGGGTCACGCCCGATGATGCCGAGGTTCCACTCACGTCCTTAAGCTCGACGGGAAAGGGCTGCATACTACTTACGACGACCTCGCCTTTGGGATCCTGAATGAAGGCGTAGGCGACCCCATCGAGTCGTCCGTATTTGGCGACCAGCGCGTCGAGTTCCAGCGCACTCTTGCGGGAAACTAGACCGGCGGAAGCATCGGCAAGGTTCGTCGCTATGGCAGAGGATCTCAAATCCACCTGCTTTTGCAGCGCTTCACTGGTAAAATAGTAGACAATTCCAATGACGAGCAATCCCAAGACTAAGATCAACCCGCCAAAGGTCGTGCTGATTTTCCATCTGAGACCGCCACGCTGCCAATCGATGTTGATGGGCCTAGCGACTTTGGAGCTTTCCACGGACGCAGTTTCCTGAGGCATCGATCATTTCCTCCAATGGGGATGTTTAGGTGATATTAGAAACGTTTAAAGTTCGAGATCTCTTGAAACATCGATTCTTCAAACTTAGCTTTAACCCTGCCGTCGGATATTTCACGGCCGACGAGCGCGATCAGTTCATCGAGTTTTGATTCAGGAAGGCTCTCCGGCGATTCGCCGAGAGCTTCGATTTGATCGCGCAACACTAGCGGCGCCATTGGCCCCATGATTTCCGTGAGAATGGTGGTCACGCGTTTCAATAGAGCAGGAGGCACGATCTCAACGACGGGTTTTGCGACGGGTGTCGCTGCCTCGACGAGACCCGCCTTGTAAAGGCTATAAATGACTTTGGCCGCATAGGCGAAGGGAATGCGTAGGAGCTCGGCAACTTCTTGCACGGTTCGAACGCCGTCGAGTTTACTTAGGACCCGCCACCCGACGTTTGGCACCGTGATGGGTCCGGTCTGGTCAAGCGGCAGGTCAGCGAGCCGAAAAACGGCCTTCCCTGACGGAATCACTTCGAGAATGATTTCCCACTCCCGTGTCATCGCTTTGACTTCATCAAGAATCTCCGCCGAGTTCTTGGTGACGGTCGCTCCGGGTACAGTGCCGTTGGGTTGTAGGATAAAAGTCCCTTCCCCCCAGGTTACCGGATAAAGCAGCGCCTTCTCGCCATCGCCGATGGGGCAAGTCGCGTGAACGATGTTCCCGTCAGTTAAGTAGATTTCCACCGTTTCTTTGCCCCGGACGAGCTTCAGCACGCCGGACTTTTTCCCGCTGGTGGTAAAGAGCAGGAGATCGGTCAAACTGATTTGAGAAAGGTTTCCTTGCATAACTCGGATGTGTCAGTGCGCCGGGTTCTTATCGGTCCTCCAGCGCGCGCCTTGGGTCTTTTCCACTCCCGGCTTTTTTAGTCAAATCAGCCAATTCATCATGGCCATTGAGCGTCATTTTCAGGGTCTTGATGACCGCGAGACTCTTGCTAATCCCCACCATCTGCTCGAGCGTCGATTTGATTTGGCTCTGCAGCAGATCGACCTCCTCGGTAGAGATTCCGAGCAATTGCGCTTGGAGCTCGTCATAAAGACGGGTGATGCTGTCGATCTGTCCGAGCGATTGAGCCTTCTGGGTGATGTCTTCATAGAGCCGCGAAATGTCTTCCGTTAGATTTTGCAAATCGTTCTTCATCGTCGTTTCCAACCCTCTCATTTATTTTTATTGCTGTTTAAAGTGTTTGCCGAACGTGCGCCCGCATCAGTTTTGGCCGTAGGAGGTAGATTGTTCGGCTGCGCCGGTTTGCTAATGGCAGCAGGCGTGGGAGCCGAGGGGACTTTGAAAAAATAGAAACCGCCCAATACCAAAGCTAAGACGGCAAATGCGCCGATCGCGGCAGTCTTAAAATTCATCGAGCTTCGATGCGAGTATAAGTCGTACTCGCCATAATCTTTGATGATGCTTTTTAACTGACGGTCGAGCTCACCATGCTTACTTATGGCTGGCGCCCTTTGTTCTCTCTCAAACGGCTCCGACTCGCTCGTCTTTGGCGCACGGACCGCTAGCAGTTCGTGGGACTTGCTATCTTCAGGCTTTGGCGAGAGAAGCAGCGCTGGGAGCGTTTGGCGCTCTTCCGATTCCGACTGCTCGATGTCTGGTGCGGAAAGCGTCTGAAGGTTGGCCGGTTGCTTTTTCGTGGATTTGGGTTCCTGAACCGGTGCGGCGACCATTTGGAATTCGCGGGATTCGAACTTCGTCGCCTGCGGCGCTTCGGTCGTCCCCGGTAATTTCGCCTTTACCGTGAACTCTCCATAGGTTTCGATCAGGTCGCTTAGTAGGCGCTGATCGAAACCGGTCACCGATATAGGTGATACTTTAGTTTCGATGGTCTGGGCTTCACGTCCGTCAGCCAGAGTGTCGCTTTGTGATTTTCCAATTAGATCCGAGTTTGTCAGTTTCCGCGATTCTGCCGGTGCCAGTTCGAAAACGTGGTCCATAACCGCGTCGTTCGACGTTTGCGGTTCAGTGTCAGTCGAGAACACCCATTCGTGGTCCTTGTCCGTCTGTATCGGCTCGGTTGATGCGCTACCGGCCTCTGTAGCGGTTAGTTCTGAATGAGCCTCGACCTGTGGGTCGAATAAGTGTGAAAATTCCGGGCCGGGGGATGGCGGTGATAACTCCGCTTCACGTTCTCCCATTCGATCTGGCGCGGCTGAAGGCGCGATATTCAGCACGCCGGACTCTGGATCGAAGGAAATGAATTCAGCACCGGCCTTGGCGGCCTTCATGATTCTGTGAAAGCGAATCAGCTTACTGGCTTGAACAATTGCATGTAGCTGGGGATGATTTTCCAACCCATCCGGTGCGATTTGGTCAAAATTTTCTGCGGGAATCTCGCTGATTTGGGCATTGGCGGAAACGACGAATTTCTTCAATTCTGCTAGGCAGTGGAGTTTCACTTGTAGCACGGAAAGCTGCTGAATCAGGTTCTTGGCGTCGGTTTCAGCACGACTAACGTCCTCGACGGAAAAATTCTCGAGCCGTTGCTGCAGGCCTTGGATGGACGTGAGCACCTTGCCGAAGCCGTAGACAGTCGGGGTGGGGGTGTGCTGCACTGGTGCCATCTCGGGCTGAAATTCTTGTGTCTGAGCTGGAAGCATGGGGTTATCCAGTCTCTATGACGAATGATGATTTCGAGACTGGAACACTTGTCATCAACTAAGCAAAACAGTTGCCACGAATACCCCTTTTGAAATGGCTGCATTTTCAGCAACCTAAACAGAGTTTGTCGCAGAATTCCTAGATAATGCCACGAAATCTGTTCAGGCCGAACAAAATTGTACGTGAAGAAATCCAGCTATGTTTTTGGTTTCTTTGAGAAAACCGCTGCGCGGGCTATTTGGGTGAAAGCACTAGAACCTGCTTTTGGACGTCCAGGCCGATGCGATAGCGGCCAAGAAAGTCCATTCCGAGCAAGCCCTCCACACGATGATCGCGGGAGAAATCGTGGACAACGACAGGGATATCTGTCACTTCAGCTTCACCGACTCGTAGCGAGCGAAGCCTTGCAATCGCGACCGGAATTACGCCTCCCACGGTCTGTACCGCTGCGTTTCCAACGGTGCGTAACGACAGCAGTCCGGCGAGCCGACGCGAAATAACCGTGTTAGTCGCACCGGTATCCAACGTCAGATTGCCGGTGATAGTTTGGTTGAATGTGACCGAGACAATCGTTGAACGGCCCGCCGATATCACTGGAATAATAATTGCGTCACTCGGCGCTACGGTCGAAGAAACGTTGGGAATCGTGACCGGGGTTGCGGCGGTATTTTGCGGCAAAGATTTAAAAAAAGCGTCGACCTTTTTCGCGTTATCGTTATCGCTTTGTTTGATCCAACCGATCACGCCGCCCTTGGTCTTGACAAGATACCATTTGACGCCGCTGCCGCCCTGGCTTTCGGCGATTGGGGTGACGTTCTCGCCCGGTAAAAGTACGCCGATCTGCTGGGATGCTTCGTCGGCGGAGCCGTAGACTTGGATTTCTGCGGATTTCGGTGTTGCTTGAGACGCGCTGCCGGATTGTCCAGACGCAAGCGACAGCGGCAGCGCCCACAACAGGATTAGATGCCCGGCAAATCGAAATACAGCCATGCGCCATTCGTTGAGGCGGCTAATTGCCCACGGCAAACTTTTCCAGCTTGCGATAGAGGGTACGCGTCGAAATACCGAGTGCCTCAGCGGCCTTAGCTTTGTTTCCACTGGTTTGGCGCAGCGCCTCCTCGATCACACTGCGCTCGCCCTCTTCGATGTTGCGGATGGCCTTCGAGCCGATTTCCTCTCGTCGTCCGGTCGCGTAGTGCTGCAAATTCATCGGCAGATCGCTGATGGTAATGTATTCGCCGTCGGATACCATGACGGCGCTCTCAATTACACTCTTAAGCTCCCTAATGTTGCCTGGCCAAGGATAGTCGAGAAACAGCGCTTTGGCAGAACTCGTCAACTTCTTGAGCGGCTTTTGAAACTGGTTACAGGCTTGATAGACGAAATTTGCAATTAAAAGGATCATGTCCTCTCTGCGTTCACGAAGTGCAGGAAGAATAATGCGCGCGCTGTTCAGCCGAAAATAAAGGTCCTTGCGAAAGCCGTTACCTTGGATGGCTTCTTCGAGCTCCTTATTGGTGGCAGCGACGATTCTTACGTCGCTGGTTTTCGGCGTTGATTCGCCAACTCTGTAATATTGACGAGTTTCGAGAAAGCGCAGAAGTTTCAGTTGAACCGATGGTGCCAGTTCGCCGATCTCATCCAAAAACAAAGTCCCCCCTTCGGCAGCCTCGATGAAACCTTTCTTGTTGCGGTCTGCTCCAGTAAATGCGCCCTTGACGTAACCGAACAATTCGCTTTCAACCAGAGTCTCCGGAATCGCCGTCATGTTACATCCGACAAAAGGTTTATCAGCGCGCGGTCCGTGGGAATGGATGTATTGCGCCATAACTTCTTTTCCGGTACCGGTCTCGCCGGTAATCAGGATTGTAATGTCATGCATGGCATAGCGATTGGCGAGGTTTAAGACTTCGTAGAACTGCGGCGTATCGCCGATCATCGTCGGCGTTTTGATCGCGTGGGGATGACCGGGGTCGGCCGACGTCTGGTTGACGTGGCCGAAGAGACCGTAAAGCCCCTGCAAATGCAGCGGGTCATAGCAAATCAGAGCAAGATTGGCGTAATGATCTCTCAGGTGCGCGGTAAAATTATTCCAAGTGTTTCCCTGGCACACGGTGAGATCGGCGAAGATAAACTTCTGTTGATCGCTGGGAAAAGCCGTAAGCACACGCTCCGCTTCCTCGATCGTACGACTCAAGTGGACGGAGCAATCGCGCGCTTCGACGAGTTTGGAAATTCCCGCGACCGGCGCCTCAGTGGAATGAATAATGAGCGCAAGCGGTTTCACCATCTGCGTTTACTCTGGAGTCGGTGAGTTTGGGATAATCACCATATTCTCAAGCGAGTCCGCCAGAAGCTGGCGCGAGATCTGCGCCGGAGTGCCAAGATAGTTACACGCAGCAATGACATGTTCGGCAATGAACTTTGGGTGAAAACCGGCGAAGGGAATCTTGTGCTTGAGGTAAAAGGTGTTGAGCAAATAAGCCATGGTCTCCTCGGAAAATTCCAGTCCGTAGGAGTCGCAAATTCGCTGGAAGATTTCCTTGAATTCGTCCACCGTCGGTGGATTGATCTTCATCTTATAGTGGACGCGCCTCAGCTGCGCGGGGTCCATGAGCTCCTCAGGAGGAAAGTTCGTAGCGAATATTACCAATTGATCGAACAATAACGCAAACTTTTTACCGGTATGAAGCGTCAGATAGTCGATTTTACGCTCTAGAGGGAAAATCCACCGGTTTAGCAGCTCGTGCGGGCGTACCCGCTGGCGACCGAAGTCGTCGATTACGAAGATGCCGCCGATGGCCTTCATTTGCAAGGGCGCTTCGTAGTATTTCGAATGGGGGTCAAAATCTAAATCCAACATCTCGAGGGTCAATTCACCGCCGGAGATGATGTAGGGTCGTCTGCACCGAACCCATCGGGGATCATGTTCGAGGTGCGGCAAAAGAATCGGATTGTCACTGCCGTTCGCTCCGTTGCCCATGGAAAATGCGACGTGGACCGATGGATCGTAGATCTTGATAATTTGACCATCTGCTTCGATTGCGTAGGGAATGTAAACCGGCTGCTCGAACGCGCTCACGAGCGCCTCGGCGATGGATGTTTTGCCGTTGCCCGCAGAGCCATAAATGAGGATGGCACGTCCCGAGTTCGACGCCGGACCGAGCCGGCGGACGACATCATCCGACAGAACCAAATGCGACAGCGCGTTCTTGAGCTTTTCAATGCTAATGACTTCATTGGTGATTGTCTGTTTTTGCACTTGAGTCTGATAGATTTCCAACGGCACGGGGACCGGGCCGATATATTCGCAACGACGCAGCGCCTCGCTGGCGCGCTCTTTGCCGGCGTTGGTGAGCGTGTAGCGCATGATGTTGTAATTCTTTTCTGACGGGCCGCGAATTTCCACCAGGGCTTCCTTTTTGGCGAAGTTCAAAAGCTCTTCGACGACCCAGCGCGTGAGCTTGATCTGCTCCGAAATTTCCGGAATCGTTTGCAACGCTGAAATATAAATGGTGCGGAGCAGGCAATTTAACAGGAAATTGGCGTCGAGCCCCGTGTCCTCGACGCTTTTTGCCACGGGCGGCGGCTCCTGAAGAATCGCTTCGAGATCTCGGCGAGTGATGAATCCTAGCGCGACGAGGTTGTCGCCGAGACGTCCACCAGCAATTTTTTGCTGCCGCAGAACCGCTTTGAGCTGGTCCTCGGTAATGATGCCCTTAGCTAATAGAAGCTCGCCTATCGCCATAAAAATTGCCCTGCTCTAACGAAAAAAATGTTGTCTTTGAATGCGCCAGCAACTATAGTCCTGGTATAGTCCGCAAAAAACCGTTTCATTATAAGTTATCGGGAAAACGTGTCAAGAAAACATTCACTTCCGCCTGATCTCCGATGGGGAGGACGTATAATGATTAAGCCAAGCTGGTTAAAATTTCTGGTCTTTTCGTGGCTGATCAGCGCGTGCGCATTATTGGATGATAGTGGCCCAAAGAAGCCCGCTACCAATGGGTTGATTACTACTCCGCCATCCTATTACAGCACCGCTAAGGCGAAATATCTCGGTACGAAATACAAAGAAAACCTAGATCGATTGGTTGAGCGAATCGTGCGCAATCCGAAGACCACCACGTTGCAATTTGCTAACAATATATCATCGGTAGGTGGCATTGGATTCTTTACTCATTCTGCGACCAGGACGCCCGATGAGCGCTATCTGGAGGTTGTGCTCGCGACGCCCGAGACGTTTGAGACCAAGGGCGAATACAGCGAAAAAATTCATCAGCTTTTTTCCCGCTACGGGCGTGACCTGTTGAGCATTGTCAACGGCGATAGCGATATTTACCAAGACCGCGAACTCAGCGGTTACGGTTTGAATCTCGCTTGGCGCAGCGTGGTTGCTGAACCGGCCGGCAATCGGATTAGTATGGCGCGCGCTATTATTTATTTCCCTAAGGAAAGGGTGCGCAGTTATCTGCGTGATGAAATCAACCAAAATGATTTGCTCGCTGACGCGGTGATATTTGGCGAGGAAGAGAACGGTCCGCTCACGCTAGTGTCGTATCAGTCGCAAAGTCCGCGACCGGATTTTCGTCCGACGATTCGCGAGGATAATTTAGCCTCCGCCCCGGCTCAGTCCCAGCCGGTCCCAGCTGCGGCGCCGCCGGCTTCGATAAAGGACGCCGCCGGTAAGATTGACCAACAGCCTGAAACCGCCAAAAAAGATATTCCACTCGCCAAGGAAGCGGAACCACGTGTGGTCAGCAAACCAAAGCCGCCGGAAACCAAAGCGGAAGTTAAAAACGCGCCGGTGGCGCAACAAAAACCCGAAGCGATTGCGCAGGGATCGGACACATCGCGTGATGCATTTGAAAATTCGGCAGCCGGACGACGCGACGCGACTACGGAAAAGCTTGCCCTCAAGCAGCTCGCCGAAACGCCCCGGGCCGATGTGCCGATCGCTGAAACAAAGCCGAAACCCGTGGTTGCGACGCCAGAGCCACCACCCGCGCCAACGGTGAAAGCTCCAGTACCAGCGGTTGAAGTGAAGCCGATTGAAGCACAGCTCCCCGCCGTGGACACCAAGGCTGCGGCACTTGCGCCCGCTTCCAAGGCACCGGATATGCCCAGGGTCAAATCCCAAGAAACGCCATTTGAACCAGTGAAACGGGCCGAACCGAAGCCGCCGGTAGAGACGAAAAAAGATGTGCAGATCGCTGCACCAAAGGCAAAACCTGTGGTTGCGACGCCGGAGCCACCACCCGCGCCGACGGTGACGGCTCCAGTACCGGTGGTTGAAGTGAAGCCGATTGAAGCGCAGATCCCTGCCGGGGACACCAAGGCCGCGGCACTTGCGCCCGCTTCCAAGGGACCAGTGAAGCAGGCCGGGCCGCCGGCGGAGACGAAAAAAACTGAGCCGGAGATTAAGACGAGTGAGGAACTGCGGCAGCCGGCGAAAACAGTAATGCCCTCGAAGCCTGCCGACGATCGCGAAAAAACAAAAGCTATTCAAGAAGTACAGCCGCAGAAAACTGCCATGCCTGCCGCGCCGATCGCCAAAACGCCGGATAGGCCAAGCGCGGTTGAAGTAAAGGCGCAAGCACCTGTTTCCACAGTATCCAAATCGGAGATGCGTCCGGCCGCAATAGAGACGCCGCCGGTGGCGGCCGCAACAACACCGAGTCAATCGGAGGGCTCAGCGAAACGCATCGAACCCACCGTTTTGCCACCGGCGGAACTGAAGACACCGCCGGTCACCCGCCCGCGCGAAGAAAAAACTCCCGAGCCCATCGCGGCTAAACCTGCAACGGCGCGGGACGAGAAGCGGGTAGTCACCCCAGCGAAAGAAGTCGCTGAGGAGACGAAGGCGGACCTTAAAAATCAGCAACCGATTTCGACCGTAATCGCATCGGCGGCGAAAAACGAGGCTGCTCCACAAAAGAGTCCTGTCCCCACGACAACACCAAAGGAAACCGTCGAAGAGAAGGGTTCTGACCCGAAAACTCGCTCGTTGGTTCTGCCCTCGGCGCCGGTCACGAAAACTCTGCAGGCGGCGCCAGCAGCGGAAACGGTAAAACCGGCCGCAGTCCTCAGCAACGCGAAAACGGAACCCCCGGTCGTTGCGGTAAAACCGGCGGCGCCTACCGCGGCGCCGGCGAATCAAGAAAAAATGTCCGAAAAGCCGATTGGGGATCAGCTCGCATTGTTGAAAAATAAACCGCTGGAAGTTGTGCCCGAGAAAAAGATTTTGACGCGCCCGCCGCCGAAAGCCCTCGAGGGATTTATCATCCAATTGGCGTTTAACGACAAAGAAAAAGCCCAGCATTGGGCCGAAGCCATGGAGCGCCGTGGCTTCGCGGTTTCGATTACCGAAGCGGGCGCGGACGGCGCCCTGAGAGTGCGGCTCGGAAATTTTACCCTTCGTGACGAAGCGGAACGTCAACTTCGAACGTTCAAGCAAGACGGAATGAATGGCATCATCATCAATTTACCGCAGGCATTTAGACCGGAAGCCCGCAGCTCGATCCCTTGATGGGTCAGCTCTTCAGCCGCGCCCACTAGAAACTGCGGAACTCAGCCGCCATGCGAGGAAGCTTAGCCCAACCGGCGCCGCTCATTGACGGACTGAAGTTTTTAGCTTTTCTCGGAGGATCTCGTTCACCATCTGAGGATTGGCTCTTCCTTGCGTCGCTTTCATGACTTGGCCGACGAAATAGCCAAAGACTTTTTCGTTGCCGGATTGATATTGGGCAAGCTGTTTCGGATTTGAAGCCAGTACCTGGTCAATGGCTGTCTCGATACTGCCGGTATCGGAAACTTGCTCCAAGCCTGTTTCGCCGACGATTTGTTGCGGCGGCTTATTCGAATCGAGCATCGCTTCGAATACCGTCTTGGCGATTTTCCCCGTGATCTTACCGTGATCGATCATTTGCACCAACTGTGCTAGATGCGCGGCGGCCACCGGCCAGTGCGATATGTACAGTTGATCGTCGAGCTTGCGCTCTTTCAGGACACGAAACAGGTCCCCGACGATCCAATTGCTGAGCGCTTTGGCGTTGGGGTGGACTTTCACCGCGGCTTCAAAATAGTCGGCGACATCTTTTCTGGCGGTGAGAAGCTCGGCGTCGTAAGCCGGCAGCGTATATTCGGCGGCGAATCGCTGTTTGCGTGTGGCGGGAAGCTCTGGCAGCGTGACGCGAACTTCGTCTGTCCAGGTATCATCGATGATCAGCGGCAGCAAATCCGGATCCGGGAAATAGCGATAGTCGTGCGCCGACTCCTTCGAGCGCATGGAGCGGGTTTCTTCGCGGTTCTCGTCCCAGAGCCGGGTCTCCTGGATTAACGTGCCGCCATCGGAGAGTGTGTCGATTTGTCGGTCGATTTCAAATTTGATGGCTCTTTCCACGGCCCTAAAAGAGTTCAGATTTTTGATCTCAATCTTCGTTCCCAAGATTTCGCTGCCCGCGGGACGGATCGACACGTTGGCATCGCAGCGAAAACTTCCTTCCTCCATGTTACCGTCGCAGACCTCAAGATATTGGAGGATTTGCCTGAGAGTTCGCAAGTAAGCGCCAGCTTCCGCCGCGGTACGCATGTCCGGCTCGCTGACGATTTCCAAGAGCGGCACTCCGGCGCGGTTGAGATCGACTAAACTCGCGTCGCCGTGGGCGTCGTGAATATTTTTTCCGGCGTCCTCTTCCATGTGAATACGCGTCAAGCGCACGCGCTTTTGAGTTCCATCGATATCCACGTCGATATAGCCGCCGGTACAGACGGGTAACTCGTATTGGCTAATTTGATAGCCTTTCGGCAAATCCGGATAAAAATAGTTCTTGCGCGCCAGGATGCTCGAGCGCGCGATCTCGCAGTGGGTTGCCAGCCCCGCCTTGATCGCGAACTCGACGACGCGTCTATTGAGTACCGGCAATACGCCCGGGAAACCGGCGCAAACCGGGCAAGTGTTTTGATTGGGCTCTTGGCCGAATTTGGTCGAACAGCCGCAGAAGATTTTTGACTCGGTCAATAACTGGGCATGGACTTCCAAACCTATAATGGGCTCGTATTTCATGATTTCACAAGTTGAGGATGGAAGATCGAGGATAGTGAATCGCGATGCTCCATCATCGATCCTGGATCCTGGGTTTTGTCTTGTGCCACTCCGTCGCGCGCTCATAAGTATCAGCTACGCGGAGAATTGTGGCTTCGTCGAAATGTTTGCCGATGATCTGCAGTCCGATAGGCATGCCCTCGCCATCGAAGCCACAGGGTAGGGAGATCGCGGGCAGGCCAGCCAGGTTGATCGATATCGTGTAGATGTCGGATAGATACATTTGCAATGGGTCTTGAGTCTTTTCGCCAAGCCTGAACGCGGTCGTCGGCGCAGTCGGCGTGACGATCACGTCGCAGCGCCCGAAGGCGGCGTCAAAGTCTTTTCTGATCAGCGTGCGCACGCGCTGCGCTTTGAGATAATAAGCGTCGTAGTAGCCGGCCGATAACGCGTACGTGCCGAGCATGATCCGACGTTTAACTTCGGCGCCGAAACCCTCATCGCGGCTGATCATGTAGGTTTCAATGAGATCCTTCCCATTGGCGCGGCGGCCAAAACGCATGCCATCATAGCGCGCCAAGTTGGAACTGGCTTCCGCTGTGGCGACAATATAGTAGACCGCCACCGCATATTCCGTGTGTGGCAAGGAAATCTCTTCGATCACGGCGCCGTGTTTTTCTAGTTCTCGAATGGCACTGCGAACGGCTTCTCCCACTTCGATTTGCATGCCTGACACGAAATACTCTTTCGGAATGCCCAGCCGCAGCCCTTTGATGTCGCCGTTAAGCG
>WNGO01001789.1_pt1 | contig 13793 bp, 12 predicted proteins | sample 5400511 | NCBI WGS metagenome assembly WNGO01 (sample SAMN13153380, study PRJNA577476) | soil metagenome | isolation source: 20 cm soil or saprolite under Garry oak tree replicate 2 | place: USA:California | collected 2016-06-15
AGCCACGATACATGCGACCGACAACGACTTCACGTGGCGAAGCTACCACGCCCTCCGGCGAGGTGGAAGAGCTTTAAGACCCCGTGCATTGTGGCGCATGAGCGACAGGCATGGCACGTAGGCGCCTCAGGTTTGGCGTTCCATCCTCGGAGGGCCCCTGAGGTGTCTGGCATCCTCCTTGCGAGAACCGAAATTGCAGCCCGTTTGGGCCGCCGGTGGAGAGCCAGCTGCGAGACGGCGCTCCAGTCCGAGAGGGTAGGCGCAGCGTACGAGGATGGCTTTGCATGTATCCCAAGTCCAGCGTCACGCATTTCAGCCGCTTCGTTGAGTGGTTGCTGGCCCTGGGGCTGTACTGGTTGGTGCGCCGCGCGATGTTCGTGCTGCTCCTAGCCGGCGCAGGGTGCCTGCACTCCCACAAGGCAGCGCTCGCGCGCGTCTCGCTTGTTGCGGCAGCGGAGCGGCCGCTCGCCCAGCGACTGGCGGGCGCGGATCTCGTCATCACTGCCACACTCGCCAAGACCGAGCGCGATTGGCGCTACGAAGAGCCCTGCGGCGTCTTGCGCCACGTCGTGTACGGTTGTGCCGACATCCCCAAGGCGTACCAGGCGACGTTGCGCCGGGGCAACGAGACGTGGCCGGTCTTCTACTTCAAGCTCGGCGACCTGCCGCACCCCGCTGTGGGGGACTCGGCGGTCTGGCTCCTCCGCCAGGGGGCCGTCTACCGCCTCCTGGAGTGCGCGCAGCGGCGCGGTATGACGTCGGCGTACTGCGGCTACGAGGTCGCGTACGTGGTCGAGTCCGACGACGACGTCCTTCCGGCCACTACTTGGCAAGAGGTCAGCGCGCTGCTCCACACTCTCGGACAGCCTTCCGTAGAGAACCGTTAAACGCAAAGAGCCGGCGCACGATGACTGTCACCGTGCGTCGGCTCCCCGCGTAGGTCTCTACATCCCCGCCTTCGGCAACCCGAAGATGAAGACCGAATTACCCAGCGGATAGCTGATCTGGAAGTTCCCACCAGCCGCGACGGCGATGAACTGCTCGCCGTCGAGCTCGTAAACCGAGGGCGCCGCGTTCACCCCGGCGCCGCAGTAGAACTTCCACAGGACGGTGCCGGTCTTGGCGTCGTAGGCCTTGAACCAGCCGTTGCCCTCGCCGGTGAACACCAGGCCGCCCGCCGTGGCGGTCGCGCCGCCCATCATCGGCAGCTCCGTCTTCTGCTGCCAGGCGATCTTGCCCGTATTGAGGTCGATCGCACTGACGGTGCCGTACTCACCGGAATAGCCGCCCTTGTCGTCCGGCACCCGGATGAACGCGCTGCCCAGCCACAGGCGGCCGTTCTCCCAGGGCGCGTAATGGACCTTGTAATGCATCGGCTGGTGCAGGCCCACCGTGTACGCGTAGGCCAGGTCGGGGTGCACCGCGATCGGGGACCACTCCTCGCCGCCGTTGGCGCCCGGCAGCATGAATACGCCGTCGGCGGTCGGCTGGGTGTACATGTTCTGCTGCGGCACGAACGCCGCCGAACGGCGGATCAGCTTGCCGGTCGCGGCGTCGAGGACGTAGACGAAGCCGGTCTTGCCCGCTTCCACGACGGCCTTCTTGCCGCCGACCATCGCGATCACGGGGGGACTCACCGCGTCCAGGTCCCACACGTCGTGCGGCACTTCCTGGTAGCCCCACTTGAACTCACCGTTCGTCGCGTTGATCGCCACGATGCTTTCGGTCCACAAGTTGTCGCCTGGGCGGATCGAGCCATCCAGGTCGGGCGACGGGTTACCGATCGCGACAAACAAAGTCTTGGTGTCGGCGTCGTAGGCCGGGGTCATCCACATCGAGCCGCCGCCGGTCTTCCAGGCGTCGGCATACTTGGCGGAGTCGGCCTTTTCCTTGGCGATGTCGCGCTTCAGGTCGTCGCCCTCCCCCGTGGTCTTCGACCACTTGCCCCACCAACCGCCGTGCTGCGGATCGGGGAGCGAGTACCAGGTCCAGACAGGGGCGCCGCTCGCCGCGGTGAACGCCTTCACGTAGCCACGGATGCCGTACTCGGCGCCCGATGTGCCGATGATCACGTTGTCGCCGATCACGAGCGGCGCCATCGTTTCGGTATAGCCGGCGGCGGGGCCGTCCCCCACCTTCACCTCCCACTTCACCTTGCCGGTGGTCGCATCGAGGGCCACGAGGTTGTCGTCGAGTGTGCCGAGGAACACCGACCCGCCCGAGACGGCGACGCCGCGATTGTTGGGGCCGCAGCAGGCCGTCGCCACCGGATCGTTCTTATGCGTGTACTCCCACAACAGTTTCTGCGTGCGCAAGTCGAACGCGCGCACGATGTTGTTGGGCGTCGCGGGCGAGGTGATGTACATGACCCCGGCCACCACGATCGGCGTGGTCTCGAAGCTGCCCAGCCGCTCGGACCCGTGCGTGTACACGGCCCGCGGCACGAGATTCTTGACGTTCGTGGTGTTGATCGTCTTGAGGGGCGAGAACCGGTTGTTCCAGTAGTTGTGTCCGTACATCAGCCAGTCGCCGCTGGCCGCGGCGTTGAGCAACATGTCGTTCGTCACGACGGCGCGCGCGGGAGCGACCAGGGAGGGGTCCGCGGCCCCTCCCGACCCTTGCCCGCACAGCGGTGCCGCGACGAGCGCCGCGACCGTCACGGTCGCGGACCATCGAGCCCAATGCATCATACCCACCTCCGTTGAAGGTCGACGACTATTCCCCTGCGCCCAGCGAGAACCCTACGTACACATTCCGGCCCGGAGCCGGCTCATAATAGCGCCCGTTCGCGGCGTTGATAACCACCGACGCGACGTAAAAACGGTTCCACACGTTGTTCAAGCCCAGGAAGGGACGCAGCCGCAGGCTCCCCACCGTCCCGTCCCAACCGAGGCGCGCGTTGGTCGTCCACCAGGGGCTCGTGGCAGTGTTGAGCGTGTCGTTGACGACATAGCCGGAGGAGTGGGTCTCTTCGACCTCCAGCCAGGCCCCGCGCGCGAACGCCGGTCGTGTCTTTAGCACGAAGTGGAGCCAGTGCTGCGGGATGCCGGGGAGGGGACGGCCGTCGAGGACGCGTGACCCGATAGTGTAGTCCGTATAGCGGAAGTCCGAGTAAGTCCACGTCGTGGTCAGGTTCAGCCCGGATGCGATCTCGAGCTCGGTGCCGAGCTCGACGCCGCGATGGCGGGACGTCCCGGCGTTCTGGAAGAAGACCCGGCCGTTCGTGTCGGCGGGCACCGGGAAAGAAATGAGCTCTCCGCGCACAGCGGCGTGGTACACGGCCAGCGAGTAGTTCAGCCGTCGTCCGAGGTCGCCCCGCACCCCGACCTCGTAATTCGTGGCCTTCTGAGGCTCGAGGGTCGGGTTGAAGCCGCCGGCGCCGCTCGGCCGGTTGGTGAGCTCGGTAGTCGTCGGCGTCTCGAACGAGGTCCCGACGTTGCCGTACACGGTGAGGGCGTCGGACGGCGTGACGGCGACTCCGAGCGAACCGGACAACGCGCGCATCAGCCGCCGACCCGAGTCGTTGGGGTTGCTCGCGGTGACAAGCCGATCGTCCGCCCGGAAATTTACCCAATCGTAGCGGAGCCCGCCGGTGACCGAGAGGTGCGGCGCGACCTGCAGGGCGCTCTGCACGAACGGCCCGACTTCGGTCACGTGCTCGAGCTGGTCGAGGGTACGCACGGTCGTGTCGACCTGGCCCGCGTTGTTCCGGAAGTTCTTGCGGTCGTCGCGCTGTCGCTGAAAGTCGATGCCCGCCGTCAGCCGGTGCTCGAGGGATCCCAGCGGTAGGGGCCGGCTGACCGCGACGCGAGTGCCGTAATCGAACCGGTCGAGATCGATGTACGCGAACGTCGTCGGGTTCTTGAGACTGCGCGCGATGCCGAAGACGGTCAGCGCCGCTTCGCCGCCCCCCTCGAACTGGCGCCGCACCGTGACTCCACCCTGCCCCTGAGTGACGTCCTTCCCGGCGACCCGGGTGATGTTGATCGCCGCCGCGGAGTCGGGGTTCCGGGTCATCTCGGCGGCGGTGAGGGCACCGGGGTTGTCGGCCCGCGGGTCCCAACCGAAGTCCGCCGTGGCCGCGAGCGACCAGCCGTTGGCCAGCGGGAAATGCCAGCGCGAGTTGAGATTGCGGAAATCGGCGTCCGAGTGCTGCCGCTGGCCGGTGTAGTCGAGCCGCGAGACGGTGACGAGCCCGCTGCCCGAGCCGACGCGAAACAACGTGCTCGACTGCCACTTGCTCCAGTTGTGATTCAGATCGCGGTCGAACGTGCCGAACAGGACGCGGACCTCCTGACGGACCGTCCGCGGAGCGGTGGGGTCGGTCCAGATGCTGATCACGCCGCCCGACGCGTTCCCGAACAACGCCGACGCCGAGCCGCGCAGGATCTCGATCCGATCCGCGGCGCCCAGCTCCAGGTTGGTGAGCTGACCCTGGCCATCGGGGAGCGTCTGCGGGATGCCGTCCACCAGCACCTTGATCCCACGCACGGCGAAGGCCGAACGGGCCCCAAACCCGCGGATCGAGATTCGCTGATCGAGCGAGAAGTTGTAGCGGTTCGCAGCGTACACCCCCGGCACGGTGACGAGCGCCTCGTCCAAGCCCCACGTGGGCCGGGCCTGGCTGATCTCGGTCTTCTCGAGGAGGTGGACGGCCTGGGGGATGCGGTTGATAGGCGGGTTGGCCCGGGTAACCGAGACGACCGCGGGCGGCAGGGTATACACCCTCAGGCTGTCCGCGGGACGGGAAGGGGGGGTCGTATCCCGCTGCTGGGCCCCCGCAGGGAGCGACCACACGCTACACAGCGCGGAGAGCAGTGCCGCCACTCGCCCGCACGTCACGAGCTGCGCCATCCCATCGAATCCATGGCTTTCAGAACAGGAGAGGGGTTCTAATCGATCCGCCGCGGCCCGTCAAGGTACAAGGAGACCTTGAGCCTACTGTGGGCGACGCAACATCCGGTTCCAGCGGATGCGCAGCGGGTCGGTGGCGACGCTCAGGTAGATGATGAGCGGCTGGCCCACGATGTGCGATCGCGGCAGGAATCCCCAGAAGCGGCTGTCATAGGACTCGTCGCGGTTGTCGCCCATCACCCAGAAATGCCCGATCGGTATCGCGATCGGGCCCCAGTCGTGGGTCGTCGGGTGGTAGCGGGCCGTGTCGCGCCCGACGTAGTAGGGCAGCTGCAACGCCCGGATCTTGCGGAGCTGCAACGGATCGTCGGTGTGGGACCCCAAGTGCAGGGCGTACGGCTCGTCGAGCCGCATGCCGTTGCGATACACCGTGTCGTGCGTCATCCGGAGCGTATCGGTGGGCTCGCCGATCACCCGCTTCACGATGTTCAGGTTGGGCGTCGAGTCTTCGACCGAGCGGAACACTACGATCCCATCGCGCTGCGGCTCGGCGTAGCCGGGGAGGCGGCAGCAGCGGATCCCGGTGAGCGGGATCTCGAGCTCGCCTCCGTAAATCGCCTTGTTCACGAACAGGAAGTCGCCGACGAGCAGCGTGTTCTCCATGCTCGCCGACGGGATGCGGAACGCCTCGACCAGGTAGGAGCGCAACACGATCCAGATGCCGACCGCCACGGCGATCGAGGCGGCCCACCCATTGGTCCACCGGTTGAACGCACGCAGCCGTTCGAGGATCGAGGGTCGCTCCATGGAGACCCGAAGCTAGAGGCACCCCGGACTCCCGGCAACCGTTCCTCGGAGCCCGTTTCTTGGTATAATTGAAACTCCCAATGAGCGATCCCAACCCACCGCGCCGCTCGCAGCCGCCCCTCATGGACGGCCTCGGCAAGCTCTGTACCGAGGGCAAGCAGCTCGCCGATTACCTGTGGCAGGTGCCCAAGGACGAGCCGGCGCGCCACAAGATCCTCGCCATCCTGGACCAGATCGCCGCCGAAGCCGGCAAGCAAGGGCGCAGGGAAATGCCGCGCATTTGCGAGGAGCTCAAGACCGCCGCCAAGGCGACCCCGAGCCCGCAGCAGGTGGACGTGCTCGTAACCGGCTTCGACCGGCTCGTCAACCTATGGCAGGCCGCCAAGTCCGGTCTGTTGTGACGAAACCCGTGAGCGGCGGCGCGTCCCCCCCCCCGCCCCCCCCTCCACCCACCGCCCGCGCCGCATCACTCGATCAGCTTTGCATCAACACCGTCCGCGCCCTCGCGATGGACGCGGTGCAGCAGGCCGATTCCGGCCACCCCGGGACCGCGATGGCTCTCGCGCCGCTCGCGTACGTGCTGTGGCAGCGGCATTTGCGGTACAATCCCACGAACCCCGACTGGTTCGGGCGCGACCGCTTCGTGCTGTCGGCGGGACACGCCTGCATCCTGCTCTACGCGGCGCTCTATCTCACCGGCTACGACCTCTCGCTCGACGACATCAAGCAGTTCCGTCAGTGGGGGAGCCGCACGCCGGGCCACTCCGAGCACGGACTCACGCCGGGCGTCGAGGCCACCACCGGCCCGCTCGGCCAGGGTGTGGGAAACGCCGTCGGAATGGCGCTCGCCGAGGCGCATCTCGCGCAGCTGTTCAACCGGCCGGGCCACAGCGTCGTCGACCATTGTACCTATTTCCTCGCGTCCGACGGCGACCTGATGGAGGGCGTGTCGCACGAGGCCTGCTCGCTCGCCGGCCACCTGAAGCTGGGCCGTCTGATCGGGATCTACGACGACAACCGCATCACCATCGACGGCAAGACCGATCTCACCTTCTCGGACGACACGGCGAAGCGGTTCGAGAGCTACGGCTGGCACGTGGAGCGCGTGGCGGACGGCAACGACCTCGGCGCGCTCGACGCGGCACTCGCCGCCGCCCGGCGCGTCGCCGACCGGCCGTCGCTGATAATCGTGCGCACCCACATCGCGTTCGGCAGCCCGCACAAGCAGGACACGCCCGAGGCCCACGGCGCCCCGCTCGGCCAGGACGAGGTGAAGCTCACGAAGCAGCGCCTTGGCTGGCCCAGCCTCGAGCCGTTTCACGTGCCTGAGGAGGCGCTCGCGCACTGGCGCCTCGCCCGCGAGCGCGGCGCCCGGCTCGAAGCCGAGTGGTCGAAAAGGTACGACGCGTACCGGCAGGCATACCCGGAGCTCGCGGCCGAGCTCGAGCGCCGGCTCGTCGGCCGCCTGGCCGAGGGCTGGGACGAGGGACTCCCGACGTTCACGCCCGCCGACGCCCAGGCGACGCGCGTCGCGTCGGGAAAGCTGCTGAACGCCATCGCGGCCAAGCTCCCCGAGCTCGTCGGCGGGGCGGCGGACCTCGCCACCTCGACGAACGTGGTCTTCAAGAACGGGGGCGACGTCGCTGCGGGCAGCTGGGGCGCCCGCAACGTCCACTTCGGCGTGCGCGAGCACGGGATGGGCGCGATCCTGAACGGACTCGCCCTGCACGGTGGCGTGCGCCCCGTCGGATCGACGTTCCTCATTTTCTCCGACTACATGCGGCCGCCGATCCGGCTCGCCGCGCTGTGCGGCCTGCCGGTGATCTACGTCTTCACGCACGACTCCATCGGCCTCGGGGAGGACGGTCCCACGCACCAGCCGATCGAGCAGCTCGCCGCCCTGCGCGCGATCCCCAACCTCGTCGTCATCCGCCCGGCGGACGCGACCGAGACGGTGGAAGCGTGGCGCGTGGCAATCCTGTCACACAGCGGCCCAGTCGCGCTCGTGCTGACGCGTCAGAAGGTCCCGGTGATCGACCGCGCGAAATACTCCCCGGCGAACGGGTTGCGGCTGGGCGGCTACGTGCTCGCGGAGGCCCCCGGCGGGAAACCGGCCATCGTGCTCCTCGCGAGTGGCTCCGAAGTGGACATCGTGCTCGGCGCCTACGAGCGACTCGTTGCGGAGGGGATCGCCGCACGCGTGGTGAGCCTGCCGTCGATGGAGCTGTTCGCGCGGCAGCCCCGGGAGTACCGCGACGCGGTGCTGCCGCCCGCCGCGCCCGTCCGGCTCGCCGTCGAAGCCGCCGCGCCGCAGCCGTGGTACCGCTGGATCGGGGACCACGGAGTGGTCATGGGGCTCGAGCGGTTCGGCGCGTCGGCGCCGTACCAACGGATCTATCAGGAATTCGGGCTCACGGTGGAGAACGTCGTGCGGAAGGCGAAAGAGCTACTGAAAGCGCGGCCCGAGATGTAGGGGCGCAGCATGCTGCGCCCCTACACACCGCCTAACCGCTGAAGCACGGATTTCGCCGCCTCCCGCCCCGACTTCACGCACGCCGATACCCCCGCACCATCGAACCCCGCACCCGCGATCGCCAGCGGCGCCAGTCGCGCGAGTCGCTCCCGGACTGCCGCGACGCGCTCGGCATGCCCGCGCGGGTAGCGCGGCAGCGCTCGCGGCCAGTGGAAGGCACGGGTCCAGAGCGGAATCCCCTCTAGGCCCAGGATGGCCGCGAGCTCGGCGTGCGCAATCGCGCCGGGATCGCCGTCCACCAATCCCACGAACGCGCGCAGCAAGGCCAAGCTCTCGGGCGCGCGCTTCGGGTACTTCCGCCACGCGTACGTGCAAGCACGCACTGCGGCCCCCGAATCCGGCGCTGCAACGAAGCCGGCTCCCTCGAGCGTCCCCGGCACCTGGTCCACCCGATAGGCGAGCGATACCGTGACGCTCGGAGCGTAGAGCACCGTATCGAGCGCGCGAGCCGCCGATACGCCGAGGCCGGCGAGCAGGCGCGTCGCGACCCAGGCCGGGACCGCGAGGATGACCGCCTCCGCGTCGAGCGACGACGCGCCGGTGAAGGAGAGCCGCCAGCCGCGCGCCGCGGGCGCGATGGCCGTGACACCCTGCGTCGTCCGCAGGCGGGGGGCGAGTCGGGCCACGAGGGCATCCACCACGTCGGCCATCCCGCCGGCGAAGCTCCGGAACCCGCTCTGTAGGGGCGCAGCATGGTGCGGCCCTACGTTCCCGTAGCCCTGAATCCCCAACAGCTCCGCCGCCCGGCCCTCGGGCAACGTCTCCAGCCGCCCCCCAGTCCACAAGGTCGATCCGCGCGCGACTTGGTCAACCAGTTGATCCCCAATGCCGATCTCGCGCGCCAACTCCTGAATGTCCGGCTCGGCGGCAAGGAAGCCGTCGGGGCCGCCTTCGACGATGAACCCGTCGCGTCGCTCGGTGACGATCACCCCGCCAGCGTGCCGTCCCGCGTCGAGCACCACCACGTCGGCACCGGCCTGACGGAGTTTCCAGGCGGCGGACAGGCCCGCCAGCCCAGCCCCTACCACGGCGACCGTCACGCCCACCCACGCGACGCCGCGGTGTCGCGTGCGATCTCCGTGAGGGCGCCCACGAACACCGGGTCGTCGTTCAGCGACGCGGTGCGCTCGAGCCGGACGCCAAGACGCCCGGCGAGCTCGTGGTACACGACGTCGACGTCGTACAACACCTCGACGTGGTCGCACACGAACCCGATGGGCACGATGAGAAAAGCGCGATGACCTTGGCCGGCGAGCTCGGTCATGACGGCCCCCGCCTCGGGCCCGAGCCACCGCTCGGGTGTCGCGCCGGCGCTCTGAAACGCTACTCGCCAGGTGGCGAGTCCCACCCGCTGGGCGACTGCCGCAGCGCTCGCGCGCAGCTCGTCGGGGTAAGGATCGCCGGTCGCGAGGATCCGCTCGGGGAGGCTGTGGGCGGTGAACAGCACCTGGACGGCGTCGCGCGTGGCCGGCGGGAACCGGTGCAGCGCCTCCGTGACCCGACCGGCCACCGCGTCGAGGAACTTGGGGTGGTCGGCCCAGCTCCGCACCAGTGCCGGCTCGAGCCGCCCGGCGGCGGCCTCGAGCAGCTGCTTCTCGTAGGCGCCCACGGACATCGCCGAGTAGTGCGGCGCGAGCACGATCCCGACGACGCGCCGATGCCCGTCTGCCACGATCCGCTCGACCACGTCGCGGATGTAGGGATGCCAATGGCGCATCCCCACGTACACGGCGAACCGCTCGTCTTTCGCCAGCGCCCGGCGCACGCCCGCCGCCTGCGCCTCGGTGAGCTCTCGGATCGGCGACCGACCGCCGATCCGCGCGTACCGCTGCCTGATCTCTTGCACGAACTCAGGCGGAGTCGGCCGTCCGCCCCGCACGTCGCGGAGGTACGGCTCCACCTCGTCCAGACTCCCCGGCCCTCCGTACGCCATCAGCAGCACGGCGACCCGCTCAGCCGCCATGCACCCACTCCACGACCGCCTGCAGCGCCTCCACCGGCGTCTCGGGGAGGACGCCGTGTCCCAGGTTGAAGATGTGCCCGGGGCGTCCGCCGGCGCGGGCGAGCACGTCCCGCACCTGCCGCTCGAGCTCCGGCCGCGGCGCCAGGAGCGCTACCGGATCGAGGTTGCCCTGAATGGCACGAGGGGGAGAGGGCCCGATCCGCTCCCACGCAACGTCGAGCGGGACGCGCCAGTCGACGCCGATCACATCGCCGCCCGCCCGCGCGAAATCCACGAGCAGGGTGGCCGTATCCGTCCCGAAGTGGATCACCGGCACGCCGCTCGCGCCCGCGAGCTCGAGTGCGCGCTGGCTGTGGGGAAACACATAGGTCGCGTAGTCCGCCGGCGACAGGCAGCCCACCCAGCTGTCGAACAACTGCAGGGCCCGAGCGCCGGCCCGGGCCTGGGCCGCCAGGTAGCCGCCCACGAGTTCGGCGAACCGCTGCATCAGCTCGTGCCACGCGCGCGGCTCCGTGTACATGAAGCGCTTGGTGAGCGTGAAGGTGCGCGTCGCGCCGCCTTCGATCGCGTAGCTCGCGAGCGTGAACGGCGCTCCCGCGAACCCGATGAGCGGGACGTGCGGGGGCAGCGCCCGGGCCGCGGCCTGGGCGGCATCCATCACGTACGCGAGGTCGCTTGCAGGATCCACGGGCGGCAGCTCGAGCACCTGGCCAGCCTCCCGGATCGGCCGCGTGATCTGCGGCCCTTCGCCCACCGCGAACGAGAGCCCCAGTCCGAGCGGCTCGAACGGCAGCAGGATATCAGCGAACAGGATGGCGGCGTCCACGCGCAGCCGCTCCACCGGCTGCAACGTGATCTGCGCGGCCAGCTCCGGCTTGTGGCACAGCTCGAGCAGCGAGTGCTTCTGCCGCAGCGCGCGGTACTCGGGGAGGTAACGACCAGCCTGGCGCATGAACCACACCGGCGTGACGTCGGTAGGCTCGGAGCGGCAGGCCTTCAGGAAACGGCTGTCGTCAGGAGTGCGGGGCAACCGTGGGCTCGCGCGCCTCCGCCGCGGCGGGTTGGGGAGAGGGGGGGGCGATGAGGACGGTATCCCCTTCGAGCTTCACGCGGTAGGCGACGACCGGGAGCGCCGGCGGACCGCCCAGGACCTGACCCGTCTCGAGCGAGAACACGCCCTCGTGCCACGGACACGTGACGGTGCATCGCGCGGCATCGACGCTGCCTTCCGAGAGACTCGCGCGCGCGTGGGTGCAGCGGTTCGCGATCGCGTACACGGTGCCCTGCACGTTGAAGAGCGCCACCGCGTCGCCGCCCGCGTACACCCGGCGACTCGCCCCCGCCGGCAGATCCGCGAGCGTGGCCACCGGTGTGTACCCATCGGCTCGCGTGGGGCGCCGCGAGGTCGCCTGCGCGGACCCCGCGCCGCCCAACGTGTCGAGCATGTCCCACAGGGACATCTGCACGCACGTGAAGGTCGGCGTGTCCTTGAGTGTGTAGGAAGACGCTTTGCTCTCCCGCAGCTCCATGACGAGGTCCAGGAAGTCGCCGGGGTTGTCGCCCTCGAATGCCACGATGAACTCCTGGTCGTCGAGGCCGTAGGAGTAGGTCGTGTTGAGTCGGATCGAGGGGTACTGCCGCCCGACCCGCACGTGCTCGTCCATCATGGTTTGGCGCTCCGCCTTCGGGAGCATGTACCAGCCCCTCGTCTTGATGAACGGGTACACGAACAGGTAGCGCGCTTCACTCGGCCGGATGACGAGGCGGGAGGGCTGGCTCGGGTCTTCCGGGAACTCGTAGATCGAGCGCCGGGTCATCGCGAGATAACTGTAGGGGCTGGCGAGATACGCGCCCAAGTCGGTGCGATTGAGCGCGGTCTGCAGCGCCACGAGCGCGTCGAGGCTCTCGGCCACCTGCCAGAGCAGGAAGTCGCAGTCACCCCGGATCCCGACGAGGCCGTACGGGCGGAGCAGCAAGCGGCCGGCGAAGCTTTCGATCATCTCGCCGAACTCGATCTTCGAGCTCGCCTGGCGCTCGGCGGACAGCCGCCGCCATGCGGGGTCGAGCTTGTAGAAGGCGAAGCGGACGACCTGACGCTTCTCGGAGGGTTTGGAACTCATGCGAGGAATCTAACGCGGAACGTCAGGCCGGCCCCTCTGTTCCGCGTTCCGCGTTCCGACTTCCGCGCTGCTCCTTGAGCATCTTCTTCACCACCAGGACGCCGATCGTCCCGAAGATCAGCACCGGCGTCAGGGCCAGCAGCACGGCGGCCCAAAAGTAGACCAGCTCCATTGTGGGGTCGTCCCCGTGCAGCAGCGTCAGCAGGGCGGAAAGGATCATCGACCGAGGAAACGGTTCAAGTGTCGCAGGTAATAGGCGAGCGCCGCCGCGGCGACCGCGAATGCGAGCCCCGTGACCAGCATCAGGGCTTCACCGGACTGCCGGTAACTCCAACCCGCCCACACCGCGAAGCCCGCGCAGAAGGCGATGGCAGTCGAGATGAGGAGGCGGTGAAAGGGGATCATACCACGATCTTGTCCACCACCATGAGCGTGAGGAGCGCCGGCAGGTACACGATCGAGACCAGGAACACGCGCCAGGCGCGCGCCGGGGTGGCGGTGCGGGTCATCGCGCCCGACACCCCCGCGTACGCGAGGCCGAGCGCGAGGGCACCGAAGAAGTACAACGCGCCCGTCACGCCCAGGAGGGTCGGCAACAGGCTCACCGGCAGGAGCGCCATGGCGTACAGCAGCACCATGCGGCCCGTGTCACGGCCGTCGGGGTCCGAAACCGACAGCATCGCGAGGCCGCCGCGCCGGTAGTCCTCCCGATAGATCCAGGAGAGCGCCAGGAAATGCGGTAGTTGCCACAGGAACAGGATCCAGAACAGCGCCGCGACCGCCGGTCCGATCGCGCCCCCCGCCGCGGTCCAGCCGCCCACGATCGGCAGCGCGCCCGGCACGGCCCCGATCAGCGTATTGAGGGTCGTCTTCCGCTTGAGCGGCGTGTACAGCAGGACGTAGCTCGCGAGGGTCAGCGCGGCGAGCGCGGCGGTGAGCAGGTTCACCGCGAGCACCAGGTAGAGGACGCCGGCGACCGAGATGACCCCGGCGAACAGGGCGGCGGCGCGCGGGGTGAGGCGCCCCGAGGGCAGGGGCCGTCGCTCGGTGCGTCGCATGCGCGCGTCGACGTCGCGCTCCCGCACCTGGTTGAAGGCGTTGGTCCCCGCCGCCACCAGCGCGACCCCGATGAGCGTCTGTATCAGCAGCCGGACGTCCACCCCGCCGCGCGAGCCGAGATAGAATCCGGCTGCCGCGGTGAGCAGCACCAGCTGCGTGATGCGCGGCTTCGTAAGCTCGAGAAACGCTACCAGATGTGCTCCGACATCCCCGCCAGGATGAAGATCAGGGCGAGCGGCACAGGAATCAGCGCCATGATCCGCAAATTCCAGCGTTCGAACTTCAGGTGCATGAAGAACAAGCCGACCAGCGCCGCCTTCCACACCGCCAGGAACAGGAGCAACAAAAGCTTCAGGTTGCGCGAGATCGGCAGCTCGAAGGCGAGCGCCAGCTCGGCGGCCGTGAGGACCGCCAGGTACACCCAGATCAGGATGTAGTTGGGACGCTTGTGTGCGGT
>WNGO01001790.1_pt1 | contig 13791 bp, 13 predicted proteins | sample 5400511 | NCBI WGS metagenome assembly WNGO01 (sample SAMN13153380, study PRJNA577476) | soil metagenome | isolation source: 20 cm soil or saprolite under Garry oak tree replicate 2 | place: USA:California | collected 2016-06-15
GTGGTGGACACGCACGTGCATCGCCTGAGCCGGTTGCTCGGGCTCACCCGGCAGGACGATCCCGTGAAGATCGAGCAAGACCTGATGGCGATCGTGCCGCGTGATGATTGGACGTGGTTTTCGCATATGCTGATTCAGCACGGGCGAGCCGTCTGCATCGCGCGCCGGCCGCGCTGCGCCGACTGCGTGCTCAATCGGCTCTGCCCGAGCTCGCTGGTATGAGCACGCTCAGTCCAGTCGACCGCGCAGCGCTCATCGCTACGCGACGCGACATCCACCAGCACCCCGAGCTAGGGTTCGAAGAGACGCGTACCGCCAACCTGATTACCGATCGCTTACGCGTCCTGAATTACCAGGTCACTCCGGGCATCGGAAAGACCGGCGTCGTGGGACTCAAGAAGAACGGCGGCCGCTGCGTGCTGCTCCGGGCCGATATGGACGCGTTGCCCGTCGAGGAAGCGAACGCGGTCCCCTATCGCTCCCGGCAACCGGGGAAGATGCACGCTTGCGGGCACGACGGGCACGTCGCGATTGGCCTCGAAGTCGCCCGCCGCCTCGCGCCGCTCGAGCTCCCGGGGAGCGTGAAGTTCGCCTTCCAGCCGGCCGAAGAAGCCTCCAATGGCGCCCAGGCGATGATCAAGGACGGCGTGCTCGAAAAGCCCAAGGTGGACGCGGCGTTCGGCATTCACCTCTGGAACGACCTGCCGGTCGGCACCATCGGCATCATGGCGGGACCCGTGATGGCGTCGGTGGATCAGTTCGAGATCGAGATTCTGGGGCGGGGCGGACATGCGGCCGCCCCGCATCAGACGATCGATCCAGTGCTCGTCGCGGCTCATATCGTCACCGCGCTGCAGAGTCTGGTCTCTCGGCGGCGCGATCCGCTGGCGGAAGCCGTGGTCTCGGTGACGGAAGTGCATGCGGGACGGGCATTCAATGTGATCCCCGACCGCGCCGACCTCCGCGGCACCGTGCGCACGTTCGGGGGCCACTTCTTCGAGGATGCGCCGCGGCTGCTCGAGGAGACGGCGCAGGGCATCGCGGCGGCACTCGGGGCCCAGGCCAACGTGAATTACCGCCGCCTCAGCGCGCCGCTCATTAATAATGAAGAGCTGAGCACGTTGATGCGCGACGTCGCCGCCGGCCTGATCGGTGCCAACAACGTCCGCCAAGACGTGCGCACGATGGGCGGCGAGGACATGGCCTACTTCCTCGCGAGCGTCCCCGGGTGCTTCGCGTTCGTCGGTTCGGCGCCCAGGGGCGGCCGCGCATCCCCACATCACAGTCCCACATTCGACATCGACGAGGAGTCGCTGGTGATCGGCGCTGAGTTGTTGACGCAAACCGCGATCCGGTACCTGGACTAGAGCCGTGTCGTCGAATCAGCTGGCATCCGAACCCTCCGCGTACCTCAAGTCTGCAGCCCACCAACCGGTCCATTGGTCTGCTTGGGGCGACGCGGCGTTTGCGCGCGCGCGCCAGGAGAAGAAGCCGATCCTCCTCGATATCGGCGCCGTCTGGTGCCATTGGTGCCACGTCATGGACGGCGAGTCGTACGAGGATCCCGCGGTCGCCGAGCTGCTGAACCGTGATTTCGTGTGCATCAAGGTGGACCGTGACGAGCGGCCCGATGTGGACGCGCGCTATCAGCGGGCCGTGCAGGCGCTCAGCGGGCAGGGCGGCTGGCCGCTCACGGCCTTCCTGACGCCCGACGGTGAGGTCTTCTTCGGCGGCACCTACTTCCCGCCGGACAACAACGCCTACGGGCGGCCGGGATTTCACCGCGTGCTGATGGAAATCGCGCGCGCGTTTCGCGAAGAGCAGGAGCGCGTCACGACGAATGCCCACGCGATTCGCGAACACGTGATTCAGACGCTGGACGAGGCGAAGCCCGGCACCGTGACCGCCGACCTCGTCAGCGGCGCCGCCGACCAGATGGCCAAGGTTTTCGACGTGCGCTACGGCGGTTTCGGCTCGGCACCCAAGTTCCCACACTCGGCGGCGATCGAGTTCCTGCTCGCGCGCTGGCACGACAGCCGGGGTGGTCTCGCCTGGCAACGGGAGATCGTCGAGAAGACGCTCACCGAAATGGCGCGCGGGGGCATCCGCGATCACGTGGGCGGCGGCTTCCACCGTTACTCGGTCGATGAGCGGTGGATCGTCCCGCACTTCGAGAAGATGTCGTACGACAACTCCGAGCTGCTGCGGGCCTACCTCTCCGCCTACCAAGCTCTCGGGACTCCGCTGTTCAAGGAAGTCGCGACCGGTATCGTGGATTGGGTGCTCGAAGTCATGGCGGACAAAGAGCCCGGGGGAGGCGCGTTCGCGACATCACAGGACGCGGACCTGACGTTTGGTGATGACGGTGACTATTGGACGTGGACGGTGGATGAAGCCAAAGACGCGCTCACCGCGCGAGAATTCGCGGTCGCGTCGAGTGTGTTCGACATCCAGGACACGGGCGAGATGCACCACAACCCAAAGAAAAACGTGTTGTGGTGGAAGCAGGACCCGGCGAGTGACGACGATTGGCCCGTGCTGCGCACGGCGATCAAGAAGCTCAAGGCTGCACGCGACCGCCGCAAAGTGCCGTTCGTAGACCGCACGGCGTACGTCAACTGGAACGCGATGATGGCGGCCGCGTTTCTGCAGGCCGGCGCGGTGCTCGATCGGACGGAATGCAACGCACTAGCATTGAAGGTTCTCGACCGCATCTGGTCAGAGGCGTGGGATGTGGGAAGTGGGATGTGCCATGTCCTCGGGCGCTCGGAACCCCGCGGCATGCTGGATGATAACGTGCAAGCAGCCGCTGCCTTTCTCGACGCGTACGAAGCCACGGGAGAATCCGGCTGGCTGGAGCGGACGATCGGGGTGATGACGTACTGCGCCAAGACTCACGCCGACCCGAGTGGAGGCTACTTCGACATCGCCGCAACGAACGGCACCGCATATCTCGCGAATCGCGCCAGACCGGTTCAGGATGCCCCGACGCCATCGCCCAACGGCGTCGCCGGGCTCGTGCTCGCGCGCCTTGCGGCACTCACCGACAAATCGGAGTGGCGCGAGCGCCTCGATCGGCATCTCGCTGCATTCGCCGGCAGCGCGCGCGAATTGTCGTTGTACGGCTCCACCCTACTCCGCGCGGTGGACTGGGCGGTGCACCCTGTCACCCGCATCGAGGTACGCGGCCCGCGCGGCGATGGACCGGCGTGCGCGATGCATCTGCTCGCGCTGCAGACCTATCGCCCCCGCAAGACGGTGGTGCGCACGATTGCCGATCGTCCCGCGGCGACGGTGTGCCTCGGAACCACGTGCTCGATGCCCGTGTCCGCGCCGGAGCAGCTCGCAGGGCTGCTGGAGGCGTGAACCGCCGCACGCTCGGCCGCACCGGACTCTCGGTCAGCGAGATCGGTTTCGGGGCTTGGGGAATTGGCGGCAATGCGTTCGGTAACTCGTACGGCCCCACGGACGACGCGGAGTCCACGCGTGCGATCCGGCGGGCGTTCGAGCTGGGCTGCAACTTCTTCGACACGGCGGACGTCTACGGCCACGGCCACTCCGAAACCCTGCTCGGTGCGGCGCTGCACGACGTCCGCGATCAGGTCTTCATCGCGACCAAGGCTGGCGGGGGAGGGGACTTCACGCCCGGCTACCTGAGGTTCGCCGTGGGACGGTCGCTCGAGCGGCTGCGTACCGACCACCTCGATCTGCTGCAGTTGCACAATCCGCCGATCAACCTGATTGCCGCGGGGGGCACCTACGAACCGTTGGAAGCGATGAAGCGCGAGGGACTCATCCGGTTCTATGGCGTGTCCGTGCACCCGCCGGAGGAGGGCGTGGCAGCCGTCCAGGCGACGATGCCTGACACGGTGCAGATCGTCTACAACTTGGCGCGGCGCGAAGCCGAGGACACATTCCTACCCACGGCGCACGCGGCGAACGTGGGCGTGATCGCGCGCGAGCCGCTCGCGAACGGCTTCCTCGCCGGACGCTACAACGCCGCCAGTACCTGGGAGGGTGGCGACATCCGCAGCCGGATGCCGCGGCCCTACGTAGCGCAGCTGTCCGCGCTGGGCCAGCGAGTGCAGGAGCTGGCGGAGCAATCGGGGATGACGGCGGCGCAGCTGGCGCTCAAGTTCGTGCTCGACCGCCCGGAGATCTCGTGCGCGATCGTGGGGATGAAGACGGTGCAGCAAGTCGAGGAAAACCTCAACTCAGGGGTGTAGATGCCGAACAAGAAAGCCGTGATCGAGACCAAGAAGGGCACGATCGAGGTCGAGCTGTTCGCGGACGAAGTGCCCGGCACGGTCGCGAATTTCGAGAAGCTGGCGAACGCGAGCTTCTACGACGGGACCAAGTTCCATCGCGTGATTCCGAATTTCATGATCCAGGGTGGGGACCCGTACTCCAAGACCGGCAAGGGACCGGTTGGCACGGGCGGCCCGGGATACACGATCAAATGCGAAACGCAGAAGAACACGCACAAGCACGTTGCCGGCACGCTCTCCATGGCGCATGCGGGCAAGGACACGGGCGGCAGCCAGTTCTTCATCTGTCATTCGCCGCAACGACATCTCGACGGCCTGCACACCGTGTTCGGGCAGGTCACCAAGGGAATGGACGTCGTCAACGCCATTAAAGGAAACGACGAAATCACATCGATTAGAGTCTCGTAATTGGAGGTTTTGTGGTCCCTCTGCTCTTGGCAATGACGCTGGTGGTTCAGGACTCGGGCGCCTTTGTGGTGCGGCTCGGTAACGACACCCTTTCGATGGAGCAATACACTCGCACCGCAACGCAGCTGCGGGGTGAGTATGTGATCCGCACGCCGCGCAGCCTCCATCGGATCTACACTGTCGACTTGAATCCCGACGGGACGGTGCGGCGCCTGCAGCTCGTCACGCACAACATCGGCGGCGGGCCCGGGCCGATGGAGACGAAGAACTCAGTGGACTTCTCCGGCGACAGCGCCGTCTTGGTATCGCCACGCGGGGACAGCGCGGTCACGTCAAAAATGGCGGTCCCGAAGGGGACGTTCCCATTCCAGCTCCACGTGTACGGCTTGCTCGAGCAAATGGGCCGCTGGGCTCGTGCACAAGGGAAGGACAGCGTACGATTTACCGCGCTCACCTCTGCCACCGCGACGAGTGGTGGCTACCTCGTCAAGCGGGGCGGAGACACCCTCGTCATCCTGTTCGATGAAGGTCAGTACGCCGGCGTCGGACCGTTCACGTTCCGCCTCGATCGGCAGGGACATATCACCTGGCTCACCGGGAAGGGCAGCACGCTACAAGTCGAGGTCCAGCGCGTCGCGTCCGTCCCGATGGCGCAGGCCGGTCCGATGTTCGCGAACCGGCCACTCGGCCAGCTCTCGCCGCGTGACACCGCCCGCGGGTCGTTTGGTGGCGTGGAAGTGTGGGTGGACTACGGCCGGCCGACGAAGCGCGGGCGAGTAATCTTCGGCGACGTCGTGCCGTGGAATGCTGTCTGGCGCACCGGCGCGAATGCCGCCACGCAGTTCAACACGTCCGCGGACCTCGTCATCGGTGGCGCGACGGTGCCGGCGGGCAAGTACACCCTGTGGACCCTGCCCACCGCGAGCGGCTGGAAACTGATCATTAACAAGCAGACGGGTCAGTGGGGTACCGAGTACAACGCGGCGCAGGATTTTGTGCGCGTCGACGCGAAAGTCGAGACGCTCGCGGCGCCGGTGGAGGAGCTCGTCATCGCGTTCGAATCAGGAGCGCTCACAATCACCTGGGATAAGGCGCGAGTCTCCGTCCCTGTGGCGAAGAAGTAAGTGCATCTCGACTTCGCGGTCGTCGCCGACTACGCGCTGGTCGACCAGTCGGGCAAGATGTCGGTGCTCGGCATCTTCCAGCACATCTGGGTGCCGCAGTTTCCGGCGATGCATCCACGGCTGCACCTGGTGCTCCGGCTGAAGGGGAAACGCACGGAAGTCGGCGAGCATCAGGTGCAGATCAAGCTGCTCGATGCAGACGACTCGGAGCTGCTGGGCGGCTCGGGCACTGTAAATTTTGCCGAGCCGCCCGCCGGCGTCACGGAGATCGAGGCGGCGGCGGTGCTCGTGTTCGACGTGCCGTTCCCGCACGCCGGTCAGTATCGTTTCGAGATCACGGTGGATGGCGAGCGCAAAGCGAACGTCCCGATCACGGTTTCCCAAATGCCGACGGCCCCGGTACAGCCTCCGCCCTCGACGCCCCAGGCTCCCAGTTCCTAGCTCCCAACTCCTGCCGTTAGGCGCCTACGTGCGGCTGCCGGTGCTGCTCCTTGCCGCCACACTGGCGCTGGGGTTCGACCTCGGCGGATATCCGCTCTTCGATCCCGATGAGGGACGCAACGCCGAGGTCGCGCGCGAGATGGCGGCGACGAACGACTACGTGCTGCCGCATTTCGACGGGCTGCCCTACCTCGACAAGCCGATCGTGTACTTCGCGTCGGCCGCCGTGGTGATGGAGGTACTGGGACCAACCGAGACCGCCGCCCGTCTGCCGGCATACCTGTTCACGCTGGCGACGCTGATCGTAGTCATATGGTTCGTCAAACGACGTTGGGGCATGGATGCCGGATGGCTCGCGGCGCTGGCGCTCGCCACGATGCCGCTGGTGCTCGCATACGCGCGCACGACGATCATGGACAGCGCGCTCGCGTTCTGCACCACCGTCGCGATCCTCGCGTTCTGGGATGAGCGACCCGCGCTGGCGTGGGCGGCGATCGGGCTCGGAGCGATTACCAAGGGACCAATCGCGATCCTGGTGCCCCTGGTCACCCTGATCCCCTACTCGCTGATTACCGGCAGAACCGTGCGGAGGCTGTTCCCGCTCGCCGGACTCGCCGCGTTCGCCGTGGTCGCGCTCCCTTGGTTTCTTGCGGTGGCGCATCGCGTCCCCGAATTCCCGCATTACGTCTTCGTGCGCGAGACCTTCGAGCGCGTAACCACGAAGAGCTTCCACCGGACCGCGCCGTTCTGGTACTATCTGCCGATCGTTCCCGTCGCCGCGTTCCCGTGGATTGTCCCCGCGCTCGCTGGTCTGAGAAACTGGCGCTGGGCCTGGCTGGCCCGGCGCGTGAATCCGGTGGCGCAGGAGTCGATGCTCCTGGCGTGCTGGGTTCTTGGACCCTTGCTGTTCTTCACGTTGAATCAGTCGAAGCTCCCCCAGTACGTCTTGCCGCTGATGCCACCTTTCGCACTCGCCGCGGCACGAGGGCTCGGCGCCGGAATCGGGGTCGGGAGGCGTACGTATGCGGCGATCGCCGCGCTGCTCGGGCTCGCCCTCGTATCGCTGACCATCTGGCTGCCCGCGCCCATCAGCCTGACCCCGGGCGAACGGGCCGCGATCCCTCAGACTGCGCTGGCGCTGGGCATCGCGCTGCTGATCTCGGCGGTATTGGTCTGGTACGCCGGCCGCAGCGAGCGCCCCCGTCCGGCACTCACCGTGATGGGGTACGCGCTCACCGTGATCGCGATGCCGATCGTCTCCGGCCGGCTGCTGGCCGCGGTCGGCGAGGATCGCTCGTCCGCGACCATGGCTCAGGTGATCCAGAATGCCGGGCCGATGGGTGCACAGATGGAGGTCGTAGGGGTGGCCGCGTTCCCGACGTCCCTGCCGTTCTACCTGCGGCATCAGGTGCTTCTCGCGACGGCCACCGCGCGCGAGCTGACGAGCAACTTCGTGCTCGATTACCAGGACCAGTTCCGCCGTGACAGCACGTCACCGCTCCGGCCGGCCGATTACTGGCGCGGTCGCGCGCGCGACTGCCGCACACCGGCCGTGTTCGTCGCGCGTGCCACCGACGCGCGCGTCCGCGCACAGCTCGACTCCGTGCTCCCGCTGCTCGCCGTCGAAGGCAAGTACGCGGCCTATGGACCATGTGCGGCATCTTCGGCGCGATAGGGGGGCCGGGGGGGCCGGGGGGGGCGCGCGGCGAAGCACCGCTGCGCCATCCCGACGCGCTCGCGCGGATGGCCGCGGCATTGCGCCACCGCGGGCCGGACGGCGAATGCATCGTCGGTCACGAGCGCGCGCGCATCGGCGCACGCCGGCTCGCGATCATGGATCTCACGACCGGCGATCAGCCGTTCCAGAGCCCGGACGGCAAGATCTGGATGGTGTGCAACGGCGAGATCTACAATGCGCCGGAGCTGCGGCGCGAGGCGTCCACATGGGGCTATCCCTTCCGCTCCCACGGTGACATCGAAACGATCGTTCCCTTCTACCAGCGGTTCGGCGCGGACGCGGTCGCGCGGCTCGAGGGGATGTTCGGCCTCGCGATCTGGGATGAGACGCGGCGCCGGCTCGTGCTCGCGCGCGATCGCGCGGGCGAGAAACCGCTGTTCTGGACTGAAGTGGATGGCGAGCTCCGATTTGCATCCGAGATCCAGGCGCTGCTCGAGTTCCCGGACCAGCCTCGCCGGCTGAATCGCAAGGCGCTGTCGCTGTACCATGCGCTGGGCTACGTCCCGGCGCCCTACACGATGTTCGACCGCATCCACAAGCTGCCACCCGCATCACTGCTCATCGCGGAAGGCGAACGAACCGAGATACGCTCGTTCTGGAGCGCCGCGGCGGCGGCCGGCCGCCGGTCGACACTCGGCGACGCCGCGACAGTACGTGACACGCTCCTGCGCGCCGTGAAGCGCGAGCTGATGTCGGACGTTCCGCTCGGCATCTTCACGAGCGGGGGTCTCGATTCGTCGCTTCTCGTCGCCGCCGCCGCCCGCGGCATCCCGGGCGAGCGCATTCACACCTACGCGGTGCGGTTCACGGAGAGCGGGTACGACGAGAGCCCGTATGCGGAAGCGGTGACGCATGCGATCGCCAGCGTTCATCACGTGGTCACGGCCGACGATGAATCGCTCGGTCGCGCGCTCGAAGTGGTGTCGCGCGCACTCGCCGAGCCGCTCGGGGACCCCGCGGTGCTGCCCACGTTTCTGCTGGCGGAAGCCGCCCGCGAGGATGTGAAAGTCATTTTGTCCGGGGAAGGTGCCGACGAGCTGTTCGGCGGCTATCCCACCTACCTCGGCCACAAATTCGCGGAGCGCTGGCAGCGGGTCCCGGGCCCGCTGCGGCGCGCCGCGCGCTGGACGGCGGATCGCTGGCCGTCGTCGACCGGCAAGATGACGCTCGAGTACATGGTCAAACAGTTCCTCGCGGCCAGCGAACAACCTTGGCTCGATCGCCACCTCACCTGGCTCGGCGCGATGGCGATCGAGGACGGCGTCATTGCGGAGCTGGCCAGCAAACTGGACCCCTTCCCGCACGACGATCCGCTGAATCGCGTCATGTGGTTCGATTTCTTGTCCTATCTGCCGGACGATCTGCTGGTCAAGGTCGATCGCGCCACGATGCTGGCTTCGGTGGAGGCGCGGGCGCCCTTCCTCGACCGCGAGGTGATGGAGCTCGTGCTTCCCGCCTCTTCGCGTCTCAAGGTGCGTGGCCTCACCACCAAGGCGATATTAAAGGAAGCCGCGCGCGGGCTGGTGCCGGACGCGGTCATTCATCGCCGGAAACGCGGTCTCTCCGTGCCAGTGGCCCGCTGGCTGAACACAGGACTCGCTCCCCTGGCCGACCGCCTGCTCGACACGCCGCTCCTGGCAGAGCACCGCTCCGGTCGCCGGAATCATGCGCGGAGATTGTGGCCGCAGCTCATGCTCGCGTTGTGGAGTGAACGGTGGGGGGTAGCGATCAAGTGAACCGAGCCGAAGCCCTTTCGCTCATGCAGGAGCACACCCAATCGCCGTCGCTGCGGCAGCACATGCTCGCGGTCGAGGCCGCGATGCGCGCGTATGCCGCCAAAGACGGCGAGGATCCCGAGACGTGGGGGCTCGTTGGCCTGCTGCACGACTTCGATTACGAAAAGTTTCCCAATCCCGAGCACTCGGCCACCGAGGGTCATCCGGCCTGGGGCGTCAGTCTGCTACGCTCCAGAGGCGTCGCCGAGCCACAGCTGCGCGCTGTCTTGGGCCACGCGACATATTCCGGCGTGCCGCGCGACACACCCATGGCGAAGACGCTCTTTGCGGTGGACGAGCTGTGCGGCTTCCTCGTCGCGTGCGCGCTGGTGCGGCCCTCGAAGAGCTTCGCGGATCTCGAGGTCTCGTCGGTCAAGAAAAAGCTCAAGGACAAGGCGTTTGCTCGTGGCGTGAACCGCGATGAGGTGCGTCAGGGCGCGGAGGAGCTCGGCGTGCCGCTCGACGAGCACATCGCATTCTGCATTCAGGCGCTCCGCCCGGTGGAGCCCTCGTTGAGCCTTGGGGGGGTCGGGGGGGGAGGGTGAATCCGTTTTCGCGGGCGTTGGATAGGGCGACGGGAGCACGGCCCATCCCCGGCAACATCGTCCGCCACATCTCGATCAGCAGTGATGCGCTTCAGACGATGCTGGACATGATCGCCAGTGCACAGCGCACGATCCATTTCGAGAACTACATCATTCACGACGACGACACCGGGAGGCGCTTCGCCACGGCGTGGGCCGAGCGCGCGCGGGCCGGCGTGCGCGTGCGCGTGCTCTACGACGCGTTCGGTTGCCACGGCACCGGCAGCCGGTACTGGCGTGAGCTGCGCAGCCACGGCGTGGACGTCCGCCCGTTTCGCCCGATCTGGTCGAGCGGTCTGATCGCAGCGTTCAGCCGCGACCACCGCAAACTCCTCGTCGTCGACGGCGAGCGGGCGATGACGGGTGGGCTGTGCATCGGCAACGAATGGGCCGGTAATCCCACGAACGGAGCGCCGTGTTGGCGCGATACGATGTTGATGGTGTGCGGCCCGGCGGTTGTGGCCCTCGAAGCGGCCTTCGCCCGGATGTGGGCCCGTGCCGGCCGCGCCTTGCCCGAAGATGAAACCACGGCGACGCCCGAAGAATGTGGGCCGACGGCCGTGCGCGTGGTGGAAGGCTTCCCCGGACAGTCGCGCATCTATCGCGCAGTCCAGCTGCTGGCGGCCGCGGTGATGGAACGACTATGGATCACCGACGCCTACCTCGTCGCGCCGCCGCCGCTGCACGCGAGTTTCGTGGATGCAGCCCGCAGCGGCGTGGACGTGCGCTTCCTGCTTCCCGGCACCTCCGACATCCCCATCGTCCGCATCTTCACGCGCTCGGGGTATCGCGAGCTGCTCCACGCGGGCGCCCGGATCTTCGAGTATCGCGGCCCGATGCTGCACGCCAAGACGCTCGTGGGCGATCACGAGTGGGGGCGCGTGGGATCGAGCAACCTCAACGTCTCGAGCCTGCTGGGCAATTACGAGCTCGACCTCGTCGCCGAGCATGATGGCTTGACCGCGACGCTCGCGACGCAGTTTTTGCACGACATGGCGCAGAGCCGCGAGATCGTGCTGATGGCGCGCCGCCGGCTGCCGCTGCCGCCGCGGCTCGTCGCTGCCGCCGCGGTGCCCCCTTCCCACGCGGTCGCCCCGTCGCAAGCTCCGGCTCCGCAACACAAGCGCACGCTGCGCGAACGCCAGGCCGTCGCCGCTGTCGCCCTCATTCAAGTCGCCGGTGGGGCGCGGCGCACCGTGGCTGGTACCGCGGCGGTGGCCTTCCTCCTGGTGGGCGTGTCGCTCATCCTCTTTCCGCTGGTTGCGAGCGCGGTTCTGGCGGCGGGCGCGTTGGTGACCTCCATCTGGCTCGCCGGCTGGGCCCTCGCCCGGCGGCGGCGGCGGCGGGAGAGCGATGTTCGCTGAGCGCGAGGGCGGAGCCGGTGGGCTAGGCGGGGGGGCCGGGGAGGCGGGGGGACCTCAACCTCCGACCGGCGCTGCGCGTATGGGAAGCAGCGAAGAGGACAAGGGCTTAGTTGTTAAGAGTTTAGCGGGTGATCGCGACGCATTCGGCGTACTCGTGGAGCGATATGCACCTCAGGCGCGGCGGGTCGCCCGGGCGGTGTTGGGCGATCCCGACGATGCTGATGACGCTGCGCAGGACGGTTTTCTGTCTGCCCTGGTGAAGCTCGCGCAGTACGATGCACGCCGCCCCTTCGGCCCCTGGTTGATGCGGATCGTCGCCAACGCTGCCACGGACCGGCGGCGGCGCCGTACCGTACGGCAGGCTGAGCCGCTCGATCCGGCGTTGGTGGGCGGTGGTCCGCGACCCGACGCGGTGGCGATTCGCAGCGAGTTGGGTGCGCATTTGCAAACCGCGCTCGGCGAGCTGTCGGAGCGCCGCCGGATGGCAGTCGTCTTGTTCGATGTCGAAGGTTACTCGCACGCCGAAATCGCCGGGATTCTGGGAATTCCGGAAGGAACCGTGCGATCGGAAGTGTTTCACGCGCGTCGCCGTCTACGCACGCTGCTGGCAGACTGGAAGGAGCAGGCACGATGAAAGACACACAGCCGTTCGATCATCGCCCGGATCCCGAGCTCGGCGCGGCGTTGCGCGCCGCGCTCGAGCCGAAGGACGATCAGAAAGCATTCGTCGCGCGGGTCATGGCGCAGTACGAGCGGGCGTTGGACCGTTCTACGGTCCCGACGCTCGACGTGCTGGCGTCGTGGTTCCGCCCGGGCGTCGCTGCCGCGGTCGCGGCCCTGATCGTCGGATTCCTGTTCGGGCGAACCGTGCTGACGCCGGCGCCGGCATCGATCGAGGCCGCGATGGCACCGCTCGAGGGACCAGGCCTTGCGGCCCTCGTGACCGCGCAGGATCCACCGGACGCCAGCGTCGTGTTCGCGTCATTGGTTGATCAACGCTAAGAACGAGAAATGAGGAACCATGCTGAATAGATCGAAACTCGCCGCCGTCGGCCTCCTGGCCGCCGTGTTCGTGGCGGGTGGACTTGCCGGATGGGGCGGCCGTGAGGCTGCGGAACGCGACGGGCGGGGGGGCCCGCGGCGTGGACCCGATGCCATGGTTCAGTATTTGACCCGGGAGCTGGACCTCAGCCCCGCGCAGCGCGACTCCGTCCGCGCGATCTTCGCCCGTCATCGCCCCGAGACCGATTCCCTGTGGGCGCGAGTCCGGCCGCGGTTTGATTCCATCAAGACGCGCATGCGTGCCGAGATCGACGCCCAGCTCACGCCGGAGCAGCGGACTCGTCACCAGCAACTGATCGATCGGGCTGAGCATCAACGTAGGGAGCGTGAAGACTCCACCAAAGGGAAGGCGGGGGGGCACTAATGCGGCGCGGTGTGTTGGTAGGGACGTTGGCAATCCTGGCCGCGGCCCCCGCGGCAGCGCAGGCGCCGGCAGCGCCACAGCAGGTCGAAGTCACATTGGACGAGGCGGTGCGGCGCGCGCTCGACATCCAGCCGGCGATGGTGCAGGCACGGGGGGATCAGCGCACCGCCGGCGCAGCCCGGCGCTCTGCCTACGGTGCGTTCCTGCCGTCACTCACCACCAGCGGCTCGGCCAGCCGGAACAATCTGCCCTTCCGCATCGGCACCGATACGACGACGTACCCCCCGGTCTACACCTACTCCGGCGGCCTGACGCTGAGTCTTAATCTGTTCACGGGATTTCAGCGGCTGTGGGATCTGAAGGGCTCGTACGCCAACACCGCGGCCGCCGGCGCGGAAGTGGTCAATCAGCGCTTCCAAGTGACCCTGCAAACCAAGCAGGCATTCTATAACGCGATCGCGAACGATGAGCTTGTGCGCGTCGCGCAGTCGCAGCTCCAACGCGCGCGCCAACAGTTGCAGATCTCGATCGATAAGCTGCACGCGGGGTCGGCCACGCGCTCCGATTCGCTGCGATCCACCGTGGACTATGGCAACGCCCGTATCGCCCTGCTGCAAGCCCAGGCCAACCTTGCCTCCGCGCAGGCGAACCTCGGCCGGCAGA
>WNGO01013110.1_pt1 | contig 13790 bp, 7 predicted proteins | sample 5400511 | NCBI WGS metagenome assembly WNGO01 (sample SAMN13153380, study PRJNA577476) | soil metagenome | isolation source: 20 cm soil or saprolite under Garry oak tree replicate 2 | place: USA:California | collected 2016-06-15
GCGAACCATCGGTCGAGCCATTCGATCCGGTGCGCGAGCTCCTTGGAGCGGCGGTTCTCGAGGCCGTCCAAGACCTCCTCGAACGTCCGCAGGGCGCGCCGCTCCCAGTCGTCTTGCACGATCGTTTCCACCTTCTCCAGATAATACCGTTGAATATCAATCGGCGAAACGGTCCGGCCGTCCTCGAGTTCAACCTTCCATTGTTCCGGGTTCCGGATCTCCACGTTGCGCCACAAATCCCGGATCGGATCCTTGAGTCGAGGCACGTCGTCCAGTCGTCCGTCCTCCATGAGCTGCAGCACGCCCGAGGTCACGAAGTGCCGAAGCATGATCGCGGTCTCGTTCATGAGCGCGTCCCCCACGATCACATGGAGGCGCCGCCACAACCGACCGTCCGCGTGCGGCTCGTCGCGCGTGTTCAGGATGCCGGTATCGTGCATCGTCTCCCCGCTGATCACCTGGGACGTGAGGAAGGCCATCGGCGAGAGCACGTATTTCCCGCGGACGATGTCCCCCGCCCCCGTGTAAATGATGCGCGTCGCCAGATGCGGTACGAGGTCCCGGATGAATTGTCCGGGGAAGGCGACGTCGCGGGAGACGCAGTAGTTCTCGTGCGACCCGTACGACGTCCCGTCCGGGGACGTGTTGTTCTTGAACGCGTGGATCTTCATGTCGCCCGTGTACTTCTCCTCCATCACGCGGCGAAGCCAATCGAGGATCTTTTCGCCGGCCTTCTCCCACACGACGACGTCGTGGAAGTTCGTCGTCTCCGCGGTGCTCACCTCGAAGTGCCCGACGTCGTAGTAGACGCGAGACCCGTTCGTGATGAATTCGCCCGCGAGATGCAGGTCCGATTCCCGCAGCAGGTCGAGCGCCATCATGTGCGGATCGAAGCCCATGGTGCCCATCTTGCGGCAGTACAGCGTGTACTCGTGTTCGGTCCCCTGGACCATCTTCCTCATGCGTCACCCGACCATCGGGTCCGCACCGGTCCGGAAGACCTCCCGCTGGCGCTTCTCGTAGACGTACATCTCCGTGATCGCGTGCTCCTTGCTCTCTTCGTCGATCGCCATCTCGAGGTCCCTCATCGTGAGGCCTTCCTTCTTCCGCTCCGTCTTCTTCAACAGGATGACCCGCTTCACGAAGTTCTTCTTCGCGGTCGTCACGATGGCCTCAATGATGGCGCCGGAGATGATGTCCTTCCGCTTGACGGTCTTGATCGCCTCTTTCGCTTCCGCGTCCAGTTTGACCTTGACCCACTTGTTCTCCCCATACAATTCGTCGAGGACGAAGCGGCGGAGGGCCTCGACGGCCTCCTTGTGACCGCCGGATTGCTCCTCGAGGCTCGCTTGGACCGGGAGCTCCTCGTTCAGATAGATCCGCAGGATCTCCTCGGCCGCCTGCCGGTCGGGGCGAGGGATCTCGATGATCTCGTCGAACCGGCCCGGCCGGAGCAACGCCGGATCGACGAGGTCCGCGCGGTTCGTCGCGCCGATCACGAACACGTCGTGGAGTTCGACGAGCCCGTCCATCTCGCTCAGGATCTGCGCGATGATGTTCTTGTGCACGCCCGAGGTGTCCATCATCCCGCGGACCGTGAACAGGGCCTCGATCTCGTCGAAGAAGACGATGCTCGGCTTCTTCTCGTGCGCCTGCCGGAAGATCTCCTTGATGATCCGCTCGCTTTCCCCGACCCACTTCGACAGGACGTCCGCGATGCTGACGTTGAAGAAGGTCATGTCGTTCTCCTTCGCGATCGCCTTCACGAGCAACGTCTTCCCGCAGCCCGGCGGTCCGTATAGCAGGATGCCGCGCGGCGCTTCGAGGGCGATCTGCGCGAACAACTTCGCTTCCTGGTATGGCAGGACGACGACGTCCTTGATCCGCTCGATGGCTTCCATGAGGCCGCCGATCTGGCCGTACTTCACGTTCGGTTTCTCGCCGAGTAACAGGGACTTGACCTCGAGGTTCGGGAGGACCTCGAGCACCTCCATGGTCGGAGGGAGCACGCTGATCTGGAAACCCGGCTTGAGCTTCTTGTACACGGTCTTGTCGGTGTTGATCAGGCGTTTCTCCATGTCGCCTTCGATCGAGATCACGAGCTTGCCGTCCATCATGTCCGCGACCTTCGCGATCACGCCCTCGTTCCGGACGGCGCTGCCCTCGACGATCGCGTACGTCTGCGGGTGCACCCAGACATATTGGCCGACCCCGAGCTGGGATTTGTCCATGAGCCCGGTCGAGACCTTGAGGAGCTCCGTGGCCCGCGCGACGACGACCTGGTTTCCGTCGAGGTCGGGGCCTTCCTTGCGCACGACGTAGGCGTAGAGGAGCGGCGGCTGCTTGATCTTGTTGAACTTGTCCTCGTACGCCTTGAGGCGGTACTCCCGTTCCTCGATCTCGTAGCGGAAGGAGTGGAGGTCCCGCTCGTACTGCCGCCGGAGACGGTCCATCTTCTCCTCGAACTCGTCCCGGACGTCGTCCGCCGACTTCCCCGCCTTCCCGTCGCTTTCGTCGCTTGCCATCCGTGTATCACCGCGTGCCTGCGCCCGCGTGTCGGTCAGGGCGGGACGGCATCTGCTCTGTCGACGCAAGTCTGTGGAACAAGATGCCGTCTCGTCCCATCCCTTGTTAGAAAGTGGCATCCAGAATTAAAGCTTTTGTTATCGGTATTGTGCGTAGCGAAAGGACGTTGAAGGATTGCCGCGCCGGGAGGGACATTCCCCCGAACTGGAATTTAGTGGGCATACGCGCCGTCAATCAGTTTCTTGATGTACGGCGTCAAGACGCGCGCCAGGGTCATGTCCCCGTCCCAATCCTCGATTTGGTCCCAGTGGTGATCCTCCATGTCCTTGATGCACCGCTCGATCTGCACGGTCCAAGGCTCACTGCCGTCCCCTTCGATACGGGCCGCCAGGACGAGCCACTTGCCGCGGCCGATCAGGATGTGCATGTGACCGACGGTCATCTCATTCAGATCTGCGTAGTCGTCGCCGCGAAGCGCCTCCTTCACGAACTGCTGCACGGCGGTGAGCATCCCGGTCAGGATGTCCGTATCGACGTCGGGCCGGAGCCGGCGTGTCTCGTGCTTGATCAAGATCCCGTCTCGGTGGTTCAGCAGGAAGACGTCCTCGATGATCGCCTCCTTCGCCTTCGCGACGGGCGCCGGCGCGGCAGGTTTGGGTGCCGCCGCGGTCCGGCGGCGCATCACCAAGAAGAGGGCCGTTCCCAAGATTGCGGCCAAGATCGGGATGAGCCACCAGAAGCTGGACAACGCGAGACCACTGGGGGGCGCGGCGGCCGTCGAAAACTGATACGTCAGGGGGTTAAGCATCTGGTTCCCCGCGAGATCGGTCGCCGTTGTCGCGAGGACTACTCTGTAGGTCGTGCCGGCTTGAAGTGCCCCGTTGGCGAGGAACGTCACAGAGCGAGAGTCCGAGCTCCATTGGAAGGTCCCGTTCACCCCGCCCGAAATGTTAAAGGCTCGCTCGACGGATTTTCGGTCCATCGACTTGGAGAATGTGATCTGGATGATCGGCGAAGTGGTCGCATTGATCGCCGTGGGCGCGTAGGAGGTCACGACCGGCCGGGTCATGTCGACGATCGTATACGTGTCGTTTGAGGAGGGTGCGACTTCCCGGTTTCCGGCACGATCGGTGGCAATCGATCGGAAGGCGTAGATGCCCTCGATCGGGGCCGTGAACGTGGCCGACGTGGAGGTCGTGCCGACGAGCCAGTTCACCCACCCGGACCCTGCGTTGTATTGGACCGTGTACGTGGCGATGTCCGTGACCCCCGTGTCCGGGGCCCACGTCACCGCGAAGGACATCGAGTTCTTGTACTGTGGCAGGGTGTTCACATGGGAACCGGGAGTGAGGGTGTCGATCAGGGTCCACGTGTTGTTCGCGGTAGGTCCAGGCTGCGTATTTCCTGAGAGATCGTTCGCCGTCGTCGCGAACTCATAGTGGCCGTTCGATGTCGCGACAAAGGCGAATTGCCCGGACGGTGCCGCGGCCTGGGTGGTGAACTTGATCCATACGACACTTTCGCCCTGCCGGTACCAGAGCGTGATGTTTCCCAGTCCCGTCCCAAACCCGTCGCTTGCCGTGTAGTACACGAAGAACGACGTCGAGTTCTCGTACGTCGGGAGCGCGCTCGCCGCGGAAGTCGGGGGAGCGAGATCGACCATGGTGAAGGTTTCCGTGTGGCTCGTCGACATGTCCACGCTCCGAGGACTGTTCCCGAAGGTGTAGGACGAGTACGTCACGCGAGCCTTGGTGACGTTGTCTTTCGCGGTGTTCGATCCGATGTAGACCCGGTCGGTCACGAGGATCCACGACTGGTCCCCGGTCGGGGCCGTCCGGTTCCAGATGTCCACGCCGTTATCCTGGATGATGATTCGAGCGCCGGTCACCGGCGTGAATCCGTCGGGCCAAAGCCCCTGGACATCAAGGAAGTTTTGGACCGTCAGGTTGCCGGCCGGCATCACCGCCGGCCTCGTGAACGGTGTGTTCACGGAGACGGCCCAGCTGTCATTGTTCACGAAGAACTCGTAGTTACCGACGAACGCGAAGCTCGCGTTATCGACGGTGAAGCGACTTGTGAAGGTCGCGTTACCGAGGAAGTTGAATCCGATGCCGTAGGAGGTCTGGAGCGGAGGGCCGCTGCCAGCCGCGCCCTTTGTGACGCTCGTAATAGAATCGAAGGAGGAACGTCCGTCGGCCACCAAGGCTCCAATGACCCCGGTCGCGTCGCCCCCGCGTCCGCCGTTCGCACCGGTGGAATCCCCGCCGCGGCCTCCTTGGAGAGTCAAGATCGTGTCCGATCCGAGGGTCGGAGTCGCAAAGACCACGCCGATTCCCGAGGCGCTGCCCCCGTTGCCCCCTGCCGTCCTCCCGTTCCCTCCCTGTCCCCCCGTCAACGTGCTGATCCAGTCGGACGTGACCGATGTCGCGTTGAAAAGCCCGTCATTGTTTCCGAACGCGATCACTCCCGTCGCGTTCCCTCCCTGGCCTCCGATGGGTCCACGGGTTCCGCCGACCCCTCCGGTCAAGCTGTCGATCGTGTTCGCGTGGACCGTGGACGAACCGAGGATTGAAACCACAGAAATCCCGGTCGCGTCCCCGCCACGGGCTCCGTTGCCCGTGCCGAGGGCCCCGCTCGTGTTTCCGCCGAGTCCTCCGCGGAGGGTCTGGATCACGTTCGCGCTGGCATCCGCTTGGGCGGCCGAGAGGAAGATGATGCCATAGGCGTTCGCCCCTCCGCCTCCGGAGCCGTCTCGAACCGTGCCCGCGCCCCCGACGCCTCCCTGGCCGCCTGTGAGACCCGTCACGCTGTTGGATGAAACTCCCGCCGAGGTGGCTGTGGAGAAGACCTCGATGCCCGCCGCTTCGCCGGCGTCACCGCCCCGGCCTCCGTTGTTTGTCGGCGCGCCTCCGCCACCCGCGCCGCCTCGCCCCCCCGTCAGGGCCTTGATATCGTTGCCGTAGATGGAGACGTCGGGAGTGGCTGCGACGACGATGCCCGCGGCCGAGCCGCCTCTGCCTCCTCGACCTCCCGGGCCCACGGACGTGTTCGCGGCACCGTTGCCGCCGTTTCCGGCGATGATCGTATCGATGGAATTGAACGAAACGGAGGCGGAAGGCGCCGCATTGACGAATACCCCGAGGGCCACTCCGCCGTCGCGACCGTTCGATCCCGAGGTCGGCCCACCGGAGCCTGCCAAGGCCCGGACGCCGCTGATTGCGTTATTCAAGATGTTCGCGGTCGCCCCATACCAGACGGAGATCCCGGCAGCGAACGTCGAACTCACGTTCGTGATCGTGTTCGAGGAGACCGTCGAGGTCCCGGGTTGCTCCAACTGAATCGCCACGGTCGTCCCGTTGATCGTGTTTCGGTCCACGAAGACACTCGAGGCGTTCACATACACACCGAAGCTCGTCGTCCGACGAATCGTGTTGCTCGAGAGGGTGCTCGTCGACCCTGTGAGGAAGGAAAAGCCGATGCCGGCCTGGATGACCGTGTTATCGTGAATCCAGGGCGAGCTGGGCGTCGGGCCCAGGACCGTGACCGCCCGGTCGACCCGGTCGAAGGACGCCCAGGAAACAGACCCTGTCGCGCTCGCGTTGAACTGGACGCCGCCCCAAGGGCCCACGCCGACCCCGGTCCTGTTTGCCCCGAACGTGATCAGCCCTCCCGAGCTGCCGTCCGCCCGCAAGGTTCCGCGCACGTACAGATGGACGCTCGGATCTGCCAGGACGGTGGTCCCCGGTAGGATCGTGAGGGTGGCACCCGGATTCATCGTCACGTTGCCGTACATGACCCAAGTGCATAACGTATCCCACGTCGCGGTCCCGATGGGACCCGACCGGTAGGCTCTCCCCGTGGGACAGGACGGACCCGCCGCGGAGGCGCCACTCACCGCGAAACCCAAGACCGAGGCCCCCACGACAATCATCAGGAAGATGGCCCAGGCGCCGGTCCTTCGATTCGGGCCGGAATGAGAGTTCACCATGGGAATCGGGCTCTGAACGGGGCCGAGTGTTGGGTTGTTATCCCCGGTTCTCGTCACGATATATTAGACGAAGGGCCCGGTTACCGAGCGTGATAATGCAACGCCAGGCTCTCCGAGAAGGTTCAATACTGCCGGGAAGGTTCGCCGTGAAGATGATCGAAGCCGGTCTCGACGCCGTCTTCTCTCCACGGTCGATCGCGGTCGTTGGGGCTTCGCGGCATCCCGGCAAAATCGGGTACGAAGTCCTACGGAATCTCATCCTGAACGAATATCAAGGAGTCCTCTATCCCGTGAATCCCAACGCGCGGAGCATCCACGGACTCCGAGCCTACGCGAACGTACGCGACATCCCGGACGCGATCGATCTCGCGATCATCACGGTGCCCGCCGACCTCGCGGTCAGGGCCGCCGAAGAGTGCGGCGGTAAGGGCGCACGAGGACTCGTGGTCATCACGGCGGGATTCCGGGAAGTCGGGAGCATCGGACTCGAGCGCGAAGCCCGACTCGTCGACGTGTGCCGGCGATACGACCTGACGATGATCGGTCCGAACTGCATGGGGGTCATCAACACCCATCCCGACATCCGGATGGACGCGACGTTCGCGCCCACGCCCCCGCTCCGCGGCGGAATCTCTCTGGTCACCCAGAGCGGGGCACTGGGCATCGCGATCCTCGAGCACGCGAAGACCTTGGGGGTCGGCTTCGCCAAATTCTGTTCGCTCGGAAACAAGGCGCAGGTGAGCCTGAACGACCTGCTGCAGATGTGGCGCGGCGACCCGGACACCAAGATCATCCGCACGGGCAACGACGAAGGACAAACCGATCATCGCGGTGAAGTCCGGCCGCTCGGAAGCGGGGAGCCGCGCGGCCGCGTCCCACACGGGCTCCCTCGGAGGATCGGACCTGGCGGCCGAGGCCGTGTTCGCTCAGACCGGCGTCCTCCGGGCGGCATCGATCGAGGAGTTGTTCGACTTCGCGATGGCATTTTCGCTGCAGCCGCTCCCTCGCGGGAACCGCGTCGCGATCGTATCCGATGCGGGCGGCCCCGCGATCATGTGCGTCGACGAGCTCGTCGCGCACGGCATGCGACTGGCGGATCTGGCCCCGGCGACCCAAGCGTTCATGCGCACCTGGGCGCCCCCCGAGGCGTCCCTCCGCAACCCGATCGACTTGACGCCCCAGGGAAGTCTCGAAGACTATCGACGGGCTCTGGATGCGGTCCTCTCGGACGAAGGGGTCGACGCGGCGATCGCGATCTACGTGCCTCCCGTGCGCGTCGACGAGGTCGATATCGCCCGTGCGGTGTGGCAGACGGCGAAGGACCATTCGAAACCGGTCCTGTGCAATTTCCTCGGCCGGTCGGAGAATAGCCCGGGATTCGTGGAACTCGTTGGCCACAGCGTCCCGTCGTACCTGTTTCCCGAGAGTGCCGCGCGATCCCTTGCCGCCATGTACCGCTATGCCGAGTACCGGAAACGGGATGAGGGAGAGCTCCGCACTTTCCCGGTGAATCGGACCCAGGCGCAGACGATCCTCGACCGCGCCGTTGGCGAAGGTCGCTCGCGGCTGCGGAGCGAGGAGGCGGACGCCGTACTGGAAGCCTACGGCATCCGAACGACGAAAACCCGGATCGTGCGCCGCATCGAGGAGCTCGACCAGGCAGCCAAAGAGATCGGCTATCCGGTCGTCCTCAAAGCCTTCGGTCCCGAGATCGTCCACAAGTCGGAACTCCAGGCCGTCCGTCTCGACATCGGAACCGAGAAAGAACTCGTCGACGCGGCCTCGGCGATGGAACGTCAGCTCCGGGACCGTCGCATGACGGTCGAAGGCTTCCTCGTCCAAGAGTTCGTCCAGGGAGGAATGGAGGTCATCCTCGGGATGGCGCGGGACAAAGTGTACGGTCCCTTCCTGGTCTTTGGCCTCGGCGGTATCTACGTCGAGTACCTGAAGGACGTCTCATTCGGCCTGCCGCCGCTGACCAATCGCGACGCGATGCGAATGATCGAATCGATCCGGACGTATCCGATCCTTCGCGGTGTCCGCGGCGAACCAGCGCGCGACGTGACGGCGCTTCAGGACGCAATCCTGCGGCTCGGCGCGCTCGTGTCCGACTTCGACTCGATTCAGGAGATGGACCTCAACCCGGTCCTGGTCCTCGAGGAAGGACAGGGATACTGCGCCGTCGATGCACGAATCATCCTGGCCCAGCCCTCCTCTTAGACGCGGATCCTACCGGTCCGGACGCGGCCCTGGATCCGCGGGTAGGCGAGTCCGATGGGTATGGACCCGCCGAAAGCAGACTCCGGGATCGGCAATTCGCCGACCAACGGGGGTTCACAACGCTTGTAGCCTGGTAATGCCATCTCCGTCGGAGAGGAGATTGATGATCCAGATCGACATCGAGGTCCCCGACCGCCCTGGCGAGTTGGCGAAACTGGCCGCGATCCTCGGGACCGCGGGAATCAACATCGAAGCGATTGGTGGGGAGTCGGCCAGCGGCCGGTCTTACGTGAGCCTGATCGTGAGCCAGCCAGTCCAAGCTCGGGAGGCCCTCATGAAACACGGGTACGTTTGTTCGACTCGGACCGTGCTCGTCGTGAGACTTGACGACAAACCGGGAGCACTCGCGGCTCTCGCGAAGAAACTCGGGGATGCCGGTGTCGACGTGATGAGCGCGATTCACCTGGGCACCGTCGGCGGTCACGCGCAACTGGCGCTCGGAGTCGACAATCTGGAGAAGGCTCGTTCGCTGGTCTAGCGGGACCGAAGCGGCGCCTCGGTCTCAGTGTCGGATCTGATAACGGGCCGGGAGCGATAGAAACCCTCAAGAGACCCCGCATTCCTATCACATCGGCATCCGCATACTTTCGGGGGGGCGGGCGCATTATGAAAGAGGGCGTTATGGAGGAGGGGGCCATCTCGCGAGATGGCACGGCGGTCGTCGGGCGCTCGATGGTCCAAGCTCCGAGGATGGTCCCTCGGGTCGACTACGAACGGATCTTCGTCCTTGGCGAGGATGCTCGTTTGCTCGGCGAATATGCGCTTCGCGACGATTGCCCGCTCGAGTATGACGATCTCCGTCGGTCGATTCCCGTCAACGGGATGCGGCATCTCGTCGCCTTCTACCAGGGCGAGTACGCCTTCACTCCCTTTCGAGTCGAGGACCTGTGGTTCGTCGTACTGAGCCACGGCGTCCCACGGATCGAGGAGCGGGGATCCATCGGCACACTCCTCGCGGCTATGAGGATGCACCTCCCGCCCAGTCTGTCCCCGGCGATCGCGGCGCGGGAGGACGCCTTGCAGGAACGGGACCGCGAGGCTGAGGCCCGCGAGGCCCAACTGAGACGACGGGAGCAGCGACTCGCCCTCCTCGAAGCGGAACTCCGGACCGCGGCCATCACCCTTCGCGATCTGGAAGGCGAAGTCCGGACGAGGGAGACGCGGCTCACCGCGTTGCGCGATTACGCGCTGCAAATGCAACGCGCGTTCCGACAAACGAAATCGAAAGCGGAGCATCCGGTGGAGGCCGAGCCGACGATGAGGCGAGAATCTTCCGGACCACCGCCTCCATGACGCCCCCTTCTCACGTCCGATAACCAAAACCCGCCCCTTAAATACGGTGCAGCCCGCTCGAATCCTCCGACAAGTCACGTGAGGGAACGCCCTCGCGAACCGAGGAAAGCAGCGTATGCAAGGGCCGATGGAAGCCCTGGTGACGGGCATCTTAATGCGAGGTCTCAGCCCGGCCCTCACCGCGGTCCTAATGGCCGCGCCATCCAGAAAAACGGCGCGGGCGCAGCTCAAGAAGATCTACGTGCTCGACGACCGCGGAGAGATGACCGGCGAATACGTCCTCGATGCGGATTGCCCGATCGATTACGATGATTTCCTGAAAGTGTTGCCGCCGGAAGGAATCGGCGATCGCGATTCTCTCTTCGTCGGAGAGTATGTGTTCACCGCGTTCCAGAGCGGCAAGCTGGTCTTCGTCCTCCTCTCGCGGGGCCATCTCGCATCCGAAGACGTCGACTGGACCGCCCTTTTGTTGACAGCTGCGGATTCGCATCTCGCCCCGGGGAATCGTGCAGCGCCCGCTCGAACCACGGAAGCGAAACAGGATCTCGACAAGGTGTCCGCGGAGCGCGAGGCGCGACTCAAGGCGAAGGAGAAAAGTCTGGCCGAACAAGAGGCGAAACTCCAGGGAGAGTCCGCGAACCTCCTCGGTCGACAAGAAGAGTTGAACCGTCAAAAGACCGGGTTGACCGCTCTCGCGGATTACGCTGCGCGGATGCAGGACTCCGTCACCCGCGGCGTGTCGCGAGCGATGAAGACGCTCGAGATGACGGAGCAGCTCGCCGCGAGCCGGCACCTCGAATCCAAGAAGACCGACTCGAAAGCGACGTCGGATGCTCAACAGGCCTTCGAACAGGAACGGAATGCGCTCTTGGCCGCGAAGAACGAAGTCGACGTTCGCTACCGAGAAGCCACCGCGCAGATTGCCAAGTTCGAGAGAGAGGCGAGGGATGCGATCGTCGCTCTTGAAAAGGAGCGCGCAAACGCCAACACGCGGCTGGCGGATGAGGAACGGACGCGGAAAGAGATTGAAGGCCGCGTTGCGGACATGAGTCAACGGTTCGCCGCGATGGCGAAGGAACGCCTCGTCGCGTCCCACCGCGAACCGGGCGAGACGGACGAGGTCCGGAAGACGATGGAAGGCGAGAAGGGAGAACTCGCCCGAGAACGGAAGTTCCTCCAGCGGCGCGCGATCGAACTCTTGGACCGCGAGGAACGAGTCCGCGACCGGGAAGCGAAATCCGACGAGCGGGAGCATGAACTCGCACGTCGAGTCGAGGACCTCACGACGAAGGAACAGGACGTCGCGCGGCAGAAGACGATCATCGCGCAGGCAAAGACGCCGATGCCGGATCCTCGCGCCCAGGCCGACGAAGCGAAGAAAGACATCGAACGTCGAGTGAAAATCATCCAGCAGAAAGCGCTCGAGCTACTCGACCGAGAGGAGAAACTCCGCCGCCGGGCAGCCGAGCTCGAAGCGATGGAAGCCCGTTTGTCCGGGCGCGTGACGGTCGAGTGACGGACCTTATTCCCTCCATGAAATCAGGGTCGATAACCACTGACCGGCGCTTAAATAGGTCTCACTCGAAATCGGAGCTACACCCGCACAGACGGCGTCTTAGTCGTGAGGACTTTGATCGTAGCAAGTGCAAACCCGCCGACCCCGTGTTCGATGAGCGGGTGCGCCTTCTCGGTCCGAAACAATCCCGACGCGACATTTTGGCGATCGATCGGCGGATGCTCTGAAAACGGACACCGGTTCGTCTTGACCGGACTGAAGGACAGGCCGTTGGCCCAACAGGGGATGACCTTCCCATGAAGACGGGGACCGCCCTCCTGCTCGGGTTTGTCCTCCTAGCCACCGCCGCCGTCGTGATCGAGAGTCAAATAGTCACCGACCCGCTTGCTGCGTTTCGGGGCCCCGATGGACGGCTCACGATCCCGGGTCGGGCCCTGACGGAAGAACTTCAACGACTCCTTTTTCAAGGGAACGATCTCAGGCCCAACTACAACATCACCTTCCTTTTCCCGGAACCGTCTTCGCACCCCACGGCGCGCCTAGTCCTGTACTCATTTGACGTGCCCAACCTCAACGTGTTCGTGCATCGAGGCTCACCGGAGGGCACCGCGGCAAATGCGATCGGTCATCGCATCCGCGAGGGGTTCCCCCCGGTCGACTGGCGCCACGTGGGGAGCGACCTCCTCGCCTCTGCTCGAGGCGGCATCGGCTGGTTCTTCGATCTCTTCACGGCGAATGCGAGGGCGGATACGGTGACGGTCGACTCGACAACGAGCGCGGTCGTCGACCCTGACGCGGTCACATGCACGACGTCCCAATCGGCGGCTGCGGCAGACAACGCCGTCCTCGTCATGCTCAGCAACCGCCCTGCGAGCGCGTACTCGACGGTCACCTATGGTTCCGTCACTCTGAGCCTCATCGCCGGCACGGCTTCGAGCGGCACCGGAGTGGTGCGCACGGAGATGTGGTTCTACCAGGGTGCGATCCCCGGCGGTGCCCAGACCATGACGGCCACGCTGGCAGCGGGGACGACCGCGAATGGTAATTCCGCAAATCCCAGTATCTCGATTTCGCCGGGAGCAGGCGAACTCGCATTCGCCGTGTTCGCACATCAGAGTGCCACGGCTCCGTCTGCGGTGACCGGTACAGGAGCGACCGCGACGGATCTCTTTGGCGTCGCGACGGCCAAATGCACCGGTTCTGGTACCAATCTCTGCGGAGCGGGCAGCGACATGCCCAATCCTGGAACGGCGATTACGTGGACCATCGGAGGAGGCAACAGCTGGGTCCTCGGTGCCGTTCGTGTCGTCGCCGCTCCCAACTGTGGCGTGGCCGCAGGAAACTGCTATCGAATCGGTGCGGGCGGCGCATGGAACACCGGAGCCAACTGGTCCAACACGGCCGGGGGGGCCTCTTGCGCGTGCACCCCGGTGGCGTCGAACCAGGCCATCTTCAATGCCAGCCCAAGCGGAACCATCACGCTCGCAGCTGCTACCACGATCGCCAGCATCGATATGACGGGTTTCAATGGGACGCTGGATACGACCGGGTCAAACTGGGCCCTCACGATCAACGGCGCGTTCCTCATTCAAGGCACGTTCAACGCCCGCAATTCCACTGTCAGTGTGACCGGCAACGTGAGCATCTTGACGGCGGCGACGGTCGTCCTCCTCGGCGCATCGACGTGGACGATCAACGGTACCTGGACCAATCAGTCCACCGCCGCCGGTTGGACGGCGGGTACGAGCAGCGTGACCATCCGGGATGCGGCGAATGGGACTCTCACGTTCGCTGCTTTGGTCGGAGCGACGAACGAGTTCAGCAATCTCACACTTGACGCAAGTGTGACGACGAGCATCACCTACACGATGGCGACGAATGCGCTCCGAATGAGCGGCACGCTCACAATCCGGAACTCGACCGGCGGCGCGACGGGGTGGACCGTCCTGACGACGTCGGCGGCCAACCTGGGGATCATCGTCGGGGGACTCGCGGTGTCGACGTTCGGAGCCCTGACGGCAAACGCATCGGCCATCTCGATCAACGGAAACGTGAACATCGGTGCGGCGAACGGCTACCTCGTGATGAATTCATCCACATGGACGATCACAGGAACGTGGACGAACGCTTCGACGTCAGCGACGTGGGCTGCCGGGACCGGGACGGTCACCTTCAACAGTGCGACCG
>WNGO01001906.1_pt1 | contig 13789 bp, 13 predicted proteins | sample 5400511 | NCBI WGS metagenome assembly WNGO01 (sample SAMN13153380, study PRJNA577476) | soil metagenome | isolation source: 20 cm soil or saprolite under Garry oak tree replicate 2 | place: USA:California | collected 2016-06-15
CATTACGTTACCAGCCTGTTGTTTGAGGTGAAGCCAGGTCACGCAGCGACGGTGGTCTTTCCGCTGCTCGGTTTGATGTTGGTATGCTTGTTCGCCGCGCTACCACCGACATTGCGTGCTTCGCGACTGAATCCAGTGGTTGCGTTGCGACAGGAGTAGAGTGCAAACAACCCACACACGGGCCGGGCTGACACGGGCGTCTCCCTTGCAGTGGTTACCCGAGTTTGAAATACGCCGCGCCGATCATTCCGAGAATTCACTTCTCCGTATGGCAGCCCACGCTGAGACTGGCTCGTAATGGCGTTCGAGGAGATCACGCCTGCCTTGTCGCCTAGCGTTTATCGACGAGTCCGGTAACAATCAAACATTCAGGCCGGATCACGGGCATCACGATTGGCCAGTTATGCCCGTAATCCGACCACGATCGCGGATTGGACCCTGCCCGAACCCCCGGCAAACACTACGCGACTTTTGAGGAGTATTGTGCAGAATACGCAGCAACCATTTGCGAGTTAGTTAGTATCAGGGGGAGGGAATTTCGTAGCAAGAATCCATGAATGCCCTTTATCAAATTCAACCAACCCTTTCTGATTCAGTTTTCATCGTGAGATTCACGGGAAGTGCGCGTGCATCGCCATAACGAGCACGTACGGCGATTGGTCGCAGCGCGCGTCGTTTGGGATCCATAGATTCAATGAATAGGCACTAAGAATAAAAGATGCCACAGATTTCTCCAACGGAGTTTTACGCGGTACCGCTTCGCGTGCATAAGTTTCTCGCCGACCTTCCGCTGCACGACGTCTGGGCGGTTGACTTACCTACGCACCGCGACGGCGTTACCCTTTCTGGATTTCTTCGGCAGGCGAGTCAGGGTGGAATCAACAGACTTCCGCCAGTGGCCCGCGCGCTTATCCGTCTTCGGCTTTTTCTTGGACGCATTTTTCGACTTGAGGCCGAACCGAAAGATGCCTTGGCAGCCTCATTTGGAAGTCGCTTAACGCCAGAGGATCGTGCTCGTTCTTTTGTCGTGTCTGGAACGCCAGAAGGACTGTTCCGCGTTGTCTATCGTTTCGAAAACGAGCATCTACTTGAAATACAGAATCGTACCGTCCATGCTGCGGCCCTCAGTGCCCTCGCTGAACAGGCCGATAGCTATCGATTCTACTTTGCGGTCTATGTGCGCCAGAGAACGTGGATTACGCCGTTCTACATGGGCTTAATCGATCCGTTCCGAAAATGGATTATCTATCCGGCCATGCTGAAAACAATTCGTGCAACCTGGGATCAGAATATCTGACATGAATGGCGGGGACGACGGGACTCGAACCCGCGATCTTTGCTGTGACAGTAGCGCGGTGAGGTTTCACAACAACCCACAAGAACATGGGGCCTGCCAAACACCGCACAAGCCGTACAGGACATCGCACTCTGTGAGTTGGGTTGCGGGTCCGAAAAACGCAACATTACGACCAAACGGGCGGCCTCCCCTGCCCTTCTGTTTTCTGTTTCTCGCAACAGAAAAGCCTGATTTCTGGCTTTCAACTAATCCATGGGAAGGACTCACTTTGTTGCCTTGAAAACCTTGCTTTGCTTGAGCACGCCAGCCTTGCCGAATAGCTTCCACTCGCCGATCTTCTTCCCCTCGTCGTAGTTACCCTCGTCCCAGAGTTGTCCGTTATCGTAGTAGCGTTTCCATAGACCAACCTGTTTGCCGCTCTCGAATGCTCCTGCTTGCAGCGGCTGGCCGTTTTCCCGCCACCACTCCCATTGGCCGTCCAATGCGCCTTCCAGGTACTTACCCACGGCCTTAAGTTTGCCGTTGTGGTAGTAAAACTTCCATGGACCATGACGCTTGCCATTCCGGAAACGGCCTTCGCCGGAGAGTTCGCCCCCGACGAAGAACTCCTTGTAAGGTCCGTCGGGGGGTCGGACATTTGATTTCCTCATTGTGCAAATCCTGACCGGAGCGCGCTACTTCTTTTGCGCTATCTGAATGAGATTACCGCAGGTGTCGTCAAGGACGGCCGTGGTAACGGGCCCCATATCAACAGGCGGCTGGGTGAAGTGAACTCCCGCTAATCGGAGGCGCTCATATTCCTCCTGCACACCTTTGACTGCGAACGATGTGAACGGAATCCCGTCCTCCACTAGGGCCCGTTTGAACGGCCCCACGGCGGGATGACGGTCCGGCTCGAGCAATAGTTCGGCGCCGTCGGGATCATCAGGCGCCACGACGGTCAGCCACCGATCTTCACCCATGGGGATCTCCGTTTTCTTCACGAAGCCGAGAACGTTGGTGTAGAACCGCAGGGCCTTGTCTTGGTCGTCCACGTAGACATTCGTCACCACGATCTTCATTGTTCAGATCCTTTCGGCCCCGATTTCAACCATCGTTTGACAATTGTCTTCAGCGGGGCGGTGTTGATGTAATGGAACTTGTATCTGCCTTGCCGTTTGGTCTTTACCAGACCGGCCGACTCCAGCACGTCGAGGTGCTGCGAGATCGCCTGACGGGTCAGTCCCAGGCCGTGCTTCATCGCCAATCGGGTGCATAGCTCGAACAACGTCTGACCATTCCGTTCATGCAGTTCGTCCAGAATTGCTCTTCTTGCCGGCGCACCGAGTGCTTCGAAGACCTCGGCCATGGCCGGGATTATAGGCAAGTAGCGACTTGCCTGTCAAGCGCGCTATTCCGCAGCAATCGAGGTCATGATTTGGCGACACTCTATGTATTCCCGCAGAACACCGGCCCTTTGAGTTTGGCACGTCGCGCTGCGATTTCCCCCAAAAAATGTACTGGTACCAAGATTTTTCCGTACATTTTTCTTTTTTGAGGTCTCTGAGTATATAGAGGGGAGTTCTTTCCCGAATTGCCCTCTTGGGCTTGGTGGAGCCGTCCCACTTCGGTCAGCGGCCTAGCTTGTTGGCAAAATCCAAGAGTTGAGCTCGGACAAACCATGAGTCTTCAATCGGGCCACTTTGGGCACCGTTGCTCCGGTACCCCGGATCGCCCAACGAGGGGGCAGCGCGAACGAAAAGTACAGGCATGCAAGGCAGCGCCAAAGACCCAGAAAGCTTAATTGTGATCAGCGAGTGTAATCACCAACTTTGTGGTCACACACCAAAATTGCAGCCGTGGCGACGAATGGAGTGCCCGATGAGAGCACTCCGGTGCGCGCCACTGCGTTCGGAATAACAGAACACTTGAAACTGGACTGGTGCACTCTTGGTGCACTTTAACCTGCAAATGAGCCCAGCCGAATGCAATGAAGAGCAACGTAAATCACTGAAAACACGTGAAAATCGGCGAGTGCAAACAGGGCAGGTAGGTTTAGCAAACCGCCGCATTCAGCCGCTCTGCCACCTCTCCGCAGTTTGCTTTCAACAGCTTACCACGAACATCTATTTCACCTGCTGAACAATTGCTGAACACTGATTCAGCGTGTCCAAAGTTGTCTCTAGGCTTTTCATGGCAGCTAAGACTGCCGGATCAAAGGCCTTGATGTAACCCTCTTTGGTCACGTGTGGCTTGGCGTGACGAAGTATGCGCTGGACGACTCTCTCATTCGCCCCCAACTCATACAAATTCGACGCAATGCCTCGTCTGAATCCATGCCAGCCGTACCACTCCAGCCGGATTGCTTCACGGCAAGCTCTCCCAGGAGGCAAGGAGAGATTCGTAGTGTTGTGCGGCTTTGCAGGTCGCCTTGTCGAGAAGCCAAGGCAGCTTTTTCTTGTGGCCTACATACAACTCGGCTCTTGTCACCGCCGGCTCAAACGTGAGAGCTCTTTTCGTTGGCATAATTAAGCCTTTCTGGGCAGCCCGCCGGAGAGTTTGCCTTTTCTTCCATCACTTCCTTGCAACCATGTGCGCCCCTGCTTAGGACGTCCGCTACTTCCGCCCTTTTCAGATAGCGGAGTCGCGCGGATTCGTCGGTTCTCAGCATCACTTGTGCAAGCCCAATCAACGTGGCGCGCGCTGCGTTGCTCATCTTCCCGTTCAGCATTACTCCGCTTCTTTCCACCGCTACAAACGGCGGAGTTTTGTCATCGCCGTTCAAGCCTTCTGTGAATTTAGAAACGGCAGCCGCAGGTGGCAACAGTGGCATCGTCTGTCCCAGAAAAATGGCTTGGCACGGATAGAGAACGCCGCCTTTCAGAATCCTTCGAGATACCGCATCCGTGCCCAGCGCATGCAACGCAGCGACATCGGGAAATACCCATCTGGAGAAACGCGCGATCACCGCCAGCACTGTGGTGTCGGGCTCTGGAAATCTCCGGGGCATAATTGCAAGCCGTTGCTCGACCTCACGCAGAAGTTCTTCCGTTGCACAGCAATCAGGTCCGCAGACCACCAGTCCGTGATTTCCAAGTATGAGCACATCGGTCTCGGGCGCATTGGCCACGGCTTTTTCGATTTCTCGGGCAAGCGGAATTCCTGAGGCCACATATGGAATCCATCGCCACCGCAGGCCAGCCAGGCGTTCTTTAAGCAGGTCGGGGCCATCGAGCCGTATGGCCAAGGTAATGGCGTTGATCGAGTGTACGTGGATGACGACGCGATGACGGAGGATGGCGTGCATGGGAGTTTCAATAGATGGACGCAACTGGTTCTTCAGGCCATAACGGGGTGTAGTGTCCGCGTGGTTCTGGCTTGACTCTCTAACCTCCGCCAATTCCAGCGGCACGAGCATCTCTTCTTGCATGGCATGAGCCAGCAATTTGCCGGATGCTTTGATCCATAGAACGCCATCGAGCTTTATCGAAGTATTCCCATTGCTGCCCTGCACCAACAGCGGATCGCTGCCGACGCGCGCAGAGAGTTCGCGAAGGGTTGCTATCTCCCTTTCCGCCTGGGTGTATAGAAGTTTGATTTGGGCTGTACTGGTCACAAACTAATTCCTCCTTTGTCCCGGGATACTGCAACTGTCTTCGTTTCCCGCAAGGTCGACAAAGCGTCTTTGGCCTGATGTTTCACTCGGGACTTCGCTCTGTTTTGGCCGATCTTGATCGAGGCTTTGAAAATGCTCCCCACGGAAATGATTCCTCCCAGTTTGTGCGCAGCTACGGATGCCAAGCCCATGGAGGCGATGCATCCGCAGGAGGCGCAATCAGGATTTCCGCCAAACTGGCATGGAGTGATCTTTGTCCGCAGGTCTGCCGACAAGGTCTGGGTTGTGAGGGCAAAAACGCAATCCTCGGGCCTTTGTGGCGGCGAGGAGAATTGCCGAATTACCGCCTCTGGCATATCCAGCTTCGGATATTGTCTTCGCAATTGTGTCATCTCCAAAATCGCTTGCCTCCGCTCCTCAAAACCCAGGATTTCCGGCATGTGGTCTCCAACTTGAGGAGTAAACAAACTGAACCAGACCTTTTTGATTTCACGGCGGGGAGTCCAGAATTCCAGGAATTCCGCAAGGTAGCCCGGTCTCTTCATCATTTGACCTGTGAGCGTGCAATGAACCGTAACGCGCTGGTCGGCGATGTTTTTTAGAACACGGTCGTAAGTTGCTGGCGCTCGCCGGAGATCGTGCTCCGGCTGCAATCCATCGACGGACACGACTACGTGCAGACGCGCGAGCCGCGGCCAAGTTGGACCCATGGATCGGTAAGCGCTGGTAACAATCTGCACGTGAATTCCGCGCGCCAACAGCGGAGGAATCAGCATCTCCAGCTCGCGATAGCGCACCAGCGGATCACCTCCAACAATGGACAAGTGCAAAGGCTTCAGTTGATCGACGACCTCAAGAACTCCGTCTACCAAGGATTGGCCCCTTCGATCGTTCAGGTCGCGCAACGTCTTCCCGCCACCTAGATGCGCGTCGTCGTACGCATAACAGCCCGGACACTTCAGGGGGCATTCCCGCGTGATTTCGATTGAAAGAGAGGGTTGTTCACCCTTGAGGATCTTGCCCCATGCTTGAAATATTTGAGAGGTGTGCACCGGTGATGGCCCTTTTCCGACCGCACGAAAAATATACGGTCTGTAAATGCGTTACTTGGTTGCAAGCCTCGCGGGAGAGACTGCGGGGCACGGATCTGTTCGAAGCAATATCAGTCGCTTCGGTACTTGGTGAGTTGAAGAAAGTCGTCTTTAGGAAAAACAGGGAGGTGAGGCGTCTGTCGCTTGACGCACGAAGGCAGGGTCGTAGGAAGGCCCTCTGCCTTCGAAAATCTGATACAACGAAAATAAGCCGGGATGAAAGTGAGGAGCGCGGGCCAAGCAATCCGATGCGCGATTCTTCGCTGCAACAGGCATATGGTGCCCAACATGGGAAACTGAGTCGTTCTGATTGCGCTGCGGCTTAACTGCAGGTGGATCGGGCAGCCCGTCGAGAGATGCCCCAACCATCAGCAGGCATAACAAACATGCCGTGATTTGGGCTCCCATAGTCATGTGGACCTGTGCATTTATGCGTCGGGAAAAAGGGTTGCTTATGGTCATCGGCCCAGGCCGCAAAGGCATCCCCTCTTCATACGATGCAAGAAACGCCATGGGAGATAGCTTGCCACGGGAAGGACAGATGTACAGCGAAATGGCAATCGGCCCCGAAGACTAGCCGCTCGCCGTGATGGTTCGTTGGTCTGAAACGATCGACGAGAGGAGGTCACGTCAAACCTTCCTAAAAGAGGCGATAGGAACTTGATGCAGCTAGTGATGATTTTGGCCCGTCTTTCGCCTCGTCTTCGCTGAGGGGGAATTAGCAACTATCTACGCTGCCGGATTTTTCGCGGCGTACTTTGCTTGCGTCGATTCTCGCAAGACTCGCTCGGCCGTGAACAGTGCCGGGGAATATTTTGGGCGCTCTCACACTGGACGCCGCAGCGACAGACCGGATTCAGTTCCGAGCCATTCCCGTGCAACAGTCCGCGCACGCGCGGCCACGCACTCCATCAATCCCTTCCTTCGCAACGACGGGAACCATGATTAACGCCGCGAGCGGATCGGACCACCAAAGTCCGAAGAAATTGTTGAGCAGCAAGCCGACCAGCAATATGGCGGACAGGTAGGCACAAAACTCTGTTTGTTTCGCGTCCGCGTGCATGGCGGCGCTTCCCATCGCACGACCTACTCTTCGTTTTCCTCTGGAAAGCAAAGGCATCACAACCAACGAGACACAGGCCAGAACGATCCCTGGAATGCTGTGTTCAGGGACTCGCTTTGCCCACAAGTCCAAAATCGAGTCATAGGCAATGTAACTCGCGAGTAAGAGAAAGCAAGCCCCAACAAATCGGAGCGCCCGCTTCTCGTTCGCCTCCCGACGGTGCATATCCGAATCAACGGACATCCTCCAGAGCAAGACGGACCCGGACGTTACTTCGATGAAACTGTCGATTCCAAAACCGACCAGCGAAATACTGCCGGCCACTTCCCCTGCGATGACAGCGACCAGGCCCTCTAAGGCGTTCCACCCTATGGTGAAGTATTCGAGCTTTCGTCCATGGCGCACGACAGCGCTTCGTTCCAATATCGCGGTCTCAGCCATATCCCCAGTCTACAACATGCCCAAGCGACACGTCTTGCTAACACCGCACCCTTCGGGCAAAAAAAAACGAAAGGTTTCCGCCCACGACACGCTGATGGCGGCGGTTTCCCAAACCGCAGGTTTTGTAAGTTGCAAGCGGCTGTTTTGCGTTCCGCTTAAGTGTTGTGACGCGACTTGGAGCCATCTCAGTTGCTGTTTCGGAGGTTGCTGATTTTTCCTGCCCTGTTCGTACTCACCATGTTTCATTTGTCTTGAGTGACTTAACGGGCGTTCATTTGCACAGAATCACCCCATTTGCAGAGTCTTGTGCACCAGGTGTGCACCAAACAGCCTTCCGAAAGAGAGCAACTAGCAGTCCCACAACTGACTACCTCCGCGGTAGCCCGTAATTCGCTCATGATCGATGTTAAGCGTGAAGATCACTTCCTACAAGCCGACTTCCCAAGACTCATCCGCACCATGCCCAACTGGATTACTTCCGTATGCCGACAACCCACCCAGAATCTCACCTTTCGCTTCCCAACGCCTTTTGAAGGGACGGGCTGGTAACGTGATGCCCTAAAACAAATCCGCCCGCCAAGCCCGCAACAACCCCTAGCGCAACGGTAACAGCAATCTCCGAGATCACCAATCGGATCACCTGGATCACCTATCCGCTGTTCGAACAACTCCGCGCCCACCAAGAGGCCTTTTCAGGTGTTTTTGCCTGGTCCGGTAGCGACGAAGTCGCTGTCGGCCAAGGTTCACAGCAACGGATGGCTCGGGTTCTCTGGCTTACCGGCAGTACCTTCGCTGTTCTGGGCGTGCCCCCTATCAGAGGCCGCCTGTTCACCGACGAAGACGACCGCCTGGACTGCGGTATACAAGGCGTCGTAATCAGTTATGGATTTTGGCAGAGCGAGTTTGGCGGCCGCGATTCAGCCATCGGGAGCAGGCTTTTGATACAAGGCCATCCTGCCGAAGTCCTCGGCGTGACGCCTCCCGACTTTTTCGGTCTTGAGGTTGGAAACAATTTCGACCTCGCTGAGCCGTTCTGTTCCGTCACTGCATTTCGCCCAGCCACCTCGGTTCTGGCGCGGCGCGAGTTGTTCTGGCTGACAGTCATGGGGCGCCTCAAGCCGGGCTGGAGCACGGACCAAGCCTCCGTGCAACTGCACGCTATCAGCCCTGGTCTTTTTGAAGCTACGGAGCCGGATAGCTACAGCACGAAATCCCAGAGCACCTACCGCGCGTTTCGCCTGGCTGCCTATCCGGCAGCGAACGGTTTGAGTGACTTGCGTAAGACCTATGACGCATCGCTCTTGCTGCTCTTGGGTATCACCGGCCTCGTACTCCTCATCGCCTGCGCGAACCTTGCCAACTTGATGCTCGGTAAAGACGAAGTACTCACGGGCATGGCCGACCTCCGGCTTCGAGTCCTGCCCTACACGGCTGATCATGCCTTACATCTGTTCGATCTGCCGTTGCACCACAGCGACCCATTCGACCGCCAGATCATTGCCCAGGCCCTCTGGGAAAAGATCCCGGTTGTGACTTCTGACGAGAAATTCAGCCTCTACAAGGGGCTCAGGATCGTGTGGTGACCGGTGCGGATTGGCTAGCGGTTTTGGTGCACTTTAACGTGCAAATGAGACCGACTTAGCCACTGAGAGCAACGTAAAGTCCTGAAAATACTTGGAAATTGGCGAGCGCAAGCAAGGCAGGTGGGTCTAGCAAACCGCCGCATTCTGCCGCTCTGCCACCTCTCCGCGGTCTGTTCGGCCTAGCAAACCGGCCGAATGGTCTGAGTATATCATTAGCGAAAGTCACAAAAGGTCTGGTTCTCGCAAGAAATGCTGGGGTTGGGCTGACCATTTGGAATGTTCTTGCGTCAAACAGAAAGGGTCGGTTGTCGGTTCCCGCCTTGGCGGGAGTAGAATTCTTTCCTTTCGGGCGATTTGAACATAGAATGGATGACACTGGGGAGGGCTGCACCTGGCTAGAGGGTGCGGCTGACGCCGTTGGAGATACCGGTTCCAGTAAGTCCCCTGCTTTGAAGCCCGAACCGCGAAAGTGGAGCAAACCTCCCGCGAAACATTTCGACCCGAATGGGCGTATGTAGGGTAGAGGCAGTCGGGCTGACATCTGTGTCCCCGCGGGTTTAATCGTTCTTACGATTGCTTGGAATAAGGCCCGTGGCGGAAGTTTCGAAGCGCGACGGCAACAGGGCGGTTCGAAGGGGAATCGAATGAAGACGTGGCATAAGGTAGCGATTGGCGCGGGCGCCGTGGTGGTGCTCGGCGGAATTGTTCTGTTCAGCGTGAATCAGGCGAATAAGGGCGTGGTCACCGTTCAGACGGCCAAAGTGGCCAATCAGGAAAGCCTGGTGTCGCTAGTGACAGCCTCCGGCGAAATCAAGCCGACAACCTATACGAACGTGACCGCTCAGGGATTCGGAAGAATCACTCAGATCCTTGTAAAGGAGGGCGATCACGTCAAGAAGGGGGATAAATTGCTCCTGCAAGAGAACGTGCAGGCGAATGCGGACGTGCAAGCGCAGGGCGCGGCCGTCAATTCGGCAGAGTCTGGCGTGCAGGCTGCTGAAGCCAGTTTCAAGGCGGCGCAATCGGATCTGATCTCCCAGCAGGCCAACCTTGAGAAGGCGAATCTGGATTACGATCGCGGACAAGGTCTTTACAAAGATGGTCTGATTCCAAAGCAGGATTTCGATCAACGCAAAACCAATTATGATGCCCAATCCGCAACCGTGGATTCTTCGAAAGCGCGGGTACAGTCGCTGAAGGCCACGCTCGATCAGATGCGGGCACAAGTGAATCAGGGCCGTGCCGTGCTGGTGCACACGCAAGATGTGCTGCACAAGACGACCTATACCTCGCCGATCAACGGAATTGTCAGCTATCTTCCTGAGCGTGTGGGCGACTTCGTCGTCCCGGGCATGCAGAACGCGAATGGCAGCTTCATCATGACACTTTCGGATATGTCCGTAGTGACGGCAGAAGTGAAGGTCGACGAGACGGACATCGTCAACGTGAAAATGGGCCAGGAGGCCGACGTGACGATCGACGCGGTGCCTGGAAAGATTTTCAAGGGCAAAGTGACGGAGATTGGATCGCAAGCCGTGCTGCGCAGTTCGGGACTCACAACGACGCAGACGACGACAAGCACGCAAGAAGCCAAGGACTTTAAGGTGGTCGTGACGCTGGCGAATCCTCCTGAGAATTTGCGGCCCGGTCTATCGTCGACAGCCAAGATCAAGACCGCAGAACGAAAAAATGTCGTGGCCATTCCGATTCAAGCGCTGGCGGTGCGGACGCGGAAGGATTTGGAAGAAGCCGCCAAGAATGCAAAGAAGCAGGGCAGTTCAAATGTGACGCTAGCAGCGCCGCCACCTCCGGCACCGGGCGATCCGAAAAAGGACGAAGTCCAGGGCGTGTTCGTGATCAATGGAAAGAAGGCATTGTTCCGAGCGGTTGAGACCGGCATCGCCGGTGTCACGGACATCGAGATTACCAAAGGCTTGCAGCCCGGTGACGAGATCGTGGTGGGCAGCTACAAAGCACTGCGCACCCTGAAACCGGAGTCTCAGGTGAAAGTGGACAACAGCGCGCCGAAGAAGCAGGAAGATCAGCAGAGCTGAGGCGCAGCCAAGCAGGAGGGAGATGCGAATGCCTGTCGAGACACCAGCCATAGATTCGTACCGGGAAGACCTGGTCAGCTCCGGCGTAGTGATCAAGACGGAAGCTCTGGCCAAGGTCTATGAAATGGGCGCGGAACAGGTTCATGCGTTGCGCGGGGTGGATGTGGAGATCCGCAAGGGCGAATACGTGGCTATCATGGGGCCATCCGGATCGGGCAAATCCACGCTGATGAATCTGATCGGGTGCCTGGATTCGCCAAGTTCCGGGAAGTACTGGCTGGCGGGGCGGCTGGTGAGCGACCTGGATGATGATGAGCTCGCTTACATCCGGAACAAAGAGATTGGCTTCGTGTTTCAGACCTTCAACCTACTGCCACGGGCGACGGCGCTCCACAACGTCGAATTGCCGCTGATCTACAACGGTACGCCGTCAGAAGAGCGCATCGAGAAAGCGAAGAAGGCGCTTGAACGCGTGGACCTGATGGACCGGATGCACCACAAGCCGAATGAGCTTTCCGGAGGCCAGCGGCAGCGCGTGGCAGTTGCGCGAGCGCTGGTGAATTCCCCATCGATCGTGCTGGCTGACGAGCCCACCGGAAACCTCGATTCGAAAACGGGCGAAGAGATCATGGCGCTCTTCGCAAACCTGCACCAACAGGGAAACACGATTATCCTTGTGACCCACGAACATGACATTGCTCAGCACGCGCACCGCATCATTTTCATCCGCGACGGCAAGATCGCTTCCGACGAGGCAGTCGCCAAGAAGTAAGCGGACAATTCGGCTCTTTCCTTCCTCCAAAATCTGAGTAACGTATCCGCGCGGGCAAGAAGCCCGTCCGCGCCGCGGTGTCATCGCGCGGACGTTAAGCATGCCGAAGCAGAAAGGCCAGGCCTAATGGCAAATCAGGAAGAAATAGGCGCACAAGTGCAAATCAACGACTTACTCATTCTGGCGGCGGAGCGCGCGCGGGGATACGTTCGAGATGTAGCCGAGCGAAGAGTGGAACCTTCCAAAGCAGCGGTGACCGCACTTGCTGAACTTCAGGAATCCTTTCCCCAATCGCCGAACGACCCGGGTGAGGTAATCGCCAAGCTCGACCAAATCGGCTCCGCGGCCACGGTGGCGACGACCGGTGGGCGTTACTTCGGCTTCGTGAACGGTGGAATGGTTCCTGCAGCCCTGGCTGCCAATTGGCTGGCAGCGGCTTGGAACCAGAATGCGGCCTTGCGGGTGATGTCCCCCATTGGGGCGGAATTGGAAGAAGTAGTCCTTCGCTGGGTTTGTGAGGCTCTGGGATTACCGCCGGAGTGTGAGGGGGGCTTGGTGACTTGCGCCACCATGGCGAATTTCACCTCACTCGTCACGGCACGCCATGCGCTTCTGGCACGTGCGGGATGGGATGTCACCGCTGACGGGATGTTTGGCGCACCACCGCTCGACGTGGTCGTCGGCGCGGAGGCGCATGCATCAATACTGAAGGCGTTGAGCTTGGCGGGATTTGGAAGCAAACGTGTAACCATCGTGGAAGCAGATGGGCAGGGACGGATGCGGGCCAATAAGTTGCCACCCCTATCGGAGCGCACCATCGTGTGCATTCAAGCTGGGAACGTAAACACGGGAGCTTTCGATCCGGCCGGGGAAATCTGTAAAGCGGCAAAGGAACAGGGCGCCTGGGTCCATGTGGACGGCGCGTTCGGATTGTGGGCCCGCATCTCGCGGAAATACGAGCATTTGACGCGCGGTTTCGATCAGGCGGATTCGTGGGCCACCGACGCGCATAAGTGGCCCAATGTTGGCTACGACAGCGGCCTGGCCATCGTCAGAGACGGTACCGCGCTACGGGCGTCGATGGGCATAACGGCGGCGTATCTCCAGGCCGGTTCGAGACGCGAGCCTATGCATCATACTCCGGAAGCTTCAAGGCGCGCGCGGGGTGTAGAGTTGTGGGCGGCGCTGAAATCGCTCGGGAAGTCCGGGCTGTGCTCGCTGATCGAACGGACGTGCGCCCACGCGCAGCGGTTTGCCGCAGGATTTCGGGAAGCCGGCTTCACAGTACTCAACGACGTGGTAATCAACCAGGTGTTGGTGTCCTTTGGCCGCCCGGAGGTGACACGAGAAGTGATCCGGCGCGTCCAGGAGGAGGGAACCTGCTGGTGCGGGGGCACCGTCTGGCAAGAAAAGACGGCCATGCGGATCAGCGTTTCCTCCTGGGCGACCACGGAGACGGATGTGGAACACAGTCTACGGGCGATTCTCCGTATCGCGAGTGAATGCCTCGCGAGTGAATGCCCCGTCTATAGAACATCCTCCTCTCCTTAAAGGGGTCCTAAAGGGAGAGGATTCCTACCGAGCCGGATGTTGGTCCGGTCTCTTCGGTGGGTTCCTCCCACTGCGCCCTTACTTTAGGCCAGGACAAAGAAGAGCCTTAACTTTGGGCTATCCGCCCATAGGTCTTTTGGGCGCGTGGATGATAGAACCAACCGAAAAAAAGAAAGCAGCCTTTATATCCCCGGCCTGAAGGAAAAAACTACTGGCTGTGCGCCACGTTGGAATTCTTGAGATCGGCAAAAGTCTGCGCCACACTCAGATGTGTGCGCGAGAGGCGGTCGTGCCAAGTGAGTTCGTCTTCGTCCCACATCGCCCAAAGGAAGCCCAGAAAAA
>WNGO01002216.1_pt1 | contig 13760 bp, 16 predicted proteins | sample 5400511 | NCBI WGS metagenome assembly WNGO01 (sample SAMN13153380, study PRJNA577476) | soil metagenome | isolation source: 20 cm soil or saprolite under Garry oak tree replicate 2 | place: USA:California | collected 2016-06-15
TTGCTGCGAATCTCGGCCACAGTGGATGCGGTCGCATTCATTTTCGAATATCTCTTTGGCGTTTATATCCAGGTATATTTGATCACCGTTTGCCTGGCCTGGGTGAAAGGAGTCAGCTTTGAGGAAGGGGAACTCTTCCGCTTTGCCATGCGCCGCTTCAGCTATGTTTTGGAGTGGGCAGGCATTGTCGTTGTGGTAAGCACGTTGATCGTGCGACTGCCGCTCTTGCTTGCTTATTTTATGAATATTCCCGGCGTGCTCGATTACCTGCCGATCGAGCGCACGGTCATGAGCGGTTTGATCATTGGCTTTTGCTCCATCCAAATCTCGCTCACTCTGCATAATGAGAGCTTGGGCAAAGCGATCCGCGCACATCGCCAATTCATACGGCAATACATGGGTCGTTTCGGCTGGTTTTTGCTCATCTGCGGAATTCACTTTTTCTGCATTACAATCTGCGATGCCATTGTGCGAGGCGCGATCGCTGATCGGTTGGCAGTGCTCTTTTTGTGGAAGTTCATTTTTGCTTGCCTCCGCGGAGTTATCACAGGCTGGCTGCTGGCTTCATGGGTTTGTTTATTTCGTCAATGCGAAACCCGCCGCGTTAATCAGGAGAGATGGATCCAGTATTAAGCCCGGTTGCGAGGGATGCGAATGTGAACGCGGCGAAAATCACCCGCCAGAGCCAATCGAATTTAGCACTGGCATTTATTTCTCTGGGAAGCGAGCGCCGTCGCGACATCACCGTCTTTTATGCCTTTTGCCGCATCATCGACGACGTTGCCGATTCTTCAGACCTTAATGTCGCGGAAAAGCGACTGCGACTGACGGCATGGCGGGAGATGCTCCGCGTCGCAGCTCCGGGCGAGCCGCCGCTTGCCCATGACGTGCGCCAGTTGATCGACAAGTATTCGCTCTCGACCGACATGCTCGAGGAAATTATTTCGGGAGTGGAGATGGACTTGAGCATCTCACAGTATCCCACCTTCGAGGAGCTCCGCGTTTATTGCTATCGGGTCGCCAGCGCGGTGGGCCTGGTCAGCATCGAGATTTTCGGATACCGCAATTCCGGCTGCAAAGAATATGCGCTTCAACTTGGGCTGGCTTTGCAAATTACGAACATCATCCGGGATGTCGGGAAAGATTTAAGGAATGGCCGGATCTATCTGCCGCAGGAGGATCTGGCGCGTTTCGGTTATTCCGAAACCCAACTGCGCGATCGACAGTATAACGAGCGCTTCGTTCGCCTGATGGAGTTTGAGGCAGTGCGCGCGCGCCAGTTTTTCGCTGGTGCAGCGGCGTCCCTTCCGCCCGAAGATCGCCGATCAATGGTCGCGGCCGAGATCATGGGCTCGGTTTATCGTGGCCTGCTCCGCCGAATGGAACTGGACAAATTTCGCGTTTTCGAGAAAGAATATCGCCTGAGCAAATTGGAGAAGATAGGTCGGATCGCGGGGCAGCTACTCAAAACTTTTTGAATTTGCCGCGCCAGGCATCCGTCTGACTTTTCCATTACGAAAACTTAATAACAGATATGAAAACGAAATTAGTCACAATTGTTTCTGTAGTGGCAGTGAGTTGGCTCGCCCTAATTTTCTCCAGCACAGCAGTAGGGCAGGGTGAATCTTCCCGGATGCAACCCCAACCCCCCCCGAGTGGCACCGGTACCAGTGCAGCTTCTCGGACGACGCAAGGCGCGGCTGGCTCCATTGTGGCAACGCCAATTAGCGCGACGGAAGCCGCGAAAAAGTATCCGCCGCCCAAGGGAGGAAGCTACCCGATGGGCGAAAGAGATCCGCACAAAGCTTCTGGCATTGTCACCAGTCCCTATCCACCGCGCCAGGAGTTTGACTGCTCGAAGATTGCCCACGGTGCACTTGTTCTCGACACACGCGCGAACAAAGTCTTTCTGAGGCCATAGGTCGGGGGCCCGGGTAAAATCGCTGCGCCAGGAAAGCGCGTGGATTTCCTGGTGTTTCGACGTGCAACATTCCCTAATTCGCGCGGTTCAATTCGCCAACGCAGATCATTTATGAGACGGAGTTTTTTTGCAATCGGTTCGATCATCGCCCTGAGTTCTTTCATTCTTAGTTCGTGTGACACCCCGGTTGGTCAGGGCGCCGGATGGGGCGCAGCGACTGGCGCAATCATTGGCGGCGCGGCGACTGGTCATGTTCGCGGCGCAGCGATTGGCGCCGCTGCGGGGGCTGCGGCCGGTGCATTGGTCGGCGCAGCGGTGCAAGAAGACCAAGTCGCGCGTTACGGCCCGCCGCCGCCGGGCGGTTTTCCAATCGCGCGCTGGGCCGGAACGCCCGGCTTTTACTACAGTCCCTACACCGGGCGCGTCTACGATCTTCGCGGGGTTCCGCCTGGTGGGCTCACCCGCGATGTCGATACCGGCCGGCTTTTCCGCAAACCGTAACTAAATGGCAGTTTAGTTCAGGAGCTTCCGCCGGAGATCAGCCCGTTTGCGCCTGTAGTGCATCCACGAGCGCCTGCACTTCCTCTGTCATTTTCAACAGTTCCGGCCACGGCCGATGATAATTCTCGCCAGGCAATTTGCGCGTGGCATCGAAACCCATGTGCGAACCGATGTTCTGATCGGTGGGCGCATGATCGAGTGAGTCGCTCGGATTTCTGATGATGGTTGTGTCCCGGGCAGGATCGGTGTTCGCGCACAAGCGGAAGAGCACTTCACTCGTATTGTGCACATCGCAATCTTCGTCGACTGCCACGATGTATTTGCTGAACATCATCTGGCCCATACCCCAGAGGCCATGCATGACTTTGAAGGCCTGATACGGGTACTGCTTCCGGATGCTGACGAAGACCAGATTGTGAAAAACGCCTTCCGGCGGCAGTGTCATGTCCACGATCTCCGGAAAATTCATTTTGAATACCGGCAGGAAGATTCGGACACAGGCGTCACCGATATAGTAATCTTCCATCGGCGGCACGCCCACGATCGTTGTTGGATAAATTGCGTCGCGCTGATGGGTGATCGCGGTCAGGTGGAAGACCGGATAATCTTCGACTGCAGTATAAAAGCCAGTGTGATCGCCAAATGGCCCTTCGGGGCGCATCTCGCCCGGTTGCACATAACCTTCCAGGACAAAATCAACGTCTGCCGGTACATCGATGTCGATTGTTTTACAGCGAACGAGCTCGATTGATTTTTTTCGCAGAAAACCCGAAAAAAGAATTTCATCCAAGCCGTCCGGCAGCGGCGCCGTCGCCGCAAATGTGTAGACGGGATCGCCGCCCAGCGTTACCGCGACCGGCATGCGCTCGCCGCGCTCATAATAGCGCTTACCGTGGCGCGCACCGACCTTGTGGATTTGCCAATGCATACCGGTCGTACGCTCATCGTAAAGTTGCATCCGATAGACGCCAACATTGCGCGCTCCAGTCTCCGGGTCGCGTGTGTGCACATTCGGCAATGTGATAAAACGCCCGCCGTCCTTCGGCCAGCATTTGAGAATTGGCAGATCGCTCAATGAAAAATCCCTTCCACTATCGAACTTGTGCACAACTTCCTGGCAAACTCCTTCATTCACCCGCTTGGGCCGCGCGTGCAGCAAATGAATTCCTTGCTTGAGCAGACTCCAACCTTCGCGCAGATCGGTTGGCGGTTTTGCTTTTAGGATAAGTTGGATTTCCTGCACGACGTCTCCGATGTCCGCGACCTGAAGCGCGAGCGCTATTCGGCGGCGTGATCCCATTGTATTGATTGCGACCGGAAACTCCGATTTTTTCCCGTCGACAATCGGTTGCTCGAAAAAAAGCGCTTTGCCGCCGCCGGGCGATTTCATTTCGCGGTCCGCCCATTCTGCAATGAGCAGATCGGTGTCGACTGGGAGAGCGACGGGTTTCAGCTCGCCCGCTTGTTCAAGAGCGTCGAGGAACTTTCGAAATGAGCGGTAGGCCATTTGTCAGGCGCGCCGCGACTTTGATTAATTTTGCGACAGAACGCGAGAGAATTCTTAATCAGCGGTACGGCGGCGCCAGGTATTGGAACGACGCGACCCGGCCATTTGCGAAACTGACAGTCTTGGCCGGATACGGAATACTCGGCGGAATGTACGAATAGTAGAATGGATCGTAGAAGGGGTCACCAAAAAATACGAATGTGCGGCCGCCATGATGATGATGACGGCCTACAAAACCGACGCTGGTAAATCCGAAACCGTAACCATAACCATAGCCGTACGGGCCATATGGGTATCCGTAACCGTACGGAGCCGTCGTGTAATTTACATAGATCCACGTCTCGGTTAGACGACCGCGCATATTACCCACAATTTTTCGATCGGGCGAACCCCAGGCGAGCCACACTGCGTTTTGCGACATGCCGGCGCGAATTTGTCCCTGGCTTACCAGCGCCTGGTCGCGAGGAGAAAGGGTCTGATAAATTTCCGGATGTCCAGAAATTCGCGTCTCCGTGGTGGAACAGCTCGCAAGGATTAACGCGCTGCCGGCGATGCCCAACGTGAGCGCCTTAAAAAAGAATTGACGCATCATGCTCGAAAATACGAGGGGGATTCAGCCAGTCAACTCTCCTAGGCCCGCACTATCTTGATTAAGACTATTCGTGCGATTAGCTTTCTGCGGAATGCAGGATCGGTACGGCCATCGGATCTCCTATCTGCGTGTCTCGATCACAGACCGCTGCAACGAGCGCTGCACGTATTGCATGCCGCATGAGTTGCAGGAGTGGTTGCCGCGCGAAGAAATCCTGACTTTTGAGGAAACCTTACGCCTCGTTCGGATTGCAACCGAGCTGGGTGTGTCGAAGGTCAGGATCACCGGGGGCGAGCCGCTCACTCGCCGCGGGGTAATGGGTCTCATTCGCGAGGTTCCAAAAATTCCGGGGCTTCACCATATAGGTCTTTCGACGAACGGGACGCTCCTTGCGCGTGAAGTTGAGCCGGGGACAACAATGGCGCGCGCTTTACAAAGCGCTGGCGTGCGATCAGTCAACGTCTCGCTCGATACATTGGATCGACAGGTTTATTCCGAAATCACCGGACGAGACTGGCACGCGCAAGTCCTCGACGGAATTGACGCTGCCGTCGCGGCTGGATTTGATCAGATCAAACTAAATACTGTGCTGATGCGTGACCGGAATGAGGACCAGTTAATTCCGCTGATCGAGTTTGCCGCGGAGCGCAATTTGATCCTGCGATTCATCGAGATGATGCCCGTCAGCACCACCGAAGTTCTCGATGAAGAAAACTTCATGTCGATCCTTGCAACGAAACGCATGATCGAATCGCATTACGGCAGCTTAGTTCTGGAGCCGGAGTTTCGAACCAATGGCCCGGCCACTTACTATCAGATACCCGGCCGACGGCAACGCATCGGCTTTATCGGCGCGATGACAAACCTCCATTTTTGCGAAAGCTGCAACAAACTTCGTCTGACATGCGATGGAAAATTGCGTCCTTGTCTCGGCAGCTATCTCGAGTTCGATATTATGAAACCACTTCGGGCCGGTGCGAGTGATGAGGAACTCAAGCAGTTCTTTCTCGATGTTGTCGATCGAAAGCCTGAACAGCACGACTTTCGCGAAAACTACAAACCGAACCGCAAAATGGTCGCAATCGGTGGCTGACCGATGAGGCGTCTCACGCATATTGGCGCGGATGGCCGAGCGCAGATGGTCGATGTCTCGGCCAAGCCGCTCAGCGCGCGAAGCGCAGTTGCAACAGGAAAAATCCGGCTTCAGCGCGAAACGCTCGACCTGATTTCAAATGAGCAAATCGCGAAAGGCAACGTCTTTGCGACGGCGCGGATAGCCGGCATTCAGGCTGCGAAGCAGACCGCGCACCTCATTCCGCTTTGCCACACGCTGCCCCTAAGCGAAGTCAAGATCGACATTGTCATATCAAACGATCACGCAGAGGTGAAATGTACTGCCCGGACTGTTGCGCAGACCGGCGTAGAGATGGAAGCGCTTACCGGCGCAGCGGTCGCGCTGCTCACGATCTACGACATGTGCAAAGCCGTGGATAAAGAGATGGAGATGACGGATGTGCGTTTGGTTGAGAAGACCAAAAGCCCCATCACGGCGGTCTATGACCACCGGAACCAAAGCAGACGACGCTCATAGAGCGCCGCTACAATAAAGTGCAAATACAAGTTGGAATCATCACAATTTCGGACCGCGCCAGCGCCAACGAATACAAGGACCTGGGTGGGCCGGTACTCAGGGAAGCGGCGCAAAAAACGGGTTGGCAAATTCTTTCCGAAGCGGTTGTTCCGGATGACACGGAACGCATTCAAGAAACGATTCGCTCCTTTTCACAACAAGGCTGCGGCTTGATTTTGACGACAGGTGGGACAGGCGTCGGCCCGCGCGACGTCACGCCCGAAGCGATCCGCGCGATCATGCGCGTAGAACTGCCCGGCTTCGGAGAGATAATGCGCGCTGAATCGATGAAGATCACGCCGAACTCGATCTTGTCGCGCAGCCTCGCAGCGATCGTCGATCTTTCCCTCGTGATTGCACTTCCAGGAAAACCGAGCGGCGCCGTGGAATGCCTCGGCTTCGTCGTCGGCGCAATCCCCCACGGTGTCGCCCTCGCACAGCGCGTTCCGACTTCGTGTTGAATTGGAAGGGTGCGATCGCCGAGCGCGCCGACGAAAATATAGCCACGACTCTGCTGGCCTGCACGACGCGCCTCACAGAGGCGCGGCTACAGCCCTTGATCTTCAGTTCGGATAAATCAGCAATCGCATTAACTGCTTGCCGTATTCAGTGAGATGCGCATTACTGCCGCGGCCGCAAATTTCGTCGCGAGTCAAATAGGAATAATCGACCGAGCTTTCTTTGACGTAACTCAGTTCCGGCTGCCTTGTGTGTTTGTCGCTTGATTCTATTTTTAGGGGAAGACCGGATCGCGCAAAAGAAACTTCCCATGACGATTTTTCGTTTCGGCTGCCACCGGTCAGCATCCAGGGATAAAGTCTCGGCAACTCGAAGTATCGTGATTTAGGCAAGGTCACTTTGTAGAATGTTTCCTCCTCATTGAGAAACTTGGGAACGGTGAGCGACGGAGTTTTGCGGGACGCGAGATAGAGCCGTGCGATATCGAGGCCGGCCAGATTCAAGCCGTTGTAAATGCCATTGTGATTCGGATCATTTTTGAAGAATACGTTGTGCCACGCTTCGAAGCGATGGCTAAGCATCAGATTCAATTCCAAATGAAGATGCGCGCGCGACTGATTCAATCCGGCTCCGGTGTAGCCCATTACTGCGATGGGCTGACCGCGTTTCACCGCGTCGCCCGGCCGCACTGTGATCGAACTCAGATGGCCGTACAGACTGTAGTAGCTTGAGCCATCCCAACGGTGCTCGATCACAATGTATTTCCCATAGTTCGAGTAACCGGGCACCAGATTTGTGTGGACGACTTTCCCATCGCCAATGGCGCGCACTTCATCGAGCGGTTCGCCGTGCGGATCGCGGTGTAGAGGTCGGATATCGATTCCTTCGTGGAAGCGGGTGTAAGACATGCCTGCCGATGTCTCAACGGGATCACGGACAAAGCCGTATTGGCCACCCTCCCACGGCGTCGACTTCACTCCCTTGTAGTTGCGCTCGATGTATTGATAGAATGCCGGACCGCCGCCGGAGAAAAGAGCGTCATTGTCTGTCGGCAGAGCGAGATCGAGCGTTTGATGTTGCATCTGCGCCATCAGGGTGGAACGAATCAGCAAAAGCGCGAGTGTCGCGGCAATGAAATGAATCTTCACATTCATCGAATCTTAAACGAGGGCAAACTTATGAAGCTGCGCTTGAGGATGATCTGCCTGGCCGCGATTGCATCCGTGGTCTCTCCGGCGTTCACATTTGCGCGCAACCCGGAATGGCAAAAACCGGATGAACAAACAGTTCTTCGCATTGAACATGATTGGCTAAAAGCATTGACTGAACGTGATCGCGTAACGCTCGACCGCATTCTCGCCGATGACTTCATGAACTCCACCTGGAAGGGAGAACTGCGCGACAAGCGGCAAATATTCGAAGGACTGGCTAAGCCTGTTGAATACTCTCAGCGCTTGGATGATTTGAAGGTTAATCTTTATCAAGAGACTGCGATTGTGAGGGGCATAAACATCGTAACCGATCAAACCGGTCGTATCCTAACGAGAATTCGGTTCACTGACGTTTTCATTTATCGGGGCGGCCGGTGGCAGGCGGTCGCCGCACAAGAGACAGAGATTAAGACTCGATGAAATCCAGCGGCCGGCAGGTTCAACGTTTTGATTTTCCGATCAGCCGCCAGTCTTTTTTCATCGACTCAATGTCAGCTGCAGTCAGTCCGGAGGCGATGTAAAGTTTTCCGTCGGAAATGCGCTTGTCGATCTCAAGCTCAGTGATCAGTCGCCCATTGATGAGCACAAAAAGTAGACTGCCCCGGCGCTCGATGCTTAAAGCGTCGAGTGCGATTCGCCCATGCTCATCGAGTTGAAACAGCGCACCGTAGGTTCCGTTTTTGGCCGGATAAGGATAAAACGCTATGACATCGAGCTCTGACATGCGCGGCATTTTTTCGATCGCAACATCCTTCCCGGAGAGTTGTGCGTGAACAGATGTTGCGAATATCGTGGTATCCCGGGGATTTGCTTGTGCGTGGACGCGAAATTGGCAATGCTTTTCCTTCGCAACGCCAGCGGGCAATGCGAGCGAGAGCCAAAGCGCGAGCGCGCAGAGAGTCTTCATGCCGACTGATAAAGGGTTTGACAGGATTTGCAACGTCTGCTGTTTAACCCGCTCATGAGTCGACGCGTTGTCTTGCTATTTCTGGTGCTGGCGATTGTCGGACGCGCCTTGGGCCAGGAAGCCACGCCTACCGCGACGCCGCAGAAGCGCGGCTGGCTGAGTCGTATGCTCCATCCATTTTCTTCCGCACGGATTCCGCAATACAAAGATCCGAAATTGCGCGGCCTCGCGCTCGACCTGCAGATCACGCCGCAGACTGTAAAGCTCTCGGAAGTCCGCCAACTCGGGATTAAATTGACACTAACGAATCAATCCAAGCGTCCTGTTGCCCTCGAGTTTCCGACAAACCAGCGGATCGAGATTTATTTGATGAACTCCGCTGAGCAAATCCTTACCAAATGGTCCGACAATCACGCCATTACGGAAAAACCGGCGACGGTCTTGATCAACCCGCAGGAGCACGCCGAATACAATGAAACAATTGCGACGCGCGATCTTACACCCAACAAAGTTTTTATCGCCGAAGTTTTCTTTCCCAACTACCCGGAGTTGCGTATCCGGCAAAAATTTCTGGCCGCGCCTTAGGTAAGGACGACCGCCGGGCCGTTCGTCTTCAAGCCATAATTGCTGCCAATGCTTTTTGCCGATTATCATACCCATCCGCAAGGACATCGGGTGCAGCGTTACACGCAGCAGCTGCTTCAGCCATGGGCGGATCGCGCGCGCAGGATCGGGCTAAGTGACATCGCTTTCACCGATCACGATCGTTATCACGCCGGAATCGATTTCGATGAAATCGATCGTTTGCGCGAGAAAAATCGCGATCTAAAAATTCGCGCGGGCATCGAGCTGGACAACGATCCAGTACACTCGGCGGCGGGGCGAAAATGGATCGAGCAACATTGGAACAAACTCGATTTTGTTTTGGGATCCGTCCATTTCCTCGATCGCGACGACCAGATGTTCGACAGTGTCCCGGCTGGCGCCGAGCAATTCGACGGATGCGATATTGATGCAATTTACGCCGATTACTTTCGCCGTGTCCGCGAAATAGCAGCGACTGGGTTGGTCGATTGCCTCGCCCATTTGGATCTCATCAAAATCCATGGTCATCGACCGCATGTGGAGATGGACGCAATCGTCAGTGAAACGCTCGACTTCATTCGCTTGCGCAATCTTGCGATCGAACTTTCCACCGCTGGTTGGCGCAAGCCGGTAAAGGAACTTTATCCGAGCGATCGAATCATTGAACTCACGATGGGGAAGGGGATTCCATTTACAACCGCGTCCGACGCGCACTCACATGTGCAGCTCGGCGAAAATTTCGGAAGGCTCGGCGAGAAGATCTGGAATTTGGGAATTCGCGAAGTTTGCGTTTACGAAAAACATAAACGCCGAACCGTAATGACGAAGCACGAATGACGAATGACGAATGAATATCGAATGACGGAGCACGAATAATTCGCGCTGATTCCGATTCGTCATTTGGATTTCGTCATTCCTTCGTCATTGCACACTCATCATTGTCACAATCCCGGCACACCGAATCCCCCTGTGATTTTTGTCATCTCCGATTGCGCAAGCGCTTTGCCCTGCTCGACCGCCTGCTTTACCCCGCTCAACACAATTTCCTCGAGAAATTCGACATCGTTTGGATCGACAACTTCCTTATCGATCTTGATCGCGATCACGTCGCCAGCGCCGTTCGCCGTCACTTTCACTTTGCCGCCACCCGCGCTCACTTCGACAGTCTTCGTCTCGAGCTCAGCTTGCGTTTTTGCCATTTGCTCCTGCATCTTCTGCGCCTGCTTCATGAGTTTGTTCAAATTCATAATTGTGAGTCAGGATTTTATTTCGCCTTTGAACATCTCGAGTGCTTCCTGGATAAGCGGATCATTTTTGAAATCCTCAGGTCGAGAACCCTTGCCGCTAGCTGAAGTCTGCTTGGAAGGCAGTTCCGCTTTTACGCTGAGCGTCACGGTCCAGTCCTTTCCAGTGATTTCATGCAAGAGGGTTTCAAGAAATTTGCGATTAGCTTGTGTGCCCAAAATTTCCATCATTGGTTTCTCATCAGGCGAAAAACCAAGCTGGAAATTGCGCCCTTCGATTCCGAGCACGTGGGCTGCTGCTGCAGAATTTCGCAGGAAGGCTTTTTGCAATGGAATCTTTGCGCTGAGCTGTTCCCAAACTCGTGCGGGATCGAGATCAGCACTCGGTTTGGCCGCTTTGTATTTTGAAGGCGACTCCGCCACACGCGCGCTTTTGCTGTAGCCGGGATCGGTGATCCCGGCTGGTCCGGCGCGACCGCCGCCGGCTACAGCTTTGTTCGCCTGTGATTCCTCACGGACGGCATCACCGATGCCGGCTACAGGTTGCGCCCGACCACCGTCGCGTAACGCGCTCAAGTTCTCGATTACCTCATCGAGCGTCGCCTGTCCGAGGCTCTGTATCGCTTTGATGATCGCGACTTCAAAATGAAGTTTTTTATTCGGCACCCACTTCATTCGGCCCTCTGCGGCGGCAAATTGATCGATCAACTCGAGCAAACGATCCGTCGTGATCAGGTCCGCATGCGCTGCGAGCGATATTTGCAGATCAGGATCGACGTCTTCCTTCAGCGCGTCAGGCTTTGCCTTAAACACAAGCAGATCACGCAGATAAACGATCAAGTCCGACATGAGTCGCATCATGTCCTTGCCGCTCTCACATTGCTGATAGAGAAGCTCAAGGGCTGCCGGGGTTTCGCCGTGCAGCACCCGTCCGGTAAGATCGACCACGGTTTGTTCGCTCGTGAATCCGAAAACATTGAGCACATCGCTCTCGCCGATTTTTTCTCCGCAAAACGCGACCAGCTGGTCGAGCATCGATTCCGCATCGCGCAGCCCGCCCTCCGCGCCACGCGCGATGGCATGCGCGGCTGCAGGGTCGAGCGTGATTTTCTCTTTTCCGGCAATGAATTGCAGATGCTGTGCAATCAGATTTGCCGAGATGCGGTGGAGGTCGAAGCGTTGACAACGGCTCAGGATTGTCGGCAAAACTTTCTGGGGCTCGGTGGTGGCGAAGATAAATTTCACATGCGCGGGCGGCTCCTCGAGCGTCTTCAAAAGCGCGTTGAACGCAGCGGGAGAGAGCATGTGCACCTCATCGATAAGATAAATTTTGTAACGGCCCTTGGCTGGCGCATAACGAACGTTGTCGCGCAATTGGCGCACATCTTCGACGCTGTTGTTGCTGGCGCCGTCGATCTCGATGACGTCGAGACTGTTGCCCGCGGCAATCTCGCGGCAGTTGTCGCACACACCGCACGGCGTCACAGTCGGTCCTTTCACGCAGTTGAGCGCCTTCGCCAGAATGCGGGCGGTCGATGTTTTCCCGATCCCGCGCGGGCCGACAAAAAGGTACGCATGCGCAAGCCGATTTTGTGCGACGGCATTCTTGAGCGTACGCGAGACATGCGTCTGCCCGACGAGGTCGTCGAACGTCTGCGGCCGGTATTTTCGCGCGAAAACTTCGTAACTCACGCGTTCAATCTAAACGGAGAAGTTAATGGTTGGTAGTTGATAGTTGATGGATTTCTTGATTTTCATGGAACGTTGAACGCTTTCTCTATGTTCAAAAGATCGATATGTGCGCTCGCAGCATTCGTGATTTTAGTCGGCGCCGGCTGGGGGGTTGAGCGAGCCGAGCTTGGCGATTGGCACGTCGAACGAAAGTTCGGCGGCGGCCGGACGGCCGAGAACGGGCTGCATGCCGAGTGGGTGCTGGATCATCAATTCATCAGGCTGCATTATCGCGACGTGCCGACGCCGCCGAAATACGAGGCGATGGTATTCATCGGCTACGACGCCGAAGAGCAACGCTACGTTTGTCATTGGATCGACAATTTCGGCGGACAATTCTCCGCGCTCGGCCACGGCAAGATCGACAATGAAAAACGCGCGATCGAGTTCACGTTCGATTACAAGGACGGCTGGTTGACGAACAAGTTCACCTTCGATCCCGCAACCAAGACGTGGACATCACTCATGCGCCAGCAGGACAAGGGCGAATGGAAACTTTTCGCCGAGGACAAATTCACGCGAACCGAAACAAAGGAATGAAGCCGCAACGAATCGTGCTCTTGCTCTTGCTCGCGATCGGTCTCGATGCACGCGAGCCGCAAAAATCTCCGCCGGCCAGATCAATAAGCGAAAATAAGGCAGTTCGCGCTCGCGATCTCGGGATTCCGTTTGAAGGGACACCTGGAAAATTCAATGCGATCACCGATGTGGCTGGTGTCGAAGTAGGCTATACCACACTAGTCAGCGGAGAAGGCAAACTCGAGGTTGGCAAAGGCCCGGTGCGCACTGGGGTCACAGTTATTGTCCCGCGTGGACACGATTCGCTCAACGACCCGGTCTACGCCGGTTTCTTCGATCTGAATGGCAACGGGGAAATGACCGGCACAGCGTGGCTTGAGGAGAGCGGATTCCTTGAGGGACCAATCGTTATTACCAACACGCACAGCGTCGGAGTCGCGCACGATGCGGTCATTGCCTGGCGCGTTAAGCAAGGGCCAGCCGATAAGACCGGCTACTGGTGGAGCCTGCCTGTGGTGGCCGAAACCTGGGACGGTTGGCTCAATGACATCAATGGCTTTCACCTTAAACCAGAAGATGTCTGGCACGCGCTCGAGTCGGCTCACGGTGGCGCAATCGAAGAGGGGAGCGTTGGCGGCGGAACCGGAATGATCTGCTACGAGTTCAAAGGTGGAAACGGGACAGCCTCGCGCAAGCTCGACATCCGCGTTTCGAAAGACGCTCCGCCACGAAGTTTTATCGTCGGCGTGTTTTTACAGGCGAACTTCGGTCGCCGTCCGCAACTCACGATCGCGGGCGTACCGGTCGGCAAGGAAATTCCGGGTGAAGTTTACAAACAAGAGACCGGCTCGTGCATCGCTGTGGTCGCCACGGATGCGCCGCTGCTGCCAAATCAATTGAAACGACTTGCCCGCCGAGTGTCGCTCGGCCTGGCCCGGACGGGAACGATCTCT
>WNGO01008757.1_pt1 | contig 13752 bp, 10 predicted proteins | sample 5400511 | NCBI WGS metagenome assembly WNGO01 (sample SAMN13153380, study PRJNA577476) | soil metagenome | isolation source: 20 cm soil or saprolite under Garry oak tree replicate 2 | place: USA:California | collected 2016-06-15
CGCCGGATTCAAGAAGAGAGGCCCGTTGTCTGTTGAGGTAGTAGAAGCGGCCGCAAACCAAACTCAGCCCGAACGCCGCTGGCAAAAGGACCGCATCTAAGATTCGGCGGGCCGGGCGCTTGCCCGGCCAAAAGCAGGCAAAATACCCGGCCAATGCAGCAAAAATAATGGGAAGGACCGCGAGACCCAGAAATCCAAACCACTCCATGCGAATCTTGTCGTATGCCTGCCAGCTCAGATATTGGTAACGCTGTGGAGAAACCAACTGTTCGGGCGACCAGCGCAAGTGCGGGGCGACGATCAGGCACACAACCCCACACAAAAAGAACATCTGAGCAGGATCCGCTGGCGTGACGGACCGGAGGAACTCAGAAAGGCGTTTCAACAATGCGCTTCGAACCACGCGCTGGATTATGCCTTAGTTATCACAATTTCAGCTACGGTCTCAAAACCGGTCGTGAACGACCATTTTGAGAGCCGGATTGCAGACCTGTTAATTCGCGCCGGTCGCCGAAGCGCTCAATGGCTTCGCAGTATAGACGGTGATCTCAACGCGGCGGCTTGCCTCGCGCGCCTTCTTGCCTTTGCCCTCATCGATGAGCTTCTGCTGGCCCAAACCCACCATGTGGATTCGGTAGACAGGAATGTTATGCGAACCGACGAGGTAAGAAATCACGGAATTTGCGCGCTCCCGGCTGAGCCGGTCATTGTAGTCCTGCGGCCCGGTTTGATCCGTGTATCCTTCCACCGTGATGAAATATCGCTGCAGCGAACCGATCTGCTTGGCCACATCGTCCAGTTTCGCTTTTTCATCACTGGTGAGAGTGTTTTTGCTGACGCCAAAATGCACGACCGCCTGATTGGCGGGCTTGTAGTCATCGATGTTCGCAACCACAGTGCGAAGGTCGCTCAAGTCCTTTGCATTTTGGTTGGCCTTGGACATCGCTCCTTTGGATTGGTTATCGGCCGTCTTAGCGATCTCGCTGGTCGCGTCGAGTTTCTTCTCATCCTCATCCACGACCTGATTCGTCTTGTTAATGTCCGAGACCTGCGCCGAATCGCGCTTCTGCGAGCTTTGATCGACTTGATCCACCTTCTTGTCGATGGGCGTGATGGCCTGCCGGACATATTCCTTCGTCGCGCACCCTGCAATAAAAAGTGAACCTATCGCCAGGGCAATCGTCGTTGCTGCACTTGCCTTGCTCATTTTGCTTTCTCCCCCCATTTCGCTCTTCCGGGTCTGCCGGGCTCTTTTCGACATGACCTATGCGTCTCCACACACCAGAGTCTACAAGAGCAAAAGATCGAGGCACGTCAATGACCATTCTGAGATAAAGCGGGCGCCAACTGCAAACGATTTGTTAACAATAAATTACAGGCAAGTGATCGAAGGCAGCCCTTAAATTTTGGTGGTACTAGTCCGCGTATTCTTTACACGTATGTCCAGTCTAAACACACACTTGGAAGGAGGAAAACTTAGGTTGCCCTTGGAAACAACGGTGCCTGAAGGATCTTCAGAACATGGATCGTTGCGGCGTCTTCTTGGACTGCGATTTCGGCCCCCGCCCTTTGCTCTCGTCCGAATTCTTCTGCGCGCGTCGGCTCTTTTTCGATTTTGCCGGATCCTTTGCCGATTCGCTCTGTTCCCGTGAGATTTCCATCTTCCCCGAAAGTAATTTATCAAAATCATCTTCATGCAAGATGGTGACGCCTAGAGAGCGCGCCTTGTCATGCTTGGAGCCCGGGTCAGCGCCAACCACGACGTAATCGGTCAGCTTGCTCACAGACCCCGACACTTTGCCGCCGTGGCGCAGCACTTCCGCGCCGGCCTCGTCGCGCGAGCGCCGCGCCAACGCGCCTGTGAAAACGAACGTTTTCCCCGCGAAGCGCGCATCCTCCGGCGCCTGGCGCTTCTCTGTCATTTTCAATCCTTCGTCCTTGAGGCGCTTGATCAGTTTTTGATTTGCGGGCTCGGAGAAAAAATCAGCGATGCTTTGCGCGACTTTGGGGCCGACCTCCGGAACTTCCATGAGCTCTTCGACGGTGGCCTCCGCGAGTTTGGGGAGCGACGCGAAATGATCGGCTAGAAGTTGTCCCGTACGCTCACCGACAAAGCGGATGCCGAGGGCGTAAATCAGCCGCGCGAGGCTGTTGTTCTTGCTCGCCTTGATTTCATCGATCAGATTCTGCGCCGATTTTTCAGCCATGCGCTCGAGCGCGGCCACATCTTCGATCTTCAATTCGTACAAATCCGCAAAGTCCTTTACCAGGCCCTTGTCCACAAGCTGATCCACAATTTTTTCGCCCAGCCCGTCGATGTTCATGGCGTGCCGCCCGGCGAAATGCAACAGCGACTCTTTGCGCTTGGCCGGACAGCTCGCGTTGACGCAGCGATAGGCGACCTCTTCAGGATCCTTGTGAATTTTGCTGCCGCATTCCGGACATCGCTCGGGAACGGTAATCTCTCGCCGCGGCTTCCCTTCCTTGACGACTTTGATGACGTGCGGGATGACTTCCCCGGCGCGCTCCACGATCACGCTGTCGCCGATGCGCAACCCCAGCCGCTCGATTTCATCCATGTTGTGCAGCGTCGAACGGCTGACCGTCACGCCGCCGACTTCGACGGGTTCGAGCACCGCAACCGGCGTGAGCGTCCCCGTGCGTCCTACCTGAAAAATGACGTCGTTAACGACCGTCGTTTCCTGCCGCGCCGGATATTTATACGCGACGGCCCACCGCGGCGCCTTCGACGTGAAGCCCAATTCCTGCTGCATCGCGATTTCATTGACCTTGATCACGATGCCATCGATTTCGTATGGCAGCTTCTCGCGTTTCCCTTCCCACGCATCGATGAATTTTTTCACTGCGTCGAGCGAGTGACACAGCCGCCAGTCGGGCGAAACCCGGAAGTGTAGCTTGCGCATGGATTCGAGGGCTTCCGAATGCAGGCGTGTGGGTACGCGCCCGCCGGCCAGGAGCAGGTAGCCATAGAAGTCGAGACGCCGCGCCCGCGTGATTTCCGGATCGAGAACGCGCACCGAGCCGGCCGCTGCGCTGCGTGGATTCGAGAATCGCTTTCCGCCCTGCTCTTCCTGCGTCTGGTTCAAGTCTTCGAAGGCGCGCCGCGGCATGATGATTTCCCCGCGAACTTCGAAATCCGGAGGCATGCGCAGTTTCTTCAGCTCGGCCGCATCCACACGCAACGGGATCGACCTGATTGTGCGCACATTTGCGGTGACGTCTTCGCCGGTCGTGCCATCGCCGCGTGTGACACCGCGCGTGAACACTCCGCCTTCGTAGACAAGCGACATACTCAACCCATCGAATTTGTGCTCAGTGACATAGTCGATGCGGTCCCGGCCGGCGAGGTCCCGGACACGGCGGTCAAATTCTTCGAGTTCTTCCATCGAATACGTGTTGTCGAGACTCATCATCGGGGGGGAATGCCGGCGCGTCTCGACGCCCTTGCGTGGCGCGCCGCCAACGCGCTGCGTCGGAGAATCCGGGGTGACAAGTTCGGGATGGGCGGACTCGAGGCGCTGGAGTTCTTCCATCATCCGGTCAAACTTGACGTCGGAGATTTCCGGTTCATCGAGCACGTAGTAGAGATATTCGTGCTTGCGGATGTCGTCGCGCAGCTTTTCGATCTGCTTGGCAATCGACGTGCTCTTTACCATTTGGCCTCGCAAAAGCGAACTAAACGGAGGTTTAGTATACAATGCGTGTCCCGGCCCCGAAACTGGATGTCCATGATTAGCTCAAATTCGATCCTGCAGGAAAACAGTACGAACCACATGTCTTCGGAAGTCCGAGATGCAGTGTTGATCGTCAATCCCAACGCGGGTCGCGGACGCCGCACGCCGCAGTTGGACGAGGCGCGGCACATTTTTCGCAACGCGGGAATTGAAACGGAACTGCAGGAGACGACCGCTCCCGGCGAAGCCACGAGCCTTGCCCGCCGAGCCGTTGAACAATTGCGTCAGCTCGTTGTCGTCTGCGGCGGCGATGGCACGGTGAACGAAGTCGTGAACGGCCTCGCCGGCAGCCAGGTTCCGCTGGCCGTCTTGCCCGCCGGAACGGCCAACGTCCTTGCGAAAGAGCTTTCCCTTCCTTGGAATTTGGCCCGCGCCGCCGAACGCATCGTCCGGGCGCAGTATCGCCGCATCGCCCTGGGTCTCGCCACCCCGGAACAATCCAGCGGCGAGCCTCGCTATTTCCTCAGCCTGGCGGGCGCCGGCGCCGACGGGGCCCTCGTGGCGGCCGTCCGTCCGGAAATCAAGATTCGCGCGGGAATCATTGCGTACTGGCAAGAAGGCTTTCAGCAATTGACACGGTACAAATTCCCGCGCTTTCGAGTTACTACAGGAGAATATTCTATAGATGTTACTCTCGTAATCGTGGGACGCACGAAACACTACGGCGGGCCGTTCATGATCACCACCGAGGCTGATCTTCAAACACCCCAATTTGAACTCGCGTTCGTGACCACGCGAAGCGCCTGGCGCTACCTCGCCTATATGCCCCTGATCTGGACCGGCCAATTGCGCGGGGCGCGGCACGTGCAATTCTGCAAAGCCACTTCCCTACAATGTGTCGCCATCGATTCCTCCCCCGTGCTGATCCAAGTCGACGGAGAGCCTGCCGGGCGTCTCCCGGCCGAATTCCGCATCGTGCCCGACGCGCTCACACTCGCCATGCCTGATCCGTTGTAGTATTTCACGCGGCGCGCGACATCAGTCCTTGCGGGCTCCAAGCAGAGCCCGCTTCCGACATCCACGCCAGCGAGGCTCAAACCCTTTTCATGGAACCAGTGACCCATGCGCTCACTTCGATCGCTCTCGGACGCCACTCACTGCTTGGCACCGTTGTGCTCATCGCAGCAGTTACCGCGGGTTTCTGGCTTGCCGGACGCAAGTATCCGAAACTCGCCGTCGGAATTTTCCCCGCGCTGGTTATTTGCGCAGTTGGCGCGGGAGTTCATCTGCTGCTCGACCTGATGAACGGCTACGGCGTGGACCTGATGTGGCCGTTCAGCACGAAGTGGTACGCGTGGGATATTGCGGACTCCGTGGATGCATGGATGATTTTTTTCCTAATGGCTGGATTGCTTGTGCCGGAGCTGTTCCGGCTCGTTCTTGAAGAAATCGGATCGAAGCCAAAAAAACGCGGGCGGCAGCGCGGCGCGATCGTGGGCCTCAGCCTTGTGGCCTTATTTGTTGCGGGGCGCGCGCTCGCGCACGCTCGGGCCGTAGCGCTGCTCGATTCGCGCGAATACCGCGGCCAGGCGCCCCTCCAAGTCGCAGCTTTCCCCCACCCTTCCAACCCGTTGGTGTGGTCCGGCGTTGTGGAGACGGACAACGCGCTCGTCAATGTGAACGTGCCACTCGGTCCCGGCTCTGCCTTCGATCCGGATCTGGCGGACGTGCATTTCAAGCCGGAAGATTCGCTCGCTCTCAAGAACGCCGTAAAAAGCGCAACGGCCATCGAGTTCCTAAGTTACGCCCGATTTCCGCTCGCCAACATCGAGCCCGATGGCGGCGGCTTTCAGGTTCGCCTTCGCGACATGCGTTTCGCATCCGAATTGCCCGGCAGACGCGGCATCATCGCAGTCATTCATTTGAATGCGCAAAGCCGCGTCATTGACGGGCATCTTGAATTCGATGCACCGCTGTTGAATTGACCACTAGAATGAAATCTTCCAACTATACTTAAATTGTCTCGCCAAGCAGGGCTGGACCCCAGCCCACTAGCCGTCGAAATGTTTGCAGGACCCATATATTTTTGGTTGGGTCTTTCGGAATTTAACACAGAGAACACGGAGAAAAGCCACAGAGAGCACAGAGGGTCTACTGGAAAAGACCAGAATTGGACTGCGGAAAGTAAATCGCCGATCCCTCTGTGTTTCTCCGTGGTCCTTTGTGTCCTCTGTGTTAATCTTGTAGATATTTAATCTAACTAATAACAAACTCTCGTGTGTGTCAGCCACCAAGCTTTGACCCGGCCTGGAGAGGATCACCTAGTTGCGGGTGGTTGTCGAAATACCAGACGGGACGCCAGATACAGCCCCATAACGACAGTGAGGGCGATTCCGGCAACCTCAAGCTTGTGTGTAAAAAGAAATTGGCTTCCCTGATTCCCATATTTGACGGCCAGGAGACCCTCAGCAAAAAAGCGAAAGCCGCGGGCCAGGATCAGCCCGAGCACGAAAGTTCCTACGGGCATTTCCAATGCTCCTGCCGCGAGGACGAACACTTTGAAGGGGGTCGGCGGAGGCAGCAGCGCCGTCACCAGGATGCTTACAAGACCATTTCGCTTGGTCCACTCTTGAATTCGTTCCGCGCGGGGGCCAGCCTGTTTGTGGAACATGGCCTCGCCCCCTTTTCGCGCAAGGTAATACAGGAGCAAACAGCCTCCCACCGAACCGAGCGTCGCCATTCCAGCGTAATAGGGCATGCGCGCGGGATAGTGAATCGAAAGGTCGATCAGGAGCAAGTCATTGATGATCGGAAAGGTGAGAATCGAAGAGTCCAGGAACGCGATCAGAAACAGACCCAGTCCTCCGGTGGAAGCGACGATCCCCTGCAGCCAGAGGGGTAAATGGATTTGCGGCGTCGGTGATTGCATAAGGGGCGTTCGAAGAATTTGAAGGGCGCGGGCTCTACTTGTTTACCCTGACTCCCGAAGGGGAGCCCGCCAAAAGATTGTATCAGAGATATTTCGATTCAACGGGCGGGGTGGTCATCCCCGGAAAGGTGCGCTGACACATCATGGAACTCACCTCGCATCAACTCCGCAGTTTACAGGATTCTTGCTTGACACCATTCGGTGCCGATTGGATTATAGCGGCGTGCGATCCGTTTCCATATAAATCGGTCTTAGAACCAAAGGAGGAACTATGCTGAACCGGCGGGAGTTCCTGGCAGTTACCGGTGTGAGCGCAATCGGCACGGCGTTGACTACGCTGCCGCTGATCTTTCACAATGAAACCGGCGACAGCCACCCTCTCCACCTCCAACGGCACGATTTTGAGATCGTCAATATCGGTGGCAAAGCATCTGCGGGCGTGATGAAAGATATCGTGAACGTCACTCGTTTCAGCAATGCCGAGGTTGATTTCGTCGCGAATCATCCCGGATTTTCGTTGTTCCACTGCCACATGCAATTGCACATGGATTTCGGATTCAAGGCATTGGTTAAGTACGCGTAGTGTAGTGCCAATCTGGTGACTTTGTGTCACACTGCATCTCGATGCATGGTTTCAGAATCCGGCCCTGGGAGGAATCAGGATGAAACGTATGATGTGGATGGCGGTAATTTGCTTGGCCGTGCCGGTCGCAGCCCGCTCGCAGGGCTCGGCGTCGAATCCGGTATCGATGGCCGTAAAACGGACCCTTGACCTTTACTCCAAGAATCTTGTAGCCGCTGCTCAGGAAATGCCCGCCGAAAAATACGCCTACCATCCGACGCCGGAAAACATGACCTTCGGAAAATCAATCGCGCACATCGCCGAAGTGAACAACTTCGCCTGCTCGAAAGTTTCGGACATGCCCGCGCCCCAAACTCCAAAGCTCAATGAAACGGACAAGGACAAACTGGTCGAAGCGCTCAAGGCCTCGGTGGATTTCTGCACGCAGGCTTTCGCGAAATTGACTGACGCAACCCTGGGAGAGCAAGTCCCGTGGTTCGGTGGAAGGCAGATTCCGCGCATTTCCGCGGCCTTGGAAGTTACAAACGATTTGGTCGACCACTACGCGGCACTTGCAGTTTACTTGCGTCTAAACGGCCTACTGCCTCCTACAGCGCAGAAAAAGCCGTAGCCGGCGCATTTGGAATCCGGGTTCGTACCGGCTGGCTAAGTTTCCTGCGATTTTTCCTCGAGGGCAATCACTTCGCGCAGCCTCTGAAGCAAGACGCGCCTCGCGAAGGGCTTTTGTATGATCACGGCATCCAGATTCATCAGCCCGTAGTCGCTGAACCCCGTATAGCCCGACATGTAGACGACTCTTGTTTCCGGACGTGAGGCAGTCAGACTCTCGGCCACTGCACGGCCATTCATTCCGGGCATCACCACGTCCGTCAAAAGAAGATGGATCGGCCCACGGTGCTGTCGAGCGATGCGGATCGCCTCGCTGCCGCAACTCGCCTCCAATACGGTGTATCCGCTATCCTCGAGTTGGTTACGTGTGAGGGTGCGAAGGGATTCTTCGTCTTCCACTAACAGTATCGTCTCCGCCCCTCGGGCCAGAGCCGCTGCGCCATCATTTGTGTGGACGCGCGGGAGAGCTTCGCCGACCTGTGGTAAATAAATTGTGAATGTAGACCCGACCCCAGGTTCGCTCTGGACCCAGACGTATCCGCCACTCTGTTTCACGAAACCGTAGACCGTCGCGAGCCCGAGGCCTGTCCCACGGCCTTGTTCCTTAGTCGTGAAAAAGGGTTCGAAGATGTGCGCCTGCGTTTGGGCGTCCATGCCGGAACCGGTGTCGCTCACGATCAGCATCACATATTCCCCGGGAATCGTGGGACGATGCCGCAGGGCGAATTCCTCATCGAGATGTGAATTCCTGGTTTCGATCGTCAACCTCCCGCCACCGGGCATCGCGTCCCTGGCGTTTACCGCCAGATTCATAATGACTTGTTCGATCTGTCCCTGATCGGCAGTCACCGGTCCGAGCGCGGGGGCGAGCGAGGTTTGCAGCTCAATATCTTCACCCAGCAACGGCGGCAGCATTTTGACCATATCCGCGACGATCGTGCTCAGGTTCAACACTTTTGTTGCCAGCACTTGCTGGCGGCTGAAAGCCAGAAGCTGGCGGGTCAGTGCGGAGGCGCGGTCGCCTGCCTTCTTGATTTGTTCCACCGCGTTCGTTAGCGGGCTGCCCGCTCCGATTTGTTCCGACACAAAGTCGCTGTAGCCGATAATCACGCCCAGCAGGTTGTTGAAATCGTGGGCGATCCCACCCGCCAGACGGCCGATGGCCTCCATTTTCTGCCCCTGCCGCAATTGCATCTCCATGCCTCGCCGCTCTGAAATATCCTCGATAAAACCCTCCAAGAATTCCAGGTTGCCCTCGCGATCTCTAACCACATGCGCATCACACCGGATGGTGAAGGGCCTTCCGTCCTTGCGCTTCCAATCGACTTCGATGCCTTGCACGGAGTCTTGTCGCCGGGACCATGCGGTTGCCACTTCACGTTCCTCGCTATCGTGGTAGACGTCCGTCGCCATGTGCAGACCGAGAACCTCCTGTTCGGAAGTGTATCCGAGCATTTGCACGAGTGCGGGATTGGCTTGCACAATTGTGCCGTCCGGAGTCGAGCGCACAATCCCGAAAGGAGCATTCTCGACAAAAGAGCGGTAACTTGCTTCCGAATGCCTAAGGGCATCTTCCATGAGCTTCCGTTCGGTAATGTCTCGCATGATGCCGGATGTTCCTATAACGCGGCCTTCTTGGTCCTTGATCGGGGAAACTGTAAGGGCGACGTGGATTGTCTTTCCGTCTTTTCTCACCCGCATGGACTCACGACGCACCACGCTGTCACCTCTCATTAGTCTCGCCTGGTTCTCGAGAGGCTCGCCGGGATGATCCGGGGGGACGATCCCTGTAATCGGCATTCCGATAATTTCGTTTCGTGAATAGCCCAGCATTCTCTCCGCGCCGGCGTTCCAATCCGTAATGATTCCGTCCAGCCCAACGGCGATGATCGCGTCGTCGGAATACTCAACAATCGCCGCCAGTCTGCGAAGGTCTTCTTCCCGGGCTCTCCGTTCGCGTGCTTCCCTCTCTAACGCTTCCACAGTTCGAGCCAGTTCATCCGTGCGCTCGGACACTTTCCTCTCGAGGTCCTCATTAAGCCTACGAATTGCCATTTTGGCGTGTTCCGTCTCATGTATTTCCATCGTCAGTTTGCGAGTGGCAAACACGGCGATCCCTATGGCCACGACTATGGCCATCACAATCAGGAGAGCCAAAAGTTTCCGCGCCGAAGCATAACTTGCCTTGGTCTCCTCCTTGCCCAGGTTCATCTGATTCTCTTCATATTGCACCAAAGCGGCCCAGGCGTCCCGGTGCTTGTCCAAGGCGGGTACGGTTTCGTTGTCCATCACTTTACTTACTTCGGCTGCCGTTACTTGCTTCACAAGCATATCGAAGAGCTTTTGGATGCTTTTACTTGACGGTCCCCTGGTTTCAACGATTTTGGCGAGCAGTTCCTTTTCCCCATCCGAGTCAGCCATTTCATCGATCTTTTTTTCGGCGGCCCCAATTTTCCGCCAATTCTCCGCTCGTTCAACAGGGAACAGATCCGCTCCAGTCTTGACTGTGCTCTTCATCAGAATAATTTTCATCGTGATTCGGTAATTCGCATTTGAATGGAACATCGCTTGCCGGGCCAACTGCAACTTCGCCCATCGCTGGTTGAAGAGCCGGCTCACTTCCGCATTCACGTGGCCCATCCGGCTCAATCCGGACCAGCCAACGCCGATTAGTAGCGAAATGAGGAATCCGAACGCGATGCCCAGTTTGACTCCCGTCGTGTCCTTTTTCATTGCCTGTGTCTCCTGTTAATGCAGCACAATGGGAGCACCACTAACCCAGGCGCTAAGGGTTCTAACGCCAGATGCGGCAAGTACGCGCGTCTCTTTCAAGCTCCAGCGGGGGCGCTGGTACAATGTTTCGATTGTGCGCCACCCATTTGCAGGGTCAAGCTGTGGGGGAAGATGACGCTCCTGAAGAGTTACCCCAATGTTAACCGTCTGCGATTAGATACCCCGTTAAGAGTCGGTCGAGCTTCAGAGCCTATGTGAGAACCTGGTCTCAGTCAATGTCGCGCCCGCCTTCAGGCGGGCACTATAAAGTCAATCATTTGCTCACCTAATGGTGAGCGCTACAGTGCCCGGTCCGGGGTTCCCACACGGACTTTATAGCCCCGACCTCCTGAAAACCGCTTGCTTTCCAAATTAGATAACTCCCACCTCGTGGAACGGTTTGACCCCCTTACTCGCGCCATGTTATAAAAATGTGCCTTGTACCAACCCTTATGCCGCTCTTGTGTATCTCTAACCTGCGGTAATGCGGGAGCGAAGTTTGTTCGCTGCGGCTAAGGGGAGTACCCCTATCCAGTCTTGAAGAGGCAGCCTGCAGCAAATCCGGTCAGTATTCCTTTCCACGCCCTGTAGGACAAACTCCAGGGCGAAATGGTGTGCCGGAAGTTGGTGTTTCGCGGGTCCGGTTTTCCCTTCTTCGAAGCCGATTTAGGAGGGCAGGCGCCGTGTGTGCTGTCCTGTTGTTCAACGGCACGGCCGCCCTGGCCCAGTCCGCACCGGACACCGTGGGCGGCGAGGCCGGCTTGAAGCTTCCCGACCTCTCGCAGATTTCATTCCTCGGCATGGACGGCCACAAGTTGCTGACAATCGGTATTTTGTTTTGCATTTTTGGACTCATTTTCGGTCTGGTCATTTACAACCGGCTGAAGAATCTGCCGGTACACCGCTCGATGCGCGGGGTTTCCGAACTCATTTATGAAACCTGCAAAACGTATCTCGTTACGCAGGGCAAGTTCCTGCTTTTTCTCTGGCTGTTCATCGCCGTTATCATCGTGCTGTATTTCGGAGTCCTGTCTCCCGTGCCGGATAAGCCGATCAGCACCACGCTTCCCGTCATTCTGCTGTTCAGCTTGATTGGAATTGGGGGCAGCTACGGTGTCGCCTGGTTTGGCATCCGCGTAAACACCTTCGCGAATTCACGGACGGCGTTTGCAGGTTTGCGAGGCAAGCCGTATCCGATCTATCAGATTCCGCTCGAAGCCGGCATGAGCATCGGCATGATGCTGATCAGCGTCGAGCTGCTCATGATGCTTTTCATCCTGCTGTTTATCCCCGGAGACTATGCGGGGCCGTGTTTCATCGGCTTCGCCATTGGTGAGTCGCTCGGCGCGGCCGCGCTGCGAATCGCGGGCGGCATTTTCACCAAGATTGCCGACATCGGCTCCGACCTGATGAAGATCGTCTTCAAAATCAAGGAAGACGACGCGCGGAATCCTGGCGTCATCGCGGACTGCACCGGGGACAACGCCGGTGACTCGGTTGGACCAAGCGCCGACGGCTTTGAGACCTACGGCGTCACAGGCGTGGCGCTGATTACTTTTATACTGCTGGGCGTCAAGAGCCCCACCGTGCAGGTCCAGTTGCTCGTCTGGATTTTCGTAATGCGTATCGCGATGCTGGTGGCGAGCGCCGCAGCCTACTTCATCAATGCCGCGCTAGCCAAGGCGCGCTACGCCAACGTTGACAAAATGAACTTCGAGTCGCCGCTCACTTCCCTGGTCTGGCTCACCTCGTTCATTTCCATCGCGATGACCTTCGCCATCTCCGCCGTCATTATCCCCAGTTTGGGTGACGACACTACGCAGTGGTGGAAACTGGCTTCCATCATCTCCTGCGGAACTCTCGCCGGCGCTGTGATCCCGGAACTCGTGAAGGCTTTCACGTCGACGGAGTCGAGACACGTCAGAGAAGTTGTAACTTCGGCGGAAGAAGGCGGCGCGTCTCTCGGCATCCTTTCCGGCTTCGTCGCCGGCAACTTCTCGGCCTACTACCTTGGACTGGCCATGGTCTTCCTGATGTCGGTCAGCTATCTTTTTGCCCTCCAAGGCCTCGGGGGATTGATGATCGCGGCACCCGTTTTCGCCTTTGGCCTCGTAGCATTCGGCTTCCTGGGCATGGGTCCCGTAACGATCGCCGTCGATTCCTACGGCCCGGTCACGGACAACGCGCAGTCGGTCTACGAACTCTCGTTGATCGAACAAATTCCGAGCATCAAGGAAGAACTAAAGAAAGACTTTAGCTTCGATGCGAATTTCGAACGCGCCAAGGACCTGCTCGAAGAAAACGATGGCGCGGGCAACACGTTCAAGGCGACAGCCAAACCGGTGCTCATCGGGACAGCCGTGGTGGGCGCGACCACGATGATCTTCTCGATCATCATGGCGCTGACAAACGGACTGACAGTCAACGTTGAGAAACTTTCCCTGTTGCATGCGCCGTTCGTTCTGGGCCTGATCACGGGCGGGGCGATGATCTACTCTTCCTTGAACCTTTCTTTTTCATCGGATACCTGATCTCCATCGCCATTTTCGGTCTGTATCAGGCGATCTTCATGGCCAATGCCGGCGGCGCGTGGGACAACGCAAAGAAAATCGTGGAAGTGGAAATGAAGCAAAAAGGGACGCCCCTGCATGACGCCACCGTCATCGGCGACATGCATGACGCCACCGTCATCGGCGACACGGTGGGCGATCCGTTCAAGGACACTTCTTCGGTCGCGTTGAATCCTGTCATCAAATTCACTACGCTGTTCGGTCTGCTGGCGGTTGAGCTTGCAGTGAAGCTGACGGCGCAGACCGGTGGCATGCTGACACATGTGTTGTCCGCGGCCTTCTTTGCCGTATCGTTCGTGTTCGTCTACAGGTCGTTCTACGGCATGCGCATCCGGCAGACGCAAAACTAGAGTTCGCCTCCGCAAGAGTGGTGAACGGGGCGTCCCGGCGAGGCCGGGACGCCCCGTTTTGTTTTTAAATGTTCGCTTAAGACGACTGAAAATGGAATCTGTTTTCTATATCGTTTGACATCAAACGCCGCCTTTGCTAAGAATCACCCATACCATCCTGCATCTGGGAGGAACTCATGATTTCAAAGGAATCCGGCCGCCGGCGTTTCTTGAAAAACGGCGCAGCGTTAGCCGGCTTGGCTGT
>WNGO01004610.1_pt1 | contig 13744 bp, 12 predicted proteins | sample 5400511 | NCBI WGS metagenome assembly WNGO01 (sample SAMN13153380, study PRJNA577476) | soil metagenome | isolation source: 20 cm soil or saprolite under Garry oak tree replicate 2 | place: USA:California | collected 2016-06-15
CTAGGCACTGAAGATAGCCGCTAGCCTGAACGCTCTCTGCAGGAACTTCATTGAGCCAGTGTGAGCCGTTCCAGTAGTCGACTCCGCTCCAGGAAGGAATCAGCGCCTGGTAGGTGTAAGACTTCTGCTCGAGGTGATCGTAGAGGCCGGCCAGGCTCGCCTCCGAGGAATTTGTTCCCTCCCAGGAGCTGGAGTCAAAAAGATAGCCGTTACCGAGAAGCGTGGGGCTGTATGGCGTGAATGCACTCGTGGAAAACTCGAAGGAATCCGGCGAGGTGGTAGTCTCCACCTTGGCTGCCTCGCCTGGCAGGTCCATGTGAGCCCAGACCAGAGAAGTTGCCACCGTTACGCACGATAGCAGCCCAGACAGTATGGTCATTCGTGAGTGCAAAGGTGGGAATTTTTTCTGCAAATCCTCCTCCCAAGTTGTCTGTCATTGCCTCAGCAACCTCCGATACTAGCATTCTCGCTCACGGCCGGGACCTGTGATGTTTCTCAGTGCCTGGTAACGCGCTTACCGGATATCAAATGCACTTGCGCTCTGTCTGGTAACCGAACCTACATGTCAACCGACTTGGAAGGCAACGGCAGATGATTTTATCATTCTGGACAAATTTAGCAGCAAGACGTGGCTGCGAAGCAAACTGTGCCAAGAGGATATCAACAATTCTAGGATGGGACACAACCCGAAGACGGATGTCGGAACTATATTCCCCTACGGATGTAGAACTGGAACAAGGACTTCGCGAAGTGGAAATAGTCGGCGCCGGGCCTCGGGTTCGAGATTCCTACTGTGTTGCTCCAAATGCTCCGAAATTTTCGGCGAACCGGAAGTTGAAGTTGCAGCGTAACTATCCTTAAAGAATGAAGTTGCCAAGGATGCATCGTAGCTCAGTTGGATAGAGCGTCTGGCTACGAACCATGGCAGTGCCAAATCTATGATGCAGTTCGATTCCCCCAGCGGAAAGCTCTACGGCGGTCATGGTGAAGCTCGGACTCTGCCGCAGCACGCGAATCGAATGCTTGACATCCTTCAGCAAGGATTCCATCGCGCGCGAGCTCCTGGTTTCGAGTATAACGAGCGAAGTCAGAAATCAACACTCAACTCGATAGATGCTGCATGGTCTAGTTTTTGTTGGCTGCTCGCGCCGCGCCTCGGCAAGCCTTCCGGGCGGTTGCCGATACCGGAAAAGTGGAATCGCCCAAAGTCAAGTTTCCGGTAATAACCGACTAACCAGACAGTAGCGGATTCGTGTGCGTGCAAAAGACGGCTTCACCCTCTTTGGGTGGTTTATTGGCCATTAGCTTTGCCGATTCGCGTAGAAGGGTTAAGCCTTTTGGCATAGCCACACACAGCGCAACCGAAGATACTTCGAGCACGTCTCATATAATAGAACGAGTGAGTAGGGAGGTTCCCATATGCTCAGAACAGCATTGGTTGCTCTTCTTTTTGCTTCCCCCGCTTTTGCCCAAGATTCAGCTGCAAACATTCTGGCAGCTGCCGGCTGCGGGCCGAATGAAGTCCACTTCGATGTGAAAACCAACAAAAAGCAACACCCAACGGCGCAACCTGACACCGGCAAGGCACTCGTATATGTAATTGGCGATTCCTGGAACGACCATGTCGCGATCCACATTGGTACGCCACCGACGAGATTCGGTGTTGATGGCACATGGATAGGCGCGAATGGCTACAGGTCCTACTTTTTCTTTCCGATAGAACCCGGCGATCATCGCTTGTGCACCAATGTACAATCGAAACTCAACGGACCGATCCAATCTTCTACGGCGGCCACCAGCTTCACGGCTGAAGCCGGCAAAACGTACTACTTCCGGACCAGAGCATCAGACAGAGAAGTATCGAACGTAGCAGAGCTGAAGTTTGTTCCCGTTGATCCCGCTGAAGCGCACGTGTTGATAGCCGCCGCGTCGTTCAGCACATTCCATTTAAAAAAATAAAAGCGTGCGGTTCTGGACCGCGCCTCGGCGGATACTGATTGGGAGGCTACAGCACGAATGGGATTAGAGGGCAAGGCCTTCGACGTGCGCAACTTGCCCCTGGCGCGCGCTAGATAATACGGGTAGCGAAGGCTCTGTTATAGGGCACAGGGTGACGGCTGCGACAAAATGTGGTGCGGTGACTCCCGATGCGCGGTAATCGTAAAGTGCTACTTCACATCTACGGTCACGCGAAAAATCAGATGAGAGTAGTTTCCGCTTTGGTGCTGAATTTGGCGCGATCTATCTCAACAGCTAGCTACGAGCGGCCGGTTTCTGTTGTCCCAGCCGGGAGACTTTCAGCACTTTGAGTTGAATATGGGAACCGGGCGGCCCTCGTTGGTAAGAGCTTACGGTTTCGTGAGGATCTTGGCCGGCATTCGGGTTTTGCTGATAACCGTTGCTTCGCGGATGCCGATTGCGTTCGCCGTTACAGATTCCCAACCGTCGTTGCGAGCGGGGCGAGCCCAGGCTGCGCCGTATTTCTTCGAGGGTCCTGTATGGTTGAGCAATAGCTCGCTATCCGGCTCGGCCTCGACGAGTTCCGGACCGCGTGGGCTCCAAGGTTGGCTCAACGGTTCCCAAGCTCGATCCGATCAGGCCATAGGTTTCTTTGGCCAGGCGCACGACTTTTGCGAGGCGCTTCTCGACGGGATTTCGCGCTGTGGGCAGCCAGAACCATTCGTGCTGGTCGTCCAGCCAGTGAAGGTCTTCGAGAAGGGAACAACATAGATCGGCGAAGTCGGCGGATGCCTCGACAGGCAGCCTCGCCGTCACATAAGCCTTATTGGTAACTCCGAAGCGGCTTACTCCTCTGCGGGCCTCGACATGAAAATTCCGGATGGCCTCCAGGTCGGTCGTTTTCGCTACGAACTGAACGCCATTCCACTGGTGAACAGCCCAGCCCGGATCGATATCGAACCAACGAGCCGTGGCCCACAGAGACACCAGTCGAAATGGGGTGCGCATGATTCCTTCATGGACGAGCGCCGCCTCAAGCTCGTTCGCCATAGCGGGCGCACGGCTCGCGATGAACCGTATGGCGCGGTGGAGGAGGACAGCTTTCTCCCCCGCAAACCTCAATATCCACGCTCTCGCGATCTGCCGGACGCGCTCGCGGGTGAGCCCGAGCTCGCGTGCCGCGCCTTCGAATGTCGTCCCTGTGCCACCATCCCACCCAAGGAGTTTGCGAATGATCGGCAAATGCCGTTCGCGTCCCTCCTCACGAACTGAAAACTCGAGTTCGTCTTCGAGATAAGCCGCGGTGGACCTCTCCGAGCGGGCCAAAGCGGCGCTCAGGGTCCGGCCCAGGTGCGGGAGGGCGCTCTCGATGTCCCCACGAAAGGCCGAGCGGAAGCTCTGCAGATAGGCTGTTACAAAGGAGGGCGGCGGTGTGCCGAGAAACAGTCGGAAGCAAGCCAGTTGCGCAGGCAGTTTCCGCCAGGCTCTCGAATCCGACGGAAATGCTTCTTGGATTTCCGACGGGCTTCGAATCAGTAGATCGTGCACATCATCGACTCCCGCCTGCCGAAGGACCCTCGTGGTTTTCGTTGGTATGCCAAGAGCTTCAAAGGAAAGCAGAGCCGCAAGAGGGAACCAGCCCGGTTCGATGTGGATTTCTGGAGGAGGGAGGCCGCCTTCGCATTGGAAGATGGCGAGCTTCTCCCGGATCTCTCGCAAGGATTTGCGGCCCAGGTTCTTGATGTGCAGGAGATCGTAGTCGCTTTGCCGAAGGAGATCGCGTATCGTCCGGATCCCGGCGTTCGATAGACAGGTGCTCGATCGTGCGTTGAGTTCGAGAACCTCCACGCTTTGATCGAGCATGCAGTCCGGCGTGGCTTCTCCTGGTGGCCACCATGCGTGAGCTAGCAAGCCGAGATTTGAGCTTACAAGCAGCCGCTCGATTTCCGAAACATCTCGTCCCAGAAACGAAGGCTCTCGGCCATGGACCATGTCGAGCGATTCGATGCCGACTTCGCCGAGCACGCTCGCCAGTTTCGGATGGGTCTTGCGGAAATCCGGAGGCCTATCCCAAATAACGAATCGGCTGACTGTCGGCATGGGATCCTTCAGAACGATTAAGAATTAAGAAGTTTCCGCAACGAGAGGTCGCAAAGGCCGCGGCAACCACACATGAGCTGTTTCAACCTACCACGCGATCAAAAGCAATATCGACGAGTTCGTTCAACGTGTTCATTAAACTTGAGAGTCGGGCGGAGAGGCAAGTCATCGAAATTCGCGCCCACAACTTCGAAACCTGTTCCGCTCTGGGACTCACAGATCCGCATGCCCTGATGACGATTATAACAAAATGGAATCCGCCAGATCGCGAGTTTCGACGCGGGATTTGACGCGTTCCCCGGTAAGAGCATTGGTGGGGCCCACAGCGACCGAATTAGCATCCCACCTTCCCAGAGCAAGATCGTTGCACCCTGCTGGGTTACAAGCCGCGACGGATCGCTCGTCAAAAGTGGCTCCCTCGCACGCAACGTAGAATGTCGAGAGGGTCAACCGAGGAGCTATAGAGCTTTGATGTGGCCGTTGAGCCAATCGAGGATCACAGAAAAGCGAAACCTGCCTTCGGCAATCGCGTCGACCATGAAAACGTAGGTTTCTTCGGGATCTGCTTCGATGGTGAAGCCGTTCATCAGTAGGAAGGTGTGAGTGGCATCGAATGCGACGCGCTTGTTGCCGTCGAGGACGGGGTGATTATTCGTCAGCGACTCCATCAGGGCCGCGGCCTCTTCTGCCGGGTTGTTGTAATAGCCAGTTTGAGGGCGGAAAACGGCGGCCTCCAGAGCCCGTACATCTCTCAGGCCCTGGGAACCGCCGTAGGTTTCGATCTGTCGATGATGAATGGCTAGGACTTCGGCTACCGTGAGGTAGACACGCTGGGCCATTTACTTGGTGTGGGCCAGCTTCTCGTACAACTTCCGGTACTGCTCGTTGGAGCGGCGGGAAGCTTCCAGCACCTCCGGACGGACTAGGCGATGGGATGGAACCACGTTGTGGAGGTAGAACTCCAATGCCCGCTCCAGCACGTATTACGCCTTATGTTAAACCTGCCCCACGAGAAGTCAAGCTAAATATTGATTTATCCATCACCCAGATAGCAAAGGACTTAGTGCGGCAACCATAGAGCTAGCCCGCGCTATTGTCAAGTTATTTGTGATAAGTAACTAGCACACGACTACGCAAAGGCCTTCCGAGTAGATCGAGAGCGCACTGATTATGCCGCGTAGCGCGCAGCGCAAATCCTGCCAACACACGTGCAGAAAGGATTCCCAGCCGGCAGCGCGGACTGCCTCCTTTGCTAGCTCAAGGTGCCCTCGTTCCAAACGCACCGCGCGAAGTGCCTCCTTGCGGCTCATCCCCCGCTTCATTTTTTCTTCGGCGGCCATCTCCAGGAAGCCACCCAGCTCTTCGTCCAACTCTCCTTCGACCCGTTCCTTTCGTAGCAGCGACATAGGCCCTCATTCGAAACGCAAGGCCACCATTGGGTCAACGCGCGCGGCGCGGCGCGCGAGGATGTAGCAGGCTAAGATGGCAGCTAAGCAGAGCAACAACGCAACGGCTGTAAAGGTCACGGGTCCGTGGATGTGATGCCGAACAACTCGCTACTGAGCACACGTCCAATGGAGAGTGCTCCGCCCAGGCCGATTACCATGCCCATGAGAGCGATCTTTCCCCCTTGCGCCCAAACGAGTCGGATTACCTCAAGGCGCGCCCAACGCCATTCGAATACCAATTTCGTGTGTGCGCTGGGTCACGGAGTAGTTCAGTAAGCCGTATACGCCTATCGCTGACAGGATGACCGCAGAGGACGCAAAAAGGACCAATAAAAGGGTCTGGAAACGTCTTGTGACATGGGCCCTCACTCATATCGCAAGGCCACCATCGGATCCACGCGTGAAGCTCGCCGCGCTGGCAAAAAACTAGCAATCAGCGCGACGGCAATTAGCAATATACTTGCGCCAATGAAACTTGCCGGATCGTCTGGCTGCAGGCCAAAAAGCAACGAGCTGACACCGCGAGTGACCGCGACTGCCGATGCGGCTCCCAGAGCGGTGCCAAGTGCGAGCAACACGACTGTTTGCCGCAAAACCATGCCAACAATATTCCCTCGACTTGCACCAAGGGCCATTCGAACACCGATCTCATTTTGGCGGGTCACTACGATGTACGAAATCACACCATAGAGCCCAATCATGGTCAGCAGTCCGGCCAATGCACCGAAAAAGCCCGAGAGCAAAGCCATCATCCGTTCGCGTATGAGTCGATTCTCGATATCCTTGCGAAACACGCTGAAGTCCGACCGGATTTCTGGATTCAGCTCGTTGATCTTCGCTCTGAGTGCCGAGAACACGACAGAAGGTGGCGAGGAAGAGCGGAGAAAAATGGAAAACCAAGGGCCGAAAGCTGGAAACTGTGAAGCCGCGCCGAAACTCTCCGGCGGCGTTTCTTCCCGCAATCCCGCGTACTTCGTGTTTTTCACGACGCCGACAATCTCGTAATCTGTTGAGGGATAGCCCGGTTCGACCACCGATCGAAAAGTTCTTCCAATCGGATTAGCGCCATTCAGATACTTCTGGACAAACGCTTCGTTCACGATGGCGACATGAGGCGACGCCTGGGTGTCGCGATCATTGAAATCGCGTCCCGTGAGGAGCGCGATTTGCATGGTCTCGAAGTAGCCCGGGCTTACCCAGGTGAACTTTGACCATCCTTCGCGACTATCGATTTGTAAGCCGAGCGTCCAACTGCTTCCGTCCAACGGTACGTGCGTTGAGGTGGCTGCGGATTCCACTCCTGGAAGGGAACGAATCTGCGCGAGCAAGTCGCGAATGACGGTTGGGTATTGTTCGATATCCGTCAGGTGCATCGGTTCGAGGTTTATGAAAGCCAGCAGAATGTCTTTCTCCCGGAAGCCGGGATCGAAGGTAGTCAAATTGCAGAAGCTGCGGACGAACAGCAGCGCTCCTACGAGCAACACCAACGAAACGGCAATTTGCGACACAACCAGGATGCGCTGGAAGGAAAAGCGTTCAAGCCCTGTCGTAACGCCGCGGCTACCCGACTTGAGCGCGTCGCCCGGTTCAGCACGAGACGATCGAAACGCCGGCGCGAGACCGAACACGAGGCAGGTCGTCACGGCAATCGAGGCGGTGAAAAGAAGGGCACGCCAATCCAAGGCCAGGTTGAGTTCCAATACATTCCGTTCAGTACTGAGGAGCCACAGGATGCTGCGGCCGAATATCCTTGCCAAGTACAAGCCTAGGAATGCGCCGCCTGCCGCCAAGAGCAACCCCTCTGTAAGCAACTGACGAACTAAGCGCCATCGCGAGGCCCCGCATGCGAGCCTCACCGACATCTCACGTTCCCGCGCGCCTGCGCGCACGAGCATCAAGTTTGTAAGATTCGCACAGGCGATTAAGAGTACGAGACCGGTGATACCCAAGAGCAACAGGAGCGATGCGTCATAGGTCTCACGCAGATCACTCAAACCGTTGGCTGCCGGATAAGCGGCCAGGCGAAACGCGCGGTAGGTGTTCTGGGATTTCGTGCTGTACGCACTGGGCTCCGTGGCTTCAAAAAGACCAGGACTGATAGCGTCCAGATGCGCCGAGGCCTGTTCGGTGCTCCAGCCCGGCTTGAGGCGCCCCATCACTGTCAGCCAGAACAAGTCGCGCCGGGCCAGAACCGAGGCGGCCGGTCGAAATGCAGTGACGGAACAGAACGGCTCAGCGAGGTCGAAATTGCTTCCGACCTCAAAACCGAAAAAGTCGGGAGGCGTCACGCCGAGGACTTCGGCAGGATGGCCTTGTATCAAAAGTTTGCTCCCGATGGCTGAGTCGCGGCCGCCAAACTCGCTCTGCCAAAATCCATAGCTGATGACGACGCCTTGTATGCCGCAGTCTGGGCGGTCGTCTTGGTCGGTGAACAGGCGGCCTTTGATAGGAGGCACGCCCAGAACAGCGAAGGTGTTGCCGGTAAGCCAAAGAACTCGGGCCTTCCGTTGCTGCGAACCTTGGCCGACAGCAACTTCGTCGCTACCTGACCAAGCAAAGATACCGGAAAAGGCCTTTTGGTGGGCGCGGATTTGCTCGAACAGCGGATAGGTGAGGTTGGTATCACGGTTGCTGACCCCAAACCCGTGATTTCCGCCCTTGATCTCCACCAGCGCCAGGGATTGAGGAGCCGAGACCGGCAAGCTCCGAAGCCGCACGGCATCAAGCAACTGAAAGATTGCTGTGTTTGCGCCGATTCCTAGTGCAAGCGTAAAAATTGCAGTCGCGGTGAAGCCAGGACTTTTCCGAAGCGTGCGGAACGCATAGCGCAAATCTTGGCAGCACGTCTCCAAAACGAATTCCCAGCCGGCTGAGCGCACAGTTTCCTTCGTAACTTCGAGATTTCCGCTCTCCAAGCGCACGGCGCGAAGCGCATCCTTGCGGTTCATCCCCTGCTTCACCTTTTCTTCGGCTGCCATCTCCAGAAAGCCTTTTAGTTCCTCGTCTAGCTCCCGGTTGACCTGCTCTCTTCGGAACAGCGACCGGAGTCCATCTGATAGGCTTCGTAGCGCTGACATAGGTCCTCACTCCTATGAAAATAGCTGCCTATCGCGTTGAAAACAAAGCATAGGTGCCTGGGTCCATTTTCATCCTTCGTTGTGGCTCTCCGAGAGCCATGAGTTACTCGTAACGCAGAGCCACCATGGGATCGACTCGTGTGGCGCGGCGCGTTGGCAAGTAGGCGGCCGCCAAGGTTACCGCCAACAGGATTGCAGCCGCGACGCCGAAGCTCAGAGGATCGGCCGAGCCAACTCCGAAGAGCCAGGCGCCCAGCAATCGCGTTGTTGCAAACGCCAGTGCCGCGCCGAATATCACTCCGGTCAATACCACGCCGAATCCCTGGCGGAGAAAAAGGTGAACCACATCGCGCCCTTGGGCTCCAAGGGCAACGCGCACGCCAATCTCCTTGGTCCGGCGGCCTACTTCATACGAAACGATGCCGTAGAGGCCCATCCCGCTGAGAATTAGCGCGAGCAATGCAGCGCAACTAAGCACCGCGCTGGCGACCCTGGTATCGGTGTATGCGCCGCGGACCTGGTCCATCAATGGCATCGTTTCCGTGACAGGCACGTCGGAGTCAATGCTGGCAATGGCTTTGCGAACCATGGGCAATGCTGCGGCTGGGTCACCGGCCACGCGGATACACATGCGCGCTTCGAGCAGCGTTTCGTCCTGCCAGAACGGTACATAAGCAACCGGCAGAGGACCTTCAGTGGCGCTACGCAGTTGGGCGTCTTTGACGAGTCCGACGATTTGATACGGTTTGTCATCAATGAGAACTGTCTGGCCCAGCGGGAGACGGCTCGCAGTGATTTGACGCGCGAAAGTTTCGTTTACTATCGTTACCGGCGGAGAACCGGGTTTGTCAGAATCATTGAAATCGCGCCCACTGACAAAAGGAATTTTCAGCGTGGCAAAGTAATCAGGCGCGATCGGCTTAGCGGCGATCCGGGGCTCTTCCCCAGGTTTCGTGTACGCCTTTCCTGGCAGCGTTGCCCTGGCAGAGAGCCATGGCTTCCAAATGAGTCCTTGTCCTTTTGCCAGGCTAACCGATTCGACGCCCGGCAATGCGCGGAGCCTGCGCACCACTTCTTGTTTGAACGCGTAGGCTTTGTCCGGCGGATAATGAATGAGGCTGACCGGCAACCGTAATCCCAGGACATGATGTAGATCCATGTTAGCGCCGGATTGAATGAATGCGGCGCTACGCGCGAGAAGGCTGGCGCCGACGAGAAGCGCCAACGAGAATGCGACTTGCACTGCGGCTAGCGCTGTGCGGCTCAGTCTTCGGCTGGAACCTAGCCCACCCCCGCCGCCTTTCAAGGATAGGTTCAAGTTAGTGCGACCCGCCTGCAGCGCTGGGAGCAGGCCAAATAACCCGCCTGCGCCGGCCGTCACAGCGAGGGAGAAGAGTAGAACAGTTGCGTCCGGCCTAACGTCGAACAGGTGTCTGTAACCCTCATCGTCAACACTGTAAAAACTGACGAGCAGTTGGCCCATCCACGTTGAGAGCAGGAATGCTACGGCGCCGCCGGCAAAAGCAAGCAGCAGACTTTCCGTGAGTAGCTGGCGCACGATGCGCCCGCGCCCAGCACCCAGCGCTAGTCGCATCCCGATTTCCCCGCCGCGAGCCGTTCCCCGCGCCACCAGCAAACCTCCTAGATTGGCGCCCACGATCAGAAGCAGGACTCCTGCGATCGTGGCGAGCAGGCGCACAAGCAACAGGTTGTACTCGCGATTCTCAGACATGCCGATCGCCGGCGTCACCGAGGCGCCAAACCGCTGATCGAACGCGGAATCAGAAGCCCTCAACTGCTGCATCAACGTGGCGATCTGCGCTTGAGCTTCATGCATGCTAATCCCGGATTTCAGACGTCCCATCAGGCTCAGGATCGTGCAGCTAGGCTGAAAGCCATCGCAGTGGCGATATCCCGCGTGGATCATCATCACCGGAATCCAAATCTCATTGGGCATGCCGCCGATTTCGACACCGTGGAAGTCAGGCGGCATGATGCCGACGACGGTGAAGCTGCGTCCGTTGATAAGGAAGGTCTTACCGATGACGTGCGAATCGCCGCTGTAAATTCGCCGCCAGAATCCATATCCGATCACGGCAACTGCGTCGCGGTCCGGCACGGAGTCTTCGTCGAGCGTAAAAAACCGTCCGAGATAAGGCCGCAATCCGAGCATCGGAAAATAGCCGCTTGAGACGACTGCGCCTTGCACTTCACCGATTTCGCCGCTGGCGGAAACATATAAAGGGGCAGTCGAATAATGCGTAGTCAGGTCCTCAACGGATTTCAGGTGCTCTCGTAGGTACGTGAATTCGGGAACGCTGAAGTAACCTCCCCCATCGTTTTCAGGCGCCCGGATTCGGACGAGCCGTTCGGGGTTCTTTGCGGGTACACTTCGGAGAAACAGGGCGTCAACAACGCTGAAGACGGTCACATTGGCCGCAATCCCGAGAGCCGTTGTCAGCACCGCGACGATGGTGAATCCTGGCGATTTGCGCAGAATGCGCGCTGCGAAGCGCAAATCTTGCCAACACGTCGCCACAAACGATTCCCAGCCGGCAGAACGGACAACTTCCTTTGCAATTTCGAGACTCCCCCGCTCCAAGCGGACGGCGCGAAGCGCATCCTTGCGGCTCATCCCATGCTTCATCTTTTCCTCAGCTGCCATTTCGAGGAAGTCGCTCAGTTCTTCGTGCAACTCTCCTTCGACGAGTTCGTTTCGGAACAGCGATCGGAGTCCGCTCGTTATTCTTCGTAGCAAGGACACAACCTCTCCTTATGACGCCTCCAAGATTCTGGCAATCGCTGCCACCTGTCGCCCCCATTCTCGGGTTTCGCTATTGAGCCTTTTTCGTCCCTGATCGGTCAGCATGTAGTACTTTGCGCGCCTGTTGTTCTCGGTAGATTTCCATTCACCCTTGATTAGCCCATCTCGCTGTAGTCGCTGAATCGCCATAAATAACGAACCCGCATTGGGGCGGAAAACGCCCTTGCTCATCTGTTCGAGCCGCACGGCGATCCCGTATCCGTGCATAGGTTCGAGGGCCAGCGTTTTCAGAATGAGCATGTCCAGAGTGCCTTGGACGAGATCACTCGACTTATCCGTCATAAAAAACTTTACCCCCTGACTACCAGGAGGAGCATACTCCCCTCCTGCTGATTGTCAAGAGGAGATGCCGCGAAACGGCCTTGCGGTGCGCGCGAAAATGCGCGGCAGAAAAAGGCGAGCTACCGGACTTCAGTGAGCGTTGCCAACTATTAGCAGAGTCCACCCAGCGTCCAGCCAGATCACACTGCAATGTCCTAAATAGCGCTTGCCGTAACCCCCTGATAAGCTACGTCGCGATGGCGTCCTTCCATGTCTCGTGGCCTTCAGCTCTTTCTTTTTTCTGATCCGGCGTCTGTCTGAGAAAAAAATAACGCGGCGCAACCCAAAGGTCACGCCGCGTCAAATTCTTCAACGGAAAATGGAAATTATCGCGCCAGCGGCCTCAGAAACGCCGGCTTGCTCGCTGTCCCGAACGGTTTCGCTTCAGCCGCGAAGGGCCCGCCAGGCCGCAGCGCATAGCCCTGCGGATACATGTGGCCGTGCGCCGCGCCATTCGAATGGCCCGTTCCGATGTGCCCGGTCCCGTGGCCGTTCGCCGGCGCGCTTTGCGGAATCCGCGCCGGATTACCGATAGGACGGAGGTTCGCCGGCGCCGTGTCCACGTGGTCGCTGATGGCATGCAGCCTCTTCAGGATCGACTGCCACTGCTCCCAGTCGAGTTGCCGCAGGAACGGCCGCAATCCCTGGATGAACGGATCCTCGAGCAGCGCTTCGCCATTCGATTCCGGGATGAAGAAGCGGTTCAGCCCGATGTTCAGCGCTTCCGAGATTTTCTCGAGAGTGCCGAGGCTGGGCGTCATTTGCCCGCTTTCGATCCTCGACAGATAGGAGCGCGAGACCTTCGACCGCGATTGCAGTTGGCTCTGGGTCATCGAGTGCGATTCGCGCAATTGGCGAATCCGCTGCCCGATGTTCTCTACCGTTTGCTGGTTGACGAGCTTCCCCGAGGCTGGCTCAACCGCCGCTTCCTCCGCCGGCGCGGGCGGAGGAATCATGAATTCCAGGCGCTGAGGTAACGCGCGCACGCAGCGCCGGCAGTTCCCCGTGCGCGTTCTGTACTGTACCAGTCCACACGTCTTGCAGCGAATCACTTCCCGGTCCATATCGAGCGTGTTCATCTCGTCTTTGTTTACTTGTGCCGACACCGGTGCTCCTTGCTGACGTTTTCCGGCGTGCGGATAGGAGAGGAACGTCGGAACGTTCTCACAGGAGGGAAGGACAATTACTAGCGCGACGGGAGTATCGTGTGAACCGCATTTCCTTGTCAAGAGTACTTTTGTACTTTTTCTCCGCTACTTCCGTTTCTTCTCCCCTTTTACGCCGCTTCTTCGCTGTCCTTTCGTTCAGCCTGCGGCGTGGGGAGTCTCAATCCTTATGGATTTGGATGTTGCCGCTCGTGATGAATCCTCCGTTGCTGTAGGAGAAATTCGGTCCGGTGACGCTGATGGAAAACGTGTCCTGGCCCGCACCAGCATCAGCATTGTCACAAGCCTTTACAGAATACTTGTAGCCCAGTTTCTGGTTCACCTTGGCGTCGCCGTTGAACGTCCCGCAATTGCCCGAGAACGTGATCGAGGGCAGGCTGGTGTTTGCGCTGTGCACATCAATAGCGCCACCGTTGGCACCATCATCGTGGTAGGAAAGTGACGCGTTAGGCTTATAGTTCTGGGCGACAAGTCCGAAGTTGGCGGTCTGACCAGGCGTTTGAGAAGCAATCTGGCCACGCCCGGTGATGTTCTCTGCCCCTGGCGGCGGTGGTGGCGGGCCATCTGCACAACTTCCCGTCGCGACGACGACGCCCGCTGTTGCCATGAGCTGGTGCGTGAAATTCGACCGGATAAGCCGGAGTGTCGTCGGATTGTCCGCCCCGTTGTCCGGTCTCAAGGGACTAACTTTGTGGTCATCAGAGAATGCCACATTGGCGAAGTGCTGTGGGTCGAAGGCGACCTGGAAAAGGTCCGCGAGACTACGGTCCGCTCCGCCACCGAGGCCTCCCGTTGAAATCGTGCCGCGATGGATAACGTGATCGCTGATCACACTCTGCACAAAAGATG
>WNGO01001804.1_pt1 | contig 13742 bp, 14 predicted proteins | sample 5400511 | NCBI WGS metagenome assembly WNGO01 (sample SAMN13153380, study PRJNA577476) | soil metagenome | isolation source: 20 cm soil or saprolite under Garry oak tree replicate 2 | place: USA:California | collected 2016-06-15
TTGCGCCGCGAACACCGCGCCGGTGAAAGCCCCGGTAACAATGACGACGACCTGAGAATGCAAGCCCACGTCAACGATCTGTCGCAGAAACAATCGCCAGCGAAGGCGACGGGTAAAAATCGATTGGATCGTGTCAGCTGCCAGGAGCAGCAGTTCGCCCAGATATTGCACGAACGCGACAAACACTGCGCCCAGGGTAATGAAGAAACGCGCGATCATGTTGATGTTGAGCGCGAAACCGTCGCGTGGAATTGATCAGCTCGCGAATATCTCCCTGCTGTTTTTGGAGCGGCGCGCGCTAAACATGGCAGTGAGCTTACGGACGAGCCAGCCGTTGCAAAGCGGAAATCACATTGCGTTACGGGCGCGGCTGGTTAAGAAATCGTGCAATGACGCCCGCTTTTCGTTTTCTTTGCGGTTTTCTTCTCATTGCACTCGTTGCTGGCTGCGAAACGACACCGGCCGGCATTCAAGCCGCGAAAGTCGCAATGGCGCAGCGCTACGCCGCAGAAACGCCTGGGGATTATTTCATTGGGCGACGCTACTACAAACCGGATTTCAAATTTTGGGGGTATGTTCGTCGGCCCGGACAGCCATGGAGCGAATCGCAACTCGTCATGTTGAACGAGAAACAGAAACTTGCTCCCGATCGCGAGCGACTCGATTTCGGCAGCGACAATAATTACGAATACAAACTCTACGGTTACTTCAGTGGTGACAAAGTTTACGAGCCGGCAAGCAACACCATTTACCCGGAATTTGTCTTAAAGAACTACCAGCTGATCTCGATCAATCCGCCGCCGATTTTCTCGAGTCAATTCTCCAGCCGCGCGGAGGCCGCAACCAGCCGTTATCTCATTGAAAAGCCACAGTTCTGACGGGAAACGGCGCGATCCGCTAGTGACCGAATTTGTGCGCTACCTCAGCGTCGAGCGCAGCGCTTCCGAACGCACTGTGCGTGCCTACGCGGACGCACTGACGAATATTCGCAACTATCTTCAGGCCAAGCCCTGGACGAAATGCACAGCGGACAACTTTCGCGATTACCTGTTTCGCTTAATGAAAGAAAATGTGGCCCGGAGTTACATCCGGTTGCAGTTCTCCGCCCTGCGCACGTTTTACAAGTTTCTTCGGCTGCGAAAAAATCTGGCGCAGGATCCGAGTAGCGACATCCATTTGCCGAAGCTGGAGAAAAAACTACCTATCGTTTTGACCAGAACGCAGATTGAAGAGCTGCTGGCGGCGCCATTGAAGGCAGCACCCGAGAAACAGGCACCCAAATGGATGCAGGATCGTGACGTCGCGATTCTCGAGCTCTTTTACAGCAGTGGCTTGCGCCTGAGCGAGTTGACTGCGCTCGATGTAGCCGACGTCGATCTTTATACCGAATCGGTGCGCGTCTTCGGCAAAGGCAGAAAGGAGCGGGTTTGTCCGGTGGGTATTCCGGCACTAGAGGCCATTCAAAGATATCGCGCGGTGGCGAAGGTCCATAGCGGGCCTTTGTTCATCAACAAATCACGAAAACGAATTTCGGCACGCTCAGTTTGGCTTACCCTGCGCCGTTATCTTCGACAGACCTCGATTCCGATCGTGATTAGCCCGCATAAATTGCGGCACAGCTTCGCGACGCATCTTCTGGATCGTGGTGCGGATCTGCGCAGCGTCCAAGCGTTGCTCGGTCATGCCAGTTTATCAACAACCCAGATTTACACCCACGTCACGGTCGAGCGGCTAAAAAAAGCTTACGACGAGGCGCATCCGCGGGCATGAACCCGCTGAGGACAGCCCGAATGCTTTCGGGGCTACATTGACTGCGCCGTAGAGTGGGCTGTCTCCAGCGCATCTGCAGGCGTTATCGCGTCAGTTAGCTCGCGCTCGCCGCTTCGCTGCCGGCGGGAGCAGCGACGCTGAAGACAAGCTTGCCATTGGAAGCACCGACTTGGACCACGTCGCCGACCTTCACGTTTCCACGTAGCAATTCCTCAGCAAAAGGATCTTCGAGATAACGCTCGACCGCGCGGCGCATTGGTCGGGCGCCATATTGTGGATCGTACCCTTTCTCGATCAGAAATTCTTTCGCGGATTGATCCAGCTCAATATGAACATCTTTCGCTTTGACCCGGCGCAATACTTTAGCGACTTCGAGTTCGACGATCTGCATCAGGTCGCCCTTGGTCAGCTGATGGAAGACAATGATGTCGTCGAGCCGATTGATGAACTCCGGCTTGAACACCTTCTTCGCTTCCTCGAGCAACCGATCTCGCATCGCCTCGAATTCGTGCTCACCCAGCGGTTTCGTGGCGGCGAATCCCATCGTCGTTTGACGCCGCAAAATTTCGGCGCCGACATTTGACGTCATGGTGATGATGGTGTTGCGAAAATCGATCTTGCGACCGAGTGAATCGGTAATTTTTCCGTCTTCCAGAATTTGGAGGAGCAAGTGCATCACATCCGGATGCGCTTTCTCGATCTCGTCGAACAGCACCACGGCATAGGGGCGGCGACGGACTGCTTCGGAAAGCTGCCCGCCTTCCTCGTAGCCAACATAGCCCGGCGGTGATCCGATCAGGCGCGAAGCCGTAAATTTTTCCATGTATTCAGACATGTCGATCTGAATCAAGGCGTCCCGGTCGCCGAACATGAACTCGGCGAGGGTTTGGGCGAGAAAGGTTTTGCCGACTCCGGTTGGTCCTAGAAAAATGAAAGAACCGATCGGCCGGCGCGGATCCTTGAGGTCGGCGCGCGAACGACGGAGCGCCTTGGAAATAGCAACGACCGCTTCGTCCTGCCCGACGACTTTCCCCTTCAGTTCGGTTTCCATTTGCAGCAGCTTCTCCGTTTCCTTCTGCTCCATTCGCTGCAGCGGAACACCCGTCACTTTCGAGACCACCGACATCATATCGTCCGCCGTGACCACGACTTCTTTTTCTTCACGTTCCTCTCGCCATTCAGCCAAAATCGTGTCGAGTTTTTCCTTAGTCTGTTTTTCCTTATCGCGCAGACTGGCGGCTTTTTCGAAGTCCTGTGCCTTGATCGCGGCTTCCTTTTCGCCGCGGATGACTTCGATATTTTTCTCGATTTCTTTCACGTCCGGCGGACGTGTCATGGCGTTGATCCGGGCTCGGGCGCCAGCTTCGTCCATGACATCGATTGCTTTGTCCGGCAAAAATCTTCCCGTGATATACCGCTCCGAGAGTTTCACCGCTGTTTCAAGGGCCTCGTCGGTCAACTTCGCTTTGTGATGCGCTTCGTATTTCGGTCGTAGCCCTTTCAAAATCTGAATCGCTTCTTCGACGGTGGGTGCCTCCACCTTGACCGTTTGGAAACGCCGCTCCAACGCCGCGTCTTTTTCGATGTATTTGCGATACTCGTTCAAGGTCGTTGCACCCACGCACTGCAACTCCCCTCGGCTCAATGCCGGTTTGATGATATTGCTCGCGTCCATCGCGCCCTCGGCCGAGCCCGCACCGACAATAGTGTGTAGCTCATCGATAAACAGGATGACGCTCTTGCTTCGGCGAATTTCATCCATCACCGCTTTGATGCGCTCCTCGAATTGGCCGCGGTACTTCGTTCCTGCAACCATGAGCGCGAGATCGAGCGTGATTACTTTTCGGTCGCGCAAAAGCTCCGGCACATTTCCGTTGGCGATTTCCTGCGCCAATCCCTCCACAATGGCTGTTTTTCCCACGCCGGCTTCCCCGAGCAGCACCGGATTATTCTTCGTCCGCCGGCAGAGCACTTGAATGACGCGCTCAATTTCATTCTTGCGACCGATCACCGGATCGAGCTCCGATTTCCTGGCTAGATCAGTGAGGTCCCGGCCAAACGCGCGCAGGGCTGGCGTTTTCACGTCTTTCTTGCCGGCGCTGGCTGTTCCCTGTTCTGCTTCGGGCTCGCCCTCCGGCGGCGTGAAATTTGGATCGAGTTCCTTCAAAATTTCATTGCGTGTTCGCTCGATATCGATCTCGAGACTCTTCAGTACCCGGGCCGCGACGCCCTCGCCTTCGCGCAGAAGTCCCAGCAAAATATGCTCGGTTCCAACGTAAGAATGATTCAGGGCTTTCGCTTCCTTCCCGGCAAGAGCCAGGACTTTTTTTACCCGCGGCGTGTAGGGAATGTTGCCGACCATTTTCGTCTCCGGACCGGACCCGACCTGCTTTTCCACTTCCATGCGTACGGTCTCGAGATCGAGCCCCATCTTTTGCAGGACGTTGACGGCGACGCCTTGTCCGAGCTTGATCAGGCCGAGCAACAGATGCTCGGTCCCGACGTAATTGTGATTGAACCGATCGGCTTCCTTTCGCGCAAGTTGCAGAACTTGCTGGGCGCGCGGGGTAAAATTATTCATGCTTCGCTGGCTCGGAATTCCCGGAGGTCGGCTCCCGCGCCACTTTACTCATATCAGGTTTGGGAAACGTTTTCAAACGTTCGCGGATAATCTCGGCGCGTAAATGATCGCGTTCCTCCGCGTTCAATTTTTGTTGCGTGCCTTTTTGCAAGTGCGCCGGCTGCGTCTCGATGAAAAGTTCATCAATCGGCAACCGTTTATCCTCCGGGAAAGTGCCGAGATCGATTCCAAGTTTAACGATCGACAATAAATTCAGAGCTTCCTTTGACGTCATGGCGTGCGCGTAAGTGAGCACTCCGTAAGCGCGCCCAATTTGGTCCCAGAGCGTGTTCGGCTTTTTCTGGATCAATACCTGCCGTGCGTCGTGTTCCTTTTCGATGATCGTTTCAATCACCTTGCTCAAGCGCGCGATGATCTCGTCCTCTTTTTCGCCGAGGGTGGTTTGGTTGGAAATTTGGAAAAGATTTCCCATCGCCTCCGTGCCTTCGCCGTACAACCCGCGCACGGCCAACCCAATTTTGTTCACTGCCTGGATCACTTGATTGATCAGTTCGCTCAAGACCAAGCCGGGCAAATGCAGCATGGCCGATGCTCGCATTCCGGTCCCGACGTTGGTCGGGCAGGCCGTGAGATAACCGAGCTTTGCGTCGTAGGCGATATCGAGCTTGCTCTCGAGCGCACTGTCCACTTTGTCGACGAGTTTAAACGCCTGCCGCAATTGCAATCCGGAGCGGATTGACTGCATACGGAGGTGATCCTCCTCGTTCACCATAATGCTGAGCGTCTGTTTGCGATTCATCACGACCGCGCTGCCGATGCTCTTGGCGGCATGTTCCCGGCTGATCAAATGCCGCTCGACCAGTACTTGTTTTTCGACCGCTGAGAGGTCCTGCAAGACCTCGGAAAAGGAGTCCTGCATCTCCGGCAATTCCTCTACTCGCGGCTTGATCAAATCGAGAATCGCGAGCCGTTCCGCTTTTTTCGCCCAGCCCGGAAACGCACGATTCCGCAAATTGCGCGCAAGTCGCACCCGGCTACTGACAACGATCTGATGGTGGGGCCCCTCTCCGCGCAACCATTCGCCAGTGCTGGTAATGACGCTTTGGAATTTCATGCTGGATTCGTCAGCTCGGTTTCAAGCTGTTTGATTTCATCACGCAGGGACGCTGCCGTCTCGTAATTCTCGGATTCGACTGCCTTGCGCAGATTTTCGGTCAGAGACTTCATTCGGTCGTTCAGGGCCAAGGTGCGTTGGGCACGGGCGGGGAGTTTACCGACGTGTTCGGTGCCTTTGTGCATTGCTTTCAACAGTGAGCCGAGCCCCTCCGCAAACGCGGCGTAGCAGGTGCTGCAACCGAGCCGACCAGTTTTTTTGAAGTCGGCCTGGGTGAATCCGCAGACCGGACAGCGGGTGGTCGCGGCGCCCTTCTCAATTTCCTCGGCTGCGCCAATACCAAGCAACAAATCAGCGAGGGCGAAACCGGTCGGGTCCTGCACTCCCTTTTCCTTCGAGCAAGCTTCGCAAAGGTTCACCTTCTGCATTTTGCCGTCGAGGATCTGGGTCAGGAAAACTGTCGCATCATTACATTTGCAAACGTCGCACAACATCTCGGTAACTTAGACCATGACGGAGGTTAAAAATTCAAAACCCTCCTTTAGATTAGCATCTCGCGCGCCGTCTGGCTCAGCTCGACTCTCTATGGAAAAATCGGTGTGCCAGTTTCGCCCGTTAGTTCGCGAAAACGCGCGATCATCCGGGTACTGATCGGTCCCGGTTTGCCATTTCCAATGACGCGCCCGTCGGCTTTAACCACCGGAATGATTTCCGCCGCCGTGCCGGTGAGGAAACATTCATCGGCGACAAAGACATCATGCCGCGTGAGATCAGTCTCCGAAATTTTCAATCCGAGCTCCGCCGCAATGTCGAAGACCACTGACCGCGTAACCCCGCGCAGCGCGCCCGCATGAATCGGAGGCGTAAAAATTTCGCCACGTTTGATAATGAAAACATTGTCGGCGGTGCATTCGGCCACATTCCCCTGATCGTTCAACATCAGTGCTTCGTCGGCACCGGCCAAGTTCGCCTCGATACGAGCCATTACGTTGTTCAAATAGTTCAGCGATTTGACTGCCGGATTGAGCGCGCTCGGACTGGTTCGCCGTGTCGCACAGGTCACAACTGTCAGTCCGTTTCGGTAAGCGTTCTCCGGGTAAAGAGAGACTGTTGCGGCAATAATAATAACGCTCGCCCGCTTACACTGCGCCGGATTCAATCCCAGATTGCCGACTCCGCGCGTGACCAACAAGCGAATATAGCCATCACGCAAATCGTTCTGACGAATCGTTTCCAGTAACGCCTCGGTCATTTCGTTGCGCGACATCGGGATATCCAGACAAATGGACTTGGCCGAGTCCCATAAGCGCGCCAAATGCTCTTCCAACTTGAAGACGCGGCCGTTGTAGAAGCGGATGCCCTCGAAAATTCCGTCCCCATAAAGAAGGCCATGATCGAAGACGGAAACCTTCGCCTCTGCTTCCGGAAAGAATTCGCCGTCAATGTAAATCGTGAGCGACTTAGGCACCGCTTTCGCCGTGCGCGACTCGTCTGCCGGTTTTACCGAAGCCGACTTCCCTTGCCGCGGCTCGTCTTCTACTAAGGCTCCGCCAGTACCGCTGTTTGCAGTTTTTGTAAGCACAAAAAAATCTCCGCGGTTCAGCAATCAATTCAAGCAGCATTTCGACCTTCCGTCGAAGACGAGGGCTGTACGGCAAAACAGACAGACCGGAGCGCCTCAGGTTAGCTTGGGCTGTCCCCAGCGCATCGAATCCGCTGAGACAGCCGACGCTACAACAAAGTCACTCTCACGATCGCGCCGCGCAGTTTGAAGCCCGGTAGCCACGGCGCTCCATCGCCGTGCATCAACAGCCAAGGAAATCGCGCACCAACATGACGCTAAGAACGCCTCGATAGAGCGAGGCGGCTACAACCCTGTAGCGGCGCTCTACAACTACAACAAAGTCAATTGTAACGAAGAGCACGAGGCCGGCTTCGTTGTCGCCTGGGGTCGGAGGGACGGCCTCCGTGTCGTCAGCCGATCAATTCAAAGCGAGTCGCGACGATCTGTAGCAGCGGTCTATGACGGTCGAACACCTTGGTCCCGGCTGGCAGAGAGCCGGTAAAAGACCTCATTCGAGCTGCCCGTCAACTATGTGTAACTGGCGATCGCCGCGTCCGGCTAAACGGGGGTCATGCGTTACTACCAGCAGAGTCTTGTTCCTCTCACGTGCGAGCGAGAGCAACAAATCGATAATTGCGTCACCGGTCTTTGAATCCAGATTTCCGGTCGGTTCGTCGGCAAATACAATTTCAGGATTGTTCACCAACGCCCGCGCAATCGCGACCCGCTGTTGCTCGCCTCCGGAAAGCTCAGCCGGTAAATGTTGCAGTCGTTCGCTGAGCCCAACCGCCCGCAAGCTTTCTTCCGCGACTGACTTCTTCACTCGTCCACCGATCATTTCCGGCATCATGACGTTTTCGAGCGCCGTGAGTTCCGGCAGCAGAAAATATCCCTGAAAAACAAAACCCATTTCCGTGTTGCGGATCTTCGCCTGTGATCGCGAGCTGCCGCTGTACAGGCGGCGTCCGCGGAACTCGACCGTCCCCTCCTCCGGCCGCTCTAACCCCGCCAGAGTGTAAAGCAACGTCGTTTTTCCCGCGCCCGAAGCACCGACTAGAAACACCGCCTCGCCGTGACGCACTTCCATCGAAATGCCACGCAAAACCTCGATTCGGCGCGGGCCGATCCGAAACGAACGTCGCAAATTGCGAGCGATCAAGGGCGCATCTCCGCTTGCCATCGGGCCGAGCCTACCGTGTCAGAGCGAAACCGGCAACGCGACTGCGCTCCGGCCTCCCTTAATAAATAAATCCGAGCGAAAGCAGTGTCGGACGATCGATCGCTCCGGTAATTGGTAATCCGCGATCTTGTTGGTAATCGGCGATTGCCTGCTGAGTACTGGGACCGAGCACACCGTCGACGGCGTCAGGAAAATAGCCGAGTTCTTGCAACGCGCCTTGCACGTTAGCGATTACCTGGTCGGGGGCCAATCCATCATAGCCATAGATCGGCCCGTTGTAGGCGTAGTTGGAATAGGAAGAATCGTAACCCCAGGCCGGATACCACCAACCGGCATCCCAAGCCCAAAAACCGCCGCCGATTAGGATGACGGTATGGCAACGGCGATGCCACCAGTCGCGGTCGTGACCTCGGCCGAAATCGTGACAACGCCGCCGAGCATCGGAGAGGCTGACCGCGTCACCGTTGTTAAAGGCGACAACCGGATTGCCGCCACGGGTTCGTCCCGCATTTGCAACTGGGGTACCGTCATTGCGCAAAACCCGATCACCTCGATGACCATCGAGTGTGTTTTGGCCAAGCGAGACATTCTGGCTGTCACGAGCGCGCCGGCCGTTTGCGTTACGAGTCACATCATCCGGATCGCTTCTTCGATTTAGGTCGAAATGGCGCCAATTCCGCCGGATGGTGCCACTCGTGTTCTGGTCGGCGAGAGTGTGACCATCGAATTGTCGGAGGCGCCAGTTTGTAGACCGGTTCGCTAGTCCGTTATTCTGGAGAGGCGAGCTGCCCGGATAGCGACGGGTTTGCGGCAAATTTGCATAGCCGTTGAGCCGAGCCGGCTGATTCGAATAACGGGGGACTGCCCCAACGCCCGAAGGGCGATATCCATTTTGCGCGACCGGAGGCGACGGTTGGCTGCTCCGTGCCCTGCTCGGCGGCGACTTGGGATCATCGGCACACGCAATCCCCCCGGCCGCCAAAACTGCGGTTAAGCCGACGAGAAATTTTTTCATATCTGACCTCGTTCTATAGACAATCGCCCTCTTCGCTTTATTCAACACCGTAGTTGGCGCATTGCTTCAAACAAAATAATCGCCACGGCAGTCGCGAGATTTAGACTTCGCGTTCCCTCCATCGGAATTGTCAGGCAGCTTTCATTGTTCCGATGCAGCAGTGTCTCCGGCAATCCCTTGGTTTCTCGTCCAAAGACGAAGAAATCGCCCGGCTCGAACCTTACTTGAAAATAGGGCCGGCTAGATTTCGTCGTTATATAAAAGAAGCGCGCTGCGGCATTGGCAGCCTGAAGGGCTTCAAGACTGGACCACTTGCGCAGATCCACCTCTTCCCAGTAATCGAGCCCCGCACGCTTTAATTGACGATGGTTGATTGAAAAGCCGAGTGGTTCGACAAGGTGAAGCGTCGATCGAGTGGCGAGGCACAGACGGCCAACGTTGCCCGTATTCGGGGGAATCTCCGGCTCAACTAGGACAACGTTGAACATACTGTAGCCGGCGTCGCCGACGCCGGGACGCGGTCAGCGACCGGCTACAACTTCGAGGAGACAAATTTCTCCAGCTTCACAATATCGGCCGCAAACTTGCGAATGCCTTCCGCCGTCTTCTCCGTCGCCATTGCGTTATCATTCAAGAGATAGCGAAACTTTTTCTCGTCCAGCTCCAAGCGTTGTACTTGAGCCAGCTTCGCTTTTTCCGAACTGAGCTTGCGCTCGACCGGCTCGTTCGAGTCGGCTAATTCTTTCATCAGTTCCGGGCTGATGGTGAGGAGGTCACAACCGGCCAGTTCCAATATCTCACCTTTGTTTCGGAAACTAGCTCCCATTATTTCGGTTGGGTAATCGAGCTTCTTGTAATAAGTGTAGATCTCCTTCACCGACTGCACCCCTGGGTCTTCAGCGGGCTGATAGTCACGTTTATTTTCCTTCTTGTACCAGTCGTAAATCCGACCGACGAAAGGGGAGATCAGTTGCGCTTTGACCTCGGCTGCACGCGCCCCCTGCACCAGCGAAAAGAGCAGTGTCATATTGCAGTGGATCCCTTCCTTTTGAAGCTGTTCGGCCGCGAGAAAGCCCTCCCAGGTTGACGCAATCTTGATCAGGACTCGTTCCCGGCCGATTCCGCGTTCCCTATATAAGTCAATGAGACGGCGCGCCTTCTTAATCGAGCCCTGCACGTCAAAGGAAAAACGCGCGTCGGTTTCCGTCGAGATCCGGCCGGGCACGATCTTCAGGATTTCACAGCCAAACTGAATGAGCAGGTGATCGATGATATCTTCAATCTGCGCCGCACCGGTCAGGCCCGACTTCTTCCGTTCCCGCAACACTTCTTCCAGCAAATGGACGTACTGTGGCTTCTGGGTCGCAGCAAAAATAAGGCTCGGGTTGGTCGTCGCATCCTGTGGCCTGAAGGACTTGATCGATTCGAAATCGCCGGTATCCGCGACGACTTTGGTAAATTTCTTGAGCTGTTCCAGTTGGTTCAGCTTGGCTCCCGTTTGCTTCGGTTCCTCGACGGCAATGCTCATTGGTTCATTTCCTCCAGAACCAAAACCTACGCCGGTACGACGGCCGCTCAAAGCAAATCGCTCGAAGTGACTGCAGCTGCGATCAACTAGGCGGAGACGACCGGGGCTTGGGCCTGTCGCCTGGAGCCAATGGCAGCGCGGACGAAGTTGTTGCCAAGTTCCCACATCGGTCCGGGGAATTTGCGGCACTCGGTCAACACCGAATCAAGCGCGCTCACAAAAAGATCGATCTCGCGTTCACCGATAATGAGTGGCGGTAGGATTTTGACCACGTCCATGGCGTGACCGGCGACCTGGGTCAGGATATGGTGCTTGCTTAGCATTTGCGTCACGATCATTTGCGCGAAGAGGACCTTGTCGACCTTGTGCAGTAATTTCCAAGCCATCTTCAGCTTGAACTCACTCGGCTCGTGAAACTCGATGCCAATAATCAGACCTTTGCCGCGGACCTCCTTGATAAACGAGTGTTTGGCGCGCAGGGCATCGACGCGTTCCATCAATTGCGCACCCATTTTCGCAGCGCGCTCGATCAGATTTTCTTGATCGATTACTTCTAACGCAGCCAGGCCACAGGCCATGGCAAGGTTGTTGCGGCCGAATGTAGTGGAATGAACCACGCAGCGATCCATTCGACTAAAGGTCTTCTGATAAATATCGCGCCGCGTGACAATAGCGCCGCATGGGACGTAACCACCGCTCAAGGTTTTCGCGAGCGTGATGATATCCGGTTCGAGATTCCAATGTTGGAAACCGAACATCTTTCCGGTTCTTCCGAGCCCGCATTGGACTTCATCGGAAATAAAAAGGGTGCCATGTTTTCGGCAAAGCTCCTGCGCGCGTGGGAAAAAGGAGTCGCCCGGTGACTTGCAACCTTTGCCCTGGACCGGTTCGATTACGAGCGCGGCAACATCGCGCTTGGCCAGTTCGCGCTCGAGCGATGTGATGTCATCGAGTGCAATTCGGGTGTCCCATTCATCCATCAGTGGACCGAAACCCTCTGTGAAACTGTCGCAGCCCATCAGCGACAAGGACCCGAGACTCAGTCCATGAAACGCGCTTTCGAGCGAGACGACCCGTTTCCGGCCCGTCGCAGCGCGGGCGAATTTCAGCGCTCCTTCCATTGCTTCCGTGCCAGAGTTGCAAAAAAAGACAGCGTCTAGGTGGCGTGGGGTACGTTTTATGATCGCCTCTGCGAGCAGCCCGCTCAAAAGCGAGCAATCCATTTGCACCATGTTCGGCAGATCGAGATCGAGGACGTCACGGATGGCCTGCTTCACGACCGGATGATTCCGGCCGATGTTGAAAACGGAATAGCCGCTGAGGAAATCGAGATAAGCGGCGTTATCCATATCATAAAGATAAGCGCCTTCTGCTCGGGCATAGACTTTGTCGAAACCGATCACGCGCTGAGCGGCGACGAGGGTGCGATTAACGTGCCGATGATGCAGCTCGTAGTTTTCACCCAGCCGTGCCGCGATGATTTCCTTCAGGTCAAACGCCATGCGCAATGTTCTCTGATTTACCGGCGGAACGCAAACGTTGTAGCCGCAATCAAAGACTTCACGCCGACGTGAAATGCAAGGATTTGTAGCCGCGGTCGCTGGCCGCGGGGTAGAACCTGCTCAACAGCGTCTTGGACTCGTCATGTGGAGCCCGCCGCATCAATTCGGGTATCTATGCTTTCCAATCGCGATAGGCTTCATGGGCACCGATCTGCAAGCTAGTTTTGCCGCCCTTGTATTGCTCGAGCTGTTCGGCGAGCCATTGAAACCACTCAAACGTTTTTTGCGATCCACTGCGTTCCCGTTCAAACTCAACGTAACGCCGCAATTTGCGCCAAACGACGCGAATATTTCCGCCCACGAGATTGTCCACGATGCGCAGCGGCACAATGCGTTCGAAAACAGAGTAACCGAGTCCTTCAATGACCATCCCGAGCGATCGTACGGCCTTGAGTGTGTCCGGGTTAGATCGCACCTCGGCCGGCGAAGCATTCTCGGGAAGAGTTGTTTGAATGAGAAGGAAGAACTCCATATAGGGTGGGGTCAACATCGCGTGGACCGCCTCAAGGGCGGCGCGTTCCTCTCGATCACGCCGCAGACGTCGAGCTTCGATCAGGCCGAAGATAACGGCGGTAATCACCGTCAATGCAGTGGCGATGTTTGCGAGAGTCGATAAATCCACCGCATCAGATTACCAAAACGATCGCACGCGCAACGCAAAACGGTGTCTTCACCGTCAATCGCCTTCACGTGAACGCGGCGCAAAGAGCGACATCACCGCAGCGGCGGCCGTATGAGCTTTTGTTGTCGTGTCGAGCGAAGCCGAGACATCTCTAACTATTCCCAACAAATAGCGAGAGATTGACTCATTCGCTTCCCGCTTACTCGGCCTGCGGCCTGCCCGTCTATGTCGCGGCTTCCCAAGCCGTTCCATTCCTCGGCGTTGCTCGGAATGACAGGAAGCCTGTCAGGTTGTGCATTCCTAATGAGCCGCGGAATGTTATGCTTACCTCATTACCAAGATCATCGCTTAAGGCTTCCAATCCCGGTAAGCGACGTATGCGCCTATCTCCAGGTTCGTGCGACTCGTCCCATGTCTCCCAAGCTGTTCAGCCAACCATTGAAACCACTCCCAGCTCTTCTGCGAACCGGCGCGGTTACGCTCGAATTCGACGTATTGACGCAGATTGCGCCAGGCCACTCGCACGGTTCCCTCAACAAGATCATCCACAGTTTTCAGCGGCACAATCCGCGCGAACACTGCGTAGCCAAGTCCTTCCAGCGTAATACCGATGACGTGTGTGGCTTCGAGCACACGCGGATCAGCTTCGATCTCGGCCGCACTCGTCCCTTCCGGAATTGCGTGCACAATCACAATCGATTTCATCCACTCCGGAGTGAGAATCGCATCCAGCGCAGCGAACGCGGCGCGTTCCTCACGGTCCTTTCGTGCGCGCCGGGCTTCGACTAAACCAAATCCGACGCCCG